>Ga0315540_10000100_pt1 | contig 43026 bp, 44 predicted proteins | sample SalMarSW160110MG_FD_203677 | JGI IMG/M metagenome (GOLD analysis project Ga0315540, IMG submission 203677) | Salt marsh sediment microbial communities from the Plum Island Ecosystem LTER, Massachusetts, United States - Salt Marsh Sediment SW1601-10 ...
GCCGCACTCTCTTCGACACTCCTTCGGGGCGGAAGCTGGTAGGCGCGATTGGACTCGAACCAACGACCCCTACCATGTCAAGGTAGTGCTCTAACCAGCTGAGCTACGCGCCTGAAAGGTGGCGATTCTAGCGTATCCTGCCTCCTTCCCTCAATGGCGTAACGCTGGCGTCACGTTCCCCGAACAAGCTTCGGCAGGGCTTGTCCAACGAGAAATGGAGGAATTCGCGTGGACCTGATCCTGTGGCGCCATGCCGAGGCGGAAGAAGGAGGGCCGGATCTCGAGCGGCGCCTGACCGCCAGAGGCCAGAAACACGCCGGCCGCGTGGCGGCTTGGCTGCTGCAGAGGCTGCCGTCGAAGTTCACCGTGATCGCAAGCCCGGCGCAGCGCGCCCGCCAGACGGCGGAGGCCCTTGGGGTCAAGTTCAAGACCTCGCCCAGGCTCGCGCCCGGCGCCTCGGCGGCCGACGTTCTGGCCGCCGCGGAATGGCCCGAGCGCAAAGGCGCGGTGGTCCTGGTCGGGCACCAGCCGACGCTCGGCCTGGCGGCCGCGTTTCTGGTCTGCGGCAACCGGGACGAATGGACCATCAAGAAGGGCGGCCTGTGGTGGCTGACCAACCGCGTACGCGACGACGAGTCGCAGGTCGTGGTGCGCGCAGTCGTCGCGCCTGACCTGCTCTGATTGCGGTGCTCTGACTACGGACGGCTCAGCACCGCCACCTTCTTCTCGGACAGCCCGCTCACGCTCAGCCTCATGCCGACCGCCTTCCAGTAGTCGGCCTCCGACTCGAGCGCGCCTGCGGTCAGCGGGTTCTCGTCCAGCCAGACCTGCGGCAGCTCGAGCGAGAACCCGCCCGAGTCCGCGGCCACCCGCAGCAGCGGCAGCTTGAGGTCCGCGCGCCGGCGCAGGATCAGCGAGGCGAGGCGCAGCGCGCACACCAGCGCCCAGTCGGTCGAATCGGGGCCCGCGTCCTCGACCTTCGCCAGCTTGCCGCGATGCGCCAGCACCACGCGCGCGAGGCGCTGCTGCTCCATGCGCGAGAAGCCCGGCATGTCGGCGTTGGACAGCACGTAGGCCGAGTGCTTGTGGTACTGAGCGTGCGCGATCGAATGGCCGATCTCCGCCAGGCGCGCCGCCCAGTCGAGCAGCATCCGGTCGGGGTCGTCCTCCTGGTCGCGCTCGGCGCCCGCCGTCAGCGCGTCGTAGATGCCCAGCGCCAGGTTGCGCACGCGCTCGGCCTGCGTCGCGTCGACGTGGTAGCGGCGCATGAACTGAACCACGGTCGCCTCGCGCATGTCGCCGCGGTGCTGCACGCGGCCAAGCAGGTCGTACAGCACGCCATGGCGCAGCGCGCCGTCGGACACGCGCATCGTCTCGATGTCGAGCTCTTCCAGCGCGGCCCCGAGGATCGCCACCCCGCCGGGAAGCACCGGAGCGCGGTTCGGTCGCAGGCCCGCGATGCGGTTCGGGTCGGCGCGCTCGTGCTTGATCAGCAGGCTGCGCAGCCGGTCGAGGCCGTCGCGCGTGATGCCGTCCTCGGAAAAGCCGTTCTCGCGCAGGATGCTCTCGATCGAGCGCGCGGTGCCGGAGGAGCCTACCGCTTCGTCCCAGCCGTTGCTGCGGTAGGCGCGCACGATGCCGCCCAACTCCTGGCGCGCGGCCAGCTCGGCGCGCTTCATGCGGCCCTTGTCGATTCGCCCTTCCGGGAAGTGCTTCAGGCTGTAGCTCACGCAACCCATGTAGAGCGATTCGGTAAGCTGCGGCTCGTAGCCGGTGCCGATGATGAACTCGGTCGAGCCGCCGCCGACGTCCACCACCAGCCGCCGGTGCGCGGCCGCCGGCAGCGCGTGCGCCACTCCGACATAGATCAGGCGCGCTTCCTCACGCCCCGCAATCACCTCGATCGGGAAGCCCAGCACCTGGCGCGCTTCGCGCAGGAACTGCGGCGCGTTCTTGGCTACCCGCAGGGTATTGGTGCCGACCGCGCGCACCGCCTGCCGCGGCAGGCCCCGCAGGCGCTCGCCGAATTTGCGCAGCGCGTCGAGCGCGCGGGCCTGCGTGGCGCGGTCGATACGCTTCTCGGCGGTGAGCCCGGCGCCGAGGCGGACCACCTCGCGCAGCGAGTCGAGCGGGTAGATCTGGCCGCCTTCCACGCGCCCGATCTGGAGGTGAAAGCTGTTCGAGCCGAGATCGACCGCGGCGAGGGTTTCATGGCGTGCCATTGCGGTGCGCAGCTTAGCTCCGCCGGGCGGCGCCGGCAAACGCCGGAGCGGTAAACTGACGCCTCCAGAATGAAAAAAGCCTATCCCAGCGCCCATTTCCTGAACCGCGAGCTCGGTCTGCTCGCGTTCAACCGGCGCGTGCTCGCCCAGGCCGCGGACGAATCCGCGCCGCCGCTCGAGCGGCTGCGTTTTCTGACCATCGTGTCGTCGAACCTGGACGAGTTCTTCGAGATCCGGGTCGCCGGCCTGAAAGAGCAGATCAAGCTCGACATTCCCGAGCCCGGACCGGACGGCCGCAGCCCGACCGAGGTCTTCGCCGACGTGGCGCGCGAAGCGCACGCGCTGGTGGCCGAGCAGTACCGGCTGCTGAACGAAGTCGTGCTGCCCAAGCTGGCGGAGGAAGGCGTGCGCTTTCTGCGCCGCACCGATTGGGGCGCGGGCCAGCGGCAGTGGATCCGGGACTACTTCCTGCGCGAGGTGCTGCCGCTGCTGACCCCGATCGGCCTGGATCCGGCGCACCCCTTTCCGAAGGTGCTCAACAAGAGCCTCAACTTCGCCGTCGAGCTCGAGGGCAAGGATGCCTTCGGGCGCAGTTCCGGTGCGGCGATCGTGCAGGCTCCGCGCGTGCTGCCGCGAGTCATTCGCCTGCCGCGCGAGATCTCGAGCGGCGAGTACGAGTTCGTGTTCCTGTCCTCGATCCTGCACGCGCACGTCGACGAACTGTTCGCGGGCATGAAGGTGCAGGGTTGCTACCAGTTCCGCGTGACGCGCAACTCGGACCTGTTCGTCGACGAGGAAGAGATCAAGAACCTGCGCATCGCGCTGCAGGGCGAGCTGTTGCATCGCCACTTCGGCGACGCCGTGCGACTCGAGGTCGCCGACAACTGCTCGCCCTCGATGGTTGAGTTCCTGCTGCAGCAGTTCAGTCTGGCCGAGGTCGACCTGTACCGCGTCGAAGGCCCGGTCAACCTGTACCGGCTGCGCGAGGTGCCGGCACAGGTCGACCGCCCGGACCTGAACTACGCGCCGTTCCAGCCCGGCATCCCGGCGCCGCTCGACAAGCGCGACGACCTGTTCGAGGTGCTCGCGCGCCAGGACGTGCTGCTGCACCACCCCTACCAGTCGTTCATGCCGGTGATCGACTTCATCCGCGCCACCGCCGCCGACCCGCAGGTAATAGCGATCAAGCAGACGGTGTACCGCACCGGCACCGACTCGGAGCTGATGGAGCTGCTGATCGACGCCGCGCGGCGCGGCAAGGAAGTGACGGTGGTGGTCGAGCTGATGGCGCGCTTCGACGAGGAGGCGAACCTGAACTGGGCCGCCCGCCTGGAGGAGGTCGGTGCGCACGTCGTGTACGGCGTGGTCGGCCACAAGACGCACGCCAAGATGGCGCTCGTGGTGCGGCGCGAGGAAGGCCCGTCCGGCAAGCTGCTCAAGCGCTACGTCCACCTCGCGACCGGGAACTACAACCCGCGCACCGCGCGCCTTTACACCGACTTCGGCCTGATGACGGCCAACGAGGAGCTGTGCAGCGACGTCAATGAAGTGTTCAAGCAGCTTACCGGGTTGGGCCGCGCGAGCAGGATGCGTTACGTCTGGCAATCGCCGTTCACGTTGCATAAGCGCGTCGTCGCCGCGATCCGCAACGAGGCCGCCGTCGCCACAGCGGGCAAGCCCGCGCGCATCATCGCCAAGATGAACTCGCTGTTGGAGCCGGCGATCGTCGAGGAGCTCTACACGGCCTCGCAGGCGGGAGTGAAGATAGACCTCATCGTGCGCAGCGTGTGCGGCCTCAGGCCCGGCATCCCCGGCCTGTCGGACAACATCCGCGTGATCTCGATCGTGGGGCGCTTCCTGGAGCACTCGCGCGTGTTCTGCTTCCACAACGACGGCGCGGACGACGTCTACCTTTCAAGCGCCGACTGGATGGACCGCAACTTCTTCCGCCGCATCGAGCTCTGCTTTCCGGTGCTCGACCCCGCGCTCAAGCGGCGCGTCATCCGCGAGGGGCTGCAGCCCTACCTGGACGACAACTGCCAGGCCTGGATGATGGACGCCGACGGCGGATACGAACTCGTCAGGCCGCGCCGCGGGCGCCGCCGCTCGGCGCAGGAAGAGCTCCTGTTCACTCTGGCGACGCCGTCATGAAGCACGCGGGCGGCCTGCGCCGCATCGTCCTCGCCACGCGCTACTCCGTGGAGGGGCTGGTCGCGGCCGTCAAGGGCGAGGCCGCGTTCCGCCAGGAGCTCGCGCTCGCCATCGTACTCGTTCCGCTCGGGATCTGGCTCGGCGAGGACGGCACGCAGCGCGCCTTGCTTGCGGGCAGCGTCCTGCTCGTGCTGGTCGTCGAGCTGCTCAACTCCGCGCTCGAAGCGGCGGTGGACCGGATCTCGGAGGAGCGCCATCCGCTCGCCAAGCGGGCCAAGGACCTGGCCAGCGCCGCGGTCATGCTTTCTCTCGCTGCGGGCGCCCTGGTCTGGCTCTTGATCCTGCTCTAGCGAGGGCTCAGCCGCGCGCGGCGCGGATCACACCGGGCACGTCCTTGACCACGGCGAAGGCGCGCTTGAGCTGCGCCAGGTCGCCGACGTTGAAGCTGAAGCGCATGAAGGCGAGCTCGTCGCGGCTCTGGGTGCGTACCGCGGTGACGTTGATGCGCTCGCGCGCCAGCGCGTCGCCGATGTCGCGCAGCAGCCCGGGGCGGTCGCCGGCCGTCACCACCATATCCACCGTGTAGGCCCCGCCCGCGCTGCCGTCCCATTGCGCCTCGATCAGCCGCTCGGGGTGGCCCTCGGCGAGCCGCTTCAGGCTCGGGCAGTCCTCGCGATGAATCGACACGCCCTTGCCGCGCGTGACGAAGCCGCGCACCGGGTCGGGCGGCACCGGTTTGCAGCACTTCGACAGCTGGGTCAGGAGCCGATCGACGCCGACCACCAGCACGCCGCCCTTGCCCGAGGCTTGGCGCGCGCGCCGCGGCGGCTGCGCCGGCGCGGGCGCCGGCGCCGGGGCCGGGGCCGCGGCGCCCATGCCGCGCAGCGCGGACTGCAGCTGGCGCAGGTTCACCTCGTCGCGCGCGACCGCCGCGAACAGATCGTCCTGGCGGGAGAATCCGAGCCGCGCGGCGAGCGTCTCGAGCTTGGCCTGACTCGCGCCCTCGCGCCTGAGCTCCTTTTCCACCGCCGCGCGGCCGGCGGCGACCGTCTCCGACAGCGCCTGGCTGTTGAACCACTGCCGGATCTTCTGCCGCGCGCGCGGGCTCTTGACGAAGCCGTGCTCGAGACTGAGCCAGTCGCGCGACGGTCCGCCGCTCTTGGCGACGGTGATCTCGACCCGCTGCCCGCTCTTGAGCGGGGTCTCGAGCGGGACCATGTGCCCGTCGACCTTGGCGCCGCGGCAGCGGTGCCCGATGTCGGTGTGCAGCGCGTAGGCGAAATCCACCGGCGTCGAGCCCGACGGCAGGTCGACCACCTTGCCCTGCGGCGTCACGACATAGACCGTGTCGTCGAGCGCCGCCTGGCGCGTCTTCTCCGCCCACTTCGAGCTGTCGGTCACCTCGTCGCGCCAGGCCAGCAGCTGGCGCAGCCAGGCGATCTTGTTCTCGAACCGGCCCTGCGCGCGCGTCGCCGCGCCATGCTCCTTGTAGCGCCAGTGCGCCGCGACGCCGAACTCGGCATGGCGGTGCATCTCCGAGGTGCGGATCTGCACTTCCAGCGTCCTGCCGCCGGGGCCGATCACCGCGGTGTGCAGCGACTGGTAGTCGTTGCCCTTGGGGCGCGAGATGTAGTCGTCGAATTCCTTCGGAATCGGCTGCCACAGGTCGTGCACCACGCCGAGCGCGGCGTAGCATTCCTTCGCCGAACCGACGATCACGCGCAGCGCCCGCACGTCGTACAACTCGGAAAAATCGAGCCCCTTGCTGCGCATCTTGTTCCAGATCGAATAGATGTGCTTGGGGCGCCCGGCGATCGCCGCTTCGACGCCAGCGGCGCGCAGCTCGCGCGCGAGCAGCGCCATCGCGTCCTGGATGTACTGCTCGCGCTCGGCGCGCTTCTCATCCAGCATCTGCGCGATCTTCTTGTACGTCTCGGACTCGAGGAAGCGGAACGAGAGGTCCTCCAGCTCCCACTTGAGCTGCCATACGCCGAGCCGGTTGGCGAGCGGCGCGTAGATGTCGAGCGTCTCGCGCGCGTAGCCGGCCCGGTCCGGCGCCGGGTTCTTGGCATACCAGCGCAGCGTCTGGGTGCGGCTCGCCAGGCGAATGAGGACCATGCGGATGTCCTCGACCATGCCGAGCACCATCTGGCGCAGCACCTCGATCTGCTGCTGCGGCGTGCCGCGCGTGATCACGCGCAACTGGTAGAGCTTCTCCACCCCGGCCGCGAGCACCGCAACGTCGTCGCCGAATTTCTCGCGCAGCACGTCCACTGCGCCGGCGTACTTGGGCGCGGCGAACAGCACCCCGGCCACGCGCCCGGGCGGGTCGAGGCCGATCGCGGCCAGGCTCGCCGCGAGGCCGAGCGCGTGCGACCAGACCGGCTCGCCGGTCGACAGCACCTGTCCCGCATACAGCGGTTGAGCGAATTCCAGCGCCCGCGCGACCAGAGCGCGCTCCTCGCCGTTCAGTCCCGCGGCGATCGGCTCGAGTGCTGCGGCGCTGTTTTGCGGTCGAAGCTGGACGACTGACACCATGCTGATATTGTAGCGGGCCTCCATGCCAGACTCGCGCCCCGCGGCGAAAGTTTCCCCGCACCTGCTCCTCGCGCTGACCGCGCTGTTCTGGGCCGGGCACTGGATCGTCGCGCGCGCGGTGCACCTGGACGTCACGCCGGTGTCGCTGTCGTTCTGGCGCTGGATGACCGCGATCGCGCTACTGGTGCCGCTCACCGGGCGCCAGCTCGCGCGCGACTGGCCAGTCGTGCGCGCGCACTGGAAGGTGATCGCGCTGTTCGGCCTCACCGGCAACGCGGTGTTCAACATGATCGGCTACTACGGCATCCGAGAAACCACCGCCACCAACGCGCTGCTGATCCAGTCGGTCACGCCGGCGCTGATTCCGCTGTTCGCGTTTGCCCTGTTTGGAGAGCGCATCGGCGCCCGCGCCGCGCTCGGCGTCGCGGTATCGTTCTGCGGCGTGCTGGCGATCGTGAGCCGGCTCGACCCGCAACTGCTCGCGAGCCTCCAGGTCAACCACGGCGATCTGTTTCTGCTCGGAAACGCGGCGATGTGGGCTCTGTACACCGTGTGCCTGCGCTTAAAGCCGCCCGCCCTCTCGCAGCTGAGCTTCCTGCTCGCGTGCTCGCTCGCCAGCATGCTCGTGATGCTGCCGCTCTACGCCGCCGACCTCGCCGCCGGGGGGCGCATCGTGCTCGGCTGGGGCCCGGTGCTCGGCATCCTCTACCTGGGACTGCTTCCTTCCGTTGCGTGCTACGTCATGTGGGGCAAGGGCGTGCAGGCAATCGGCGCCGGGGCCGCGGGGGCCTATCTCTACCTCATCCCGCCGTTCGGCATCCTGATGGCGGTGGCGTTCCTCGGCGAGCGGCTGCACCTGTACCACGCCGTGGGCATGGTGCTGATCTTTGCCGGCGTGTGGCTCGCCGCACGCCGCGCGCGGCGCTAACATGGGCTGGCTGAGGCGTTGGCGGCGGCGCCGGGTGCTGGCCAGGCACCGCGTCGACCCGGCGCTGTGGCGCCGCGTGACGGCGAAGCTGCCGTTCCTGCGCGGCCTCGACGCCGGCCAGGCGCTGCGGCTGCAGGAGCTGGCGCTGCTGTTCCTGGCCGAGAAGCAGTTCGTCGGGGTGCGCGGTCAGGCGCTGGACGACGCGATGCGTTTGTCAATCGCGGCCCAGGCCTGCCTGCCGATCCTCGAGCTGGGGCTGGACTGGTACGACGGCTGGAGCGGGATCGTGATCTATCCGAACGACTTCCGCGTCAGGCGCAGCGAAGTGGACGAAGGGGGCGTGGTGCACGAGTGGGACGACGAGTTGGCGGGCGAATCCTGGGCCGGCGGACCCGTGGTCCTGTCCTGGGACGCGGCGCAGCACGACGAGCACGCCAACGTCGTGATCCACGAATTCGCGCACAAGCTCGATATGCTGAGCGGCGAAGCCGACGGCATGCCGCCGCTGCCGACGGAAATGGACCGCAACGCCTGGCGCGCTGCGCTGGCGCGCGCCTACGAGGCATTCTGCGACGCGCTCGAGCGCGGCCGCGACACCTGGCTCGACCCCTACGCCGCAGAGCACCCTTCCGAGTTCTTCGCCGTGCTGAGCGAGGCGTTCTTCGAGGCGCCGAACGAGACCCGTCGCCGCTTCCCGGAGATGTACGATCAGCTGCGCCGCTTCTACCGCCAGGACCCCGCGCAGCGGCTGAGATCGTGAAGACCCTGCTCATTGTCTACCACTCCGGCGGCGTGAAGACCGCGCAGATGGCCGAGGCGGTCGAGCGCGGCGCGAAGACCGAACCGGGCGTGCGCGTGGCGCTGAAGCGCTGCGCGGAGGCCGGGCCCGAAGACGTGCTCGCCGCTGACGGCCTGATCCTCGGCACGCCGGAAAACTTCGGCTACATGTCCGGCATGATGAAGGACTTCCTCGAGCGCATCTTCTACCCCTGCGAAGGCAAGGTCGCGGGCCGGCCCTGGGCGCTGTTCGTCGGCGCGGGGCAGGACGGCACGGGCGCGGTGAACTCGGTGGAACGGATCGTCACCGGACTGCGGCTGAAGCGGATCGGCGAGCCGGTGGTCGTGGTGAAAGAGCTGCAGCCGGGCCAGATCACTGCGCTGGAGGAGCTCGGCGCGACCTTCGCCGCGGGGCTCGCGCTGGGCGTGCTGTAACAATGCGATAACGCAGACGTGAGACAAGAAAGACGATGACGCACGCACGCAAGTCCAAGGCACGTGAGCTCAAGCGGCTCGCGCGCGAGGTCGGGGCGTTAGGCGCCGAGTTGAGGCTGGCCGAGCGCAAGGAGCGCACGAGGATCGAGGCGGTCGACCCGACCTTTGCGCTCAGCGCGCGCAACCTGGTGCGCTACCTCGCGCTGCGGCGCCACGACCGGCGCGCCTTGCAACGCAGCCTCGCGCAGCTCGGCCTTTCGTCGCTCGGGCGCGCCGAGGAGTGGGTTGCGGCGACGGTCGAGCTGGTGGCCCGGGCGCTGCACGGTCTGGCCGCCCATCCCAAGGCCGTGCGCGGCGGCGAATTGCCGGCGCCCGACATGGATCTCGGCGCCGACCTGCTCGAGCGCAACACCCGCGCCCTGCTGGGCGAGCCGCCCGCGAAACGCGAAGTGCGGATTATGGTCACCATGCCGTCGGAGGCGGCCGACGACTACAGCCTGGTGCGCGACCTCCTGGCGGGCGGAATGGACGTGATGCGCATCAATTGCGCGCACGACGACGAGGCACGCTGGAAAAAGATGATCGGCCATCTGCGCCGGGCCGAAAAGGTGCTCGGCAGGCGCAGCCAGGTGCTGATGGACCTCGCCGGGCCAAAGCTGCGCACCGGGCCGGTCGAGCCCGGTCCGGCGGTATTGCGGGTGCGCCCGCAGCGCGACGCGTTCGGCGTCGTCACGGCGCCGGCGCGCGTCTGGCTCACGCCTCAGGAAGACCCGCGCGAGCCCGTCGCGTCCGCGGACGCCGTGCTGCCGGTCCCTGCGCGCTGGCTCGCGGCGCTCAAGCCTGGCGCCCTGATCGTGTTCGATGACGCGCGCGGGTCTCACCGCAAATGGAAGTTGGTCGACAGCGGCGACGAGGGCGCCTGGGCGGAAGCCACCAAGACCGCCTACCTGGTGCCCCGCACCGTGCTCGCGTGCGAACGCAAGGGACAGGTGCGGACGGCGAAGCTGGGCGCGCTGCCTGGCAGGGAAGGATCGATCCTGCTGCGCGAGGGCGACAGCCTCGTGCTCACTCGCGCGCTGCGCCCGGGGATGCCGGCCAAGCTCGACCGCGGCGGCAAGCTGCTGCGCCCTGCCACGATCGGCTGCACCCTGCCGGTGGTGTTTCGCGATGCGCGCGCCGGCGAGCGCATCTATTTCGACGACGGCAGGATCGGCGGCGTGATCGAGAAGGCCGGCAAGGACCGCCTGCTGGTGCGCGTGCTGCGCGCGCGCCCTGGCGGCGTGGCGCTGCGCGCCGACAAGGGCATCAACCTGCCGGATACGGCGCTGCGCACGCGTGCGCTGTCGGACAAGGACCGGCGCGACCTGGAGTTCGTCGCGCGCCACGCCGACATGGCCGGGCTGTCGTTCGCCGATACGGTCGCCGACGTGCGCTCGCTGCGCACCGCGCTCGCGCGCCTGCGGCCGCGGCCGCCGGCGATCGTGCTCAAAGTCGAGACCCGGCGCGGCTTCGAGGCGCTGCCGGCGATGCTGCTCGAAGCGATGCGCGCGCGCTCCTGCGGCGTGATGATCGCGCGCGGCGACCTCGCGGTCGAATGCGGCTTCGAGCGCCTGGCCGAGGTGCAGGAGGAGATTCTGTGGGTGTGCGAAGCCGCGCACGTGCCGGTGATTTGGGCCACCGAGGTGCTCGATACCCTCGCCAAGCGCGGCGCGCCGACCCGGGCCGAGATCACCGACGCAGCGATGTCGATGCGCGCCGAGTGCGTGATGCTGAACAAGGGGCGCTACATCCGCGAGGCGCTGCGCTCGCTGGACGACATCCTGCGCCGCATGAGCTCGCACCAGACCAAGAAGCGCGCGATGCTGCGCGAGCTCAGGATCGCGCGCGGACTCTAGAGCGTCACCCGCGGCGCACCGGGCGCGCCGGGCGCGAGCCGACCGTCGTCTTCCGGCTCGCCCAGCGCCTGGCGGATCGGCACCACGCCAGCCCAGATCGGCAGCGCGTAGTCGGGCTCGTCATCCACCGGCGGGCCGCTGCGCACCTTGGCGACCGCCTCTTCGATGTGCAGGCCGAACACGCTCGTGCCCTTGAGCTCCTGCTTGTGCACCGGCCGCAGCTGCGGCCAGCGCCCGGGATAGAGGCGCTCGACAAAGCGCTCCATCTTGGCCAGCTTCTCCTCCGGCTTGCTCACCTTGTACGGCTTGCCGAACAACATCGCCGAGCGGTAGTTGATCGACTTGTGAAAGCCCGAGCGCGCCACCACCAAGGCGTCCAGATGCATCACGGTCAGGCAGATGCGCGGCGCCTTTTCCAGCGCGAGCAGCATCCTGCTTTTCGACGAGCCGTGCCAGTACACCGCGTCGCCCTCGCGCCAGTAGGCGGTGGGGGTCGCGTACGGCTGGCCATCGATGACGTAGCCGATGTGGCACACGAACCCTGCGTCGAGGATTTCGTATACGGTCTTCCTGTCGTAGTGGCCGCGCTTGGGAAGGCGCTTCACTTTCGTGCGGACGGTGGGGGCGAAATCGCTCACGGCAGCTCTCCGGACGGAACGGCCCATGTTAGCAGTCGCGCGAGCGCCTATATACTGCGCCGATGCCGTCGACCCTCATCTTTCAGGAGCGCGAAATCGCCTGGCCCGAGCTCGAGGACGCGGTGCTGCGCGCTGCGAGCCGGCTCGAGCGGCTCGGCGTGGGCGAGGACGACGTGGTGTGCATCATGCTGAAGAACGACCCCGCGTTCCTCGCCGCGGCGTTCGCCGCGCTCAGGCTCGGCGCCTACTCCTGCCCGATCAACTGGCACTACAAGGCCGATGAGGCCGGCTGGATTCTCTCCGACAGCGGCGCCAAGGTGCTCGTCGCGCACGCCGACCTCCTGCCGCAGATCGACGGCGCGCTGCCCGCCGGTGTCGGGCTAGCGGTCGTCGAGCCGCAGGACTGGAACGGCTGGCTGCGCGACGCGCCGCGCTGGAGCGGCGCGCCGCGGCGCCTGCGCGGCAACATGCCCTACACCTCCGGCACCACCGGGCGGCCCAAGGGCGTGCGCCGCGCGCCGGCGCCGCTCGAGGGCGCCGAGCGCATGGCCGCGCTCGCGCGCGAGGCGCGCTACAAGGGCTTCGGCATCGAGCCCGGCATGCGCGGATTGCTGCCCGGGCCTCTCTACCACAGCGCACCGAACCTGTACGCCACCCAGACCCTGCAGCTCGAGGACGCGCTGCTCGTGCTCGAGCCGAGATTCGACGCCGAGCGCACGCTCGCGCTGATCGAGCGCCACCGGCTCAGCCACGCCTACCTGGTGCCGACCATGTTCGTGCGCATGCTCAAGCTGCCGGACGAAGTGAAGCGCCGCTACGACTTGTCGTCCCTTCGCTTCGTCGCCACCACCGGCTCGCCCTGCGCGCCGGCGGTCAAGCGCGCCATGATCGAGTGGTGGGGCCCGGTGCTGCACGAGTGCTACGCCTCGAGCGAAGCGGGCGTCATCACCTCGATCGATTCGCACGAGGCGCTCAAAAAGCCGGGCTCGGCCGGGCGGGCGGTGGGCGTCGGCGCGCTCAAGATTCTCGATGAGCAGGGGCGCGAGCTGCCGCCGGGCGAGATCGGCCTGATCTACGCGCGCCAGCCGGCCTATCCCGACTTCTCCTACAACAACAACCCGGCTGCGCGAGAGGCGCTCGAGCGCGACAGCCTGTGGACGCTGGGCGACATGGGCTACGTGGACGAGGACGGGTACCTGTTCATCTGCGACCGCGCCTCGGACATGGTGATCTCGGGCGGGGTCAACATCTACCCGGCCGAGATCGAGGCCGCGCTGCACGGCATGCCAGGGGTGCACGACTGCGCCGTGTTCGGCGTGCCGAGCGAGGAGTTCGGCGAGGCGCTCGCCGCGGCGATCCAGCCCGAGCCGGGCGCAAAACTCGATGCCGCGTCGGTGCAAGCGTGGCTCGCCGGGCGCATCTCCGGCTACAAAGTGCCGCGTCTGGTCGAGTTGCACGACGCGCTGCCGCGCGAGGACAGCGGCAAGATCTTCAAGCGCAAGCTGCGCGCGCCCCACTGGGAAAAAGCGGGGCGCCGCATCTAACGTTCAGCGCTCAGTGCGCGCCCGCGTCGGCAGGCGCGCGCTGCGCGAGGTTGGACGGTTTGGCGATCCACACTAGCGCGGTGAGCGCGATGAAAAGCATGCCGGAGAGCCAGAACAGGTCGACCGTGCTGAGCATGCGCGCTTGCTGGTCGATCATGCGGTCCATCAGCCCGAGCGCCTGGTCGGGGCTCAGGCCGTGGGCGTGCATCGCGGCGAGCGCGCGCGTCGCGTCCGGGTTGTAGGCGGTGACGTGCTCGACCAGGTGCGCGCGGTGCACCGCCGCGCGGTCGTTCCACAGGGTGACCGAAACCGAGGCGCCGAAGGCGCCGGCGGTGAAGCGCGCGAAGTTGCTCAGCCCGGTCGCCGCCGGGATGCGCTCCGGCGGCAGCCCGGCGAGCAGCAGCGCGGTGAGCGGCAGGAAGAACGACACGGTCGCCGCGCCCTGGATCACGGTCGGCAGCACGATCGACCAGAAGTCGGTCTGCAGGTTGAAGCGCGCGCGCATGAACATGACCAGCGCGAACACCAGAAATGCGGCGCTCGCGATCTTGCGCGCGTCCAGCCGCGCGAGGTTGCGGCCCAGGATCGGCGCGATGAGCAGCGAAAGGATCCCGATCGGCGCCACCGTAAGCCCCGACAAGAAGGCGGTGTAGCCCATGATCGTCTGCAGCCAGAGCGGAATGATCACCGTGATGCCGAAGAACACCGCGTAGCCGACCGCGATGGCGAGCGTGCCGCTGGTGAAGTTGCGCCCCTTGAACAGCGACAGGTCCACGATCGGGTGCTCGTTGTCGACCAGCTCCCAGACCAGGAACAGCGTGAAGCCGACCGCCGCGACGCAAGCCAGCGTTACGATCTGGCCCGAGTTGAACCAGTCCAGCTCGTTGCCCTTGTCGAGCATGATCTGCAGCGCCGCGACCCAGGTGATCAGCAGTCCCAGCCCGACATAGTCCACCGGCACCTTGCGCTTCGCCGAATCGCGCGTGCGGTAGAGCTGCCAGGTCACCGCGGCCGCCAGCAGGCCCACCGGCACATTGATGTAGAAGATCCACGGCCAGGTTGCGTTGTCCGAGATCCAGCCGCCCAGCAGCGGCCCCGAGATCGGCGCCAGTAGCGCGGTCATCGACCAGATCGCAAGCGCGAGACCGGCCTTCTCGCGCGGGAAAGTGGAGAGCAGCATCGCCTGCGACAGCGGCACCATCGGCCCCGCGACCGCGCCCTGCAGCACCCGGAACACGATCAGCGTCTCGAGGTTCGGCGCCAGTCCGCACAGCCAGGACGCGGTGCTGAAAAGCAGCACCGAGGTCACGAACAGCCGCACCTGGCCGAAGCGCACCACCAGCCAGCCGGTGAGCGGCACCGCGATCGCGGTCGAGACCGCGAACGAGGTGATGACCCAGGTGCCCTGGCTCGGGCTCACGCCGAGGTCGCCGGCGATGGTCGGGATCGACACGTTGGCGATCGTGGTGTCGAGCACCGTCATGAATACCGCGAGCGAGAGCACGAACGCGCCGACGGCGCGCTCCATGCCCTCGAGCGGCGGCGGCGACGCCGCGGCCGGCGCCGCGCTCACCTAATGCGCCCCCAGGTTGGCCGCGATGATTTGGCGCACGCGGGCGTCGGCCGCGACAGCCTGCTCGTCGAACGCCTTGGTTGCATACACCGGTCCGCTTACCGGCGTCGTGGCAAGCTGCGGGCCGCTCGCGTCGCGCACGTCGACGTCGACCTCCATCGACAGCCCCACCCGCAGCGGATGCTCGACGAGCTGCTTCCTGTCGAGCTCGATGCGCACGGGCAGCCGCTGCACCACCTTGATCCAGTTGCCGGTGGCGTTCTGCGGCGGCAGCAGCGCGAAGGCACCGCCGGTGCCGGCCGCGAGCCCCGCGACGCGTCCGCGGTACTCGACCTGGCTGCCGTAGAGGTCGGCGGTGAGCCGGACCGGCTGCCCGATGCGCATCTCGCGCAGCTGCACTTCCTTGAAGTTCGCCTCGACCCAGACTTGGTCGAGCGGCACCACCGCCATCAGCGGCTGGCCGGGCGCCACCCGCTGGCCCACCTGCACCGAGCGCTTGGCGACGTAGCCTCTGACCGGCGCCGGGATCGTGTCACGCTGGACCGCGAGGAACGCCTCGCGCACCCGCGCCGCGGCGCGCAGCACGCTCGGCTGTTTCCCGACCGACGTTCCCTCGGTCAGCGCGCGGCTCGCCGCGAGCTGCTCGTCCGCGGTCTTGAGCGCGGCGCGTGCCGCGGCGACCGCGTCGCGCGCGTGCTGCAGGTCCTCCCGCGACACCGCGCCGCTCGCCACCAGCGGCGCGCGCCGCGCGAGATCGTCCTGCGCGCGCGCGAGGTCCACCTTGCGCTGCGCCACCGTCGCCGCGAGGGTCGTGTCCTTGGCGTACAGCACGCGCGCCTCGCGCACCGCCTGCGCGAGCTGCGCCTCGGCCTGCGCCAGCGCGACCCCGGCGTCGGACGGATCCAACCGCACCAGCGTCTGGCCGGCCTCGACCAGGTCCGTATCGTCGGCCCCGATCGCCACCACGGTGCCGGGCACGCGCGGCGTGACCTGGACCAGGTTGCCGCCGACGTACGCGTTGTCGGTGGTCTCGTGGCCGCGCGATTCAAAGTACCACCACGCGATCCAGCCCAAGCCGACCAGCAGGAATACGACGAGCACGACGCTGAGCGCGCGGCGGCGGCGTGCCCCCGCGGTCGGCGCTTGCGGTATTTCACTCATTTATTGCTCCGGTGATCGGTTTTGTCGTTGCGGGCATAGTCCCGGTAGCCGCCGCCGAGCGCGCGGTAAAGCGCCACGTCGGCCTGCAGCGCGCGCGAGCGCAGGTCGGCCTCGGCGCGCTGCTCGGTGAACAGCGCGCCCTGCGCCTCCAGCACGCTCAGCAGGCCGGAGACTCCGGCGCGGTAGCGCGCGAGCGCGAGATCGTAGGCGCGCTGGACCGCGGCGAGCGCGGTCTTCAGCTCGCGGCCCTCGTTCTCGAGCGCGCGCCGGGTCTGGACCTGGTCGGCCACCTCGCGCACGGCGTCGACCAGCAGCGCGTTGTATTGGTCCACCGCGAGGTCGTACTCGGCCTCGCGCCCGCGCAGGCTGGCGCGCAGCCCGGCCGCGGAAAAAAGCGGCAGCCGCACCGCCGGCCCGGCGCCCACGATAGTGCTGCGCGCCTGCAGCAGCCTGTCCAGACCGAGGGAGGACAGGCCCGCGAAGGCAACCAGGTTTACGTTCGGCATGAACTGCGCCTTCGCCACCTCCACGCCGCGCGACGCGGCCTCGGCGCGCCAGCGCGCGGCGGCGAGGTCCGGGCGGCGCCCGAGCAGGTCGAGCGGAAGCGCCTGCGGGACGCCCGAGCCGGCGTCGCGCGCGGTCGCGGGCTCGAGGGCAAGGCCGCGGTCCGGGCCCTTGCCTGCCAGCGCCGCGATCTGGTTGCGCGCCAGCGCGATCGCGCCCTCGAGCTGGGCGAGCTGGGCCCGCGACGCCGGCGGCAGCGCCTGCGCGCGGGCGAGCTGGGCTTCGGTATCGAGCCCGCCGCTGACGCGCTGGCGGGTCAGATCGACCAGCTGCTCGCGCTGCGCGAGCTCCTGCCGGTCCACCTCGCGCAATGCGAAAAGGCGCTGCAGCTGGAAGTAGGCGCGCGTCACACCCGAGGCGAGCGCAAGCCGCGCCGCATACGCGTCGGCACCGGCGGCAAAGGCCTCGGCGTGAGCCGCCGCGATCGCGGCGTCGTTGCGATGCGCGTAATCGAGCTCGTAGTTGAAGTTGACCGTCAGCTGCGCCGTGGTGCGGGTCGAGCCCGCGATCGGCGGCGGATAGATGCCCGTCGCAGTGAAGCGCTGGCGCGTGACGTCCAGCGCGCCGGTGAGATCGTATCCGCCCCTCGCCACGGCCGCCTCGACCAGCGCCTGAGCGCGCCGGATGCGGGCCGAGGCGATTCCGAGGGTCGGATTGGCGCCAAGCGCTTCTTCGACCAGCGCATCGAGCTGCGGATCTTCGAAGCCGGTCCACCAGCGCTCGGCGGGCCATTCGCCGGCCGGCGCGCCGGCGAGGCTGCGCGAGGCTTCGAGCGCGGCCAGCGGGGTTTCCCTGGCCGCGGGCACGACCCGCTCGCCCGGCGAAGCGCAAGCGGCGAGCAGCAGCGCAAGAACGGCGACGGCAGGCGCGGCGCGCATGCCGCTCAGTCCGCGTTCGCCAGCATGCGGCGCAGGAGCGACTTCAGCTGCTCGAACTCGGTGCCGCTGAACCCGCGCAGGTGATGGTTAAGCACCTTGACCGCCACCGGGGGCAGCTTGCGCGCGAGCCTGCGGCCGGCTTCGGTCAGCTCGAGGCGCACCACCCGGCGATCCTTCGCGTCGCGCGCGCGCCGCAGCAGGCCCTTGCGCACCAGGCGGTCGATCATGCGCGTCATCGAGCCGGTGTCGGTGCTTTGCTCTCGCGCGAGGTCGGCCGCGCAGGTCGCGCGCTGTTGCGCCACGTTCAGCAGGATCACGAACTGCGCCGCAGACACGCCGAGCGGCGCCATCTCGTGATCGACCGCCGCAAAGAGCGACGCGCGCACGCGCGCAACGAGGTAGCCGACGCTTTCGTCGGGTGTGTAGCTTTCGACGCTGTAAGGGGTGGGAGCCGCGACCATGGATGACTGCCTAGGCAGCGAATATTACTGCCTAGGCAGTCGATGTCAAGTCTCGGCGCCTAGCGCTGGTCGTAGTCGAGCACGAGCGTCGGCGTGACGGGGTGCGACTGGCAGCCGAGGCGGAAGCCGCGCGCCATCTCCTCCTGTTCGAGGGTGTAGTTGGCGTCCATGCGCACCTCGCCTTCAATCAGCCGGGCGCGGCAGGTGCAGCACACCCCGGCCTTGCAGGCGTAAGGCAGGTCGGCGCCCGCTTTGAGCGCGGCGTCGAGCACGCTCGGCCCGTCCGCCGCCAGCTCGAAGCGATAGCGCACGCCGTCGGCGATCACCGTCACCTCCGACGCGCCGGCGGCGACGGTCTTGTTCAATTTCGGCCTGTCGGCCGTCCTCGGCGCCGGAACGCCGAAGCGCTCGAGATGGACGCGCTGGCGCGGCACGCCGCCGGCCAGCAGTTCCGCTTCGACATCCGCCATCATCGGATCCGGGCCGCAGATGAAGGCTTCGTCGATCGTCGCGGGCGGAATCAGCGTGCGCAGGAACTGCGCCACCTTGGTGCGATCGAGCCGACCGTTGAACAACTCGACCTCCTGCGGGTCGCGCGAGAACACGTGGTACAGCGCGAGCCGGGCAAGATACCTGTCCTTGAGGTCTTCGAGCGCCTCGTTGAAGATCACCGAGTCGAGCGCGCGGTTGCCGTACACCAGCGTGAAGCGCGAGCGCGGCTCGCGCGCGAGCGTGGTCTTGACCAGCGACAGCACCGGGGTGATGCCGCTGCCGGCGGCGAAGGCGACATAGTGCTTCGCGTTGGCGGGGTCGAGCGGCGCGAAGAAGCGTCCCTCGGGCGGCATTGCCTCGAGCGTGTCGCCGGCTTGCAGTTCGCTGTTGGCCCAGCTCGAGAACCTGCCCTCGGGCACCGCCTTGACCGCGATGCGCAACTCCCCGTCGTCCACCCCGGAGCAGATCGAGTACGAGCGGCGCAGCTCCTCGCCGCCCAGGCACCGGCGCACGTTCAGGTACTGCCCCTGCGTGTGCCGAAACAGGTCCGCCAGCGCGGGCGGAATGTCCAGTCCGAGCGAGACGCAATCGCCGGTTTCGCGCCGCACGTCCCTGACCGCCAGCGGATGAAAGTGCGCCGTGCTCACAGCGGCTTGAAGAAATCGAACGGCTCCAGGCACGCCAGGCAGCGGTAGTGCGCCTTGCAGGCAGTCGAGCCGAATTCGGACACGCGCTCGGTGCGCGCCGCGCCGCAGCGCGGGCACTCGACGCTGCGCGCAAACAGGTTCACGCGCCCGGGCGGCGCGATGCCGTAGTCCTTCAGCTTGTCGCGCGCCGCCGGCGCGATCCAGTCGGTGCTCCAGGCCGGCGCCAGCACCGTCTTCACCCTCACCTCGGCGTAGCCGGCCTGCTTCAGCCGGTCGATGATCTCCTGCTCGATCATGTGGATCGCGGGGCAGCCGGAATAGGTCGGCGTGATCGCCACCTCCACCCCGCCCGCCGCCTGCGTGACCTCGCGCACGATGCCGAGCTCGGTGATCGAGACCACCGGTATCTCGGGATCGGTGATGCCGGCCAGGATCTGCCAGGCGTCTACCATCGCGCTCCCGGATAGGCGCGCTGCAGGAACTGCATCTCAGCCAGCACATAGCCCAGGTGCTCGCTGTGCACGCCGCGCCTGCCGCCGGAAAGAAACGCGCTGTCCGCGGGGAGCGCGAGGGTCGCTTCCCTGAGTACGGGCTCGACCAGCTCGCGCCACGGCCCGCGCAGCGAGTCCGCTTCCGGGTCCACCGCATCGGGGACGAACAGCTCGTGCGTGTAGCCCCACAGGCGCTCGAGAGCGTCTTGCGCGCGGCGGTGCGACTCCTTGGTGCCGTCGCCCAAGCGCAGCGTCCAGTCGGCGCTATGGCGCCAGTGGTAGTCGGCTTCCTTCTTCGACTTCGCCGCGATGGCCGCAATCTCGCCGTCCGCGCCGCCCGCCATGCGCTCGAGCAGCACCCGCTGGTAGGCGTCGAACAGCATGCGCCGCACGATGGTGAAGGCGTAGTCGCCTTTCGGCAGCTCGACCATGGTGCAGTTGCGGAACTCGTTCTGCTCGCGCAAATAGGCGAGCGCATCCTCGTCGCGCCCCCTGCCCTCGAGCCTGCCGGCGAGCGAAAGCCACAGCCGCGCCTGGCCGACCAGGTCGAGCGCGATGTTGGCCGAGGCGATGTCCTCTTCCAGCTGTGGGCCGTGACCGAGCCATTCGGCCAGGCGCTGGCCGAGGATCAGCGCGTTGTCGCCCATGCGGAGGGCGAGCTCACATGTGCTCGAGGTCATCGGGCAGCTCGTAGAAGGTCGGGTGGCGGTAGATCTTGTCGGCCATCGGCTCGACGAAGCTCTCGCGGTCGTCCGGGTCGGAGGCCGCGATCGCGGCCGACGGGACGACCCAGATCGAGACGCCTTCGTTCCTGCGCGTATAGACGTCGCGCGCCATCTGGATCGCCATTTTGGCGTCGGGCGCGTGCAGGCTGCCGCAGTGCTTGTGGTCCAGGCCCTGCTTGGAGCGAATGAACACCTCCCACAACGGCCATTCCTTCTCGCTCATGCGGCCTCCTTGCGAAATTTCTTCTGCGAGTAGGCAAGCGCCGCCTCGCGCACCCAGCGGCCCTCTTCGTAGGCCGCCACCCGCGCCGCCAGGCGCTCGCGATTGCACGGGCCGTCGCCGTTGACCACGCGCCGGAACTCGTCCCAGTCGATCGGGCCGAAATCGTAGTGTCCGCGCGCGGCGTTCCACTTCAACTCCGGGTCTGGCACCTTGAGCCCCAGCAGCTCGGCCTGCGGCACGGTGACGTCGACGAACTTCTGCCGCAGCTCGTCGTTCGAGACGCGCTTGATCTTCCACTTCATGGACTGGGCCGAGTGCGTGCTGTCCGTGTCCGAAGGCCCGAACATCATCAGGCACGGCCACCACCAGCGATCGAGCGCGTCCTGCGCCATCGCCTTCTGCTCCGGCGTTCCGCGCGCGAGCGCAAACATGATGTCGAAGCCCTGGCGCTGGTGGAACGACTCCTCCTTGCAGACGCGGATCATGGCGCGCGCGTAGGGCCCGTAGGAGCAGCGGCAGAGCGGGATCTGGTTCATGATCGCGGCGCCGTCGACCAGCCAGCCGATCACGCCGACGTCGGCCCAGGTCAGGGTCGGATAGTTGAAGATCGACGAGTACTTCGCCTTGCCCGAGTTCAGCGCCGCCATCATCTGGTCGCGCGACTGGCCGAGCGTTTCGGCCGCCGAGTAGAGGTAGAGCCCGTGCCCCGCCTCGTCCTGCACCTTGGCGATCAGGATCGCCTTGCGCTTGAGCGTCGGCGCGCGCGTGAGCCAGTTGCCCTCGGGGTACATGCCGACGACCTCGGAATGGGCGTGCTGCGAAATCTGCCGCAAGAGCGTTCTGCGGTAGGCCTCCGGCATCCAGTCGCGCGGCTCGATCTTCGCGTCGGCGTCGACCCTGGCCTGGAAGCGCCGCTCCTCGGGCGAATCGCCCGCGAGCTGCACCTGTCCGGGCAGATCCATTGATTGGGTGTACATCGCAATCTCCTCGCGGAAATGATACAGTTTTATTGCCTTTCGTCAACTTTTCTGTATCATTTCCGCATGCCCGCCGACCGCCGCAGCGCGCCCCCGCGCGCCGTCCCGCTCATCGTTACGGTGTTCGGCGACGCCGTGCTGCCCTTCGGCGGGCGGGTCTGGCTCGGCTCGCTGATTCGCCTGCTCGCCCCGCTCGGCGTGTCGGAGCGCCTGGTGCGCACGGCGGTATATCGGCTTTCGCGCGAGCACTGGCTGCGCGCCGAGGCGCTCGGGCGCCGCAGCGACTACCTGCTGACCGATTTCGGGCGGCGCCAGTTCGAGGCGGCCGAGCGCCATATCTACGCCAGCGGGCACGCGAGCTGGGACGGGCGCTGGCGCATGCTGGTGATGCTGCCGGCGAAATGGAGCGCGGCCGAGCGCGAGCACCTGCGCCGCAGCCTGGCCTGGCAGGGTTTCGGCCAGCTTGACGGCAACGTATATCTGCATCCCGGCGCGCCGCTCGAGGAATCGCTCGCCGCGCTCGACACCGAGGACTTCCCGCGCCTGCGCGAGAAGATCTTCGCGCTGACCGGCACGGGACCCGGCGACCGGCATGCAATCGTGCGCGCGGCGTGGGACCTCGCCGAGCTGTCGCGCGCCTATGGCGCCTTCGTGCGCCGCTACCGGCCGCTCGCGCCCGCCGCGGCGGCCAGGTTCGAACCCGAGCGCGCGTTCGTCGTGCGCACGCTGCTGATCCACGAGTACCGGCGCCTGCTGCTGCGCGATCCCGGCCTGCCCGGCGAGCTGCTGCCCGCCGACTGGCAGGGAAGCAAGGCCCGCGCGCTCTGCGTGCGCCTGTATCGCGCGCTGGCCGCGCCCTCGCAGGCGCACCTGCGGGCCATGTTGCGCACGGCAGGAGGCCCGCGCCCCGAGCTTTCGCGCGGCTTCGCGCGTCGCTTCAGCGCCTCCTAGCGCGAAGCGTTAGACTCGGGCTACGACCGCTCGACAGCGAAGGGGGTTCGATTGGCTAGGCAAAACTACCAGTTCGAGAAGCGACAGCGCGACCTGGCGAAGAAGAAGAAACAGGAAGAAAAGCGCCTGCGCAAGCAGCAGCAGAAGGCGGCCGCGACCGAGAGCGCGCCCGCCGCGCCGGGAGCGACACCGCCCGGTCCGTCCGATCCGTCCAGCGACGAGGGCAATCCTGCATAGGCGTTGCGGGGGCTAGCGCCCCTTCAGCAGCGCCTCGATCGTTTCCTGCACCGCCAGGGCCTCGGCGAAGCCGGGCAGGGTGTGGGGCCGGCCTTCCACCATCGCCACCATCTGGTCGAGCTGCGCGGCCTGCCCGATGGCGCGGTTCTCCTGCGGGCTGCGCTCGGCAACCCACTCGCCGCCCTCCTGCCGCCGCCGCAGGCCGAACCAGTCGTGTATCTCCAGCGCGCCGCGGCTGCCGACGAGGGTCATGCGGTTGAAATCCGGATGACCGCCGCCAACGCGTCCCTCGATCGCGACCGGCACTCCGCCCGCGCTGAGCCGCGCCTTGAGCGCGCGCTCCGCGCCAACGCCGTCGGGCGGGTACTCCGGCTGCGAACGATCGAGCGTCGCCTGCCCCAGCGCGCGTTGCAGCACGAACACGAAGTGCGACAGCACTTCGCGCGTGAATCCGCCCTCGGCGCGCTCGGCGAGCCAACGCCCGGCAGCGGATTGCCAGGCGCGCGGCCATTGGTCGAACGCCACCTCGATCTCAACCGCGCGCGGCTCGCCGATCGAGCCGTCTCCGACCGCGGCCGCCATCGCCGCCAACCCGGGCGACGAAGCGAGCGAGAAATTCACCGCCGCGCGCAGCTTCTGCTCGGCGATGCGCGCGATGCTGCGGCGAGCGGCCTCGAAGTCGAGCGTGAGCGGCTTTTCGCACAACACGGCGAGCCCGGCGTCGAACGCCTGATTCGCGTAGTCGAGATGGCTCGCCGGCGGCGAAGCCACGTACAGGCAATGATTTCCCGCCGCCCCGATCACCTCGGCGGGCGTCCGCGCCGCGACCAGCCCGGGATAGCGGGCCCTTGTCGCGGCCAGCACGCCCGGATCCGGATCCCACGCGGCAAGCGCGCGGCTGCGCGGATGCTCGGCGATTCGCGCCAGCATGCGCTGCCCCATTACGCCCAAACCGATGACGCCGATTCCGATGCGCTCGCTCATGACAGGAGGAACTCCTTCACCAATGCGATCTGGTCCCGGTGCAGCAGGGTCGGCGCATGGCCGACGCCGGCGATCTCGACCGTCTTCGCCTTCGGCCCGCGGCCTGCCATCCGCTCGCAGGTCTCGCGCGTGAGCAGGTCCGAAAGCTCCCCGCGCAGCACCAGGGTTGGACAGCGCACCGAATCGTAGAGCGGCCACAGCTCGAGGTCCTTTTCCGGCATGTGGGCGCGGACCGGCTCGCCCAAGCGCGGATCGTAGTGCATGCGGTAGCCGCCGTCGGCGCAGGGGCGCACCACCACTTCGGTCAGGAAACGCCATTCGGCGTCGCTGTGGGGGCCGAACGGCGCCGAGACCGCGCGCACGTACTGTTGCGCGGCGTCGAGGTCGGGGAAGATCGGCGCAAAGCCGACGTAGGCCGCGATGCGCTCCAGCGATACCTTGCTGACGACGGGGCCGACGTCGTTCAGCACCAGCTTCATCACCGGCGTGTCGCGCTGCGCCGCGAGCGCCATGCCGATCAGGCCGCCCATCGAGGTGCCGAGCCAGTGCACGGACTCGACGTCCAGCCGCGCGATCAGGGTCACGACGTCGGCCACGTACTGCGGCACGACGTACAACATCGGGTCGGCCAGCCAATCCGAATCGCCTCGCCCCGCCATGTCCGGGCAAATCACCCGGTAGCGCTCCGCCAGCTCGCCGGCGAGCAGGTCGAAATCGCGCGCGCAGCGCGTCAGGCCGTGCACGCACACGAGCACGCGCTTGTTGCCCGGATCGCCCCACTCCAGGTAGGCGATGCGGTGCAGGCCCTGGCCCGAGACGCAGCGCACGCTGCGCCGGCGCGGGACCGGGCTCACGCCTTGCGCGCCCATGCGCTACGCAGCCGCTCGCGCAGCGCTCGCGCCTCCGGCGGCAGGGTGCTGAAGGCCTGCCCGAGGCCGACGCGAAGCAGCTGCTCCGACTTCAGATTGGCGCCCGCCACGGCCCAGCCGTGATCGGCGTAGCGCTTGCGCTCGAGCGCGCTCGCCGGCGAAGCGTCCTCGTCGAACCAGAGCCAGTCGCCGGCGAAGCGAAACGCGATCTCCTCCAGCCTCTCGAGCAGCGCCGGCTCGATCTGCTCGCCGTGCGCCCCGCCCCAGCGCCCGCTCGCGTCTTCGTCCAGGCGCAGCTCGCCCGCCGGGTCGAGCTGGAAGTACGCGTGCCGGTTGGCGCTCGCACAATATCCGAGCCACGCCGCGCCGTCGCGCACGCAGGCCAGGCCGAACACCAGCCCGCCCTGCGCGCCGCACTCGATTTCGAGCGCGAGCAGCCCGCTGTCGAGCGGCGCGGTCTCGTGGTCGAGCAGCCGCCCACCCTGGATGATCGCCCGGCCGCGCACGCCCTGTGCGGCATTACGCCACTCCGCCTCGACGCGAAGCTCCGCAAACTCCTCCGAAGCGTTGGCGAAAGCGGCGAACGGAACGCCCTTCTTGAGCTCGAAGCGGTACTCGAGCGCGTCGCCGGCGTGGTGCTCGGTATAGTTTTCGGCGTCGACGTCGCGCACCATCAGCCAGCGCAGCTGCTCGCGAAACTCCTCCAACCGCCCGGGACCGGTCACGCGCACTATCGCCGTGAAATCGGGCCCGGGTGCCGCCATGCCTCAGGAGCCGTACTTGAACGACAGCGCGAGGCGCGTGCGGAACGCGACCACCTTGCCGTTCTCGACCTTGACGTCGAGCTTGGTCACTTCCGCGATGCGCAGGTCGCGCAGCGATTTCGACGCCGCCTTGACCGCGTTGCGCGCCGCGTCTTCCCACGACTGGCTGCTGGTGCCGATCACCTCGGTGACGCGATAGACCGCCTCTGCACTTTTCTTGGCCATGTTCGCCTCCTCGCGATTGTGGTGCGGAGGATTCCGCCGGACGATTATATGCCGCGCCAGTAGCGCGCCTGCCGCACGCGCTCGACTTCGAGCGCGACGCCGGCCGCGCCGAGCCGCACGCTTACCGCGCCGTCGCGGTCGGTGCGCAGCGCGCGGGCGCCGGCGGCGAGAGTGCGCGCAAGAGCCGCCTTGCTCGGCTGACGCAAGCGGTTGCGGTAGCCGACCGAGAACACCACCCAGCCCGGCGCCTGCGCGGCCTCGGGCGCGCGCCCGACCGCGCCCGGGAGCAGCACGGCGTGGCCCGCGGCGCTGACGCGCAGCGCGCAGCGCGCGCCGAGCACTTCGAAATTCACGCCGTCCCATCGCCACGCGTCCCCGCGCGCGCAGCGCCGCGGCGCCGCGGCGAGCGCGAGCGCGGGATGACGCGCGGGCAGCGAGCTCAGCAACGCGCCGGTCGGCACGCTCTCCATCACCGACGGCGCGCCCCCGACGTGGTCGGCGTCGTTGCGCGACAGCACCATCGCGTCGAGACGCGCCACGCCGCTCGCATGCAGCAGCGGCACGACGGTGCGCTCGCCGGCGTCGCCGTCGCCCGCGAACGCCGGCCCGGCGTCGAGCAGCAGCGCGCGGCCCGCAGTGCGAACCAGCACCGCGCGCCCCTGTCCAACGTCGAGTACGGTGATCCACGCCTCGCCCGGCGCCGGTGCGGGCGCGGGCAGCGCGAACGCGGGCAGCATCAGCGCGAGCCCGCTCGCGCGCCACGGCAGCCCGCGCGGCGCGAGCAGCCAGGCGACCCCGGCGAGCGCGAGCAGCACCGACCAGCCCGGCGGCACGCGCGCATGCCACACCGCGAGCGGCAGCGAGGCGCAGGCCTCCAGAAACTCGAGCAGGCGCTCGGCGAGCCAGGCGGCGAGCTGCAGGATGGCGTCCAGCGGTAGCACGGCGCCCAGCAACGCGAGCGGCGTCACCACCGCCGACACGAGCGGGATCGCGACCGCGTTCGCGAGCGGGCCCACCAGAGACACCTGCCCGAACAGCAGCAGCGCCGCGGGCGCGAGGCCCAGTGTCACCGCCCACTGGATGCGCCCCCACTGCAGGACCTTCGACTCGGCGCCGGTCCAGCCGGCGGCGACGTAGAAGATGAGCGCCACCGCGCCGAACGAGAGCCAGAATCCGGGCGCGAGCGGCGCCCAGGGATCGCACAGCACCACCGCGCCGAGGGCGAGCGCGAGCGTACGCGCGGGCGAAACCACGCGTCCCGACCACAGCGCGAGCGCGACCACGCACACCATCAGCAGAGTGCGCTGCGCAGGCACGCCAAAGCCGGCGAGCAGCGTGTAGCCGAGCGCGGCGGCGACCGCGGCCGCCGCGGCCGCCTTGCGCGCCGGCAGCAGCAGGCACAGCCGCGGCAGCCGGCGCCAGCCGAAAGCGACCAGCCACGCGGTCAGTCCCGACACCAGCGTCACGTGCAGCCCGGAAATACTCATCAGATGGGTTACCCCGGTGCGCCGGAACAGGCGCCACTCCTCGCCCGAGATCGCGCGCTGATCGCCGATCGCGAGCGCGGCGAGGACGCCCGCCGCCGGGGTGGCGCCGAGCACGCGCAGGAAGCGCTCGCGCACCGCCTCGCGCGCCTGCTCGATGCGGTCGCGCGCGCCATCGCGCGCGCCCAGGCGCAGTGGCGGCGGAAAGGCGCGCACGTAGCCGGTCGCGCCGATGCCGCGCTCGAGCAGCCAGGCCTCGTAGTCGAAACCGTGCGGATTGAGCTGACCGTGGGGGCGGCGCAGCCGCAAGGCGAAGCGCCAGCGCTCGCCCGGGTGCAGCCCGGGCGCGGGCGCCGGGGGCGGGGGCGCATACCACGCCAGGCGAATCTTGCGCGGCAGCCGCACGCCGGGCGGCGCGGACTCGGGCTCGAAATCGAAGCGCAGGCCGCGTTCGCCCGCGGCGGGCAGGCCGGAAACGACGCCTGCCACCTGCAGCTCGCGGCCCTCGAGCCCGGGCGCCAGCCGGTCCGCGAGGCGAAGCTGCGCCCAACCCGCGGCCCACAGGAAGCCGACGGCGAAGGCCGCGGCGAGTCTCAGCCCCGGGCGCCAGGCGCCGAGCGCGAGGCACGCCGGCAGGCCCCACAGCCAGGCCGCAGCCGGAAGCGCGCCCTGCACCTGCAGCAACAGCACCCCGGCCACGAAAGCAAGTACTCCCGCCGTCATCTACAATGCAACGGCCGGGCTGCGTGCCGGATGACCATGCCGCGAAAGTACTTCCGCAAATACCTGCCCGACGCCGCGAAGGTCCGCTCGTACCGCATCGTGGCGGTGTTCGGCTCGCTGCTGCACCACCCCAACCTGTGGCACCTGAACCGTGAATCGGTCGCCGGCGGGGTGGCGATCGGGCTGTTCGCCGGCCTGGTGCCGGGGCCTCTGCAGATGCTCACTGCGGCGCTGCTCGCGGTTCCGCTGCACCGCAACCTGCCGGTCGCGCTCGTCACCACCTTCTATACCAACCCCTTGACCATCGTACCGCTGTACCTGCTCGCCTACGAATACGGCGCGCTGCTGCTCGGCGCCGGGGGCCAGGCACGAATCGCGCGGCCGCCGGATCTCGACTGGACGCAGCTCGCCGCCTCGGTGCACACGCTCGTGCATTGGTCGCTCTCGCTCGGCAAGCCACTCGCGGTAGGGCTCGTCGCCCTCGCCTGCACACTCGCGGCGCTGGGCTACTTCAGCGTTCACCTCGCCTGGCGCTGCTACGTCGTGCTGGCCTGGCGCGCCCGCCGGCACGCGCGTCGCAAGGAGCCCCGGACATGAAGAGCACTCCCCGTTTCATGGTGCGCGATGCGCAGCCCGCCGACCGGCCCCAGCTGGTTACGTTCGTCGCCGCGCTGCAGGACCTCGAGCGCACGCTGCACGCGGGACGCGCCGAAGGCCGCCGCATCGCCGCGGCGCACCTCGTTCACCTCGAGCGCGCGGCGCACGAGCGCCGCGGAAGGGTGCTGGTGGCGGCGCGCGGCGACGAGCGTCTGGGCTTCCTGGTCGGCTGGGTCGAGGAGGAGGAGCACGGTTCGCACCACGTGCGCCCGGGGGAGCGGCGCTACGGCGTGGTCACCGACCTGTACGTCGAGCCGGGTGCCCGCGCGCGCGGCATCGCCGTGGCCCTGCTCGAGGAGGCGGCGCGTCACTTCGCCGCGCTCGGCCTGGCGCGCCTGCGGGTGCGCACGCTCGCCGCCAACCAGGCCGCGCTGCGCTTTTACCGCGCGCTCGGCTACGCGCCCTACCAGCTCACCCTGGAGCGCGAGCTTCCTCACGCAAGACCCCGTCGCGCAGTTCGAAGATCCGCTCGGCGCGCGCCGCGAGCGCGGGGTCGTGGGTGACGATGACGAACGCGGTGGCGTGGGTCGCCGACAGCCGCACCATGGCCTCGAACACCTCGTCCGCAGTGCGCAGATCGAGGTTGCCGGTCGGCTCGTCGGCCAGCACGCAGGCCGGCTCGGTGACCATCGCGCGCGCGAACGCGCAGCGCTGACGCTCGCCGCCCGAGAGCTCGCCGGGCTGGTGCTCGAGGCGCCCGCCCAGACCGACTTCCGTCAGCGCGGCAGCCGCCCGGCCGAGCGCATCGGCGCGCGGCATGCGGCGGATCAGCAGCGGCATGGCGACGTTCTCCAGCGCGCTGAACTCCGGCAGCAGGTGGTGGAACTGATAGACGAAACCGAGCGTCGCGTTGCGCACGCGGCCGCGCTCGGCTTCCCCCATCTCGCTGAACGCCCGACCCTGGACGCTTACGCTGCCGCCGCTGGGCGAGTCCAGTCCGCCGAGCAGGTGCAGCAGGGTGCTCTTGCCGGAGCCGGAGCGCCCGACGATCGCGATGCGCTCGCCCACCTTCACATCCAGGTCGACGCCGCGCAGCACCGGCACCGCGGTCGGCCCGAGGTAGACCTTCTGCAGGCCGCGGCAGGCGAGCACGTCACTCATAGCGCAGCGCCTCGGCCGGATTGACGCGCGAAGCGCGCCAGCTGGGATAGAGCGTGGCGATGAACGACAGCACGAGCGACACCACGCCGATGATGACCACGTCGCGCAGGTGCACGTCCGAAGGCAACTCGGGGATGAGATACACGCTCTTGGACAGAAACTGGACGTTGAACGTGCGCTCGATCGCCGGCACCAGGGTGGGTATGTTGAGTGCGAGCAGCACTCCGCCCAGCACGCCCACGAGGGTCCCGATCACGCCGATCACCGCGCCCTGCACCATGAAGATCTGCATCACCGAACCGGGCGCCGCGCCGAGCGTGCGCAGGATGGCGATATCGGCCTGCTTGTCGGTCACCAGCATCACCAGCGCCGAGACCACGTTAAACGCCGCCACCGCCACGATCAGCAGCAGGATGATGAACATGACCCGCTTCTCGATCTCGACCGCGCGAAAGAAGTTGGCGTGGCTGCGGGTCCAGTCGGTGGCGTAGACGTCCGGGCCGAGGCGCGCCGTCAGCTCGCGCGCCACCTCGGGTGCGGCGAACAGGTCGTCGAGCTTGAGCCGCACCCCGCTCACCGCGTCGCCCATCTGGTACAGCTTCTGCGCGTCCTGGAGATTGATCAGCGCGAGCCCGGCGTCCGCCTCGACAAAGCCGATGTCGAAGATGCCGACCACGGTGAACTGCTTCAGGCGCGGAATCACTCCGGCCGGCGTCACCAGCCCCTGCGGCGCAATCAGCGCCACCTTCTCGCCGGGCAGCACGCCCAGCGCGCGCGCCAGATCGACCCCGAGCACGATGCCGAAGCGCCCCGGCTGCAGCGCATCGAGGCTGCCGGCGCGCATGTGCGTGCCAAACTGCGCCACCCGCTCCTCGTCGCGCGGCAGGATGCCGCGCACCAGCGCACCGCGCACCGCCTGACCGAAGGTGAGCATGCCCTGCGCGCCGACGAACGGCGCGGCGGCGAGCACGTGCGGATTGCGCGCCGCCTCGGTGGCCGTCTGCTGCCAGTGCTCGAGGCGGTTGTCCGCGCCGAAGATCTGCACGTGCGACACCACGCCCAGGATGCGCGCGCGCAGCTCCTGCTGAAAACCGTTCATCACCGACAGCACGACGATCAGTGCGGCAACGCCGAGCGCGATCCCCGCCATCGAGATGAGCGAGATGAAGCTGATGAAATGGTTACGGCGCTTGGCGCGCGTGTAGCGCAGGCCGATGAGGAGTTCATAACGCACAGTGGCGCGAGAATACTACAATGCCCTTTATGGACGCTGACTCTTCTGCCTTGCTCGCGCGGTTGATCCGGGGCGTGCGCGTGGCCGCGCTCGGCACCCTGCGCCAGGGCGCGCCGATGGTGTCGATGGTGGCGTTCCTGCCCGAAGCCGACTTCGGCGGCGTGTGCGTGCGCGTCAGCCGTCTTGCCTGGCACACCCAGGACATGCTCGCCGACCCGCGCGTTTCGCTCGCGATCGTCGAGGGCGACGACGGGCGCGCCGACCCGCAAACCCTGGCGCGCGTCACGCTGCGCGGCGAGGCGGCGCCGCTCGCCGGCGAAGGCGAGCCGTTCGAGCGCCTCAAGGCCGCCTGGCTCGAGCGTTTTCCCGCCTCTGCGGTGACGTTCGCGCTGGCCGATTTCAGCTTCTGGCGCGTCGTGCCGCGCGACGCGCGCTTCGTCGCCGGCCTCGGGCGCACCTATAACCTGTCCGCCGAAGCCCTGCGCCGCGCCGCGATTTGAGCGATCGCCGAAATCGGGGCAGAATAGACGCCCCGCGCCCGCCTTTTCAGGCGAGCATCCCGCAATGAAGGAACTCTAATAGGCGACGCTTCGGCATGCGCAGGCACCGCATTCGACTACCCGCAACGGACCCACATCAACTGGACCAGGACGAAGCGTACTTTTTGCTCGCCGAGCCGTCCGGCGAGGAAGTGAAACTCCGTTTTCACGACTACGACGCGATCTACAACCGCCCCGGCCTTTACGAGCAGCTGTTCTACGACCGGCTCAAGTGCTGCTCGCCGAAAAAGGTGATCGACATCCTGCACTACACGATGAGCACCGCATCGGAGAGCTTTTCCGAACTGCGCGTGCTGGACCTGGGCGCAGGCAACGGCATGGTCGGCGAGGAGCTCAGGCAGCACGGCGTGGCGCGCGTCGTCGGCCTCGACATCTCCACACCCGCGCGCGACGCGGCCGAGCGCGACCGCAGCGGCGTTTACGACCAGTACTACGTCAGCGATCTGACCAAGCTCGAAGCCGCGCAGCGCGAGGAACTGGCCGAGTGGCGCTTCAACTGCATGGTGACGGTCGCGGCGCTGGGCTTCGGCGACATCCCGGTGCGCGCCTTCTGGGAGAGCTTCAACCTGGTCGAGGACGGAGGCTGGATCGCCTTCAACATCAAGGAAACTTTCCTCGACAACAAGGACACGAGCGGATTTTCGGTGTTCGTCAAGAACCTGATCCTGACCGAGCACCTCGACATCCACCATATCGAGCGCTACCGGCACCGGCTCTCGGTGGACGGCCGGCCGCTGCATTATTTCGGCGTTGCCGGACGCAAGAACAGCGCGATCCCGGAGTCGATGATCACGTGAGGCCGAGCTCGAGCGCGCGCCACACCGCGGCCCGCGCCGAGCGCACGCCCAGCTTGCGGTAGATTTTCTTGGCGTGGCTCGCCACGGTATGCAGCGACACGCCAAGCTCGTCGCCGATCTGCAGGTAGGTATGCCCGCGCGCCATCAGGCGCAGCACGTCCGTTTCGCGCGCGGTCAGTCGGGTAGCAATTTCCATGACGCCCTCCTCCTTTATTCGATTGCGACCGACAAGTTGAACTTGCGGTAACTGTAGAAACCGATGTTCGAGTGGTTGCGCTCGATCGACGCGACGAGCGAGATGCGGTTGTCGCGCCAGCGCCAGCGCTTATTGCTGACCGTCGCCTCGAGCCGTTGCGTCGTGTCGCGGCGCTGTTGGCCGAACAACGGGTCGACTGCCTTGTACCTGCGCGAGCCGAGCGTGGCGCGGGCGCCGAGGAGGTAGAGCGACTTGGCCCAGAACAGGTCGATGCCCGGTCCCAGCTGCCAGCCGGCGTAGGAGTAGGCGCGTTCCCTCGCCTGCGAATGCTCGAGCGTGACACTCAGAGATAGCGCCGCGGTTTGCGAAACAGCCTTGCGCACCGAGGCCGATGCGCTCAGGTAGTTCGCGTCGAGGTAGCCGTAGTCGGCGAAATTGACCTTGCCCAGCTTCACTTCGCCGGCGATCCGGTAGGTCTCCGTTTGCCGCAGTACCGAGTCCAGCCCGAGGTACGGAAAGTGATACAGCCGCTTGCCACCGAGCGTCCCTAGCTCCACTCCGGCCTTGCCTCGCGTCCGCCCGCTGGCGGAAAGGTTCCTAAGCAAGCCGAAATCCGCCGTAATCCGGTCGAGTTGGCGGCCCGGATAGTCCGCGAACGACGCATTCAGGTAGCCGCCCGTGCGCGACGCGCCGTGTGCAGGCAGCCAACCCTGCACCGAATAGCGCAGGCCGGTCATCTTCTGCGGTGCCTCGGTCGGCATTACCCGAAAATTGCCGATGGTGAACTCCTCCTGCGCCGCCAGATTGCGCGGGTTGGAGTCCGAAACGATCGTTACGCCCAGCTTGAGGTAGCCCGAGCGCTCCTCGATCGAGCGCACGAACGGCGCGATGTTGTCGCGCACCCGCCAGGGCGTGTCCGACTGCATCGAGACTTCCTTGAACAGCGCCTTCGCCCGCGCGTCCTTGCCCTCGAGATACAGCACGCGCGCGAGCTCGAGCTTCACCCGCGGGCTGTGGGTGTGCTCGAGCATGCCGCGCAGGATCCGCTCGGCCTCATCCAGGTGACCCGCCCGCAGCTGCTGCATCGCCTCGACGAACGCGCGCTGCATCGCCTCGTCCTTCGACTGCGCGAGCGCCGGCCCCGCCGCAGCGGTGGCGGCGAGAAGCAGCGTGAGGACGAGGCGTCGCATGTCCGGCCCTAGCGTTTGGCGCCATAGGCGCCGGTGAAGGTCTCGACCGTGGTCGGCGACTTGACCGCGAACACGCCGCCGAGCTCCTGGGCGTTCGGGCCGTAGAACTGGCCGTTGGACGAACCACTCATCGTGCCTCCCGCGCTCGTGAGCGTTCCGCTGAACGTGTTGGAGCGGGACGCGTAGCTGAGTGTGCCGCTCAGGTTCAGGTTCGCCGCCGCCGTCGAGGGCGCGAGGTTGCGAGTCGTGATCGTGTTGCTCGAGGCGAAGCTGAGCGAGCGAGCGCTGAAGTCCGCGTTGACGCTTAGTTCGGCCGCGGCGATCGACCCCTCGCCGGCGGGCGAAATGTACAGTCCACCGAGCTTGCCAGCGAAGGTCGCCGTGCCGCTGAGCGGCACCGCAGACACAGGCGTCACGGCGCCGAAAGAATGTGCACCGATCGTTCCACCGTCGCCGCCCGGCGCCTGCGTATTCCACACCCCGAAGGACTGATAGTCCCAACCAGCAATATAGGGATTTGCGACAAGAGCGATCGAGCTAGCCGCGGGCGTAAAGGGCGACTGCGTGTAAGCCCCCACGTTTCCATCCAGGACAACATCGATTTCCTCATGAGCCGCCTGGGAGAGGTTCGTAAAAAGTCGTCCATCCGGCAGATCGCCGAACAAGTAGAGGTGATGGTTGTCGTCGTACATCATGTAGACCTTCTCCGAGGCTTGGTAATGGGCGGGGGCCACTGAGTCGAATTGGCCCGAGTAGTCCACATTCGTCTTCGGACCGTACGGTTCGGCATACCGGTCCCGCGGCGCAGCCGACCAGCGGGTGAAATTAGTAGGGGTCAGGTACGTACCGCTCAGGTAGTCGTCTAGGCTCAAGTACGCCGACGCGCTCGAGGAGGATCCGGAAGACGTGGTTGACGAGTCGCCGAATCGCTCGGTACAGGCATGGCTCCAGCCAAGGGGGATAGCGCAGCCGACCGCGAAGAGAAGTTCGTCGATCCCGGAATCTCCGGACTGACGCGCCCCGCCGCCGCCCGCGCAGCCGGCGAGAATCGCCGCTGCGGTCGCGACCGCCACCCACTTTGTTTCGCGTTTCATGTTGCCTCCTTGTCGCCGGATGTGCCCGACGACCGCGAGCCGGTGCTCGCGCTTGCGCCGGAGGTCGATGAATCCTTCCTCTCACCGCAATTCCTAATGGGGCGGCAGAACAGCATCTCCAGCACGCTGCCGCGCACGACGCCTTCGCCGACGGTCATGACGCCGCCGTTCGCGCAGCGGGCAAGCACCGCCGCCACGCTCGCGACCGCTACTACCACCACCGTCATTTCCCGTTTCATGTCGCCTCCTTGCCCGAACGTTCGGTGTTGCCGCCTCTGACGGCTCAAATGCTGAGTTCCGGCGACCCACAAACCGGTTACCTCGGGCTTGCTTTTCGCTTACACCTACGGCCCGGCGAACCCCCGGCAAGCACCCGCAACTGCGACTCCGCACCCTCCGTGTCAGTCAGGTAAGCGATTGATTTTGCGACAAAATCAAATCGAAAGGGCGATAACGCTTACGACTTTCTGGCACTGGCTGACGGTTCGGCTCAGTACCGCCGAGCGCGAGTTCTTCGCGGCCCTGGCGGATGTCGTTTTCGGCAACCCGTACAGCCCGCAGCGCGGGGCGCTGATCGTGCGGCTCGCGCCGCAAGCGCTGCTGGGTGACCTCACCGCCCGGCGCGAGGCGCTCTGGAACAATGTATTTACTCACGACATGCGCGGCTTCGAGTCCGCGCTGTGGAACCGCATGTAGGATTTCTCCACACTGCTCCTGGGCGAGACCGGGACCGGCAAGGGCTCGGCCGCGGCCGCGATCGGCCGCTCAGGATTCATTCCCTACTTTCCCGCCGAACGCCGCTTCGCAGCCAATTTCGCCGACACCTTCATCGCCATTAACCTGTCGCAGTATCCGGAGACCCTGATCGAGTCGGAGCTCTTCGGCCACCGCAAGGGCGCCTTCACCGGTGCGATCGGTGACCACCAGGGCGTGCTCGAGCGCTGCAGCGCCCACGGCGCGCTGTTCCTGGACCAGATCGGCGAGGTCTCGGTGCCGGTGCAGATCAAGCTGCTGCAGGTGCTGCAGGAGCGCACGTTCACGCCGCTCGGCGGCCACGATAAGAAGCGGTTTTCAGGGCGCGTGATCGCGGCCACGAACCGCCCGCTCGGCGAACTTTGCCGCGAAGGCCGCTTCCGCAACGACTTCTACTACCGCCTATGCTCCGACGTGATCGAGGTGCTCACGCTGCGCCAGCGCCTGGCCGGGCAACGTGCGCGAGTTGGAGCAGGCGGTGCGGCACATCCTGCTTACCGGCCGTTACGCGGGCGACTTCGACGATTCGGCGCAGACGGCGACGACCTGCTGATCGCCAAGCGCACGGGGCTCGATCCGAGAACTTCACGCAAGTACGTCGAAAGCGCGAAGAGCGGCTAGCGGCACTTGCTCGCCGGCTTGCCGACCGCGAACACGAGCAGGCCCTTGTGCATGCAGCCGTTGTCCCACTCGCCCTCGACCCGGCTGCCGTCGGTCAGGCACACGCCGAAGCCGTCCGCCTGGCCGAGGCGAAAGTAGCCCGCGTAGCGATTGCCGCCGCGCCACGTGAATACGCCCAGGCCGTGCTGCCTGCCTTCGCGCCATTCGCCCTGGTAGCGATCGCCGTTGGCCCAGATATAAATACCACGACCATGGCGCCTGCCGTCGCGGAACTGCCCTTCGTAGCGGTCGCCGCCGGGCCAGGTCTGAACGCCGCGACCGTTCGGCGCGCCTTCGCCGACGTCCCCGCGGTAGCGGCTCGTCCTACCCTGGTAGCGCCACTCGAGGATCCCGCTGCCCGTGGCGCGCCCCGCGGCGTCGCAAGCACCGCTCCAGCGCACTTCCACCTCCGCTTGCCGGAACGGATTGCGCACGCTGCAGCCGCTGCTCGCGTCCACCGACCAGCGCGTCGGCGGGGACGCGGAGCGTGCCGGTTCGAGCGGCGCTTCGGGGCGCCCGATGGAGGCGCCCGCCACGGGTGCGATGAGCATCAACACAATTGGCAGGTGCCTCATGTCGCCCCCTCCGGACCGAGAAACGGTAGCTTCGACAGTCAAATGATTGCCGGTTTAGACTGATTTGTCACCCCCTCGCAGGCAAGGGCACAATTGACTCCTTTATTAATTACGCCCTGAAATACATCATCGGGAGAACCAACCATGGCAAACGAGGGCTATCACGAGCCGATCGGCGAGATGTCGGACGAGACGCGCGACATGCATCGCGCAATCACCTCGCTGATGGAAGAGCTTGAGGCGGTCGACTGGTACAACCAGCGCGTCGACGCCTGCAAGGACAAGGTGCTCAAGGCGATCCTGGCGCACAACCGGGACGAGGAGAAGGAGCACGCGGCCATGGTGCTCGAGTGGATCCGGCGCAAGGACCCGAGCTTCGACAAGGAGCTCAAGGACTACCTGTTCACGACCAAGCCGCTGACGCACGACTAGCCCTCGCCCGATGCGCGACGGCGGCGTCGATTCCACATCGACGCCGCGCTCCGTCGCGTAGAATTCCTGTCCATGGAGGCCATCGCCGAATTCGCCGAGGAGGCGAAAGAGCACCTGCTGCGCGAGGACCGGCGCCTGCTCGGCCGCTTGCTGGGCGACGCGATACGCGAGCAGGTCGGCGAGGAGATGCTCCACCGCATCGAGCTCATCCGGCAGACCGCGGTGGCGTTCAGGCGCACGGAGTCGGGCGCGCAGGAGGCGAAGTCCGAACTGGAAGCGCTGCTCAACGCGCTCGACATCGAGCAGACGCTGCACGTGGTGCGAGCTTTCAGCTTCTTTTCGCATCTGCTCAACATCGCCGAGGACACGCAGCACAACCGAAGGCGACAAGCGCACGCGGTTGCCGGCTCGCCGCCGCGCCCCGGCAGCATCGCATTCGCGCTCGCGCGCCTGCGCGATGAAGGCTTGCGCGGCGAGGAGCTGCTGGCCTGGTTCGGCCGCGCGCGAGTGAGCCCTGTCCTGACCGCGCATCCAACCGAAGTCCAGCGCCAGAGCATCCTCGATTGCGAACGTGAGATCGCGCGCCTGCTGACCGCGCCTCCGGACGCCGCGCGCGATGCGCGGCTGCGGCGCGAGGTGCTGCGTCTGTGGCTCACCTCGATGCTGCGCCTCACCAAGCTGGAAGTTAACGACGAAATCAAGAATGGCCTGGCGTACTTCCGCATGACCTTTCTCGGAGAGCTGCCGCGCCTCTACGACGACCTCGAGCGCGCCCTGCAGGAGGATTTCGGCCTTGCGCGCGCGCCGTGGCTCGCGCCGTTCCTCACGGTCGGCAGCTGGATCGGCGGCGACCGCGACGGCAATCCGAACGTCACGGCGCGAACGCTTTCGGCCGCCCTGGCCCAGCAGGCGGAGCTTATTCTCGAGCACTACCTGGGCGAGGTGAACAGGCTCGGGATGGAGCTCTCGATATCGACCCGCGTCAAGCCGGTGCCGCAGTCGCTGCGCGCCCTCGCCGACGCCTCCGGCGACGATTCGCCCTACCGCCGCGACGAGCCGTACCGCCGCGCGCTCGCCGGAATCTATGCGCGCCTGGCCGCGAGCGACGAAGCGCTTGCCGGCCGGCACGCCGCGCTGCCGCCGAGCGCGCGGCGACCGCCCTACGCAGGCGCGCACGAGCTTGCGGCGGACCTCGACGTCGTCGACCGTGCGCTGGTCGAGCAAGGGGCCGGGCGCCTCGCAGAGGGCCGGCTCGCGCGCCTGCGCCGGCTGGTGAGCGTGTTCGGCTTCCATCTCGCTCCGATCGACCTGAGGCAGAGCTCGGACGAGCACGAAGCCTGCGTCGGGGAATTGCTGGCGCGCGCGGGGGAGGAAGCCCACTATGCGGCCCTGGACGAGGAGGCGCGCATTGCGCTGCTCGCACGCGAGCTGGCCGGGCCGCGGCCGCTGCGCTCCCCTCACATCGAGTATTCGCAGCGCGTGCAGCGGGAACTGGCCGTGCTGGATGCGGCGGCCGAGGGGCGCCGCCGCTTCGGCGCGCGCGCCGTGCCGAACTATGTCATCTCGCACTGCGAATCCGTTTCGGACCTGCTCGAAGTGGGCGTGCTCCTGCGCGAGGTGGGACTGCTCATGCCGGGCGCGCCCTCCGAGCTCGGAATGGACATCATCCCGCTGTTCGAGTCGATCGCTGACCTCGAGCGCAGCGGCGCGATCATCGACCGTGCGCTCAAGCTGCCGCTCTACCGCTCGTGGATCGATTCGCGCGGCGGCGAGCAGGAAGTCATGCTCGGCTACTCCGACAGCAACAAGGACGGCGGCTACCTCCCGTCGAGCTGGTCGCTGCACGAAGCCTCGACCGAGCTGGTGCGCGTGTGCCACGCGCACGGCGTGCGCCTGCGCCTGTTCCATGGCCGCGGCGGCACCGTCGGCCGGGGCGGCGGGCCGAGCTACGACGCGATACTGGCCCAGCCGCCGGGCAGCGTTGACGGCGCGCTGCGCCTGACCGAGCAGGGCGAGGTGATCGCGAGCAAGTACGCCGACCCGGAAACCGGCCGGCGCAATCTGGAAACGCTGGCCGCGGCGACGCTGGAGGCGAGCCTGGGCGCACGGCCGCGCAACGAGCGCGAGCGGGAGCGCGACGCAAAAGTGATGGAGCAGTTGTCTTCCCTCGCCTACCGTGCGTACTGCGCGCTGGTCAAGGAAACGCCGGGATTTCTCGAATACTTCCGCGCCTCCACGCCGATCGCCGAAATCGCCGACCTGAACATCGGCAGCCGGCCCTCCGCGCGCCGCGGATCCGCGCGGCTGGAGGATCTGCGCGCGATCCCCTGGGTCTTCAGCTGGAGCCAGTGCCGCCTGATGCTCCCCGGCTGGTACGGTTTCGGCAGCGCGGTCGAACAATGGCTCGCGCAGCCCGGTTCGGATCTCGCGCAACTGCGCGCGATGCACGAGCGCTGGGCGTTCTTCAGAAGCGTGCTGTCCAACATGGATATGGTGCTTGCCAAGACCGACCTGGCGGTCGCCTCGCGCTACGCCGAGCTGGTGCCGGACGCGCAGCTGCGCGCGCGCGTGTTCGGCGACATCTCGACCGAATGGCATCGCACCCGGCACTGGCTGGCGCAGATCACGGGACGCGCCGAGCTGCTGGCGGACAACCCGACGCTGGCGCGCTCGATCCGCAGCCGCTTCCCCTATCTCGATCCGCTCAACCACCTGCAGGTCGAGCTGCTCAGGCGCTACCGCGCCGGCGACACGGACCAGCGCACCAAGCGCGCCATCCACCTCACGATCAACGGCGTCGCGGCCGGCCTGCGCAACAGCGGCTGAGAGATCCGCTTGTACGTCGTCTACGGCAACTCGGATTCCGGCAACTGCTATAAGGTGAAGCTGGCGCTGGTCCAGCTCGCGCTGCCGTACGACTGGATCGAAATCGACAGCGTCGCCGGCGCCACGCGCACGCCGGATTTCCTGGCCAAGAACCCGAACGGCAAGGTTCCGCTGCTCGAGCTCGACTCCGGCAGCTTCCTGCCGGAGTCGAACGCGATCCTGTGGTACCTGTCCGAAGGCAGCAAACTGGCACCGGCGGACAGGCCGGGCCGCGCGCGAGCATTGCAGTGGATGTTCTTCGAGCAATACAGCCACGAGCCCTACGTCGCCGTGGCGCGCTCGATCATGCGCTACCTTCCCCCCGACTCTCCGCGCCGCGCCGAGCTGCCGCGGCTGCGCGAGCGAGGCCACCAGGCGCTCGCCGTCATGGAACAGCAGCTGGCCCGCGAACCGTATCTCGCCGGCGCGCGCTACACGATCGCCGACATCGCGCTGTACGCGTACACGCACTGCGCCGAGGACGGCGGCATCGGGCTCGCCGCCTACCCGGCGCTTCGCGCCTGGCTCGAGCGCGTGCGCACGCAGCCGCGCTTCGTGCCGATGCGATGACGCCGCTGTTCCTGAAGGGGCTGGCGTTCGGCTTCGTGCTCGCCGCCACCGTCGGCCCGATGTGGATGCTTTGCTTCCGGCGCACCATCGCCTCGGGTGCGCTGGCGGGTTTCGTCTCGGGCATGGGGATCGCGGTCGCCGACGCCATCTATGGCGCGATCGCGGCGTTCGGCCTCACCGCGGTGTCCGGCTTCCTGCTTGCGCAGAAATTCTGGCTCGGTCTGGTGGGTGGCGCGTTCCTCGTCTATCTCGGCATTCGGGCACTGCTCGCGTATCCCTCCGCGGGCAGCGACCCGACGCCCGCAAATCAAGGGCTGCTGCGCGCCTTTGCCTCGACGCTCGGCCTGACGCTCGCCAATCCGCCGACGATCCTCGCCTTCGCCGCGATATTCGCCGGGCTGGGACTCGGCGCCAATGCAAGCTACGCCGCCGCCGCAATGGTGGTGGCCGGCGTGTTTCTAGGCTCGGCCTCGTGGTGGGTCATCCTCGCGCTCGCTGCCGGCCGGCTGCGGGCGCGGCTCGGAACCGGCCTGCTGCGCGCATTGAACCTCATTTCCGGCGTCGTCATTCTCGCCTTCGCGCTGTGGCAGCTCGCGCAGCTGGTCTGATATCCTGCCAACTGGACGGATAGCCACGATGCAGCTTCTCGACGCGCCGCTCGCGATCGTCGACCTCGAAACCACGGGCGCAAACGCAAGCTGGGACCGCGTCACCGAGATCGCAGTGATCGAGGTCGACGACGGCGAGATCTCCGGGGAATGGTCGACGCTGGTGAACCCCGAGACCGCAATCCCGCCGGCGATCCAGGCTCTCACCGGGATCAGCAACGCCATGGTCGCCGACGCGCCGACCTTCGGCGATCTCGCGCGCGAACTGCACGAGCGTCTCGGCGGGCGCGTGGTGGTTGCGCACAACGCGCGCTTCGACTACGGCTTCCTGCGCCAGGAGTTCGCACGCGCCGGCCTCCGCTACGAGGCGCGCACGCTGTGCACCGTCAAGCTCTCGCGCCGCCTCTACCCGGGCCATGCGCGGCACAACCTCGACAGCCTGATCGAGCGCCACGGCCTGCGGTGCCGCGCGAGGCACCGCGCGCTGGGCGACGCGGAGGCGCTGTGGCAGTTCCTGCGCACCGCGGCGGCCGAGCACGGGACCGAGGCGCTCGCACTCGCCGCGCGCCAGGTGGCGAAGCAGCCGAGCCTGCCCGCCCACGTCGAGCGCGCGGCGATCGACGCGGTGCCCGACGCGCCGGGCGTGTACCTGTTCTACGGCGAGGGCGGAACGCCGCTGTACGTCGGCAAGAGCGTCGACATGCGCAGCCGCGTGCTGTCCCACTTCGGCGACGATCTGCGCTCGGCCCGGGAAATGGAGCTCGCGCGCCACGTGCGGCACATCGACTGGCAGCGCACCGCTGGCGAGCTCGGCGCGCTGCTGCGCGAAGCCGAGCTGGTCAAGGAGCTGCAGCCCGCGTACAACCGGCGCCTGCGCCGCCCGAGCGAGCTGTGCGGCTTCGTGCCGGACGGCGCGTCGCTGCGCCTCGCGGGGGCGGACGAGCTCGACGCCGACGCCGTGCCGCAGATTCACGGCGTGTTTCGCTCCAGGCGCGCGGCGCTGGCGGCGCTGCGCGGCCTCGCCGACGAGCACGGCCTGTGCCTGCAGACGCTCGGCTTCGATCGCACGCGCGCCGGCAAGGGCGCCTGCTTCCGCCACCAGGTCCGCCGCTGCGCCGGCGTTTGCGCGGGCCGCGAGTCGGTGGAAGCCCACGGCGCACGCCTGGCGCTCGCGCTCGCGCGGCTGAAAACGATCGCATGGCCGTACCGCGGGCCCGTCGGCGTGATCGAGGAAGACCGCGAGCGGGAGGCGAGCGAGGTGCACGTGGTGCGCAACTGGTGCTACCTGGGCACGGCGCGCACCGAGTCCGAGATCGGCGAGCTGCTCGACGGCGGCGCGCGCTCGCGCTTCGATCTCGACCAGTACAAGATCCTCGCGCGCCACCTGCTCGGCGGGCGCGCGCGGGTGGTCGAGCTTTCGGCCTAGCGATGCACTGCGAGCTGCTGGTTCCCGCCCTCTTTCCGACGCACGAGCCGGCGCGCGAGGCGCTCGGCGCGCTGAGGCTGCCCGCGCTCGAGCTGCTGCTCGCGCGCGGCCGCGCGGCGGGCGCGGAACCGCGCACGCCGGAGCGCTGGCTGGCCGAGGCCTTCGGCGGCGACGACGCGCCGCCCGCCGCGGGCGCGCTCACCGTGCTGGCCGAAGGCGGCGAGCCGGGCGAATACGCGTGGCTGCGCGCCGACCCGGTGCATCTGCGGCTGGGGCGCGATGCGCCGGCGCTCATCCCGAGCGCCGCACTCGAGATATCGCGCGAAGAGGCCGAGGTGCTGTGCGAGGCGCTCAACAAGCACTTTGCCGGCGCACCGACGTTCTACCCGCTCGCGGCGGGACGCTGGTGCGCGCGCCTCGCCGCGGAAGTCATCGCCGCGGCCGAGTCGCCGCTCGAACTGGCGGGCGAAGACGCCAGCCAGGGCCTGTCCGCCGAACCCGCCGCGCGCGGCTGGCATGCGCTGCTGACCGAGATTCAAATGGTGCTGCATCAGCACCCGGTGAACGCCGAGCGCGAGCGCCGCGGCGCGCCCGCGGTGAACAGCTTGTGGCTCTGGGGCAGCGGCCGCGCACCGCGCGACGCCGCGGGACCGTGGCGATCGGTCAGCGCCGACGAGCCGCTCGCGCTCGGCCTGGCGCGCCTGGCCGGCATGTCCCGGCGCCCGCTCCCCGCCACGGCCGACGAATGGCT
>Ga0315540_10000101_pt1 | contig 42958 bp, 39 predicted proteins | sample SalMarSW160110MG_FD_203677 | JGI IMG/M metagenome (GOLD analysis project Ga0315540, IMG submission 203677) | Salt marsh sediment microbial communities from the Plum Island Ecosystem LTER, Massachusetts, United States - Salt Marsh Sediment SW1601-10 ...
GGGCCATCCCCGAATCCCTCAGCTCCCTGTACCAGGAAGTCATCCTGGACCACTACCGGCGACCCCGGAACAAGGGACCGCTGGAGGGGGCGACTCACTCGATCACCATGAACAACCCGCTGTGCGGAGACGTCATCGAGCTCCAGCTCGAGGTGACGGGGGACCGAATCGACCGGGCGCGCTTCGAGGGGCGCGGCTGTTCGATCAGCCAGGCCGCGGCCTCGATGATGACCCGCGAGCTCGAGGGGCGCAGCCTGGACGAGGCCCTGGAGCTGGCCGGCAAGTTCACCCGGCTCATGCACGGCGAGCCCGGCCTCTCCGAGGACGCCGACCTCGGAGACCTGCGGGCCCTCGCTGGCGTGGCGCGCTTCCCCGTCCGGATCAAGTGCGCCCTCCTGGGATTCAACTGCCTGGAGGAGATGCTCGGCGCGGAAGGCGTCGGACCCCGGGGCCCGGCGGACAGCGGCGCCTAGGCCTCCGGTGCGCCCCCCCACCGGTCCGCACGGAGGGCGCGTGCCCCGGTGAGCGAAGAGCGGCCGACGGGAGACCGGGTGCTGGGCGTGATCGCCGGAACCTACCTGGTCGAGCACGGCGCGGAGCGGCTCGAGTGCGTACTGGCCGGACGTCTGCGCCAGGGGCCGCGGGATCGCGTGGTGGCCGGGGATCGGGTCCTGGTCGAGCGGCTCGAGGACGGCAGCGCGCGCATCCTCGAGCGCCTCCCGCGACGCAGCCGGCTCGCCCGGCATCCCTCCCACGGCCGCGGGATCCAGGTGATCGCCGCCAACCTGGACCGGGTGGCCGTCGTGTTCGCGGTAGCGCGCCCGGACCCCGACACGAGTCTTCTGGACCGCCTCCTCGTGCTGGCCGAGCTCAGCGACCTGGAGGCGCTCGTGGTGGTCAACAAGATGGACCTGGCCCCGGAGGCCGTGCCGGGCGATCCGCTGGCGCCCTTCGAACCGGCCCGCGGGGCCGGCTACGAGATCCGGCCCACCAGCGTGCGGACGGGGGCCGGGCTCGGCGAGCTGGCCGCCGCCATCGCGGGCCGGGTCACCGTCCTGGCCGGACCCTCCGGTACCGGCAAGTCCAGCCTGCTCAACGTCCTGGTTCCCGAGGTGGAGCTCCGCGTGGGGTCGGTGAGCGAACGCACGGGGCGCGGGCGCCACACGACGGTGGCCGCCCGCCTGTACCCCGCCCCGGGCGGCAGTTACCTGGGCGACACTCCGGGGCTACAGTACGCGGGGCTGCCGGATGTCCCCGCGCCGGCGCTCTCGCACGCCTTCCCCGAGCTGCGCCCCCTGCTGCAGGAATGCCGGTTCGGGGACTGCCTGCACCGGGGCGAGCCCGGGTGCGCAGTGCGCCGGGCCGTGGCCCGGGGCCAGGTGGCCGACAGCCGTTACCGGAGCTACCTGACCCTGCTCGCCGAGCTCGAGGACCGGGCGGTCCCGGGCGGAGGGCGCGGACGGTGAGCGCGGGGGCGCCGGAGCCGGGCCCGGCGGCCGCGGTCCGCGCCGGTCTCGAACACCGGCTCGGCCTGCGTCCCCCCCGGCGGGTCGAGGACGCCGACGTCGGATCGCGCGCCGCGGTCGTGCTCCTCCTGCGTCCGCCCGGACTGGTCGCCTCCGTGGACGAGCTCGAGGGCCTGTTCGTCCAGCGGGCCGAGATCGACGGCGACCCCTGGTCGGGCCACATGGCCCTGCCGGGCGGCCGCCACGATCCCGCCGATCCCGACATGGCGGCCACGGCGCTGCGGGAGCTCGGCGAGGAAACGGGGCTCGTGGTCGCGAGGAGCGCGCTCCTCGGCCGGCTGGACGATGTCCATCCGCGGAGCCGCCGCCTGCCTTCCATCGCCGTCACCCCGTTCGTGGGTTGGGCCGGTGCGCCGGGCTCGGTGGTCGAGAACGCGGAGCTGGTCGGGCACGTGTGGGTGCCGGTCCGCGCGCTCCGCGCGCCCGGGCGGCGCTCCACCCTGAGGCTCGAGCGCGAGGGGGCGCTGCGCGTCTTCCCGGCCATCGAGTACGAGGGCCGGACGATCTGGGGCCTCACCTACCGGATCGTGCGCGAGTTCCTGGAGCGAGTCACCACGGGGGGGCGAGGGCCGGCCGATGGCTGACGCGCTCATCGTCGGTTGCGGCTACACCGGCATGCGGCTCGGTCGACGTCTGGTGTCCGAGGGCCACTCGGTGGTCGGCACCACCCGGAGCCCCGACCGCGTGCCGGAGCTCGCAGGGGTCGGCATCGAGGCGCGGGTGCTCGACCTGGGGGCGCGCGGCGCGGCCCGAGCCCTGGGCCGGGAGTCGCCCGATGTCGTCTTCTATCTGGCCCCGCCGATCGGTGAGGACCCCGGAGCAGAGATCGAAGCCCTGTTTCGCGTGCTGGGCCGGGCGCCCCTCGAGGCCTTCGTGTACGCGAGCAGCACGTCGGTGTACGGAGATCGCGGCGGCGAGGTCGTGCACGCCTCCACCCTGCCCCGGCCCGACTCGCCGGCGGGACGCGCCCGCCTGGCCACCGAGCGCCGCGTGCTGCAGGCCGGATGGACCTTCGACGCCCGGCCCCGGATCGCCCGCATCGGGGGTATCTACGGGCCGGGCCGTACCCTGCGCGAGGCGATCCGGGAGGGCCGCTACCGCGTCCTCGACGGCGTGGAGACGTGGTCGAACCGCATCCACGTCGACGACCTGGTCGAGGGCCTCCTGGCCGTGTGGCGCCGGGGAGAGAACGGCCGGATCTACGACCTGGTCGACGACGAGCCCCATGTCTCCGACGCCTTCGCGCGCCTCGTGGCCGAACGGTGCGGCCTCGAGCTGTGCGCCTTTACGCTCGAGGAGGCGCGGGCCGCCTACGGACCGGACCGGCTGGCCCGGAAGCTGGGCAGCAAGCGGGTCTCCAACCGGAGGATGCGCGACGAGCTCGGCGTGGAGCTGCGCTATCCGACCTACCGGGAGGGAGTGCCGGCCGCGCTGGAAGGGGAGGGCGGCGACACGGACGCACGGGGGGACCGGGCCGACGACGGGGCGTGAGGCGAGGGCCGGGGGCCGCCGCCCCGAGAGTCGGTCAGGCTCCGGTCTCCTCCAGCACCTCGCGGATGGCGGCCTCGATGGGCTCGACCAGGTCGTCCCAGCGGACTTCGTCCACCTTGGTGACGGTGATGAAGTTGTCCACCATGAACAGCGCGCGGACGCCCTCGACATCGAACAGGCGCGCGGCCAGCGCGTCGTCCCCGGTCTCGCCGACGCCGAAATACGAGCGGCCTCCCTGATCGGGGAGCGAGCGGTTCAGCGTGAACTTGGCCGCGTTGGGGTTGGGAGTCCCCTGGACCGTGACCGTGAGCTCCGCCTGCGCCATCGGGTGTGGCTCCTTTCGCCGCCTCGCCTCGCCGCCCGTGACGGGCGACCGGCCGGGCGGCGGTTCCCGGCGCCGCCGTGCCCGTGCCGGACCCGGTCCAATGTAGCCGGAGACTGCCCGGATCAGAAACCGGCGCGTGCCAGGACTCGGTCCAGCATCGCCGAGGCCCCGGCCAGGAGATCTTCCTCGATGACGAGGGGAGGCGTGAGCGACAGGACGTTGCCGTCCGGTCCGCCGGCCAGCACGAGCCACCCCTCGCCGAGCGCTCCCGTCACGACCCGGCGCGCCAGCCCGGGGTCGGGCTCGCGCGTGCGCCGGTCGCGGACCAGGTCGATCCCGATGGCCAGACCGCGGCCCCGTACGTCGCCCACGCACGCATGAGCCTCCGCCAGGCCCCCCAGCGCGGCGAGCCAGCGGGTTCCGACATCCCGGGCGCGTCGGGCCAGCTTCTCCTCCTCGAGGACGTCCAGGCTGGCGATCGCCGCGGCGCACGCCAGCGGATGGCCCAGGTAGGTGGAGGTGTGGATGGCCTCTCCGCCCGAGGCCGGCCACGCGTCCATCAGTCCAGCCGGACCGGCGCACGCCGAAATCGGCATCCCGCTCGACAGGGCCTTGCCCACGCACAGGAGGTCCGGCACGACCCCCTCCGCCCCGGCCGCGAACCACGAGCCGGTGCGGCCGAAGCCGGTGTAGATCTCATCGGCCACCAGGACGAGTCCACGCTCCCGGCACAGGTCGCGGACTCCCGCGAGGAAGCCGGGCGGGGGAACCACCTCGCCGCCCCGTCCCTGGATCGGCTCCAGGATGACCGCGCCCACCTCCTCGCCTCCGGGTCCGTCCAGGAGGGCCTCCAGCGCCTCGAGGGCAGCGGGTCCTGCCGCGGAGCCACGCGGGAGGCCAGCCGGCGGCCGGTACGGGTGCGGGAACGGGGCCCGGAGCACGGTGCGGTTGAGTTGCGCCTCGAACGGCGCCCGGAACCGCGACCCGTCGGTGACCGAGAGGGCACCGTAGCCGAGGCCGTGGTATGCCCCCGTGAACGCCACGACCCCGGGCCGGCCGGTGGCCAGGGCCGCCGTCTTGAGGGCGGCCTCGACCGCGTCCGACCCCGTGACCCCGAGGAGGACCCGGGGCTCGTCGTACGGGAGGAGCCCCGCCAGCCGCTCCAGGAGCTCCACCTTCACCGCCGGCGGGTGGACGTCACCCATCCCGTGTACCAGGCGGCCGGCCTGCTCCCGGATCGCGTCCACCACCCGCGGGTGCCCGTGGCCGCACGCGGCCACGGCGAACCCGGCCGTCAGGTCGACGTACTCTCCGCCGTCCACGTCCACGACCCGGCAGCCGGAGGCGCGCTCCCAGAACACGGGGAACGCATCACCGAGCCAGGTCACGTTGCGGGACTCCACCCGCGCCAGCCGGCGCGCCAGCGCATCCGAGCGCGGCCCTCGCCCGCTCATGCTCTGGCCCGAATCTTGTTCACCGCAGGCGCCATCCGCACGACACGCACACCGACCGCGAGGAGAGCCGCGTGAAGGAACTCGAGGACCGCGTCGCGATGATCTCCGGGGCTTCGAAGGGCCTCGGAGCGGCCCTGGCCCGCCGCTTCGCCCGGGAGGGGGCCGCCGTCTCGCTGTGCGCCCGGGGAGGGGACGACCTCCGCCGCATCGAGGCCGAGGTCCGCGAGCTCGGCGCCACCTGCGTGGCCGTGGAGACCGACGTCACCGACCGGGCCGCGGTGGAGCGCTGGGTCGCGGCCACGCTGGAGGAGCTGGGCCGCGTGGACGTGCTGGTGAACAACGCCTCCATCCTGGGGCAGCGGGTCACGATCGAGGAGTTCGACGATGACATCTGGCGTCGAACGATCGAGGTGAACCTCACGGGTCCCTACCTGTGCATCCGCGCCGCGCTGCCGGCGCTGCGCCGCTCGCGCGGCTCGATCGTCAACGTCTCCTCGGGCGTGGGGGACCACGGTCGACCGCGCTGGGGCGCCTACTGTGTCTCCAAGAACGGGCTCGAAGCGCTCACCGAGATCCTCGCGGGAGAGCTGGACGGGAGCGGCGTACGGGTGAACACGGTCGACCCCGGGGCCATGCGGACGGAAATGCGCGCCGCCGCCTACCCCGAGGAAGATCCGGGCACGGTGGCCACGCCCGACGAGGTCACCGACGTGTTCGTATACCTGGCCTCCCAGCGCAGCCGAGCCGTGAGCGGCGAGCGCTTCCGGGCGCAGGAGTTCGAGGTGGCCCGTCGCTGAGGCCGGCCCCCGGTCCGGGGCCCCGGTCCGGCTCCGGGGTCCCGGCCTCACCAATCGTAGACCGTCCACCGGCGGCAGTCCTCCGCCGTGCACACCAACCGCACCCGGAAGGGCGAGCTTCCGCCCCGCGGGTACGGATGGCGCTCCACGCGGCGCACCATGGGGGCGCCGCACGCGGGGCACTCGGGCTCACCGCCCGGAATCGGCCTGGCCCGGTCCCTCTCCTCGACCTCGGCGGCTTGCTCGAGGTCCAGGAGAGGCCCGAGATTGTTGTCCTGAGTCATGAGCCTCCACGATAAGCCGGGCCCCGAAGCCTCCGCCACCAGCGCGGAGCTGGCCGAGCGGTACCGGCCCGAGTTTCCCATCCTCCGGAGCAAGGTGTACCTGAACTCCAACTCGCTCGGCGCGCTCGGCCGTCGATCCCTGCGCGAGCGTCGGCGCTTCGAGCGGGAATGGATGGAGCTCGGGGCCTCCGCGTGGTACGAGCTGTGGCTGGATCGCCTCGACGAGGTCCGCGCCGCCTTCGGGCGCACCGTCGGCGCCCCGGCCGACCGCATCGCCCTCGTTCCCAGCATCTCGGCCGGCCTCACGATGGTGGCCGACGCCCTCGATTTCGAGCGTCGACCCCGCGTGGTCACCTGCGAGCTCGACTTCCCCACGCTCCTCTACCAGTTCCTGGGGCGACGGGAGCGGGGCGTCGAGACCGTGGTCCTGGAGAGCCCCGACGGGCTCGAGGTGCCCCTCGAAGCCTGGGAGGAGGCGATCGACGAGCGCACCGCCCTGGTCGCCACCTCGCACGTGTTCTTCACCACCGGCGCGATCCAGGACGTGGCCGCGCTGGCCCGGCTCGCGCACGAGCGCGGCGCCCTCTTCCTCGTCGACGCCTACCAGTCCAACGGCCAGATCCCGATCGATGCGCCGGCGCTGGACGTGGACTTCCTGCTGTCGGGCGGGCTCAAGTGGCTGCTGGGCGGCCCCGGGATCGCGTACCTGTACGTCCGCCCCGGCCTCGCCGAGCGCCTGGCCGCCGGTCCGCTGAGCTGGTTCGGCGTCAGGGAGCCATTCGCCTTCGACCCGCGCGCGGCCGATCCCCGGCCGGACGCGCGTCGCTTCGAGCTGGGGACTCCGGCCACGGGCGCAGCCTTCACGGCGGCCGGCGGCCTCGAGGTCATCGAGGAGATCGGCGTCGAGGCCATCCGCCGGAGGAACGCGGCCCTGGCCGAGGACCTCCTCGAGCGCCTGCGAGAGGCGGGCCTCGAGCCGCACGTGGCTCCAGCCGAAGACCGGCGCTCGGCCATCGTGCTCGTGCATCACCCCCGGCCGGCGGCGGCGACCGAGCACCTGGCCCGGGCCGGGGTCATCGTCGACCACCGTCCGGGCCTCGTCCGCTTCTCACCCCACTTCTACAACACGATCGAGGACAACATGCGCGCCGTCGAGCGACTGATCAGCCTGCCGGGGGTCTCGTGAGGGTCCGCGTCCGGCGCATCCGGGCCCGCACGGTCTTCCTGATGGCCCTCCTCCTGTACGTCGTCGTGGGCCTCCTCATCGGCGGTGCGCTGTTCGTCCTCGACCGCCTCCACCTGGTCCCGGCCGCCGAGCAGACCGGCCTGGATCGGCTGGGCGGATGGATCCTCCTGCTGTTCCCGGCCGTGTACGGCTTCATCGGAGGCTTCTTCGGGGCCGTGGCGGCGATCTTCTACAACGGGATCGCGGCCGTCATGGGCGGTGTGGAGGTCGACCTGCGTGTGAAAGACTGGGGATCGCGCGCGGGTCCGCCGGCGGCCGGTCCGGCGGCCGAGCCCGATCCGGCGGGTGAGAGGGCGACCGCCGGGACCACCTCCGACGTCGGGGTCGGCGGGGAGGGTGACGTCGGCGCGGAGGCGGTGGGCGCGGACGCCGACGATCAGGAGCCCGCGGCCTCCGCTTCCTGAAGGACCGTGTCCGGGTCGTACCCGGCCTGGCGGAGAATTCGCTCCACCGTCTCGCCGATCTTGCTGTTGGGGGTCGAGGCCCCCGCCGTGAGCCCGATCTCCACGTCCCCTTCGGGCAGCCACCCCGGCGTCGTGAGCAGCTCCCGGCCCATGATCTCCTTGTGCCGGATCGTGGCACGCTGGGGCTCGATGCAGGTAGCGTCCTCGATGTGGAAGGTGCGCGTGCTCTGCGAGCACAGGTGCGCCAGATGGTTGGTGTTGCTCGAGTTGTAGCCGCCGATCACCACCATCAGGTGGGGCGGGTCGACCATCATCTTCTGAACGGCGTCCTGCCGGTCCTGGGTGGCCGAGCAGATCGTGTCGAAGCTCCGGAAGCGCTCGGCGGCCTCCGCCTCCCCCCACCGGTCCACCATGGCCCGGTGCAGCCGGTCGGCGATGGCCAGGGAGTCGGAGGCGACCATGGTGGTCTGGTTGGCCACCCCCACCCGCTCCAGGTCGCGGTCGGGGTCGAACCCCCGGGAGTGCTTGCCCCGGAAGCGCTCCAGGAAGGCCTCCCGTTCACCCTCTCCCCGGATGTAGGAGCACACGAACTCGGCCTCGTCCATGTCCCGGACGACCAGGTACCTGCCTTCCGGATACTTGCGGACCTGGGAGCTGGTGGCGCGCGTCTCCTCGTGGTAGTGCTTGCCGTGGATGATGGCCGTGAAGCCGTCCCGCGCGTAGCTCTCCACCCGCTTCCACACGAGGAGGACCGAGCCGCACGTAGTGTCCACGACCACGCAGTCCATGGAGCGCAACCGCTCGAAGTCCTCGATTCCCACCCCGAACGCCGGCAGGATGACCACGTTGTCAGCTCCCACCCGGCCGAAGTCGAAGCGCCCGTCCTCGTCGGGATACAGGAACTCGATCCCCATCTCGCGGAGTTGGCGGTTTACGTGGGGATTGTGGATGATCTCGCCCACCAGAACGATGCGCCGGTCGGGGAACTTGCGGCGCGTCTCGTAGGCATACTCGACGGCCCGGTCCACGCCGTAGCAGAAGCCGAAGCTCTCGGCCAGCCGGAAATGGATACGCCCCACGTCCAGGCGGTGGCCCCGAGCCTGGATGAGGCTCACCAGGGCGCTGCCGTACTCGGACTTGAGGAGCGGCTGGATCTCGTCCTTGAGTCCGAGGCCGCGGCGGAAGTAGGTCTCTTCGGTGCTCACTCTCGTGTCCCTACCCTCGGAGCGCGCTCGGGCGGCGGGTCCGGGCCGGAGGGGCCGCGATCCGCGTTGCGGCGCATGGAGTGGTCGCGCTGGAACGTAAGGATACCGGAGCGCGGGGTCGAGGTTCACCGCTCCGTGTGCCGTGTTGGCGGCAACCGGGGGTGGACGGGTCGCCGTGTGTGCCAGAAAGGCGCGCATGGGGCTACCGGCGGCGGCCTCGCAGCGGTCGCACGCGGCGCGGAACCTGCACCCGTGGAGACGGCCCCCGGTGCGCCCTCGCTGGCGGACCAGGGGCGTGACGCGTTCGGAGTCTCCGTCAACGGGCCGCGAGGCCGGAGCGACATGGATCCTACAGGCGACGAGAACCAGCACATCGTGTTCATCTCCACCGAGCCCGAGGGCCACGCCGGGGCCGGGGAGGGAGCCGAGGGCGAGCCGATGGGCTCCTCCGCCGAGCTCCCGCCGGAGGCACGCCTGCGGCTCCCGGTCCTCCCCCTGCGCGGCACCGTCGTGTTTCCGGCCGTGGCGGCCCCCATCGCCGCCGGCCGGGACAAGACCCTGAGCGGGGTCGAGTCCGCCCTGGAGGGCGACAAGCTCGTGTTCGCGGTGGCCCAGAAGGACTCCGGGGTCGAGGAGCCGGTGCCCACGATCCTCCACCGGGTGGGCACGATCTGCCGCATCGCGCAGATGCAGCGGGTGCCGGGCGGCATCCAGATGGTCATCCAGGGCGAGGCGCGGGCCGCCGCGCTCCAGTACACCGAGCGCGACGGCCTCATCGAGGTGGTGTGCCGTCGCCTCATGGACATGCCCCCGCTCGACCCGGAGGAGTCGGCGTTCACCGCCCTGTACCGGGAGGTCCGGGAGCGGGCCACCGAGCTCAGCCGCCTGCGGGGCGTCCCCTCGGAGATCGTGAACCACCTGCTGGGCGGCGTCTCCTCGCCTGGAGAGCTGGCCGACCTGGTCACCTTCTACACCGAGCTCGACGTCAACGAGAAGCAGGAGCTGCTCGAGACCCTGTCGGTGGAGGACCGGCTCCGGAAGCTGCTCGTCCACCTGCAGCGCCAGATCGGGGTCATGGAGGCGCAGGAGCAGATCCGCAGCAAGGTCCAGGAGGAGCTCGGAGAGCGCCAGCGGGAAGTCTTCCTGCGCGAGCAGATGAAGGCCATCCAGCAGGAGCTGGGCGAGGACACCGAGGCCCAGGAGATCGCGGACCTGCGCGAGCGCCTCGAGCAGCTCGACCTGCCCGAGGAGGCTCGCAAGGAAGTCGAGCGGGAGCTCCGCCGCCTGGAGCGGGTCAACCGCGAGTCGGCCGAGGCGCAAGTCATCCGGACCTACCTGGAGACGGTGAGCGACCTGCCGTGGAACGAGCGGACGCTGGATCGCCTGGACCTCAAGCGGGCCCAGGAAATGCTGGACCGCGATCACTACGGCCTCGAGGACGTCAAGGAGCGCGTGCTGGACTTCCTGGCCGTGCGCAAGCTCCAGCAACTGCGCCAGGAGGAGGCCCCCGCGGAGGCGGAGGCACCACCGGAGGGCACCGCCTCCGGGACCGGCGTCCCGGAGCAGCCGGAGTCCGGCGCGCAGGCATCGCGGTCGCGCGAGGGCCAGGACGACGACCGCACCGGCTCGATCCTCCTGTTCGTGGGTCCGCCGGGCGTGGGCAAGACCTCGATCGCCAAGTCCATCGCCGAGGCCATGGGCCGCGAGTACGTGCGCGTGTCGCTGGGCGGGGCCCGCGACGAGGCCGACATCCGCGGCCACCGGCGGACGTACGTCGGGGCCATGCCGGGTCGGATCATCGAGGGGATGAAGCGGGCCGGCACCAAGAACCCGGTCTTCCTCCTCGACGAGGTCGACAAGCTGGGTATCTCCTTCCAGGGCGATCCCTCCGCGGCGCTCATGGAGGTCCTGGACCCGGCCCAGAACGATGCGTTTGTGGACCACTACCTGGGCGTCCCTTTCGACCTGTCGGACGTCCTGTTCATCGCCACGGCCAACGTGCTCGGACAGATCCCGGGACCGCTACAGGACCGGATGGAGGCCATCGAGTTCCGTGGCTACACGGAGGCGGAGAAGCTCCAGATCGCCCGCCGCTACCTCCTGCCCCGACAGGTGCGCCAGTCGGGCCTCACCGACGAGCAGCTGGACCTGGAGGACGACGCGATCCGCGAGACGATCGCCAGCTACACCCGCGAGGCGGGCGTCCGGAACCTGGAGCGGGAGCTGGGGACGGTGGCCCGCAAGGCGGCGCGGAAGATCGCGGCGGACGAGACGGACCACGTCCGGGTCACCCGGGAGGAGCTGCGCGAGTTCCTCGGCCAGCCGAAGGTCCATCCCGAGGAGAAGCTCGAGGAGGACACGGTGGGGGTGGCCACCGGCATGTACTACACGCCCGCGGGCGGCGACATCATGCTGGTCGAGACCAGCGTCACCCGGGGCAACGAGAACCTGGTCCTCACGGGGCAGCTCGGCGACGTCATGAAGGAGAGCGCCCGCGCCGCCCTCACCTGGGCTCGGAGCCATGCGTCGGAGCTCCGCATCCCGGAGGAGCGGCTGCGCGACCACGAGGTGCACGTGCACGTCCCCGCCGGCGCGGTGCAGAAGGAGGGACCGTCGGCGGGCATCGCCATGGCCGTGTCCCTGATCAGCGCCCTGGGCGAGCATCCGGTGCGCTCGGACGTGGCCATGACCGGCGAGATCACACTCACCGGCCGCGTCCTGCCGATCGGGGGGCTCAAGGAGAAGGTGCTGGGCGCCTACCGGGCCGGAATCCGGCAAATCATCCTGCCGGCGTCCAATGAGGGCGATCTGGAGGACCTGCCGGAGCAGGTGCGAGAACAGGTGACCTTCAGCCTGGTCCACTCCCTGGACGAGGTCGTCCCGGAGGTGTTCCGGGGGGTGGGCTGCGAGGACGGGCAGCTGGTGTTCCGGGACGGCGGCCCCGAGAACGAGGCCTCGCGCGAGGAGGCAAGGGCCACGGCTGGCTGACCGGACGCCCGCGCACACACGCCCATGAGCCGGTACCGTCAAAGCGCTTTACATTAGCGCTTTTCTTCCGGCGGGACCCGCGGCACGGCACGGAGCCGCGCCTTCACTCGTCGCCGCGCTCCAGCACCGCGTCCAGTGCGTCCAGCCCCTCGAGCCAATGGTCGGGCGCGGCGGGCGCGAGCTCCTCGCGGCTGTAGGGTCCCCACAGCGCTGCCCCGGTGTGCGTACCCGCCGCCCGGCCCGCGCGCAGGTCGTGCACGCTGTCGCCCACGAACAGGGAGCGGCCCGCCTCCCCCTCGCCGGCGGCCTCCAGGGCGCGGCGCACGGGCTCGGGGTCCGGCTTGAAGCGCTCGACGTCCGAGGCCGTCACCACGGCCGCGAACCACTCGACCTCGAAGCCGCACAGCTCCAGGCCCCGCAGCGTCCCCTCGCGGCGCTTGCTGGTCACGATGCCGAGCCGGAATCCGCGGCCCACCAGCCCCTCCACGTACTCCCGCATGCCCGGGAAAGAGCGCAGCAGCCGGTCGTGCATGGCCGCGTTGTGCTCCAGGTAGGTCGCGAGCATCGCTTCAGCCTCTTCGGGGCTCCGGGCGAAGTCCAGGAATTGCGCTTCCAGGGGCTGCCCCATGGTGCGCAACCATTCGGCGTCCGGCAGCTCCCGGCCGAGGTGCACGCGCATCGTGTGGCGAAAGGAGCCCAGGATGAGCTCGGCCGAGTCGATGAGGGTCCCGTCCAGATCGAACAGGACCGTCCGCAGGTAGGCGGCCGTCACGAGTCGGTGGCCGGCCCACCGCCCGCCGACTCGAGGCCGAGGATGGCCTCTTCCACGTCGAGCCCGGGCGCCTCCTCGCCGACCGCCAGGCGTACCAGGTCGAAGTGCAGGCGCGCCACCCGGCTCGAGGCCCGGCGCACCGCCCCTGGAGCGCGCTCCTCTTCCCTCGCCATGGAGGTCTCGAGCGCCCGAACCGCCTCGAGCGCCCGGCGTCCCAGGGCCTCGTGCTCGTCCGGGAGAGAGGCGATCGCCGCCTCCGTCCCGCGGCGAAGCTGGTGGAGACGCTCGACGGGATCCTCGTGCTCGGGCACGCCGGGCTCGTCCTCCCCGGGCTCCCCGAACAGCAGGGCCTTGATAGGGGTCATGCGGGCTGCTCTCCTTCGTTGCGCGGACCGAACGTGGACGTGGGCGCGGCCGTCCGCGAGCTCGCCGCGGGACGGCCCGTCGACCGGAGCGAAACGTGCAAGAAGGTTACCATGTCGCGGCACGGCCGTGTACGAGACGGCACACGGATGAGTTACAGTGTCGCCGCGGGATCCAGCACCACGCGCCACATGAAAGGAGCGGACGATGGCCGATTCCTCTTCGCCGATTCGGAGGATCGCGATCAATACGGGAGGGGGCGACGCCCCGGGTCTCAACGCCGTGATCCGGGCGGTCGTGCTTGCCGCCTTGCGGCGCGGATGGGAGGTCTACGGGATCGAGAGGGGCTACGGCGGGCTGCTGGAGGGCGACCAGGACGGGCTGGTACGGCTGGACGACGACAGGGTCCGGGGCATCACGCACGAGGGCGGCACCATCCTGGGCACCACGAACCGTGGCAACCCGTTCGCCTGGCCGGAGCAGGGCGAGGAGGGGGAGCAGCGCACGCACGACCGCTCGGCCGAGTTCCTGCGGGCGTTCCGCGGTCACGGGCTGGACGCGCTCATCGCGATCGGCGGAGACGGCAGCCTCGGCATCGCCCGGGACCTGTCCGAGTGCGGCCTGCCGGTGGTCGGCGTGCCGAAGACGATCGACAACGACCTGGCCTACACGGACCTGAGCTTCGGCTTCCTCACCGCCGTGGACACGGCGACCGACGCCCTCGACAAGCTCCACTCGACCGCCGAGAGCCACCAGCGCGTCATGGTGGTGGAGGTCATGGGGCGCCACTCGGGCTGGATCGCCCTGTACAGCGGCCTGGCCGGGACCGCCGACGTCATCCTCATCCCCGAGATCCCGTACACGATCGAGCGCGTGTGCGAGAAAATCCGGGCCCGCGAGGCCCAGGACCGGCACTTCAGCATCGTGTGCGTGGCCGAGGGAGCGCACCCGGTGGGGGGGCCGATGGTCACCAAGACCGTGCGCGCGGGGCGGGAGGAGCAGGTCCGGCTGGGCGGCATCGGCGAGCGCATCGCCATCGAGGTGGCCGACGCGACCGGGAAGGAGACCCGGGCCCTGACGCTGGGCCACCTGCAGCGCGGCGGCTCTCCCAACGCCTACGACCGCCTGCTGTCGCTGCGGTTCGGGACCGCGGCCGTGGATTGCGTGGCCGCGGGGCAATTCGGATGCGCGGTGGGCCTCGTCAGGGACCACGTGAAGCCGGTCACCCTGGACGAGGCCCTGCGCGAGCGGAAGTTCGTGGACCCGGACGGCCAGCTCGTGGCCACCGCCCGGGACCTCGGGATCAGCTTCGGGGCCTAGACCGGGGCGTCCGGCCCGGGTCCCGGGGAGTCGCTAGCGGGACTCCTCGAAGTTCTTCGCGACCTGCGCCCAGTCGACCACGTTCCACCAGTTGGAGATGTAGTCGCCGCGGCGGTTCTGGTAGTGCAGGTAGTAGGCGTGCTCCCACACGTCCAGCCCCAGGATGGGTATGTGACCCTGCATGTACGGGCTGTCCTGGTTGGCGGTCGAGTACACGTGCAGGTTGCCGCCCCCGTCCAGCACCAGCCAGCCCCAGCCGCTCCCGAACCGGCCGGACGCGGTGTTCGAGAAGGTCTCCTTGAACTGGGCGAAGGAGCCGAAGGTGTCAGCGATGGCGGCGGCCAGGTCGTCGTCGGGCTCGCCGCCCCCGTCGGGTGACATGACCGTCCAGAACAGCGAGTGGTTGGCGTACCCGCCCCCGTTGTTGCGCACGGCCGTCCGGATGTCCTCCGGAACGCCGTCGATGCCGCGCAGGATCTCCTCGATCGACTTCGACTCGAGGGCCCCGTGCCCCTCGAGGGCCGCGTTCAGCTTGTTCGTGTAGCCCGCGTGATGCTTGTCGTGGTGGATCTCCATGGTGCGGGCGTCGATGTACGGCTCGAGCGCGTCGAAGTCGTAGGGAAGGTCGGGAAGGGTGAAGCCTGCCATGATCGCCTCCTTCTGGGGGATGGGCGGCCCGGGTGGGGGGGCCGGCGGCGGACGACCGCCGACGTCGCGGTCCTGACCCAGGGTCGCTGTATGGGACGCGGGTAGGCAGGGACGCAGCTTTCGGACCAGCGGCCGGGCCGGTGGGCGGCGTGATCGACACCACCGCTCGGGAGCCCGCGGGCAGCTCCCCCGGCGTCTTGCACGATGCCTCGACGTGTGCAGGAATTGCAGGCCCGCAGGGACTCCTTGGGCCTGTAGCGACCCATCTAACCATCTGCGTTACGGCATCTTATGGCCACAGACTGTGCCCGGTGCGCGTCTTGCCGATGGGCACCGGTGCCGCCACCCGCACGGGGGCGTGCACACCGCGCATCCCCGCGCGGGAAATTCGGGAAATGCGGACGCACCACCCTGGCAGGAGATGACCCCGTGAACGATCCACGTTCGTTCCTCCGCCGCTGCACCGCCCTCGCGGCCGCGCTGGCGCTGTCGGCCTGCAGCAAGTCGGCCACGGGGCCGGGCGGCGCGCCGGCGTTCGACGCGCAGGCCACGGCCCAGAAGGCCGGCACCGTGACGTCCACGTCCGGGTCCGATCCGAACCTGGCCCCCTCCCTCGCGCTCGTATCCGGGGCGATCTCGGGGGGCTCGGGCCTGCCGTCGGTCGCCGGGTTCTTCCTCGGCGACGGGCTGCGGCCCACCCTGGACCTCGGCCAGGTGCGCGCCATGACGCGCGAGCTGGGCGGCGTGGGCGGTTCCAGCGAGGTGCCCGCCCCGCGGCTCAGCCTCCTGCTGCCCGACAGCCTCATGGGCTCCACCCTCGCGTGGAACCCGTCGACCGGCGGCTACGAGGTGGACGCGAGCCGGACCGGCGCCCCCTCGAACGGGATCCGCTTCGTCTACTACGCAGTCGATCCGGTGACGAAGAAGCCGGCGCTGCCCCTGAACGAGCTCGGATACATCGAGCTCACGGACCAGAGCGCTAGCACGAGCGGACTCCTGCTCGGCGTGAAGGTCGTTAACACGTCCGGCTCCTCGGACGTCACGCTGGCGGACTACACGGTGGAAGGCTCGGTCGTCCTCTCCGGGGATACCCAGCTCTCCGCGAGCGCCGGGGGATACATCACCGACGGAACGAACCGGCTCGACTTCACCCTGTCGCAGCAGGTCTCGATTCCGGCGGGATCCTCGGCGGTCACGGGCACCACGCACTACGAGCTCGCTTCGGGCGGCATCACGCTGACTCTCGACGGTGACGGCAGCTTCGATCTCTCGACCGGTCAGGCCACTTCCGAGTCCCTGAAGCTCACCGTGACGGATGGCTCCGACACGGCCGTGGTGGACGTGACGGTGGCCGGTGACGGGACGCTGGACGGCAAGGTCGAGTACCAGGGCTCCACCGTGATCCTCATCGGCGGCACGGTGAGCCAGCCGACCTTCACGAAGCCGGACGGATCGGCGCTCACCGACCAGGACCGCCAGGCCCTCAAGAGCCTGGTGGACGCGATCCAGTCGATCGTGGACTTCGCCGGCTCGATCCTGGGAGTGTTCGGAGGCGGGGCTTAGGGCAGGGGCAGGTCCAGCACGGCCCCGGCGCCTCCGGGCACCGGGAGCAGCGCGACCACGGGGGCGCGGCGCTCCGATGCGGAGCCGCCGCGCCCCCGCCGCGCATCGAATCGCAGGATCACCCGGGTGCTCAGGATGCCGAGCGCCGCCCCGCCCACCACGTCGGTCACCCAGTGATCGCGGCCCACGACCCGGCTGGCGGCCGTCGCCGCGGCCGCGGGCCACGCCACCCACGGCACCCAGCGCTGATCCGGGAAGTCGGCCACCGCGACGGCAGCCAGGGCGAAGGCGCGGACCGCGTGTCCCGACGGGTAGGACTGGTTCACCTCGTGGAAGGCCAGGGGCGAGAACTCGTCGGGGTCGCTGGTCGCATACGGGCGACGCCGGCCGAGGAGGATCTTCCCGCCCAGCAGCACCGCATCGGCCGCCACCAGCGTCTCCATGGCGTCGAGCCCGGCCTTCTCGATTCGCGGGCTGCCCGCCAGCTTGCCCCCTCCCCAGGCGGCCAGCGCCAGCCCCACATCCAGGTACGGGCTTCCGGCCACGTCCCCCGCGTCCACGAACGTCCTGTCGAAGCCGGCGGGCCTGGACGGCGTGTGGGACCTAACGCTCCGCTCGAATCCCTCGAGAGGCTCGATCAGGAGAACGCCGCCGAACACGACGCCGGCGTAGGCCAGGTCAGAGGTCCGGAACAGGGAGGGACGGGCGGCCCTGTCCGATGCGGCCGGCCCCGGCGCCTGCGCGCGGGCCGGGACGGCCGGGGAGACGAGGGCGGCCAGAGCCATCGCCGCGGCCGCCAGGACCGCCGGCCCCCGGACGGGCCCGGCGTGGCGCCTCACCGGGTCACGCGGCGATCTCGCCGAGGGCCTGGCGGACCAGCACCGGGAGCATGGCCCGCCGCCATTCCTTGTCCACCACGATGTTCTCGAGCGGGTGGCACTGCCGGTAGGCCTGCTCTGCCACCGCGTCGATGACGGACGGGGTGAGGCGGTTCCCGATGGCGGCGTCCTGGACGCGTCCGATGAGGCGCGGATAGGAGTTCATGGCCGAAGCGACCATGCGCAGCTCACGGATCACGCCTCCCTCATCCAGCGTGACCGCCACGGCCAGGTTGAGAATGGGGAAGTCGATGGCCTGGCGCTGACGGAGTTTCTGGAACGACGTCCGCGTCCCGGCGGCGGGGCGTGGGAGGGAGATCGCCGTGACCAGCTCGCCCGGCTCCATGCGCCGATTCCACACCCCGTCCGAGGTGAAGAAGTCCTCCACCGGGACGGTGCGCCGGCCTTCGGGGCCCGCGACCTCGGCCGAGGCGCCCAGCACCATGAGCATGGGGGGCGTGTCCGCCGAGTGGGCCGCCACGCAGCGGGTGCCGCCCGGCACCACATGGCAGGTGTCGCCCTCCTTCTTGAGACAGAAGCCGAGCGCCTTGCGCCAGAAAAAGCTCTGGTTGTAGTAGGTGCAGCGCGTGTCCAGGCACAGGTTTCCGCCGATCGTGCCCATGCGCCGGAGCTGGGGGCCCGAGATCTCGCCGCAGGCTCGTGCCAGCGCGGGGTAGCGCTCCCCCACCACGGGATCGGACGCGAGCGCATCCAGCGTCTCGCACGCACCGATCCGGAGTTCCCCGTCCCGCATCGCCGCGATGCCGTGCAGTTCCTCGACGCCCTTGAGGGCGACCAGGTGACCCGGCGTGAACAGCTTGTGCTTCATGTTGGGGACGAGATCGGTGCCGCCCGCGATGGGCATGACATCGCCGGCGTGCTCGGCGAGCAGCGCGAGCGCCTCGCTCACCGTCGAGGGGCGATGGTAGGTGTACGGGTGAAGTCGAAGCATGGTCGTGCCGAATGTAAGCGGACACCGCGGGGCGGACCAACCCGGCGACGCCGGCCGAGGCCCCCACGTCCGCTTCCCGCCGGGTGGTTCCGGGGAGCGACCCGGCCTCAGCCCGCTCCCAGCGCCTCCAGGCGCGCCGAGACCAGCTCGAGGGCGGCCTCCAGGGGGCCGCGCTCGATGCCGAAGCCGACGCGCAGATAGCCGTCCAGACCGAACTGGTCCCCGGGCACGACCAGCACCCCGTCCTCCACACGCAGACGCTCGACCAGTTCCGACGAGCCCACGTCGGCCGAGTAGCCCACGAAGCCGATGGCGCCGGCGTCGGGCGGCCGCCAACTGAGACGTCCCTGCGAGCCGCCCACCCACGCCTCCATCACGTCCAGGTTGGCCCGCACGATGCGACGCGTCCGCTCGAGAATGACGGCGAGCGCCCCTGGCTCCAGGGCGGCGGCGGCGAGGTGGTCGGAGACAGCGGACGGACCGATGGTCGTGTAGTCCTTGTAGCCCCACAGCCTCTCGATCTCGGCCTCGGGGCCCACCAGCCACCCGATCCGGAGGCCGGGCAGGCCGTAGGCCTTGGACAGGGAACCGGTCACCAGGACCCGATCGTATCGGCCCCACAGGCTCGGGGTACGCTCCCCCTCGACCTCCGCGCCCGCGTACACCTCGTCGGACAGGATCCACGCCCCCGCGTCCTCGGCGGCGCCGACGATCTCCTCGATCGCCTCGTCGGCCAGGACGGCGCCCGTGGGATTGTTGGGGTTGGTGACCACCACGAGGGCCGCCTCCCGGCCAACGGAGGCCTCGGTCGCGCCCGGCTCCGGCTGCCATCCGCGCGCTTCCACGAGGGGGATGCTCCGCACTTCGCCGCCGAAAGCCGCGGCCAGCCCCGGCGTCTGGCCATAGGTGGGAACCACGATCGCCACGTGATCCCCGGGCTGCACGTGGGCCCACACCGCCAGGAAGTTGGCCTCGGCGCCTCCCGTGGTCACGAGGACGTTGTCCGGCCCCGCGCCCGGGTACAGGGCGGCGATCCGCTCACGGAGCCGCCGCGTGCCGTTCGTCTGCGTGTAGCCGAGTCGCACCGGGCCGGGATCGGCCCCCGTGATCCCCGACAGCTCGGCCACCGACAGGGGGCGCACGCCGCTCTCGGAGAGGTTGAGCCGTACCGCGTGCTCGTGGAGCGACTGCCACCGCTCCATCTCGAAGGACGTCACCTTCATGGGCCGCTCCCACGTGCCGGGGGAAGAAGAGATCGCTCGCCGCTCCATGTGACGGCCCGCCAGCGCCGCTCGTCAAGCGCACCGGCCAGCCGGAGGCGTCAGCCCCCGCCGGCCGCGTCCGACCCCCACCCCTCCGCCTCCACCCTCCCGAGCGGGCGCTCCACGCCGGTCGGCCGATACGCCATCCGGGTGGTGAGATCGAAGCGGTCCCCGGCACGCAGGAAGTAGAAGCGGCCACCCGAGTCGAGCCGGTGCGTGGGATCGTAGATGGCCACGTAGCTCGGACCGATCACACGGAACCCGCCGCCGTGGACCACGATGGCCGTGTTCTCGTCCAGCCCGATGCCGAGCAGCTCCGGGTGTTTCTCGATGACCGGGATGAGGTCGAACTCGCGGTTCCGGACGAGCACGTGCTGGTCGATGGCCACGCCGGGCAGCAGGCCGAAACCCCGCTGGTGGTCTCCCATCATGATCGTGTTGGTCTTGGTGTCGCCCCGAACCAGGAAGGAGCCCTGGATCGTGGCGCCGGCCGAGGAGCCGCCCACCACCCCTCCGCGCGCCAGCACGGAGTCGATCGCGGCCTCCGTCTTCGTACCCAGATAGGCGTCGGCGAGCCGCCACTGCCGCCCGCCGAAGAACCACACCCCCCGGGCGCGCCGCAGCGGCGCCACGAAGGCATCCGAGTTGGCCACGCTCCGGTCGCGCGTGTGGAGGATCGTCATGTTCTCGGCGCCCGCATCGCGGAACTTCTGCAGGCCCGGGAAGGAGAGGTCGAAGCGGTCTCCCTCCGACGCCGTGGGGATCATGACGATGGGAGCGTCGGGACCGCCCGCCAGCTCCAGGAACCGGCGGATGATGGCGGGATCGTGGAGGTTACCGCCCACGATCACCAGCCAGCCCCGTGCCGGGCCCCCCGGATAGGCCGCGCTGTCGCGGACCGGGGCCCGGTGATCCAGTCCGGCGCCATGGGTGGCCGCGGCCGGAGCGCCGCCCGGGACCGGGGTCCCGAGCAGGAGGAGGGGCGTGACGAGCAGCGTGCCGAGTCGGGGTCGCATCCGTGCCTCCGGTGAAGCGGATTCGCCGGCGGCCGCCGCCCGGTCGACGGCGGCGCGGCGACCGCCAACATGCGCCGGCCGCGGCGGACCCGGCAACGCGGGACGGGTGGGCTCGCCCGGCGGCGGGGCCGGCCGGCCTCTAGACTGGCCGGAAGGAGGTGGTGGCCCTACGGTGGGAGCCGAGCCCGCGTCGAGCCTCCACCGGAGCCACTGCCATGCGAGAAGCCCGGCCACCTTCGCACCCTCCCGCCCCGCCCTCCGTCGCCACATCGCTCGGAGCCCTTCTGCTCGCCGCGGCGGCGCTCGCCGGGGCGCTCGTCCCGGCCGGGTCGGCGCGCGCCCAGGATCCGCCCGTGGTGATCCGGGGCGGCTGGCTGTTCGACGGGACCGGGCACGCCCGCGTCCGCAACCACGGGATCGTGGTGCGGGACGGCAGCTTCCTGGTCGTGGACGACAGCGCCCCCGACCTCGACCTGTCCGGGGCCCGGGTCGTGACGCTCTCCGACGACGAGACCATCCTGCCGGGCTTCTTCGACCTGCACGCCCACTACAACGTCCAGCTCATGGGCCGGAAGCGCACCGAGGAGTTCCTGGTCGAGCCCACCGTGTACCTGGCCAACGGCGTGACCTCCACCTTCCCGGCCGGAGAGTACGACCCGGTCGGCATGATGCGCCTGCGCGAGCGCATCGACCGCGGCGAGCAGGCCGGCCCGCGCATCTACGACTCGGGTCCCTACTTCGGCTATGCCCGCCCGGGCTGGGACCCGAAGGCGATCGACCGGGACTCCCTCGACGCCGAGGTCGACTACTGGGCCGAGCACGGCGCCCGGGGGTTCAAGGCCAAGATCATCGACGCCGAGCACCTGCGGTGGCTCATCGAGCGCGCCCACCTGCACGGACTCACGGTGACCGGCCACCTGGGCTCGGGCTACCACGATGTCGTGAACCCCCGGGACGCCGTGCTCATGGGCATCGACCGCGTCGAGCACTTCATCGGCGGGGACGCCTTCCCGGCGAGCCGCAGCGCCTACGCGTCCCTGGCCGGCATGACGCCGGATACCCCGGGCTACATGAAGGAGGTGGCGCTGTTCCGCCGCTACGGCGTGACCTTCGACGCCACCGTCACCGCCTATGGCTACTTCGCCCCCCACCGGGACTCGCTGTTCGACTACTGGACCGACGAGCGCCGCTTCTTCACGCCGGAGGTCCAGGCCTGGGTGAAGGCCCACCCGCGGCCCGGGATCCCCGCGTTCGACAGCATCTACCACGCGAAGTGCGCGTTGCTGGCGGCCTACTACCACGGCGGGGGCCGGCTCGGGGTCGGCACCGACCACCCGAGCTGGGGCGAGTTCCTGCCCGGCTTCGGCTACCACCGGGAGCTCGAGGCCTACGTGCGCTGCGGCGTGCCTCCCGCCGCTACCCTGCGGGCGGCGACCTTCGGCGGCGCGCGAGGCATGAACGTCTCGGACAAGCTCGGCACGATCGAGCCCGGGAAGTGGGCCGACCTGGTGGTCGTGGAGGGCAACCCGCTCGAGGACATCCGGACCACCCGCGACGTGCGGCTGGTCATGAAGGCGGGCCGGATCTACGACCCGAAGAAGCTCCTGGCGAGCGTGGTCGGGAAGCTCGGCCCTCCGGCGGGGAGCGGCGGCGGGCGGTAGAGCCAAAGCCGCGGCTCGGGTCCCATCGACATCCCGGGGGCGACCGCTTCGTGGCGGCCGCCCCCCTGCTTCTTCGCTCTTCCCTGTCGAGAGGGTCCGGGACGGGACCCGGCGGTGAATCGCGGCATCCGTGCAGCCCGCCGAGTCCCCGCCGATCCCGGGCCGACAGGCCACAAGCCAGGGAGGGAGCCATGCCGCACTCCGATCGAGATCCGGAACAGCCCCGGCGCGAGAACGCGCCGGCGGAGGAGGCCGCGTCCGCACCCGGCGGCGTCTCCAGGCGGGAGAGCCTCAAGCTCGCCTCCGCCCTCCTCGCCCTCGGCCCCGGGCTCGGCCTCGCGCTGCCCGAGTCGCTGGGCGCGAGCGAGGCCGGCGGGAAGGCGCGTCTGGCCTGGTACACCACCGAGGACGGCAAGGAGTTCAAGGAGCTGGCCGTGCAGGCCGTGCCCGAGGAGGTGGTCCGGGTCGCGGCCTCGCGCGGGGGGCCCCGGTTCGAGGTGGACTGGACCCTGGACCGGGACGGGGAGAAGCGTCCCGTGTACTCGCAGGGGATGCCGGCGGTCATGCTGAAGGTCGAGTGGTACTAGGGGGCGCCGGTTTCCGTTCCGGGCCGGGGCCCGGCCCGGACCCGGACGGCCTCCTCCTGCGCACGGCGGACAGCCCGTTCAGCTACGCCTGCCGCGCGTGCAGCCGCTGCTGCCACGGCCGCCGGATCCCCGTCAACCCCTACGAGATCCTGCGGCTCGCCGCCAACCGGGGGCTCGGCACGGGCGAGCTGCTCGACCGCTTCGTGACCGAAGACGGCACGGCGCTCCTGCACGGGGAAGGGGGCGCCTGCCTGTTCCTGGACGAGGGGGGCTGCTCGGTCCACCCCGACCGTCCGCTCGCCTGCCGCCTGTATCCGCTCGGCGCCGTGACCCTCGGCGCCGGCCTGACGGCGTTCGTCGAGCTCGAGCCGCATCCCGACACGGAGGGCGAGTACGGGGAGGAAGGGACGGTGGGCGGCTACCTGGACGCGCAGGGGGCGGGGCCATACCTGAAAGCCGCCGCCCGATACCGGGGCCTGCTGGCGAGGGCCGTGGAGCGACTCGGGGCCGAGAGCTCCGCGGCCGGCGGCGGACCCGGCGCGGGTCGCGGCCCGGAGGACCGCCGCGCCTGGCTGGACGTGGACGCCACCGTCGAGGGCTACGCCGAGGAGGCGGGCCTCACCGTCCCGTCCGACCCGGAGGAGAAGACCCGCCTCCACCTGCTCGCCCTGGCCCGGGCTCTCGGAATCGGAGACGAGCCCGCGGCGCGACCCGGGGCCTGATGGACGGCCGTCACTCCTCCGCGTCGAGGATCCGGCGCGCCGCCCGGCGTCCGCTGTCCATGGCGCCGTGCACCGTGCCACGCCCGGGACCGGAGGCCAGCGCCTCGCCCGCGAAGTAGAGAGTATCCTCGACGGGCTCGGACAGGACCTCCGCCGCGTCGAGGCCACCCACCGGCACGTAGCCGTAAGCCCCCCGGGTGTAGGGATCCGACTGCCAGTCGTGCGTCCACGCCTCCACGAGGCGGCTCTCCAGCGCCTCGCGCTCGAGGCCCGGGACGGTGGCCAGCGAGTCGAGAGCGCGCTCGATCACGTACTCGTCCCGTCGCCCCGCCAGCCCGCGCGCCGAGGGACCCCCGGTCCATCCCGTGAGCTGGACGGTCGAAGGCTCCGGCTCCCCCACGGTCGCGCTCCACCACACCGGAAAGTCCCCGTCCAGGCCGAGTACGAAGCCCGGAAGCCCCACCGGGAGCGGCGTCTCGAGGCGGAGAACGACACGGCACGCCGAGCCCATGGCCAGGCGCTCGAGAGCCCGGCGGGCCCGGGATGGCTCGGGCTCGAACCGCACGGCCCCGGGCACCCCCGAGGGCGCGTGCAGGACGCCCAGGGGGAGCGTGACCAGGACCCGGGTGGCCCGGTAGGGACGGTCGCCGGCCTGCACGGTCACCGAGCCGCGCTCCCAGTCGACGCGGGTCACCGGAGAGCCGAGCACGAGCTCGGCGCCGGCGCTCTCGGCGAGGTCTCGGAGCCGGCCGGGCACGGCGTCGTAGCCGCCCGGCAACCGGAAGCTGCGCTCGGCCTGCTCGGGTCCGGCGCCGATCAGGGAGCGTGCCGACACCCAGCGGGGGTCGGCCGCGTGGAAGCCCGCCACGAACGCCAGCGCCCGCCGCCTCGCCGCGGCCTGACCCCGCTCTCCGAGGATCCTCCCGGCGAACTCGGCCGCGGACTCGCCCCGTCGCGCCTCGTCGAGTCGATCGAAGAGCGCCTGGGACCCCGAGCCCTCTGCGGCGGGCCGCCGAAGCCGGCCTTGCTCGAGCTCCCGGAGCTCGCCCCCGGTCTCCTCGAGCGCCAGGCCGGACGCCTGCGCCAGCGACAGGAGTGCCGGCGGCTCCCCGTGGATGAACTCCGCCCCCAGCTCCACCGGCCGCCCGTCACCCTGGGGCCGCAAGGTGAAGACCCGTCCTCCCACGCGGTCCCGGGCCTCGAGGACGACCACCTGGCGGCCGGCGCGCGCCAGCTCCGCCGCCGCCGCCAGTCCGGCCACCCCGGCGCCCAGGACCGCGACGGACCCGCTCACCGGAGCGATCCGGCCCCGGGGAACGGGGAGGGCTGCGGAACGGAGATGTTACGCATGATGCGTAGCCATCGTACGAGGGATGGTCCGAGCCGGTCGTTTCGATCAGGCGCGACCCGGCCGCGGGCGGAGGTTCCTCCATCCGGCCGCCATGGGGCTGCGGACGGGGTGTGCGTTCGGTGCGCCGCCCGAGGGAGCGTCTTCCGTTCGGCCGGGCAAGACGCGGGCCGCCTCTCCGGCCGCCAGCCGGCCGACCCTCGTCCCGGGGCCGATCTCCGTTTACGATCAGCCCCGGCCGGACCGGCCCGTTACTTCGTGGAGGTCAGCCATGTGTACGTCACGCTTCCGCCCCGTCTTCGCCGCCGCCGCCGCGCTCCTCGTCCTGGTCCCAGGAAGGGGACGCGCCCAGGACCACCCGATCGCGATTGTGATGCACGGCGGAGCCGGCACGATCCTCCGCGCCAACATGACGCCGGCGCTGGAGGCGCGATACCGGGCCAGGATGACGGAGGCCCTCGAGGCCTCCCCGTTGTTCAACGCGGGCAAGGGCGCTGTGTTCACCGCCGACGGTCACAACGAGCTGGACGCCGCCATCATGGACGGCGCCACCCTCAACGCTGGAGGCGTGGCGGCGGTCGAGCACATCGCCCACCCGATCCGGCTGGCGCGACTGGTCATGGACAGCTCCAGGCACGTCCTCCTCATGGGCTCGGGGGCCGAGGAGTTCGCGCTGGAGCACGGCATGCGCCTCGTGCCGCACAGCTACTTCTTCACGCAGGAGCGCTGGGACCAGCTCCAGAAGGCGCTGCGCGATGAGCGGGAGGAGGGAGCGCTGGGCGACACGGCGGGAAGGAGGGGCTCCGGCGGCGGGCGCGGGGCGAGCGCCGGAAGCGAGGCAGGAGCCCCGTCCCACTTCGGCACCGTGGGCTGCGCCGCGCTGGACCGCTACGGCCATCTGGCGGCGGGCACGTCGACCGGCGGCCTCACGGCCAAGCGCTACGGGCGAGTCGGAGACTCCCCCCTGATCGGGGCCGGGACATACGCCAACGACTCGACGGTGGCCGAGTCGGGCACCGGCATCGGCGAGGACTACATGCGCATGGACCTCACCAAGGAGGTGTCGGACCTCATCGCCTACGGGGGCTGGCCGCTCCGGAAGGCGGCCGACTACGAGGTGAACCAGAAGCTGGTACGGCTCTATGGGAAGAACACGGGAGGGCTGATCGCCCTGGACCGTCAGGGCTACATCGACACCAGCGGGAGGCTGGTGGTGAAGATCTACGCCGACGAGGAGTGAACGGAGGGAGGCCGGGCCTTCGGGGCCCGGCCTCCGCCGACCCGGACGCGTCCGTCCGGCGTTCCCTGGCTCCGTTCAGACCTTGGCGATGCGGAAGACGGCCAGGCTGCGCATCGCATTGTAGAAGCTGAAGTTCGGGTTCCCCGTGAGGTCCGCCTCCATCTTCTTCGCCTCGGCGCCCCGCTTCATGGACTGGAGGCACGCGGCCTGCACCGACCGGCCCATGTCGTCCCCGGGCTCTCCCAGGGCCGTCAGCGCCTCCTCGTGCTGGCCTGCGTTGTGGAGCATCATGGCGCGACCGGTGCGCACGAGGCTCAGGAGTCCGGCGTTCCCCGCCCCCGTCTTCTCCAGCCGGTCGAGGGCGGCGCCCGCCTCGGATCGATTGGCGCTCGCGTAGGCCAGAGCGGTCCAGGCCTGGTGGCCCGGCGTGTCGGCGCCGCCGAGGGCGGCCGCTACCGACAGATGATCGTCGATGTCCTTGCCCTTGTTGAACATGGCGTCGGCCACCGCCAGCTCGTGGTGGATCGCGGCCGCCAGCCCCTTGTTTCCGGACGCCTCGGCGTCACGCGCCGCCGCGGTCAGCCCCGACATCGCCTCCTTCGACTTGCCGTCCATCAGGTACGCGTGGGCCAGGGCGCGCTCCACCTGGACCCTCGGCGTCCCCTGCGGAGCCGTGGCCAGGGCGTCCTTGATGTGGCTACGGGCTTCCTCGTGCTCGCCGGCCAGCCAGCTCAGCTCGGCCAGCCCCAATGAGGCCTCGTAGAAGGACGGATCGATCTCGAGGGCCTTCCGATACTCGGCGGCCGCCTGATCGTACTGTCCGTCCCACTGCAGGAGCTCGGCGTACGAGTCGTGCGGGTTGGGATGGTCCGAGCGCAGCTCGGCGTACTTGCGGACCGCCGCGAGGGCGGCCTCGTGGTCACTGGCCGCCCAGGAGGCGTAGGCCAGGTTGTTGTAGGCCGGAGCGAAGTCCGGGTGGTCCTGAACGATCGACCGCATCGTCGCGACCTGATCGCTCCCCGGAGCGCCCGGTGCGGTGAGCTGCGCGAGCTGGAACGCCAGTCGCGCGTCATCCGGCGCCAGTTCGGCCGCGGCGTGGGTCGCCGCGATCGCGCCCGGAAGCCTCCCGGCGTTCCATTCCCTCCACGACAGCGCGAGGAACATCTCCTGGGCGGGAGCGTCCTTCAGCATCTCCATGCCGCGCTCGACCTCCCCGTTCCTCTCGTCCGGACTGAGCCCCGGCGCTCCGAACCCGTACAGCACGTGTGCGAGGCCGAAGCCCGGATCCAGGGACATGGCCTGCTCCAGGTGCGGGACCGCTCCGGCCGGATTGACGTTGTTGAGCTCGTCCCACGCCATCCAGAAGTGCTGGACGGCTTCCTTCGAGGAGGACGTCACTGTGAGCGCCTGCGCCGTGCCGGACGCCTGCGCCCGGACCCCCGGGACGAGGAGACAGGCCAGCAGGGCGGCGACGAGCATGCCCCACATGGGATGGACACGGGTGGAGCGGGGTGGCGCCTCCGGGCGCCGGGAGTGAGGACGGGACATTTCGACCTCCTTTGGGATGGCTTGTTCCCGTCCGCAGTCCGCGGCGGGTCAGTGGAGCGGAACAACATAGTTAGGTGGCCCTAATTTGGGAATACCCCCGCCGTCCCCTCCTGTACGGAGACGCGCCTTCCGCGTATCCTGCGAGCCGTGATGCACGACCGAATCATCCGGCTGTTTCGATCCCACTTCGGGTCGGACCCCGTCACCGTCACGGCGCTGGCGGGCGACGGATCGGCCCGCACCTACCTGAGGCTCATCGGGCCGGACGGGCGGGGAGTCGTGGGAGGCTACGGACCCGAGCGCGAGGAGAACCGGGCCTTCGTCGCCTACGCCCGCGCCTTTCGGGAGGCCGGCCTTCCCGTTCCCGACGTCCTGGCGGCGGACCTGGATGCGGGCGTGTGGCTGGAGGAGGACCTCGGCGACGTGACCCTGTTCGACGCGCTGCGCGCGGCCCGCGAGCGGGAGCGAACGACCGGGGCCGACGACGCCGCGAGCACCGGCGGCGCCGGCCGAGCGGCGCTCCCCGCGGAGATCCGCGGCGCATACGGGCGGGTGGTCGACTGGCTGCCACGCTTCCAGGTCGAGGGGCACCGGGTCGCGGACTACCGGCTGGCCTATCCACACCGCGCCTTCGACCGGCAGTCCATCCTGTGGGACCTGAACTACTTCAAGTACCACTTCCTCAAGCTGGCTCACGTCCCCTTCCACGAGGCGCGGCTCGAGCGGGACTTCCGGAGGCTCGCGGCCTTCGTCCTGCGTGCCCCGGCCGACCACTTCCTCTACCGGGACTTCCAGTCGCGCAACGTGATGCTCCGGGAGGGCGAACCCTGGTTCATCGACTTCCAGGGCGGGCGGCGCGGCGCCCCACAGTACGATTTGGCCTCGCTGCTCTTCGACGCGAAGGCCGACCTCCCGGCCGTCTTCCGAACGGAGCTCGTGAATCGTTACCTGGATGCGAGGGCGGCCCTCGAGCCCGTGGACCGGAGCGGCTTCCTGGAGCTGTTTCCGGGCTTCGTGCTCGTTCGGCTCATGCAGGCGATGGGGGCCTACGGGTATCGAGGCTTCTACGAGGGCAAGCCCCGCTTCCTGGAGAGCGTGCCCTACGCGGCGCGCAATGTGGCCGGCATCCTGGAAGAGGGGCTACCCGTCGAGACGCCGGAGCTCGAGGCCGTCCTCGAGAGGATCGCCGAGCGCTGGAGCGTCGAGGGGGGCGCGGAGCCGCGTCGTCGCGGCATGACGGTCCACGTCACCAGCTTCAGCTACCGGCGCGGATATCCGTCCGATCCTGCCGGACACGGCGGCGGCTTCGTGTTCGACTGCCGATCGCTGCCCAACCCCGGCCGCGAACGGGCCTACGTGGAGCTCACGGGACTGGACGAGCCGGTGCAGGCCTACCTCGAAGCCGAAGCGGTCTGCCGCGCGTTCTTCGAGCACGCGGCCGCCCTGGTCCAGGAGCAGGTGACCAGCTACCGGGCGCGCGGCTTCACCGACCTGGCCGTGGCGTTCGGATGCACGGGCGGCCAGCACCGCTCCGTCTACCTGGCCGAGCGCCTCCGGGCCGTCCTGCGGGAGCGCTTCCCGGAGGTGGACGTGGACGTGACCCACCGGGAGCGGCCCTTCTGGCCGAACGGCGGGCGGGACACGGCGGGCGCGTGAGGCTCGCCGACCGGCCCGACGCCATGGTGTTCGCGGCCGGCCTCGGAACCCGTCTGCGGCCCCTCACCGAACGGGTGCCCAAGGCGCTGGTCGACGTCGGCGGCCAGCCCGCCCTCGGCCGCGTCCTCCGGCGTCTGGCCGCGGCCGGTGCCGGCCGGATCGTGGTCAACGCCCATCCGTTCGCCGACCGGGTGGAGGCCTACCTGCAGGAGATCTCGGCGGAGCTCCGAACCGAGAGCCCGGGCCCCGGTCCGCTCCTCCTGCTGTCGCGCGAGCCGGAGCGCCCGCTCGAGACGGGCGGCGGTCTCCTGCGCGCCGCTCCGCTGTTCAACGCCGACCGTCCCATCCTCCTCCACAACGTCGACGTGCTCACGGGCCTCGACCTCGGCGTCCTCCTCGCGGCCCATCGGGGCTCGGGCGCGCTGGCCACCCTGGCCGTTCAGGACCGGCCCTCCGCCCGCCGGCTCCTGTTCGACGAGGCCGGGCTCCTGGGCCGCGAGGACGAGCCCCTGCGCGAAGCGCGCGGCGCGGTGGTCGCTCGGGCCTTCGCGGGGGTGCACGCGGCAGCACCGGAACTGCTGGGCGCCGTGGAAGCGGTGGCGGGAGAGGTGGCCCGCGGGCCACAAGCAGGACGGACCGCGTTCGGGGCGGGCCCGACCGGGGAAGCGGCGACCGCCCCCGGGGCCGCCCCCGTGTTCTCGATCGTGGATGCCTACCTGGAGCTGGCCGCCCGCGGCGCCTCCATCCGGCCCCACGACGTCACGGGCGCTCCGTGGTACGAGATCGGAACGCCCGAGCGACTGGAAGAGGCGCGAAGCGCGGTGGAGGCCGGGCGGGTCTAGGGATCGGCCCCGGCGCCTCTCAGGAAGAGTCGGCCGTGGCGTGGCCCGCCATCGCGTGGCCGGCCGCGTGGTGGTCTCCCCGCTGGAAGGCGAGGAAGCGGTGGATGGCCGCGACCGCCTCGGGGTCGCTGGTGGAGATCCGCACCGCGCCACCCCTCGGGAGCTCCTCGAACTCGTAGCGGATCGCGTCTCGCTTCGCGGTCATCACGTCCGTGCCCGGCACGTCCGCGCGGTCGTGCACGAAGGCGGGGATCCGGAAGTCCCCGGCGGCGAAGGCGGCCGCGATGTGACGCAGGTGCTCCCGGATGCGCTCGACGCCGGCCGGGTCCTCGACCTCCCGCTGGAGCTCGATCCGTCCGCCATCGGGGAGGTCGTCGAAGTGGTGCGCGGAGGTGTACTGGTCCACGCCCATGGCCGCCGGCGAGGCGCCGCGCCGCTGGAGCGCGGCGAAGGCGGAATCGGAGTCGGCCCGCGGCGTGTCCGCGCGGTTCCCGGCCTCGTGCCCTCCGCATCCCAGGAGGGCCGCCGCCAGCCCCAGGGCCATGATCGCCGGAACCCTTCCATCTCGCCGCATCCCCATCTCCTCCCCGGATTCGGTCCGCTGCCTACGTGCTCGATTCCCTGCGTCCCGCCCGCCACTACCCACCGACCCCTCCGAGCGCCCGCTCCAGGTCCGCTACCAGGTCCTCCGCGTCCTCGACGCCCACGGAGTAACGGATGAGCCCCTCCGGGATGCCCATGGCGGCGCGCTCGGCGGGGGTGCACTCGCAGTGACTCGTGGTCGCGGGCGGGCCCGCCACCGTCTCCACCGAGCCGAGGTTGGCCGCCAGCCGGGCCCAACACAGCCGCTCCAGCACCCGGCCTACGGCCTCGAGGCTGGACTCCTGGAGCTCGAAGCTCAGCACGCCTCCGAAGCCGCGCATCTGCCGGCGCGCGATCTCGTGCCCCTCGAACGACTCGAGCCCGGGATAGTGCACGCTGGCCACCGCCGGGTGGGACTCCAGGAAGCGGGCGACCCGCAGGGCCGTCTCGTTCTGGCGCCCGATCCGCAGGTGGAGCGTCTTCATCCCGCGCAGGAGGAGGTAGGCGGCCATCGGGTGCAGCGACGCCCCGTGGATCTCCCTGTAGTGGAAGACCCGCTCGATGAGGGCCGACCCGCCGCAGGCCACGCCCCCGAGCGCGTCGGCGTGCCCGCCCAGGAACTTGGTGGCGCTGTGCAGGACCAGGTCCGCCCCCAGCTCGAGCGGCTTCTGATTGATGGGCGTGGCGAAGGTGTTGTCCACCATCACGACGGCCCCGGCCGCGTGCCCCGCCTCGGCCAGCCGGGCCACGTCCACCACCTTCAGCGTCGGGTTGGTGGGGCTTTCCAGGTAGAGCACCTGGCAGCCGGCCGACACCTCGCGCTCGATGGCCTCATGGTCGGTGGTGTCACACAGGGCGACCTCGATCCCGAACCGGGGCAGGAACTCTGTGAACAGCCGGTTCGTGCCCCCGTAGCTGTCCTTGATCGACACGACCCGGTCTCCGGGGGAGAGAATGGCGTACAGGGCGCTGCTGATGATCCCCATGCCGGTGGCCGCGCTGGTGGCGGCCTCGGCGTCCTCCAGCTCCCGGACCTTCTCCTCGAAGGCGGCGACGGTCGGATTCGAGTTCCGCCCGTAATTGTGTCCCGGCGCCTCGCCCCGCGCCACGCGCAGCCACTCGTCCAGGTTGTCGTAGCCGAACGAGACACTGTGGACGACCGGCACCTGGGTGGCGTTGGTGTCCAGGCGGCCGGACTCCCCGGCCCATACTGACAGGGTGCCGGGACTCGGGCGGCGATCGTCGGGCATGGCATCTCCTTCATCGGGCGCGGCGGGACCGGATCGCGCGTGTCGGCCCCGGACAGGGTGCGCAGCTCCTCCTCGCGAGTCCCCTACTCGATCGGGATCCTGTCCCCGTACTTCTCGAGCCACGCGTCGAAGGAGAGCAGATCCGGGTTCAGCTCCCGGCTCTCCTCGAGGCTGCGGCGCCCACAGTAGTACTCGTTGAAGTCGCGCTTGAACTGGAACATGTTGCCCAGGTCGTCGGCGCCCGGGAAGCCCAGGCCCCGGTACACGTCGGGGCTCACCGAGTTGTAGACGACTTCTTCCCCGAGGGCCCGCGTGAGGCCCGCTGCCAGCTCCTCACCCGTCAGGTGCCCGCCGGTGATGCCCACCGTCTTCCCGATGTACCGGTCTCCAGCCTTGAAGATGCCGTAGGCGCACTTGCCGATGTCCTCGACGGCCATCGAGGGGAGCTTCGCGTCGCCCATGCACATCGTGAGGGCCAGCTTGCCGTCCGGGCCGCGCTGGGGGCCCGAGCCGAAGTAGATGAAGTTGTCCCAGTAGAACGATGTCACCAGGAAGGTCGTCGGCACGCCGGCGTCGGTGAACAGGTGGTTCGCCTCCCCCTTCGCGTCGAAGTGGGGCACCTTGTAGTTCTCCATGAGGGTGGGCATGCGGTCGTCGTCGAGGGGCACCCAGTTGCGCGTGTCCTCGAGCGTGGACCAGATGACGTGCTTCAGCCCCTCCGCCTTCGCCGCCTCGGCCATGTTGGCCGCCTGCGCGAGCTCCTTCTCGGGCGAGAAGTGCTCCCAGAAATTGGTGACGCAGTAGGCGCCGTACGCGCCTCGGAAGGCGCGCTTCAGGCTCTCGAGGTCGTCGAGGTCCGCCTGGACGACCTCGGCGCCGAGCCGGGCCAGCTCCTTCGCCGCCTCCGAGTCGGGCTTCCGGGTCAGGGCCCGCACGCGGAACCCTCCCTCCGGATCGTCCAGGATGGCGCGGGCCAGCCCGCCGCCCTGCGCACCCGTCGCTCCCACGACGGCGATGATCTTCTGCTGCTCGGACATGGTCCTTCTCCCTGTCGGACGGCGATCGCTGCAACGCGCACCCACGCGCTATCCTGTCGGGTCTCTCTGTGCCAGCCTCGTGCCAGTATCGGGGCCGCTCACCTCAGAAACCCTTCGGCCGCTCCTCCGCCACGTCGGCGGCCCGCTCCATGGCCAGCCCCACGCGGACGAGGGTGCCCTCGTCGAACAGGCGTCCCACCAGGGTGACCCCGTACGGCACACGGCGCGGCGGGGAGAAGGTCGGCAGCGGATGGTCCGGGTTCGGCGCCCAGTCGCTCCTCGCCTTCGACACCTCCACGAAGCCGGTACGGAGGGTGAGCGACGGGTGGCCCGTGTTGTTGGAGATCACCAGCATCTCGTCGCGCAGCGAGGGCACGAGGAGGAGGTCCACCTCCGACATCAGCCGGTCCATCTCGGCCGCTACCTTCCGGCGCAGGCGGTCGGCCTGCACGAAGTCCACCGCGGACAGGAAGCGCGACTGGCGGAACAGGTTGGGCCAGGCGTCGGGCACCTGGGCCCGCATGTCATCGACCTTCCCGCTCAGGGTGAGCTCCTCGAACGCCGCCGCGGCCTCGGCGAACAGCATCACGTTGAGCCCGTCGTACGGCCAGTCGGGGATCGACACCTCGGTCGGCACGAGGCCCAGCTTCCCGAGCACCTCGAGCGCCGCCCGGTCGACGTCCGTGGCCGGCGGCTCCTCCATCCAGTCCGGGAAGTAGCCGACCTTGAGCCCCTTCACCGGCCCGGACGCGTCGTAGTCGAGGCGGGATGGAACGCTGGCCGGGTCGCCGGCGTCGGGGCCGCCGATGGCGCGCAGGACCAGCATCGTGTCCTCGACGCCGCGCGCGATCGGGCCGAGCTTGTCGAGGGTCCAGCACAGCGTCATGGCGCCCGTCCGCGGCACCCTCCCGTAGGTGGGGCGCAGCCCGTCCACGCCGCAGCGCATGCACGGGTCGATGATGCTTCCCTGCGTCTCGCTCCCGATCGCGAACCCGACCAGGCCGGCCGCCGTGGCCGAGCCCGGGCCGGCGCTGGAGCCGCCGGCGCCCTCCTCGGTCAGCCACGGGTTCATGGTCTGGCCGCCGAACCAGATGTCGTTGAGGGCCAGCGCCCCCATGCTGAGCTTGGCCACCAGCACGGCGCCGGCCTCGTTCAGGCGGCTGACGACCGCGGCGTCGGCCTCGGGGACCCGGTCCCGGAAGGGCTCGGCCCCGTAGGTGGTCGGGATCCCGGCCGTGTCGAGGAGGTCCTTGGCCCCCCACGGGATCCCGTGCAGCGGCCCCCGGTACCGGCCGGCGGCGATCTCCCGGTCGGCCCGCTTCGCCTGCTCGAGCGCGTGGTCCTCGGTGAGCGTGATCACGCACCGCAGCTTCGGGTCGAAGCGCTTCAGGCGCTCCAGGTAGATGCGCGTGAGCCGCTCGGAGGTGAGCTTTCGGCCCTCGATCCAGCGGGACAGGCGCCACACCGGCGCGAAGGCGATGTCCTCGTCCTTCCCGGGCAGGGAGCCGGGATCGGCGGAGGCCCGCACGAAGCGGTCACGGGACGGCCCCACCTTCATGCCAGGCAGCACGGGGTCCCACACCGTGGCCGGGGCCAGCGCCTCCTCGAGCGCGATCTTCCGCGGACCCGTCCGGCGCTCCATGAGCCCGGCCATGGAGGTGCGCCAGCTGTCGGCCGCCATCTGCCGGTGCGCCCCGGTCATCTCGACCCGCGCCAGTTTCTCCGCCTCGGCGAAGGTGGCCACGGACACCTCGGGACCGGCGGCCGAGGACGTGTTGAAGGCCGGCGTGGCGCCGGGGGTGGTGTCTCCGGCCGCGCCGGCAGCGGCCTCGGCGGAATCGGCGGAGCCGGGTGCCCCTGATTTCCCGCCGCGGCAGGCGGCGACGAAGCCCGCCAGGCCGACGGGGGCGCGAATCAGGAACTGGCGTCGGGTATTCATGGATCATCCACGCTGGAGAATCGGGTAGCGGAGGCCTACTCCGGCCGGGCGTAGGACTCCAGGTAACCGCATCCGGGACACCGGTATGTCACGACGGGCAGTCGCTCCAGGTCCCGGGTCTTGAGGCCGAACCAGAAGCTCCGCTCCGGTTTGCCGGAGGCCCACTCCTCTCGGCGCACCTGGCCGTAACCGTAATCCGGCCGGTAGCCGGGGTTCATCTCCTTTCGACAGCGGGGGCACTCGTGGGAGTCGATCACTTGACCCTCTCCTGGTTCTCAGGCGCCTCCTGCCTCGGCGAGCGTAGCGCCCTCCGGGATCTCGTCCGGTGGCAGTCCGGAGGCGGCCTCGAGCCGGCCCGTGAAGTTGAAGAAGGAGGCCAGGGCCGTGATCTCCCAGATGGCGCTCTCGTCCCAACCTGCGGCTCTCAGCTTGTCGATGTCGGTCTCGTCCACGAAGCTCGGGTTCTCGGTCAGCTTGCTGGCATAGGAGAGCAAGGCCCGGGTCATCGGGTCCAGGTCGTACTCGGGCCACGTCGTGGCGAACTCGTGGCTCAGGTGCTCATCGCCCGTGAGGCGGCGGACCGCCGCCGTATGCAGGCCCAGTCAGGGCGCGCCGCCCACCTTTCCGTTGACCACGGTGGCCAGCATCTCCCGCTGCAGTCGACTGAGCGGCGAGGACTTGCGCAGGTGCAGGTGGCGGTACAGTGCGCCCGCCGGGCCGGCGACGCCGAGGTCGACGGCCAGGACCTGGAACACGCCGGGGATGACCCCGCCGTACTGGCCGCGAACCCAGCGGTAGAACAGGGCGCGGAGCCCGGTGGCCCGCTCCGGAGCGACGGTCTTGATGTGCGTCACGCGTTCCTCTCTCGGTGCGTGGGAGGCCGCGGGCCCGGTGGCCGGCGGCGGGGAAATGTGGGATCGGCGGTTCCGGCCGGCAACGCGCTCCGACCTCGAGGCCGGAGACCACGGGCCGAAGCCCGCGGCGTTGACGCTCGCGCCGGAGCTCGTTATACATAGATGACTATGTGAAGCTGTCTAGGCATGACCGGAGGGAGGCGCATGACACCCCGCGGCAACAACATCCTCCAGGGAACCCTGGGTCTCCTGGTGCTGCGCACGCTGGAGGCCCGTGGCCCACTCCACGGCTACGCGATCACCTCGGCCATTCACGGGCTCTCGGACGAGCTCCTCCGCGTCGAAGAGGGCTCGCTCTACCCGGCGCTCCACCGCATGGAGCAGGAGGGGTGGCTCGAGGCCAAGTGGGGCGTCACCGACAAGAACCGACGAGCCCGCTTCTACACCATCACCGCCCCCGGCCGGCGGCGGCTCGCGAGGGAGCGGGAGAGCTGGAACCGGCTGACCGAGGGCGTCCGGCGCGTGCTCCAGTTCGCCTGACGACCCCCCGTCCGACCACGACGCCCGGCGCGGACCGGGCTCCGGAGGACTCATGACGTGGCATCGCCGCTGGCTCAACCTGCTGAGCCCCGGCCGGGTCTGGCGCGACATTGACCGCGAGATGGCCTTCCACCTCGAGGAGCGGGTCGACGAGCTCGTGGCTTCCGGCATGAGCCCCGAACAGGCGCGGCGTGAAGCCAGGCGCCGGTTCGGCCGCGTCGAGACGATCCGAGGCCGCATCCGAGACGTGGACGTGGTGGGGTGGCTCGAGTCGCTGCTGTTCGACATCCGGTATGCGCTCAGGGGACTCCGGGCTCATCGGGGCTTCACGGTGGTCGCGGTGGCGTCGCTGGCGCTCGGCATCGGGGCCAACACGGGCATCTTCAGCCTCATCGACGCCGTGCTCCTGCGCTCCCTGCCGGTGCGGAACCCCGGGGAGATCGTCCGCCTGTCGATGGGGGACGGAACCACCAACTTCACGAACCCCTCTGGGAGCAGATCCGCGACCGACAGCACTTCCTCGCCGGGACGGCCGTCCTCAGCCACGACTTCTGGGAGAGGGAATACGGCGGAGCTGGGGACATCGTCGGCCGGACGCTCTCGCTGGACGGCCATCCCTTCCAGATCGTCGGAGTGGCGCGCCCGGGGTTCTCCGGCATCGACGTGGCCCGACCGGCCAAGATCTTCGTCCCGCTTTGCACCGCCGCCATCCTCCGACCCGGCCGCGACGTTCTGGACGCGCGGAGCACGTGGTTCCTGAACGTCTTCGGCCGGCTGCGGCCGGGCGAGACGCTGGCGCAGGCCCGCGCCGGCCTGGCGACCCTCTCCCGGTCCGCCTTGGAGGCGACGGTGCCCCGGGACTGGAGCCCCGCCGAACAGGAGAACTTCCGGGAGAGAACGCTCACGGCCGAGTCCGCGAGCAACGGCATGTCCCTCCTGCGGAGCCGGTACGACCACGCCCTCTACGTGCTGCTCCTCGTCGTGGGGGTGGTGCTTCTGATCGCCTGCGCCAACGTGGCGCAGCTCCTCCTGGCCCGGGCCACCGCGCGCAAGCACGAGGTGGCCGTCCGACTCGCACTCGGCGCCGGTCGGGCCCGGCTGGCACGGCAGACCCTGGTCGAGAGCCTCCTGGTGGCGCTGGCGGGCGCGGGCCTGGGCCTTCTGTTCGCCCGCTGGTCCAGCCGAGTCCTGGTCGGATTCCTCGCACGGGGAGGGCACGGGGTCCGCCTCGACCTGTCCCTGGACCCCAGGGTGCTCGGCTTCACGGTCGGCGTCGCCGTGGTGACCGCTCTCCTGTTCGGACTGGCGCCCGTCGTCCGCTCCAACGAGGTCCGTCCAGCGTCGGCCATGCGGGGAACCGGGCGTGGGGTCGTGGGCGACGCACGTCACGGCGCCGTTCGCGGGATCGTCGTCGCGCAGGTCGCTCTGTCCTTCGTGCTGGTGGTGGCCGCCGGACTCCTGGTCGGGAGCTTTCGCCGGCTCGACACCGAGGACCCCGGCTTCCAGCGCCACGGCGTACTGGTGGTGACCGCTGACTGGTCCAACCTGCAACTGTCCGGCGCCGAGCAGCAGGCCTTTCCGCGCCGTCTCCTCGATCGGATGCGGAGGCTGCCGGGAGTGGCGGTCGCCGGAGCCGCGGAGTTCACGCCCGTGAGCGGCACCTCCTGGAACGAGGTGGTCTCGGCGGACGGCCGCGTGCCCGCATCGCCTCGGGACGCGATCCTATGGTTCAACGGGGTGACGGACGGCTACCTGGGCGCGCTCGACACGCGACTGCTCGCCGGCCGGGACTTCACGCCGGGAGACGACTCCGCCTCCGGGAGGGTGGTGATCCTGAGCCGAACGGCGGCCCATCGCTACTTCGACGAACCCGCGCCTCTGGGCAAGTCGATCCGGCTGGTCCGACACGACACTTTGGGTGCCTCGCTCCGGATCGTGGGGATCATGGAGGACGCGAAGTACCGCCGCATGGACGAGGAGATGTTGCCCACGGCGTACGTCCCGCTCGAACAGACGGGCACGGGGTCGACGATCCGGCTGACGCTCCGAGCGGACGGCCCGACGAAGACCCTCATCCCCGAGGTCACCGAGTCCATGCGCGCCCTGAACCCCGGCATCGCGCTCGAGTTCACCACGCTCGAGGACCAGGTCGCCGCTTCCCTGGCCAGACCCCACCTCCTGGCCACGCTGTCGGGCTTCTTCGGCGCGCTGGCGCTCCTCCTCGCCGTGATCGGGCTGTACGGCACGATGTCCTACGCCGTGGCCCGCCGCCGCAACGAGATCGGGGTCCGAATCGCGCTCGGCGCGACCCGGACCCGCATCCTCCGCATGGTGGCGCGCGGCGACCGTGAACCCGATGGTGGCGCTTCGGGAGGAATAGGCGACCGGCGGGCCGAAGGAGTGTGTGGATGCATGCCCTGAGACCTCCCTGTCCGCTCGGGGAGAGCGTGCATACGGCGAAGGCTCCCGCGGCGGGCCCTTGCGATCGCGGACCTCCGGCCGGGCCATCGCGTGTTCGACATCGGCTGCAAGCGCTGCGAGCTCCTCCGCGAGCTCCGTGACTCGGGCTCCCCGATCGACTTATACCGGCGTGGACATCGCCGCGGAGAACGTGAGGGCGTGTCGGGAGGCGTGCCCGGATCCTGGAAGGCGTCGGCGGGGCCGGGCGGCGCCGCGTCGATCGCAGGCGCCTCTTCCCGACTCAGCCCCTCGGGGAGTATTCGGCCGGGGGCGGCCCGGTGACTTCCGCCCGCAGCAGTGCCGCGAGCTCGTCCGCGGGAACCGGCCGGTTGAAGAAGAAGCCCTGCACCGCGTTGCAGGCGTGCTCGCGCACGTAGTCCGCCTGGTCCCGGGTCTCCACTCCCTGGGCGACGAGGGAAGTTCCCAGGCTGCGGCCCATCGCGACGATGGCGTCGGTCACCTCGCGCTCCACCCGGTCGCTGCCGGCGGCGCGGATGAAGGTCCGGTCGATCTTGACCATGTCCGCCGGGATCTGCCGGAGGACCGCGAGGGTGGAGTAGCCCGTCCCGAAGTTGTCGATCGTGATCTTGACACCGACCTCCTTCAGGGCCCTCAGGATCGACAACGTGCGGTCCGCGTCGCGCGTGAGGACGCTCTCGCACACCTCCAGCTCGAGCAGCTCGGGCGCCATCCCCGTGGCGACCAGCGTGTCGCGGACAGCGTGCACGAGCCCCTCGTCGAAGAACTGCCGGGCGCCGAGGTTGATCGCCATGGCCAGACGCGGGAGGCCCTCCTCCACCCAGGCCACGCTCTGCCGGCAGGCGGTGGCGAGCACCCAGCGGCCGATGGGCACCATCAGTCCGGTCTCCTCCGCCAGCGGGATGAACTTCATCGGCTCCACCATGCCCAGCTCGGGATGGCGCCAGCGTAGCAGCGCCTCCATCCCCGTGATGCGGCTGGTTCGCACGTCCCGGCGCACCTGGTAGTGCAGCTCGAACTCCTGCTTCACCAGCGCCTGGCGCAGGCTGGCCTCCAGGGCCAGCCGCTCGCGGGTGTGGCTCGTCATGGCGTCCGAATAGAAGCGGATGTCGTTCTTGCCGGCGTCCTTGGCCTGGTACATCGCGATGTCGGCGTTCTTGAGGAGCGCCTGCTCGTCCTCGCCGTCCCCCGGATAGACGCTCACGCCGATGCTCGCGGTCACCTGGAACTCCTGGCCCAGGATGTCGACCGGCTCGCTCAGGGCATCGAGCACCTTCCGGGCGACCGTCGCCGCCTGGCCGGCGTCCTTGAGCTCCGGCAGCAGGATCACGAACTCGTCCCCGCCCATCCGGGCCACTGTGTCGCTCTCGCGAAGAGTGCCCTCGAGCCGCTCGGCGACCTCGCGGAGGAGCTGGTCGCCCGCCTCGTGACCGAGCGAGTCGTTGACCTCCTTGAAGCGGTCGAGGTCCAGGAAGAGGACCGCGAGCCGCCGACCGTAGCGCCGAGCCTCGCTGACGTGCCGCTCCACCAGCCGGCTGAGGAGCGAGCGGTTCGGGAGGCCCGTGAGCCCGTCGTGATAGGCCAGGTGCTCGACGCGGCGCCCGTAGGCGATTCGAACCTCGCTCTCCCGCTCCCGCAGCCGGACGATCTTCCAGTTGAGGCGGCCCACGACGGCGAGGACGAAAACGAGGAGCAGGCTGACGCCGGCGGCGCGCCACCGGTAGAGACGGGCCAGTGACGCCGCGGGCGCCATCCGCTCCTCCTCGGACAGCCCGACGACGACGGCCAGGGGCAGGCCATAGAGGTCGCGGGCGCTCGTGAACCGCGGAACGCCGTCCGGCGCCTCCCCGGAGAGCCGGACCTCGGCTTCCCCGGTCTCGCCTTCGGGGACGATCGAGGCGAAGTCGACGTGCTCCCCGGCCGAGACGCGGTCGCCGGTGCGGAGGACGCGGAAGTCCCCGTCCGAGCCGAGCACGCCCAGGAGGCCGTGCTGGCCGACAGCGGTCGTATCGTAGCCGCTTACGAAGAAGCTCGCATCGACGCCGACGACGGCGACGCCTCCGTAGGACCCGTCGGTAGCGGTGAGCCGCCGGGCGAAGCGCAATCGCCACTCTCCGGCGCCCTCCCGCCGAACGGAGCGGCCGACGGCCAGCGTGTCGGCCGCGCGGGCCGCCCGGAAGACCTCGTCGTCGGCCAGGCTGGCCGGTCCTCCGCCCACGTCGCTGGCCGTGACGGTCCCGTCCGGCCCCGTCACGCTGACCGTGAAGACCAGGGACGGGGGCAGCAGGCCACGGGCGCGGAGATCACGGAGGGCAGCGTTCCCGCTTCCCCGCAGACGGTAGGCGTATTGCACGGACTTGAGGGTCCGGTCGATCTCGCGGACCACCCGCACCACCTGAGCCTCGTACGTGTTGAGGTTGTCGCGGGTCGCGGCCACGGCCGCCGCCCGGGCGTTCGAGCGCTCCACGTCGATCCGGTTGAGCGTGGCGAACCACACGACCGTGAGCACCGCGACCCCGATGAGCGAGAACAGCGCGGGCGGGGCCGAGCGCCGCTGGAGCCACCCGCGCGGCCGGTCGTCGGCCGGGACGAGCGACGCGGCCGGCTCGGAGGACGAGCCGGCGCCGCCGGTCGGTCGATCGCGCCCGTCGCTCATCGGATCTCGACCGCGTGAACGCTGACGTCGAGCTGGCGGCGCTCCAGGTAGCCGATCGCGCCCGGAGTGCCGGCCACGAGCTTTCTCAAGGCGACGCCGTCGGGCACTTCGCGGGGGGGCTCGCCGCGGCCCGTGAAGATGATCCTGGACCAGTGCGCCTTGACCTCCGCCAGCGTCCGCCCCAGGTACGTCGCGTAGAAGGTGGCCCGGTCCGGCGACCCCGGCGCCTGATCGATCGGCTCGGCCTGCCTGCCGTCGGCGAACCGGCTCGTCCGCCCCAGGTACAGGTCCTGTAGCCGCAGCCGGTCCATCCGGATCAGGGGATTGTCGGCCGAGACCACCACGACCAGGGAGTCCGGTGGGGGCGCGCCCGACGGGGCGGCCGCCGGTCCCGGCATCAGGGTCGGGGCCAGGAGGAGCATCGCGGCCGCGATCCGCGCTCGTGGCCGGATCGGGGGCCTCGCCTCGCGCCGGCACCACGCCCGGAGATTCATCAGAGCACGAACACGGCTGCCAGGCTCACGAGGGCCGCGGTTCCGCCCGGCTTGAAGCCCGGCTGCGGGTTCGCGTACGTGCCCGGCGAGTGATCCAGCCGATCGATGAAGTCCACCTGGCCCTTCAGCGCCATCCCCGTCCGGAAGTCCCAGCGGCCCCCGAGCGAGACGCTCTGCTGCTGGACCATCGACTGCAGGATCGCGTTCAGGGCCGCGTTCAGGCCGGCGGCGGCCGCCGCCCGCTCGGGCGGTAGCCCGGCCAGCGAGAGTCCGGCGGTCGACGTGTTGCTGAGCAGCTGCGAGCGCGAGTAGGTCGCGTAGGGAGCGAAGGGCCCGAGGCGGACGCCGGCCGTCACGTAGCCGGCGGCCGACTCCCCCAGGATCGAGTGCGAGTTCGTCCATCCCAGCTCGCCCATTGCGAACCACCGGCCCGGATCGTACCGCACACCCACCGTGGCGAACTCGAAATGGCGGTCACGCGGCTCGAGGCGGGCCGCGAGGGCGGCGCCCTGCGCCCCGAAGGAGCGAACGGCGGAGAACAGCGACTCGAAGGAGGTGATCGTCAGGTCAACCCGCTCCAACGCGGCCCGCGCGGTGAGGCCGCCGCGCTCCGCCGTGAAGCTGACGGCGAGCCCGTTCTCCCCCCTGACCTTCGCTCCGCCCGGGGCGTCGGCGGTCGCGCGGCCGAAGGTGGCGTGGACCCGGGTGGTCCAGTCGCCGGCGCGCCACCGGTAGGCGGCGTCCGCCCCATCGACCGAGAACAGCGGGACCAGGTCGTAGAACTCGACGGGCGGACGGATCCACGGGTTCGCGTAGGAGACCTTCCGGTAGTCCGAGACAAGGAACACGTCCGGGACGGTCCGGCCGACCCTGACGCTCAGATTCGGGGTGAGGCCGTACTCGACGTTGGCCCATTCCACGTGCGGAGTATAGTGGTCCTCAGCGTTCTGGTCGGCGACGACCTGGAGCACGGCGGTCAGCCGCGGCAGGAGGGTCGCGGTCAACTGTCCGCCGAGGTTGGTGTCGAGGTCGAGGCTCACCCGCTCCCCGAAGCCCGGGCCCTCCGGGC
>Ga0315540_10000102_pt1 | contig 42914 bp, 37 predicted proteins | sample SalMarSW160110MG_FD_203677 | JGI IMG/M metagenome (GOLD analysis project Ga0315540, IMG submission 203677) | Salt marsh sediment microbial communities from the Plum Island Ecosystem LTER, Massachusetts, United States - Salt Marsh Sediment SW1601-10 ...
CTGTCACAGTTTAGAGGAGTGTCCCATGCCGTTTTCCTTGGACTGGGGGCCACATCACCTTCGTTTGGACGAGAGAACCCACGTCATGGGAGTACTCAATGTGACCCCGGATTCCTTTTCCGACGGCGGATTGTTTTTTGAGACCGAACGGGCCATTGAGCATGGAATATCCATGGTTGAAGAAGGGGCGGATTTTATCGATATCGGTGGTGAGTCCACCCGCCCCTTTTCCGAGCCTCTTTCCAGTGAAGAAGAGGTTTCACGTGTTATCCCGGTCATCGAGGCCATTGCAAGGGAAGTTTCCGTACCCATCAGCATTGATACCTGTAAAGGCAGCGTGGCAAGGGAGGCCCTGAGAGCCGGGGCTTCCATCATCAATGACATCAGTGCGCTTCGACTTGATCCTGAAATAGCATCCGTTGCTGCAGAGGCGGGTGTACCGGTCATACTGATGCATATGAAGGGGACCCCCGAAAATATGCAGAAGAATCCCGTGTATGGCGATCTGATCTGGGAAATCAAGGATTTTCTGAAAGGGGCCGCTCAGCGGGCAATAAAGGCGGGAATTTCCGAAGATTTGATCCTGGTGGATCCCGGGATCGGGTTCGGGAAGACATTCGATCACAATCTTCAGATTATCCAGAATCTATCTTCATTTTCTTCCCTGGGCAGGCCCATCCTCATCGGCACATCCAATAAGGCCTTTATCGGCAAAATCCTGGGAAAAGAGGCCCATGAACGGCTGACGGGCACCATGGCGACTGTGGCGGTAACAGCCATGAATGGTGCGCACATCGTGAGGGTGCACAACGTAAAGGAAGCGGTGGAAACGGTGAAAATGGTGGATGCCATCAAGCGGGGCAGGGTGAGATAGATTACATCAAGATATCCATTTGGTCTTGGACATTTGTTTGGTATTTGGATTTTGACATTTGGAATTTTACAATCATTGCTTCCATACCCGCTCTTTTGTAACTTTCTAATTGTTTAGACCTTCGAGGTACGTGACGCATGCTTTTTTGTATGGACATTGGAAACACCAATATCGTCTTAGGCCTCATCCGGGATGGCGAAATTCTCCAACACTGGCGCGTCAGGACCGAGCGGGAGGTGACTTCCGATGAGTTTGGAATCCTGGTGTCCAATCTCTTCAAGAACAGCGGTATCGATACGGGGAGCATCAGCCATATGATTGTCTCCTGCGTTGTGCCGCCCCTGCTCAACACCATGGAGGAATTCGCAAAGCGGTATCTCCATCTCACTCCCCTCATTGTGGGACCGGATATCAAGACGGGAATGGCGATCCGATATGACAATCCCAAGGAGGTGGGGGCCGACAGGATCGTGAATGCCGTCGGGGCCTATGAGAAATACAAAAGGGCCATGGTGGTGGTGGATTTCGGAACCGCCACGACCTTCGACGTTGTTTCCGGCGCCGGAGAATACCAGGGAGGGGCCATTGCACCCGGTGTCTGGATTTCCTGCGAAGCCCTCTTTCAGAAGGCCTCCAAACTGCCCAGGGTGGAGATTTTTGCCCGCCCCAAGAGTGTCATTGCCAAGGACACCGTGAGCAGCATGAATGTGGGGATTGTCTATGGGTACGCCGGTCTTGTGGATGGCATAGTGAGACGTATACAAAAGGAGGCAGGGGAAGATCTCCTGGTGATTGCAACCGGGGGGTTGGCGCCGCTGATCTGCGATGTCTCGGATACCATTGATCATGTGGAGGAGTTCCTGACTCTTGAAGGGCTGAAGGTTATTTTTAAACGAAATCAATAATTCATTTCTTTGAATCCAAGTGAGACAACCGACCGGCGGGTCAAACCGGCAAATTCACGCTCCTCCTCCGGCGTGGATTTTATCAACAGATAGCTCTCCATGGGTGCCCCTATGAAGCATCTTCCAATCATCAAACCGCCCGGACTCAGAAAAGGCGATCTGGTGGGTCTCATTTCTCCTGCCGGCCCGGTGGAAGAAAAGGAATTGAAGGGGGGGCTGGCGCTTCTGGATTCAAAAGGCCTCAGGGTGCGGTTGGGTGCGCATGTGTTCGATCGCAAGGGATACCTTGCGGGAGAGGACGCCTCCCGTCTGGATGACTTCCATGGAATGTTCTCGGACCCGGAGGTCAGGGCGGTGTTCTGTACCCGTGGCGGCTACGGTACGCTGAGACTGCTGGACAAGATCCAGTATGACCTGATCAGAAAAAACCCGAAAATTCTGGTGGGCTTCAGTGATGTAACATCCCTGTTGATGGCCCTGCTGAAAAGGACCGGTTTGGTGACTTTTCATGGGTCCATGTTCCGGAATACCGCGGAGAGGAACATCGGAAATATTGATGACCTTTTAGGCCTACTGGGTTTTTCCGGCAACCACCGCCTGGTATTTGAGGGGACCCGGACATGCGTTCCCGGGAACGGACGCGGCCCCCTGATAGGGGGCAACCTGAACCTTATCAGTCATCTTCTGGGGACGCCCTTCCTCCCTTCTTTTTCAGGCTGTATACTCTTTCTGGAGGATATTGGGGAACCGCTCTACCGAGTTGACCGGATGTTGACCCATCTCCGGCTGAGCGGACTCCTGGAAGGCCTTCGTGGTATTGTAGCCGGAGAATTTAAGGGCTGCGGTGAACCTGAGGCCATTGACCGGCTCCTTACCGAGATTGCAGAGGACCTCCATATACCGTTGATCAGTGGGTTCCCGCTCGGGCATGGATTCAGAAATATTCCCCTGCCCTTAGGGGTGACGGCGGAATTGGATACGGCCGGCCCGTCGCTAACCCTGATGGAGTCTTGTGTCACCTAAACCGGGTTTTTCAGCGATCTTCTTCTGAGGCGCGTTGAACCAGAGCGGGAGGGCCGGTGCATTCCTTTCCGGCGGGAATATATTTCTCATGCGCTTCAATCACGGCGCAAATATTCTGCGAGGGGGCATAAGCCAAACTTCTTCCCTCTAACAGTCCAAACGAAAATGGCCCGATGCGCCTGTCAGGTGCATTACTAAACAGATCGTTGCTCCTAAGAAAATCCGGCGTCCCGGATATTCCCTTTCGGAAACGAATCCACTGCCTCTCCCTTGAGCGATGCGACGGTTTGCAGACGATAAATAGGAAGGCGACAGTAAGGGGCACAAATCGGTTGAGCTTTGACCTCAAAAGAGGTATGCAGAATCTTGACTGGTACTGAAAAATCTTAGAGGAGACGGATAGCGATGGATAATCCCTACTATGTGGATGAAGCGAAACCATGGTTTCGTGCCGAAGCGGGATGGCCGGATCAGGTCCCGAAAAACTACGATTTTCCAAAGATGACCCTTTACGAGATGTTCACGGAGTCGGCCGACCGCTGTGGTGATGACCCGGTGATGTGGTTTCTGGACACCTTTATGAGCTACCGTGAAATGGGGCGCCACGTGGACGCCCTGGCAACGAGTTTCCACAACATGGGTTTGCGAAAAGGGGACGTGGTGGCCCTTGTCCTGCCGAACTCCTTTCAATATGTAATCGCCTATTACGCCTGTGCCAGGCTGGGTCTCATCGTCAGCGGCGTCAATCCCACATACAAGCCGGGAGAAGTGTCCCATCAGCTTGGTGTGACCGGCGTGAAAGTTGTGATCGTCCTGGATGCCCTTTACGAGACCCTGATAAAACCCATTGCCGCGGATCATGCCCTGGAGAACGTCGTTGTTACGAGTATAGTGGATCTCGTCAAATTGTCGCCCCTGAAGAAATGGCTGGGGAAGAAGCTGAAGAAAATCCCCACCGGTCCGGTGCCCAAAGATGCCCTTCATTTCATGGAACTCTTGAAGGTCACCCCGGATCCTCCAAAGGTAGAAGTCTCAGCCGAAGACGCGGCCACATACATCATGACAGGCGGCACGACAGGGGTGCCGAAAGCGGCTGTGCTTTCCCACCTCAATTGCGTTTCCAATGCCATACAATGCGACCTCTGGGTCTGGATGGGAGGCCACGGTTTCTGTGATGTGGGTGTCCTGCCTCTTTTCCATTCATTTGCCATGACCACCGTCATGAATCTGGCCATCAAATCCGGGATGTGGATGATGCTCTTTCCCCGGCCCCCCCAGACAGACGAACTCCTCAAGACCATTTGTGATATTGCGCCTGACGACAAGACTTTCTATTGTGGCGCCGAGGTCCTTTTCCAGAGGATTGCGGATTTTCCGGATATCGGGAAATATCCTATTTCGAAGAAAATCAGAGCCTGCCTATCCGGTGCGGGCCCCCTCCACGCCCCGGTTCAGGAACGTTTTGAAAAGGCAACCGGCGCGGTCCTTGTTGAGGGATACGGACTTACGGAAAGCACCCCCGTCATCTGCGCGGGACCGTTGACCGACTTCCGTACTATCGGGAAAATAGGGTTGCCATTTCCGGGCACCGAATGGAAGATCATGGACATGGAGTCCGGCACACGAGAACTGGAGCCGGGTGAAAACGGGGAACTGGTCGTAACCGGACCCCAGGTCATGACCGGCTATCTCAATAAGCCCCAGGAGACGGCCGAGACCATACGTAAGTGGGACGGAAAACGATGGCTCTATACAGGAGATATCGGTTTCATGGATGAGCATGGACGGGTGACCATCAGCGATCGCAAGAAACAGCTCATCAAGGTGCGCGGCTATTCGGTCTTTCCAAAAGAGGTGGAGGAACTGGTGGGACGTCATGAAGGGGTGCTGGAGGTGGCGGCCTCGGGCCTGCCGGACGAGGAAATGGGAGAAATCATCAAGGTGTGGGTTGTGCTCCAGGAGAATTGGCGGGGAAAAATCACCGAGAATGAACTTCAGGCCTGGTGCAGGGAAAACATGACCCATTACAAGGTGCCCAAAATGGTTGAGTTCAGGGATGAACTGCCCAAGACCCTGGTGGGGAAGGTTATGCGAAGGCAGCTCATGGAAGCGGATCCGGCGTACCAGACCTACCATGGTAAAAACAGCACATAAAAAAAAGAATGGTGACGAAAAATGAAAAACCGGAATGCGGTTGTGGGGTTTTCTCAGAGTGAAAAAATCAAGGCGGGCCTGATCTGGGCCTCCCAGATCCTTCAGGTCCTGGAGGGTCTTCCGGAAGCGGAAAAAAGGGGTGGCGCTAAGACAGCCGGGGCTCTGGTTGGGATGATCCATAACGAGATCCAGCTTGTGCAAAACCTCTCGGGGGATACCGCGTGGGGGGAGATTCGGTCTCATGTGGATCGTGCCAGGGTGATGATCGATTCCGGGGTCCCTGCGGAGGCCATCATGCACCTGACGCAGGCCTTGAGCAAGACTACCAGCATGGCCGGGAGTTGCATGACGTGTCTGAAAGATGAAGGGCTCATCTGACTCTAACCAGGAGATAAGACCAACTTGGAAGAAAAGGGAATCAAGACACTGCTAGAAGATGTCAGTCAAGGAAAACTGCCGGTTGAAGAGGCGCTGGAGAGACTGAAAACCCTGCCCTACGAAGATATCGGATTGGCCTGCATCGACCATCACAGGGCCCTGAGAAAGGGCCATTCCGAGGTCATCTACGGGGAGGGAAAGGAGGTCTCGGACATTATCATCATTATGGAAAAGATGGCTGCCCAGGGTGAAAAAATCCTTGTCTCGAGGCTGGACCGGTCAAAGGCCGCGAAAGTACGGGAAAGATTTCCAGAGAGCACCTTTCACCCGAGGGCGAAGATTCTCACCCTTGGGCATTCCAATGAAAAACCTGCTGGAAGAGGAACGATTCTGGTGATCAGCGCCGGGACCTCTGATATCCCCGTTGCGGAAGAGGCGGCCATAACCGCCCGGTTCATGGGGAATCGGGTGGACACACTCTTTGACGTCGGGGTTTCGGGGATTCACCGGCTGCTGGCCCACAATGAAGATCTCCGGAAGGCGTCGGTGATCGTGGTGGTTGCGGGTATGGAGGGTGCCTTGCCCAGCGTGGTGGGAGGACTGGTGGAATGTCCGGTCATCGCCGTGCCCACGAGTGTCGGATACGGGGCCAGCTTTCAGGGGATTGCGGCATTACTCGGGATGTTGAACAGCTGCGCGGCAGGTGTTACGGTGGTCAACATCGACAATGGATTTGGGGCCGGTTATGCGGCCAGCATCATCAACAGGGCCTAGACTTGATGATTTCGTGAGAAACTGATTTGCGCCGCAAGAGACAGCCTATGAGGAACGAAGAAGAGCAGAACCTGACGGTCTTTTTCAGACGCTTTCTAACCACACCGGAGGGGATGGACGCCCATTTGGGGTTTAGCGGTACCCAGTAGGGTTGTGTATGGTTGGGGAGGTTTAAACCCCAAATAGTCGTCCATATCGGCGTTGGTTGCCAAGTGCACTATGAGAAAGCGTCTGAAAAAGACCGTCAGGCTCTCCTCTTGAGATCTGGTGAATGAAACGACTTCCTTAACAGTCGTCAACGTGCCCATGGACGTCAGTAAAAAGTCCTGAGGACCGGACTTTTTGCGGTTCCATCAGGCTTGATGCAACGCCGCCTCACGTCGTATATCGTTGACGTATTTCTTGAGTTTGGAAAAGGCCTTCTTTTTTTCCGGGCCCCAGCACGGCAGGAGGGTGTTGTTGTGAAAAAGGGGCTCGGAGACAAGATCAAATGAACAGGCCCTCACCGCCTCCTCCCAGAGTCCAGTGTGGGGGATGGGGGAATATTCAGCCAGGTAGGGCGTCGCCCCGGTCCCTGCAACCAGGTCAACGGTTTCGAGAACGGATTCCGCTGTTTGCCCTGGCAATCCGGCAAGGATATAGGCCCCGATCTCATTTCCCCTGAAGCCGGCTTCTAGGAGGTTTTGGACGGCCTTTTCAAAATCCCCCTCGGAAACCTTTTTGTCCAGGGTCTTGTGGAGTTCGGGATCTGAAGTTTCCAGACCCAGTCGAATCGTTCGAAAGCCGCTGCATCTCAGAAGACGGGCTGTCCTAACGGTTATCTCCTTTACATGGAGGGCATTAGGGGCATGAAACCTGAGGGGCAGGCGGTTTTGAACGGTTTTTTCAAGGATCGGTCCCATATGGGTTTGGGAGGATATGAGTAAGGCGTCGTCATAGAAGGCAAAATCCCTGATCCCGAAATTTTCGTGCCAGTGAAGGATCTCTTCAACGACTTCATGGGGATTACGGCGTGTCATGCCCGGCCTCAAATAGGGGCTTGCACAATAACGGCATCGGTAGGGGCAGCCTGTGGACGTCATCAGGCACACATAGTCCATGCCGCCGAGGAGATCAAATGCCGGATAGGGAAGGCGGCCAGGGTTTTCGGGTTTTTCCGGGGCAAAAATGGAGAACTTTTCCAGTACTTGAAGGACAGAACCGGGATCGCATTCCAGCGACACCGTTGTTGCACCTGAGTAGCGGGATGCATGTTCCGGACAGAGGCGCGCATAGATTCCACCGAGAATAACGGGTACCTCCGGGCGGATTTTCCTGATCACGCGAATAGCCTCCAGCACGCCGGGGTACCAGTAGGTCATCAGAGAGGTGACGAGAAAGGCGGCGGGTTCCGGTATTCGCTTCAGCGCCTCTTCAAAAAGGTGCTCCGGAACCCCGTATCGGCTGTAGGGCCTCTCGACAAAGCGCAGTTGCGGCGGTCTTGAAACCTGTTTTCGGCAGAATTTTCCGGTACCGAAGGCACGTCTCGCGGGACTTTTGACAGAGGGATCCTGCTGGAGACCGGGGAAGTGGGCGTCCATACAGTCCACCAGGTGTACCGTGAAACCGCATTTTCTCAGGAAGCCCGCGAGATAGAGAAGACCCAGGGGTTTGGACCAGAGGTCGTAGGCCGCAAAATCATATATCCAGGGATTGATGAGAACCAGTGATTGGGGCATCCGGTCGATATTTACCTCGACGAACCGCAGGGAGAATTTACAGTAAATGCGTACTGTCATACAGAGGGTAAGAGAGGCAAGAGTTGAAGTCAAGGGCAATACCGTCGGCGCCATCGGTTCGGGGCTCCTGATCCTTCTCGCGGTGGGAAGGGAGGATACGACAAAAGACTGTGATTGCCTGGCCTCGAAGGTGGCCCACCTGAGGATTTTTTCCGACGATCAGGGCCAGATGAACCTGTCGCTGATGGAGGTACATGGCGCTGCCCTGGTGGTTTCACAATTTACCCTCTGGGGAGACTGCCGGAAGGGAAGAAGACCGTCTTTTGTCCGGGCGGCGCCCCCTGATCATGCCCGGGCCTTGTACGAGCGCTTTGTTTCGGCCCTGCGGGAAACGGGGCTTACCGTGGCAACAGGCCGGTTTCAAGAGATGATGGAGGTCCACCTCGTGAACGACGGCCCGGTGACCCTTCTCTTGGACACCGAAAAAGAATTTTAGTCCATTTGGAGTTCTTTCTCCAACTCCCGGATCCTTTCTTCAACGCGTATCTGTTCCTTCGGGTCGGAAATACCCTGCTTCAGGCGTATCTTCAGGCCGAGAAGCTGCATTGATTTTCTATGTGCCCGGCAATCGGCTTTCATGGCATCCTTCACTTCCCCAGGCAGAAATGGCTGAAGATGTTTTTCAAAACATCTTCGGGGGTGGTCGCTCCAGTGATCTGCCCCAGGAAGTCCAGGCCGCTCTTTAGTTCCAAAGCCACTATCTCCATGGGCAGGCCGTCCCGAAGGGCGTCCGCGGTAGCCATGAAACATGTTCGCGCCTGTTCCAGGGCCTGCTTCTGACGCAGGTTGGGAGCCACGCGGGACACGTCAAGGTTCTGGCCTTCCGTCAACACAAAATCCACTATGGTTTTCCTGAGTTGATTGAGTCCTTCACCGGTGAGTGCCGAGATAGACACGGATTTGAATTGAGGGGTTATTTTTTCCGTGTCCCCTGGCGACAGTTTGCCGGGCAAGTCTGCTTTGTTAAGGACCACAAGGGCTTTTCGGCCAATGCATCCTTCAAGAATCTCATGGTCGTCCTTTTCCAGGGGTTCACTTTGATCAACGACCATGAGAATGAGATCAGCGGTTTCCAGCTTTTCCCGTGTAAGCTGGATGCCAATCCTTTCCACCTGGTCGGAGACATCCCGAAGGCCTGCTGTATCCATCAGACGCAGGGGCACCCCTTCAATGTTCAGAGTCGATTCAATAATGTCCCGGGTAGTCCCTGGAATCGCCGTGACAATGGCCCGTTGCTCGTCAAGGAGACGGTTGAGGAGGCTTGATTTCCCGACGTTGACACGGCCGATGATGACCGTATTGACGCCTTCCACCCAGACCTGCCTGCCGGCGTGGGCATCAATCAGATCCTGCAGAGGATCCGTCAGGTGTTCTTTTATGCGGGAGACCCCCTCCTCATTTGAGAGAATCTCGTGCCCTTCCTCCGGAAAGTCGAGGGCGACCTCCACGTGAGCCAGGATATCAATGGCTTTTTCCCTCACCTTTCGGACGTCCCGTTTCAGGGACCCTTTGATCTGTTCGGAGGACAGTTGCAGACCACGTTCCGATTTGGCGTTGATGATATCGACGATTGCCTCGGCCTGCGTCAGATCGATCCGTCCATTGACAAAGGCCCTGAATGTAAATTCTCCCGGCATTGCCAGACGTGCTCCGTGCTGCATCAATATCCGGAGAATTTTTGAGAGAAGTACATAGCCGCTGTGAGACTGGATTTCGATAATGTCTTCACGGGTGTAAGTATGGGGTGCCTTCATGCGGGTGAAGAGGACCTCGTCAACCATGGCGCCGGAATCCGGGTCAAGGATATGTCCAAGGTAGAGTCGGTGGCTGTGAAGTTCTGGCCGGGGTTGTTTTGGCCTGAAGATTTTGCGGGCGATGGAAAAGGATTCCGGACCGCTGACACGAATGATACCGATGCCGGCCTGGCCCACAGGAGTGGCGATAGCGGCGATGGTGTCGTCATTAGAGGTCATCATATCAGCAAAAAAAACCGTCAAAACTCATGGGGCGGCCTGGAAAAAAAGGGAAGCAGGAGGTCTCGCGGGCTCTTTACCTCTTCGGAATGATAACCACCTTTTTCAGGATGCCCTCTCCCCGGCTCCTCGTATCAACCTCTTTGTCATCTCTCAAGGTCAGGTGAACGATCCTGCGATCATGAGGATTGAGCAGATTGGTGGAGACAGGCTTTTTCATTTTTTTGGCTTTTTCGCCCATTTTCATGGCCATTTCCGTGAGGGTTTCACTGCGCCTCTGACGGTAGCTTTCCGAATCAACAATAACCTGCAGGTGTTTCTCAAGGGCTTTGTTCACTATCTTGTTTACGATATACTGTAACGCGTCCAATGTTCGACCCCTTCTTCCTATAAGGAGTCCGGAACTGTCGCCCTCGATGCTTAGGGTAATCTTTCCGTTTTGCTGTGCAGATGTGACAGTGGCTTCAATGGGAATCAGACCGAGAAGTTTCTCAAGGGTCTCTTTCGCAACGGTCAGGTCATTTTCATCGGGTTTTTCAGGACCGGCCTCCTCTGCCCTTTCCTCACTGATCAGGGAGACCTTGATTCTTGCCTTTCGGCCACCTACGAGGCCGAAGATTCCGGCTGAGCCGGGTTCCAGGATTTCAATGCTCATCTTATCTTCTGAGACCTTGAGTCCTTCACAGGCCGCTTCTATGGCCTCATTGGTTGTTTTTCCTTCAAATTCATAGGGTGACATGTTTCTTTCCTCCGATGACTACGCCCCTTTGTGGATCCGGTACTGTTGACCGATGGATAGGATGTTATTGACCAGCCAGTAGAGTACGAGACCCGACGGGAAATTGATAAACATGACCGTGAAAACAATGGGCAGAAACATCATAAGCTTTGCCTGAGAAGGGTCCCCGGGGGTCGGAGTCATTTTTTGCTGAATAAACATGGAAGCGCCCATCAACAGGGTCAGCACAGGGATGCCATAAGGTGGAGACATGAATGGGATTTTGAAGCCGAAATGAAAAAGCCGGTCGGGTGCCGAGAGGTCATTGATCCACAGCATAAAGGGCGCATGTCTCAATTCTATGGAATCACCCAGGATCCGGTAAAGGGCAAAGAAAACGGGTATCTGTATGACCATGGGCAGACATCCGCCCATGGGATTCACCTTGTAGGTCTTGTAGAGACCCATCATTTCCTTATTCAGTTGCTCCTTGTTGCCCTTATACTTCTCGCGCAGCTTGGCAAGCCTGGGCTGGAGTTTCTGCATCTCCTTCATGGACTTGTAGCTCTTATGGGTCAGAGGCCAGAAAAGGATCTTTATCAGGATGGTGAGCAGGATGATGGAGACACCGTAATTATGTATAAAACGGTTGAAGAAGAGCAAGAGGTAGAGTAAGGGCCGGGCTATGATGTCGGTCCATCCGAAATTTACGGCCTTGTCGAGGTCTTTCCCGAGTTTCTTGAGGATAATGAGATCGTGAGGCCCGATATAAAGAATATAACGGGAAGAAGCCTTATCCAAGGGCGCCAGCTTGACGGGGGGAGATTGAAGTTTTCCGTAAAGTGCCCCGGACTTGCCCATTCGGCCCTCGAAGCTCGCATCCACGGGTTTCTCCGGCACCACGGCCGACATGAAATAGCCGTTCTCGTATGCAAACCATCCGACCTTGCCGGTTAGAAGCTTCTCTTCGGACTCCTTTTTCAGTTTGACTTTTTCCAGCTTGCCATTGATCAGACCCATCAGACCGATGTAGGCGTAATAGCTCTTCTTCCCCTTGGACGGCAGGGCCTCCAAATGCGATTGAAATTCCCCTTCGGCAGGATGCTGCGACCGGTTTTCCACGTGGACTTCCACCTCGATCTTGTATTGGCCGGGATAGAACCGGAAGACCTGTGTGATCAGTAGGCCGGAAGGGTTCAGCGAACGGAACTGCAATGATTGAGGGGAGGAACCGGGCAAGAGGTTGATGGATTCCCGATCAGCCTGGTAGGCAATCGGTAGTTCAGAGCCACCGGTACTGGTGGAGAAATTGAACAGGCGAGAATCCCCCATACCCTTTTTGATCGACACCATTTCAACGGGTGGAGAATCGGGCTCCATGGTCTCCCGGTATTTCTTGAGTTTGAAACTCCTCAAGGTGGGTCCGACATTGGAAAAGACCGCCTCGTACAGGGGAGTTTCAACCCTTATCTCCTTTTCCGACACCTGCAAGGGCTTTTCTGTCACGGCCGTTTCCGTAACCTGGGGAAGGGGAGAGAGTGGTGGCGTTGTTTCCTCAAGGGGCCGCGCAACGCCTTCGGTGCCTTTTACAGCGGGTGGCACCTGTTTCTGCTGGGTTTGGTCTGTCTTGGTTCCGAAAAAGACGGACCAGCCCAAGAGTACCGCGAACGAAAGTGCAAAGGCCAAAATGGTTTTTTTATCCATAGGTTTTTCTCTGTTTCAATGTATGTTATTTCAAGGGATCGTAACCACCGGGGTGATAGGGGTGACATTTCGAAAACCTGAATATGGCCAACCGTAACCCCTTGAAAAGGCCATACTTTTCAATTGCTTGACGGGCATATGTCGAACAAGAGGGGTAAAAACGACAGGACGGAGGCATGAGAGGTGAAACGGCCTTCTGATAAATCCCTATCGGGATAATCAGAAGATATCTGATCCTAAAAAGGGACCTCTTAAGAAAGCCTGGTTTCGTCGAGTTCCCTCTGTATTTCCCCAAAATCCAGTTTTTTGGCATCCTTCTTCGCTACAATAACGACATCGCATCCCTGGGGGAAACACGCTTTTTGTAACCTGAAATACTCCCGAATCACCCTTTTAATCCGGTTTCTCCGGACGGCGTTCCCTGTCTTCTTGGTAACGGTAACCCCCAGTCTCGTAATGCCCAGATCGTTTTTTTTGATGATGACCACAAAATGCCTTGAATGAAATCGCTTGCCCGACCGATTTAGATTGACAAATTCGCTTCGTTTCAATAATCTTTCATTTTTTGAGAATGAAAATCTTCCCATAAGGTTAGAACAAATTGGTCAGGTATGGCAGGCATGGGCTAAACGGCCAATCGTTTTCGGCCCTTCGCCCTCCTTCGTTTCAAGACGTTGATTCCGCCCTTTGTTCGCATCCTGGCACGAAACCCGTGGGTGCGCGCTCTTTTGATATTGCTTGGTTGAAAAGTCCTTTTCATGGTGTGTTGAATCCTCTTGGATTTGAAATGAATGAAAAACTTTAATTAAACATGCTTCGCAGTTTTTGTCAAGACAAAACCACCTGACATTCTCCCCTTGATGAGGGGTCGCTTTCGCGCAACAGGTGGCGAGAAAAGGAGAGATTGATGCTTTTTGATCCCATTCTTGGTATTTTCTCCAATGATTTGGCCATTGACCTGGGCACAGCCAATACGCTGGTTTATGTCAAGGGCAAAGGTATCGTTCTGAGTGAGCCTTCTGTTGTGGCCGTCAGAAAAGACGGGCGCGGAACAAGCAGGGTCCTGGCTGTGGGGACAGATGCCAAGATGATGTTGGGCAGGACCCCGGGGAATATCATCGCCATTCGTCCCATGAAGGACGGGGTCATCGCGGATTTTGAAATTACCGAGGCCATGCTCCGCCATTTTATCAGACAGGTTCACAACCGGAGGACGCTTGTTCGTCCCAGGATTATCATTTGTGTCCCAAGCGGGATCACCCAGGTCGAAAAGAGGGCGGTGCGGGAGTCCGCGGAATCCGCCGGAGCAAGAGAGGTGTTTCTTATCGAGGAACCCATGGCGGCGGCCATCGGTGCTGGGTTGCCCATAACCGAGCCGACGGCCAATATGGTTGTGGATATCGGAGGAGGAACGACCGAGGTGGCCGTTATTTCCCTTGCCGGCATTGTTTACAGTAAGTCCGTTCGTGTGGGTGGCGACAAAATGGACGAAGCCATATTGCAGCACATTAAACGGAAGTACAACCTGTTGATCGGGATACGAACGTCGGAGATCATCAAGACCACCATAGGCAACGCCTATCCAGGTGAGCAGATTGAAACCATTGAGGTGAAAGGCCGCGACCTGGTGAGCGGGATTCCGAAGATATTGACCATTGATTCCGATGAAATTCGCCATGCCATCACCGAACAGGTTGAGACCATCGTTGAAACGGTTCGTATCGCCCTGGAACAGACCCCTCCTGAACTGGCCGCAGACATAGTGGATAAGGGAATTGTGCTGACGGGCGGAGGTTCCCTCCTCAAGAACCTGGATATTCTCTTGAGGGAAGAAACGAAACTGCCCATTACCATCACCGAGGACCCCCTGTCGACGGTGGTGCTCGGCTCCGGAAAGGCCCTTGACAATATCGCTATCTTGAGAGAAGTAACCATCAGATAAACTCCAGTTAGTGTCTATCCATGAATCATTTTTGACGCGAGTGAATTTCCAACTCATAAATGTGGCACATATAGACAAGGCCCGGAGGGCCTTGTCTTGCCTGGTTGGAGACACCCAATCAGGAACATCTTTTTCCAGCAGGTTTTCTTTCTTCATTCAGACCCCAGAGGAGTATATTTCACCCATTGAAAGGTCTGACACGCAATTTTAAGATTCTGTCGTGGGTCTTCTTTATCGCTTTCGCCCTGTTTCTACTTTCCATGAGTGCAGGGAAAGGGCTTTCGTGGGACCCCCTTGAACAGGTTTTGATTGAGGTCACTGCCCCCGTTCAACTGATTTTCCAACGGACCGTGGCACTGACGACGGGTATCTGGTCGAATTACTTTTCCCTCGTTCATGTCCGGCAAGAAAACCTCCAGTTGAAACAGCAGCTCAACAGGCTGAAGATGGAGAACAGCCGCTACCGTGAGGCGCTTTACACCCATGAGAGACTCAAGGCCCTGTTTCAATTCAAGCAATCCATCGACCGGCCTGTCCTTGCCGCCCAAGTTATTGGGCTGGACCCCACAGGATGGTTCAGGTCGGTCATGATAGACAAGGGAGAGCGTTCGGGGATAGCCATGGACATGCCGGTGGTGAATGCTTCAGGCGTTGTGGGACGGATTGTCTCTGTTTCTCCCAATTATGCGAAAGTCCTGCTCATTATTGATCAGAACAGTTCTGTGGACTGTCTTGTTCAGAGATCAAGAGACAGGGGCATGGTGAGGGGCCTCAGCGAAACCGTCTGCTCTGTTGATTATATGGTCAAGACGAGTGATGTGAAAGTGCATGACAGGATTGTGACATCCGGCCTCGGCGGCGTTTATCCGAAGGGGATTCCGATTGGTCAGGTAGTGAGAGTCGATGAATCTCCGGGGGATCTGTTCAGACATATCAGGTTGCGTCCCGCTGTGGATTTTTCAAGGCTGGAGGAAGTCCTTGTCATTTTAAAGGAGAAGATATCGACCGATCACCTGCAAAAAGAAAAGTAGTGTTCTATATCGGGGTGTGGTTTGCAGGGTTGATATTTACCCTGCTGAAGGGCCGGTTGATGCATACCGTGGGTGTCCATTCACTGGACTTCGACCTGCTGATTGTTGCCATCGTCTATCTACTTGTGAGGTACGGACACACGGCAGCCAGTGGTTACGCCTTTGGTCAGGGATTGTTCATTGATGTGCTCTCAGGGGGAACGCCAGGTTTTTTCACCCTGATCTATCTGGCCGTTTTTTGGGGGCTCCACTTTGGCTCACGGTTTTTTGATCCTGAATCCACGCGGGGGCAGATGATCCTGGTTGCACTGGTGCTGTTGCTGAAAAAGGGCCTCTTCCTTGGCATGCTTGTGCTTTTTATGCCTCATGTTGCAATAGCCGGATCATTTCCCATAATGATCGCGGGGTCCATGTTGATAACGGCTTTGAGTGCACCTTTGTGTTTCATTTTTTTTGATTACCTGAGGGGACTTTCTCTGGTGGATGACGAACAGCCGGGTTGATACCCCGAATGCCATTTGCCGTGTTATGCGGAGCTCCCCGCAGCTGCCCCGGACATCCTTCATCTTCCTCGCGGGGGAAGAGTTGTAAAGATAATGGGGTCTTGTCCGAGACGGATCATGCCCTCGCCTTATCTGAAAGGGACATCCTTAAGAGAATTTGAAAATTGAGACCATCTAATTTTGATCCAGCTACCGTGGATATTTTCAACCGGCAGTTGAAGAAAACCACCATTTTTGTCCTGATATTTTTTGTCGGCCTGATTTTCAGGTTGTGGTATCTGCAGGTCGTCAATGGATGGAAGTACAGGGCGAAGTCAGAGAATAATCGCATCCATTTACAGGATATTGCACCCTTGAGGGGCGTGATATTTGATCGTAAAGGTCGATTACTCGTGGACAACAGGGCCGCCTATGACCTCGCGCTCATACCCGAGGATATTCAGGATCCTCCGGCACTTTTGAAACGACTGGATGAGCTTGTAGGAATTGATATTAAAGAGACGGCTCGAGAATTGCGAAAAGGACTGCAGCACTACCCGTTCAAGGCCATCCGGATCAAGAGAAGTATCTCAAGAAATGAACTGGCTCTGGTCGAAACCCATCGTTTCAATCTGCCGGGAGTCAGGATAATGGTGAGCCCTGAGAGGTATTACCTTTTTCAAGACCTCGCGGCACATGTCCTGGGATATGTGGGAGAAATCAGTGAAAGGCAGTTGGCAAGCGGCCGGTATCTGAATAATAAGTCCGGCGATCTGATAGGAAAGGCGGGTGTGGAGAAGAAGTGGCAGGCGATTCTGAACGGTATCCCGGGAGGGGAACAGGTTGAAGTGGATGCCGCCGGGCGGAAACTCAAGGTGGTTTCACAAAAACCCCCTGTCCCGGGTGCCAATGTCTATCTGACCATTGATAAAGACCTCCAGGCCAGGGCGGAAAAGGAACTGGAAGGCAAGGTCGGTGCGGTTGTTGCCATGGATCCCATGGACGGAGAGATCCTTGCCATGGCCTCCAGTCCTTCCTTTGATCCCAATATGTTTATCAAGGGTTTTGACAGGGAGACATGGAAAAGCGTGGTCGGAGGCAAACACCATCCCTTAGAGAATCGGGCCGTGGCCGGACAGTATCCACCGGGGTCCATTTTTAAGATTGCCGTTGCCCTGGCGGGACTTCAGGAAGGAGCGGTGACCCCTGATGAGAAGCTTTTCTGCAGCGGCAGCTACAGGTTGGGAAAGAGTGTTTACCGTTGCTGGAAAAAGTGGGGTCACGGAAATGTGGACCTGCACAGGGCACTGGTGGAGTCCTGTGATGTCTACTTTTACCAGTTGGGAAAAAGATTGGGTATAGAAAAGATAGCTGAATATGCAAGGAGGCTTGGCCTGGGTTCGCGAACGGGTATTGATCTGCCGAACGAAAAGCCGGGCCTGATTCCGTCGAAAAAATGGAAACTCAAACGATGGGGCGTTCCTTGGCAGCAAGGCGAGACCATTTCCATATCCATCGGTCAGAGCTTCGTTTTGGTGACCCCCCTTCAGATAGTTTCCATGATTTCGTCCGTTTTCAATGGAGGGAGACTCCTGAAACCGCAGTTGACCGAACGGATCAGCACACCGGGAGGTGAAGACATCTACCTGTTTCATCCCGTGGAAAGGTGGGGCCTTGGAGTGGATAATGCATACCTTGAGATGGTAAAGAAGGCGCTGACAGGCGTGGTAAACGAACTCCACGGGACAGGGAAAGAAGCCCGAATAAAGGGAGTGCTTGTGGCAGGCAAGACCGGAACAGCCCAAGTCGTGTCTATGCAAAAGGGGGAGCGTTCCGGCAATGAAGAAAATGTCCCCGAGGCTCAGCGGGACCATGCGTGGTTCGTGGCCATTGCGCCGGTGGATAAGCCGAAAATAGCGGTTGCCGTGATCATTGAGCATGGAGGGCACGGCGGAAGCGCGGCAGCCCCTGTGGCGAAAAAGATCATATCAGCCTATCTGGGAATGAATTGAAATGTTTGATCGAAGACTCCTGCAAAATTTTGACTGGACACTGCTCCTTCTGCTGATACTCCTGGCCGGTATCAGTATCCTCAACCTTTACAGCGCCACCTATCCGATTCGCGAAATGGGAGGCACTCAGATCTTTCGTAAGCAGGTGTCCTGGTACCTCATGGGGTTTGCGGTTTTTTTCGTGATGACCACCTTCAACTATTACGCCCTTGAACGGTTTGCGTACCCGGGATACATCGCCTGTATCCTTTTGCTTTTGTTCGTCCTCGTCATGGGAAAGGCCACCGCCGGTTCGCAGCGGTGGTTGCACCTGGGGCCGATTTCTTTTCAACCGTCCGAGATATCCAAAATCGCCGTTATCCTGGCGCTCGGCAAGTTTTTTTTAGAAAAGGCCGACAAGAGATACTATCGTCTGAGGGATCTGTGGCAGCCTTTCCTGCTCGTGGTCATTCCGGCTTTTCTGATCATGAAGGAGCCCGATCTGGGAGGCGCCATTCTGCTGATAGCGGTTTCTTTTTCCATGGTCCTGTTTGTCAGAATCTATTGGAAATCGTTGGTCATTCTCGTGGGTTCCCTTGTCTCCGTGGCCCCTTTTATCTGGTTTGGACTGAAAAGCTACCAGCAGAAACGCATCCTCACGTTCCTGAACCCTGACCTGGACCCCCTTGGGGCCGGTTACCATATCAACCAGTCCAAGATCGCCATCGGTTCCGGACTCCTCTGGGGCAAGGGCTTTCTGAGGGGTACGCAGACCAGACTCCATTTTCTGCCCGAGCAACACACGGATTTTGCGTTTTCCGTGCTGGCGGAGGAGTGGGGGTTCATCGGCTCGATCATACTCCTCCTTCTCTATCTCTTTCTCATCCTGCGGGCGATTTCTATTGCCAGGAATTCAAAGGAACGCTTCGGATCGGTCATAGCCATTGGTTTGATTGCCATGGTTTTCTGGCAAGTGATCATCAATGTGGGGATGGTCACGGGTCTTCTCCCGGTGGTGGGCATCCCGCTTGTACTTTTCAGTTACGGCGGCTCATCTCTCATTACAACCATGGCGGGCATGGGATTGTTGATGAATATCAGCATGCGTCGGTTCATGTTTCAGTAATATGCCATTGTAATGGTTAATAGTGTAACTAAATCTGTTTGAGTGATTATCTTGTGATTTTTCTTGCAAAAGGAAAATCTATGTGTTAATTCGCAAAACACTTGTGAGGCCGGATGGATATGAAACAATCAAAAGGACAAATGAACGCCTTCCTGGGCAAGGACACGGTGTTTGATGGAAAGCTTTCCTTTACGGGAGCGGTTAGGATCGACGGTGACTTCAAGGGTGAGATCCTGACAGAGGGCACACTGGTTGTCGGGGACTCAGCTAGAATCGAGGCGGACATTAACATCTCGCATATTATCATCAGCGGCGAAATCCGGGGAAATATCATCGCTTCCGAGAAAATTGAAATCAAGGCCCCGGGCAAGGTTTTCGGGAATATCCAGGCCCCCACCGTTATCATTGAAGAGGGCGTTATTTTTGAAGGGAACTGCCGGATGCAGACTGCCGAGGAGGACCTTGGCAAGAAGGTGGCAGTGCTGACGTAGCATTCCCTCAGAAAAGTTTTGACAAGCCGTTTTTTTTCTTATAATAAGGCGTTACCTGTCCATTTAACAAGAAAAGGACCAATAGTCATGCTGCAGATCGATCTGTCTTTGCTTATTCAGATTGCAAATTTTCTCCTGCTTGTTTTCCTGCTCAACATCTTCCTCTACCGCCCCATCAGAAGGGTTATTGCCCAACGAAGTGAAGAGATGGGGAGCCTTGAACAGGCCATCGGAACAGCAGAAAAAAAATCGAATGAAAACGAAGAGGGCATCCGTGAAAGCAGGTTGCTGGCCCGCAAGGACGGTTATGAGACCAAGGAAGCGCTGAAATTGGAAGGGCTTGCCGAGGAAAAAACCATTCTTCAGGCATCAGGGGCCCGCGTGGATGAAAAGGTCTCCGAGGCCAAAGAGGAAATGGATTCCCAAGCGGGTGCGGTACGAAAGGCACTGGAAGAACAGGTTGTGGTCTTTTCAAGGGAACTGGCCGAAAAAATTCTCGGGAGGAGTGTTCAATGATCAACCTGAAGAGCAGCAAATGGAACGCTGCACTGCTCGCTGCGTGCAGTATTTTTGGGATACTCCTCTTTTTTGGGTTGGCCATCGCATCTGAAGGAGGCGGCCATGAAGCGGCCCAGCAGGGCGGCGAAATGGTCGATTTCATCTCCCGTTGCATCAATTTTGCCCTGTTGCTTGTGATACTTTTCATCGCGATTCGCAAAACGGCAATCAAAGATTTTTTCACGGGGAGAAGGGAAGCGATCCGCAAGAGGTTTGAGGAGCTTAAACGGGGAAAGGAAGAGGCGGAGCGTCATTCGGCGGAACTGGAGCAGAAGCTGAAAGATTTTGAGGCAGAAAAAGGCGAAATCCTGGAGCAGTTCAAGGCGGATGGACTTGCCGAGAAAGAGCGGATTATTACGGAGGCTCGGGAGAGGGCCGCTCAGATGGTTGCGCAGGCCGAACTGACCATCCAGCGGGAGTTCCAGGGAGCGAGGAATCGTCTTCAGGCCGAACTTGTGGATATTGCGGCTCAAAAGGCCCAGGAGATCATCGTCGAAGAGATGAAGGAAAAGGATCAGGATCGACTCGTCCAGGAATTCATAGAAAGGGTGGAGAAGCTAAATTGATAGGATCGAAGATATCAAGGAGATATGCTAAGGCCCTTCTCAGTATCGGCCAGGATGAAGGGACTTACGGGGAATACGGGGAAAACCTGAGGGAATTTGCTACATTTTGCGGGGAAAGGGCTGAATTTTTCCGCATAGTTTCGAGTCAGATTTTTTCCCAAGAAGACCGGCGAAAGATCCTCGAATTTGTGCTGGAGAAAAGCGGGTTCAAGCCCATGGTGAATAATTTCCTCAGACTCCTGCTTGATAAAGACAGGATAGGGGCCATTGGCGAGATAACCGATTACTATGCCAACCTCACAGATGAACTTTCCGGAATGGCCCGGGCTGACATCATCGCCGCCAGACCGCTGAAAGCTGAGACCCTTGCCAAAATGGAGGAAGTCCTCAAGAAAATCACGGCCAAGGATGTCAAGACTTTTGTCAAGGAAGATGAATCCCTCATTGGGGGAGTCATCGTAAAAATAGGGGATTTGGTATTGGACGGAAGTGTCAAGGCCCAGATCGAAGGGCTAAAAGAATCAATCAGAAGGGGTGAGTATAACTAATGGAAATAAGAGCAGAAGAAATAAGCCAGGTAATCAGGGACCAGATTAAGGACTATGAAAAGAAGATAGAAGTGAGTGAGACCGGGACGGTTTTGTCCGTTGGTGACGGTATTGCCCGCGTCTATGGTGTTGAAAAGGCCATGGCTATGGAAATGCTGGAATTTCCGGGTGGCATTTTCGGCCTTTGCCTCAATCTGGAGGAAGACAACGTGGGCGTCGCCATCATGGGTGACGATTACAGGATCAAAGAGGGCGATACCGTCAAGAGGACCGGAAGGATTGCCCAGGTGCCTGTGGGAGATGCTGTCCTGGGCCGTGTTATTGATTCGGTCGGGTTGCCCCTCGACGGTAAAGGTCCCATCGATACCAAGGAGTTCAGGAGGCTTGAAGTCGTGGCTCCCGGCGTCATAGCAAGACAGCCGGTGAATGAACCCATGTACACGGGAATCAAGGCCATCGACGCCATGACCCCCATCGGCAGGGGACAGCGTGAATTGATTATCGGAGACCGACAGATCGGCAAGACGGCCATCTGTGTGGATGCGATTATCAACCAGAAGGACACGGACATCTTTTGCATCTATGTGGCGATAGGTCAGAAGAAATCCACCGTGGCCCAGGTGGTGGATGTACTTGAACGTCATGGGGCCATGGAATATACCACCGTAGTCGCGGCATGTGCCAGTGATCCCGCGACCCAGCAGTTTATCGCCCCTTATGCAGGGTGCGCTATCGGGGAGTATTACCGGGATAACGGAAAACATGCCTTGATCATCTACGATGACCTTTCCAAACAGGCCACGGCCTATCGGCAGGTTTCCCTTTTACTCCGCAGGCCCCCCGGACGCGAGGCCTTCCCCGGCGATATTTTTTACAACCATTCCAGGCTCCTGGAGCGGGCGGCAAAACTGAATGACGAACTCGGAGCCGGGTCGCTCACGGCACTGCCGATTATTGAAACGCAGGCCGGTGACGTATCCGCCTACATTCCCACCAACGTTATTTCCATCACCGACGGTCAGGTCTATCTGGAACCGGGACTCTTCTTTTCGGGCGTGCGACCTGCCATCAATGTTGGCCTGTCTGTTTCAAGGGTGGGTGGTGCCGCCCAGACCAAGGCCATGAGAAAGGTGGCAGGGACCCTGCGTCTGGACATGGCGCAGTTCAGGGAATTGGAGGCATTTGCCCAGTTCGGCAGCGATCTTGACAAGGCCACGCAACGGCAGTTGAACAGGGGACTGAGGCTGGTGGAAGTCCTGAAACAGCCCCAGTATCAGCCCATGTCGGCGGAAAAGGAAGTGGCTATTCTTTTTGCCGGGGCCAATGGGTATCTGGATGAATGGCCGGCGGATGCTGTAAAAGACTATGAGGGACAGATGCTGGAATTCCTGGCGAGCAAACACTCGGATCTTCTGAAGGAAATCAAGGAGACCAATGAGATAAGAGATGAGCTGGCCGAAAAACTGAAAAAGGCCCTTGACGATTTCAAAGGGATCTTTCAACCTGCCGCCTAAGCGGCGATGGCTTTTTACGATTCCATCAATAGATTTCAATAGATTAAGGTATTGGAAAGAGACAGCTAAATGGCCACATTAAGAGATATCCTGCATAAGATAGGCGCCGTCAAGAAAACCAAGCAGATTACCAAGGCCATGAACATGGTGGCCGCCTCAAAGCTGCGCACCACCCAGGGCAGGATGGAGAGCTTCGACCCTTATGCCCATAAATTTGCGGAAGTCCTTGGAAACCTGGCGGGCCGGATTGAACCGGATATCCACCCCCTTCTCGTGAAAAAAGAAAAGGTAACCAACCTTGAACTCCTTCACTTTTCGGCTGACAGAGGATTGTGCGGCAGCTTCAACACTCATGTTATCAGCACGGCTGAAAAATGGATCAAACAGAAAGAAAGTAAAGGATTGGTCTGTTCCCTGACCCTGGTGGGGAAGAAGGGAAGAGACTACTTTTCCAGGCGGGACTTTAAAATCACCAAATCGCATACCCACATTTACGGCAAAATCGATATTTCCTTTGTCAATCAGATGGCACGGGAATTGATTGACCGGTTCCTTGCAGACGAGGTCCATGAGGTCTACATGCAGTATACCCGGTTTCTCGGCATGGCCAAACTGGAACCTACCTTGGTCAAGCTGCTTCCCATTGAGCCCCCTCGCGATGCCGACAAAGAGGGCGCAACGGGAGCTGCGGAGTATCTCTATGAGCCCAGCGCTGAGGAACTGCTCATTAAACTGTTGCCGAAACACCTTAGTGTGCAGATCTACAACGCTTTTTTGCAGAACGAAACGTGTGAGCACGCGGCTCGAATGGCGGCGATGGATAACGCCTCAAAGAACTGCAATGACCTGGTCGAAAGCCTGACCCTGGTCTACAACAAGGCCCGGCAGGCGGCAATTACGGCCGAATTGATGGATATCGTGGGTGGTGCTGAAGCATTGAAAAAGGCATAATAGTTTTTCCTTAAGGAGGTTTAGATATAGTTATGAACGAGGGCAAAATTATTCAGGTAATAGGTCCGGTAGTCGACATCGAATTTGCAGATGGAGAGTTGCCGGAAATTTTGACTGCTCTTCTTATTACGAACGCGACCATCGATGACACCGAAGACAACCTTGTTGTTGAGGTGGCACAACATCTGGGTGACAACGTGGTCCGTTGCATAGCTATGGATGTGACCGACGGTCTGGTCCGCGGGATGCCTGCCAAGAATACCGGCAAACAAATCCAGATGCCGGTGGGGGCGGCCGGTTTGGGCAGGGTGTTGAATGTGGTTGGAAAACCTGTCGATGGACTGGGCCCCGTGAATGCTGAAAAGTTCTATCCTATTCACCGGCATGCACCGGCCTTTAGCGATCAGGACACGTCGGTCAATGTTCTTGAGACAGGCGTAAAGGTGATCGATCTGCTGGTACCCTTTCCCCGTGGCGGAAAGATGGGGATGTTCGGCGGGGCCGGTGTGGGTAAGACGGTGGTCATGATGGAAATGATCCACAATATCGCCATGCAGCACGGCGGCATCAGCGTCTTTGCCGGCGTCGGCGAGAGGACCCGTGAAGGGAACGATCTTTACCGCGAAATGAAGGAATCCGGCGTACTCGAAAAGGCGGCCCTGATTTATGGGCAGATGACCGAGCCTCCGGGCGCCCGCGCTCGGGTCGCCCTTTCCGCGCTCACGGCCGCTGAATATTATCGTGATGAGGAGGGGCAGGACGTGCTGCTTTTCATCGACAACATCTTTCGATTCACCCAGGCAGGTTCCGAGGTTTCCGCACTGCTGGGACGCATTCCATCTGCCGTAGGATATCAGCCGACCCTGGGCACGGACCTTGGCGAATTGCAGGAGAGAATTACCTCCACCAACAAGGGTTCCATCACATCGGTACAGTGTGTCTATGTGCCCGCGGACGACCTGACGGACCCGGCGCCCGCCACCACGTTTGCCCATTTGGACGGGACGGTCGTGCTTTCCCGGCCGATTGCGGAGCTGGGTATTTATCCGGCTGTGGACCCGTTGGATTCCACATCAAGGATTCTTGACGCCAACTACCTCGGTGAAGAACACTATTCCGTTGCCCTACAGGTCCAGCAGACGCTTCAGAAGTATAAGGACCTTCAGGACATTATCGCCATCCTTGGGATAGATGAGCTATCGGATGAAGACAAGCTGGTCGTGGGGAGGGCACGCAGGATGCAGCGCTTCCTTTCCCAGCCTTTTCATGTGGCTGAGACCTTTACGGGGACCCCGGGCGCCTATGTCTCCGTAGCTGATACGGTCAGGGGATTCAAAGAGATCCTGGAGGGTAAGCACGACGACCTGCCCGAGGCGGCCTTTTACATGGTGGGTACTGTTGAAGAGGCCCGCGAGAGGGCCGAACAAATGGCAAAGGCTGACGAATAGGGGTGATGCGTTCATATGGGAACACTACAGTTGGAGATAGTGACACCTGAAAAGGTTGTTGTGAGCCAGGAGGTCAACAGCGTTGTAGCCCCCGGATCCCTGGGCGAATTCGGGGTCCTGGAGGGCCACGTTCCGTTCCTCACGGGAATAGAGCCCGGAGAGCTTCGGTATTCGACGGGTTCGGAAACCGTTCAGCTGGCTGTGACCAGCGGTTTTGCTGAAGTTTCAGAGAACAAGGTATCCATCCTGGTGGATGCGGCTGAAAGGCTGCAAGACATCGACGTGGAAAGGGCCAGGCAAGCCATGGAGAGGGCAAGAGAACGGTTGTCGAAGGACCGGGCAAGCAACAAGGACATAGACTTCATGAGGGCCGAAGTTGCCCTCAAACGCGCGGTTGCCAGGATAAAGGTTGTAGAAAAAACCAAATAATCTATTCAATTGACAAATATTTACTGGAAAAGGCAAGCAGCCCTGCTTGCCTTTTTTATTGACGTTTGCAGGCGTTGTGGATATTATGAGCATCTATTTGGTTAGTCCCACGATCTTGGCCACAGATGATGGCCAGGGAGTGGAGAGGCCTATTTGACAAAAAACAACATGGGGAGTAATAGAGAGAGATGGTTGCCGAGATTGATCAGTTTGATGTTCTGGAGCAGAGGATTGACTCACTTATCGAGTCCATGACTTTCCTGAAAGAAGAGAATACCACCCTGGCCGAGAAGGCACAGATTCAGGAAGAAAAGCTGTTGGATCTCGGCGCACAGGTGGAGAAGCTGAAAGATTCGAGAGACAAGGCCAAACAGCGCATCATTACCCTTCTGGAAAAACTGGAACAGATTCACATGTGAGAGCTGATGACCGTCACTTTTTTCACGATATCATTTTGGTCTGGGTAAGCCGACTTGGAAAATATCATAAAAATAGCCATACTGGGCAATGAATACCTGATCAAGAGCGATGAAAACGGAAGAGATGTCCAAAAGGTCGCAGAATTTGTTAATCGTAAATTCGAGGAAATAAACGAAAGTAAGCAAGGCCTTTCAGAGCGGAAAACGGCCATCCTGGCCGCTTTCGACATAGCGAACGACTACTTTCAACTGCAGCGCGAACAAGAAAATATCGTTGCTGAACTGAGGCGTCGGAGCGAGGCACTGATCAACCAAATTGACTCTGTCCTGAGTTGAGTACTCGTGAGGGAAACACGATTAGGATTGAGATTAGGAATAGCCGGGCTAAGAAATATTGGCGGCAAGTATATGAACATCGCATGGTGTAATTTTATCATTGGTCAAACGTCCATGGGGGCGTTAATGCATAAAATAACTATAAATATCAATTTATTAATGGGTAGAGACGTCATACGGCTCCACTAGGCGCACCATTATTAGTGCTTCATTGAATTAGCCCACCACCAATCTTTTCCTGTCTGGTCATTTCCGGTTTCCACCTCGCGAGAGAATGTTTCTCTTTTCTATTTGTCCATTGGAGCGCATTGTCCGACAAGAATACGGGTAAGCCGGGCAACAAGGAGCATGGTGAAACTATGATCTCTGCTGAAATAGCTGGAATAGCCCTGGGAACCCTGGTTTTGGGTCTACTTGCAGGGGCTTTTATCAGGAAAAAAATATTGGAGAACCGGGTTGATTCCGTAGAGAAATACTCCAAGAAGATCCTGGAAGAGGCCCAGAAAGAGGCCAAGAATCTAACCAAAGAGGCAACCCTCCAGGCAAAAGACACCCTTTACCAGATGAAGGTGGAGTTTGAGAAGGAAACCCAGGACAAGAAGAAGCAAATGCTTGCCCAGGAAAGGCGCCTTTTCAACAAGGAGGAAAATCTGGAAAAGAAGAGTCAGCAACTGGATGCAAGGGAGAACAGGCTGGCGGAAAAAGAAAGATTTAACGATCGAATCGAAGGGCAGCTCAAGCAAAGGGAACTGGAAAGTTCTCGAATGCTTGAAGAACAGCGAAAGCGGCTGGAGAGCATTGCCGGCATTTCAGCGGAGGAAGCCAAGCAGTCCCTGATCGGGGCAATGGAATCGGAAGCCAAACATGATGCGGCAAAACTCATCAGAAAGATAGAAAATGAGGCCAAAACCGAGGCTGACAGGAAGGCCCAGGAGATTCTGGCACTGGCGGTAAAGCGATATGCCGGGGACTACGTGACTGAAAAGACGGTTTCCGTGGTCAACCTGCCGAACGATGAAATGAAAGGGCGCATTATCGGGAGGGAAGGTCGGAATATCAGGGCCATTGAAGCCGCTACGGGCATCGATCTCATCATTGACGACACACCCGAAGCCGTCATCCTGTCCGGCTTCAATGCGGTGAGAAGAGAGGTGGCCAAGATATCTCTGGAGCGGTTGATAGATGACGGGCGAATTCATCCGGCGCGCATAGAAGAGGTTGTCGCCAAGGTGACAAAAGAGATAGAGGCCACCATCAAAGAGGCTGGTGAACAGGCGGCGTTTGATGTGGGTGTGCATGGTATAAACATTGAACTCGTCAAGCTCATTGGCCGGCTGAAATACCGTTCAAGTTATGCGCAAAATGTCCTCCAGCACTCCAGAGAGGTCAGTTTTCTCTGCGGCATAATGGCTGCCGAACTTGGTCAAAATGTCAAGCAGGCTAGGCGTGCAGGCCTTTTGCATGATATTGGAAAGGCTGTTGATCATGAGGTGGAAGGCCCTCACGCGGTCATCGGGGCCGATTTGGCCAGGAAATATGGAGAGTCAAACTCTGTAATCCACGCCATCTGGGCCCACCATGAGGATATTGAACCTGAAACGGTACTTGCTGTTCTTGTCCAGGCCGCCGATACGCTCTCCGGGGCCCGGCCCGGCGCCCGACAAGAAATGCTCGAGTCCTATGTGAAGAGGCTGGAGGGGCTTGAAAACATTGCTCTGTCTTTCCGGGGTGTCAACAAGTCCTTTGCAATCCAGGCCGGAAGAGAGATACGTATCATGGTCGAGGGAAAGATGATCGATGATGATCAGTCCTTCATCCTTGCCAAAGACATTGCAAGAAAAATAGAAAAGGAGTTAACCTATCCCGGTCAAATCAAAGTGATTGTGATTCGAGAAATCAGGGCGGTAGAATACGCAAAATAGCGTTCAGGTCTTGTTCCGGCAGGTAACCGCTTTATCGATAGGTCGGCAGTCCGCTGATGATTGCCTTAAAACGCTTAACTGTAACCTTTCGGGTTCTTCAACAGGGTCACCTCCGGCCATGGGTGAGCCACCAGGAGTCATTATTTCCATAGGCCATGAAAAGGAAACGGTTTATCTTGTGGATGGAACGGCCTATATCCATAGGGCCTACCACGCAGTCAGGAATCTGTCCAATTCCCACGGTTTTCCCACAAATGCCATTTTTGGCTTTTCCAATATGCTTCTGAAACTCCTAGCTGACAAGAATCCTCTCTATCTGTCGATTGTTTTCGATTCAAAAGGACCCACCTTCCGGCACGAGATCTACGAAAAATACAAGGCCAACCGGCCTCCTATGCCGGACGAGATGGCCCATCAGATCCCGTTTATCAAGGAAATTGTCACCTGTTTCAATTTGAAGATGATCGAGATGCCTGGCTATGAAGCGGATGACATCATCGGGACCATGGCACGGATGGCGGAAGAGCAGGGGTACAGGGTGGTTATGATCACCGGTGACAAGGACTTCAGACAACTCATTACACCCCGGGTCAGTATGTGGGACACTATGCAGGACAAGGTGACCGATGAGATCGCCATCAGGGAGCTTTATGGAATCGAGCCTGGTCAAGTGATCGATGTCATGGGCCTCGCCGGTGATGCTGCTGATAACGTGCCCGGGGTCCCGGGTGTGGGAGAGAAGACCGCTCTGAAACTCATCAAGGAATTCGGTTCTTTCGATCAGACGCTGGAACAGGCCGACCACGTGAAAGGAAATAAACTGAGGGAAAACCTGAAAAAGTTCAGGGAGTCGGCAATCATGAGTCGGAAACTGGTCACGATTGACCGGTTTGTTCCTCTTGAGGTGGATATGGAGGAGTTGAAGGTTGGTCCACCTGAACATGATGCCCTGGCCAGGATTTTCAGGGATCTGGAATTCAAGGGACTCTGGGAGAGATTCGCCACCAGAGAGGCAGAATCCACGGATTATCGACTCTGTCTCTCTGAAGAAGATTTGAGATCCCTCGTGGGAAAAATCAAAGAGAAGGGGAGGGTTTCACTGGATACGGAGACCACGAGCAGGAACCCGCTCGAGGCCCGGCTTGTGGGGCTTTCCTTTTCCCTGGAAGAAAAAGAGGCCTGGTATGTCCCGGTTGGTCACGTCTATCCGGGAGCGCCCCAACAGCCTGACCTTCAGAAAGCCCTCGGAATACTGCGGGAAGTCATGGAGGACGAAGGAATTGAAAAAGTGGGACAAAACATCAAGTATGATGCGGAGGTCCTCAGCCAACACGGCGTGACCCTCAAAGGGTTCTATTTCGACACCATGGTTGCCTCTTATGTGATCAACCCGGGGCTCAGACAACACAATCTCGACTATCTGGCTCAACACTATCTGAAGCACAAAATGATCCGTTATCGTGATGTCGTTGGCAAGGGCAAGAAGATGCGTCTTTTTTCCGAGGTCTCTGTGGGGGAGGCCAGGGACTATTCGTGTGAAGATGCCGACATAACCCTGCGGCTGATGCACAAGCTGGATGATAAATTGCGGCTGGATAAGAACGAGGAACTGTTTTATGATCTGGAGATGCAACTGGTGCCTGTACTCATGGATATGGAGTTGGCGGGAATCAAGATTGATAAGCCGTTTTTTCAGACCATGTCATCTCGCTTTGAAGATCAATTGAAGGGTATCGAAAAGGAGATTTATAATGAGGCCGGAATGGCGTTCAATATTCAATCTCCGAAACAGCTGGGCCATGTCCTTTTCGAAAAACTCAAACTGCCTGTGCAAGGAAAAACGGCCAAGGCAGGTGGCTTTTCAACGGACGTGAAGGTCCTGAAAAAGCTGTCCGTCTTTCCACAGAAGACACCCGGGCTTGTGCTCAGGTACAGGACACTAGCCAAACTCAAATCCACCTATCTGGATGCGCTGGTGATGATGGTAGATCCGGATACCGGAAGGATCCACACCTCTTTCAACCAAACGGTTGCGGCAACCGGGCGTCTGAGCAGCAGTAACCCGAATTTGCAGAATATCCCCATCCGTGGCGCTGAGGGCCGTGAGATCCGGAAAGGTTTCATTGCGGAGAAGGGATGTGTTCTGCTGTCGGCTGACTATAGCCAGGTGGAACTCAGGGTCCTGGCCCATTATTCAGGGGACAAGGCGTTCACCCGGGCCTTTGAACAGGGAGAGGACATCCATTCCCTGACGGCAGGGGAGATCCTTGGAGTCGAAAAGAGCGAGGTGACTCCCGAGATGAGAAGGATCGCAAAGGCCATCAATTTCGGCATTGTCTACGGGATGGGTCCCCAGAGGCTGAGTGAAGAGGTGGGCATAGGTCCAAAGGAAGCGAAGGCCTACATTTCTTCATACTATGAGAAATATCAAGGGGTTGAAAAATACAAAAACGAAATGGTCAAAATGGCCAGAGAAAAGGGTTACGTCACAACGCTTCTGAACAGGCGCCGGTATCTCCCCGACATACTGCACCAAAACCGAGTGATCAGGGCGGAAGCCGAACGAATGGCCGTCAATACGCCCATCCAGGGGACCGCCGCGGATCTGATCAAGCTGGCCATGATCAGGATAGCGGGCCGTCTTGGCACCGGGAATTTCAATTCAAAGATGCTTCTTCAGGTGCACGACGAACTGGTTTTTGAAGTGGTGGAGGGTGAGCTTGATGCGCTGAAACAGGTGATACGCGAGGAGATGGAAGGCGTCTATCCACTCAAGGTCCCTCTTAAAGTGGACATGGGGCATGGGAAAAACTGGGGAGAGGCCCATTGAGCATATACTTTCGATCCTACAAAATCGAAACTTACAGAAAGGTTGTAGACCCTGCGCGCGAAATTGCCGGGATGCACTCCGGCAAAATGGCGAGAGAAAGGCAAAAGAGATGGTGGATCAATTCTATGTGGGCATTGATTGTGGTTCTGTAAGCCTGAACTGTATTGTCATCAATGAAGGGAAGGAGATCGTCTATGAATTGCCCTATGAGCGTCACGTGGGCAAGGTCGAAGAGAGGGCCTATGAGCTCATTCGGCATCTCAATGGAAAATTCGGAGAGGAGAACATAGGGTGTCTCAGTTTTACCGGCAGTCACGGGAAAAAGCTGAGTGAGCAGTTAGGTGTATTCTATGAATACGAAACCATCAGCCAGGTCCTTGGTGCCATGTTCGTCCAACCGGACGTTAAGAGCATCATCACTATGGGTGGACAGGACATAGCCCTCTTTCAGGTCAAACACACAACGTCGGAAAACAAAGACGACACGAATGCCTGGAAGCTGGAATACTTCAACACCAATGGACCTTGTGCATCGGGCACCGGTTCCTTTATCGATCAACAGGCACAGCGGCTTGCCACATCCATTTATTCAACAGATGTAGACGTTTCCCAGACAAAAATAGATCAGATACTCGCCGACTTTATTGAACTCGGAGCCGGGAGCGAAAAACCGGCGAATGTCGCCTGCAGGTGCACCGTCTTTACAAAGACCGACATGATTCATCTGCAAAACAAAGGGGAAAAACTAGAGGATATTATCTACGGCCTGCACATCGGAAATGCCAGGAACTACATGAGTACCATCGTGTCCAATCGCGTCCTCGAAGACCCTATCCTCTTCATCGGCGGGCTATCAATGAACCGGCTGCAGGTAAGGGCATTCAGGACCTATTTCCCGGACCTTGTTGTTCCACAACATAATACCTCGTTGGGCGCCTTGGGTGTGGCCATACAGGCGTTTGGTCTTGGGAAAAAGGACAAAGTGGGTACGGAAACCTTGAAGAAAATGGGAGTCCAGGGGGAAATCTCGGCTCCGCGGGCGTCACGGCTGACCTTGAAAAAGACCCTTTTCCCGGAGACCAATGAGATAAGGAAAAGGCCGCTTAAAAAAGGGACAAGGGCCTTTCTCGGGATAGATGTGGGCTCAACCACAACCAAGTATGCCCTGATCGACAATGATCAGGAAATAATCCACAAGAGCTATGTGCCCACCCAAGGGAAGCCCATAGAAGTCACCCAGAGACTCCTTGCGACCCTTCGGGATGATGTGGGCAAAAAGGTCGAGATCGTGGGAACGGCCACCACCGGATCGGGCAGGAATGTGGTGGGAGATTTCCTCAATGTGGATCTCATCATTGATGAGATAACCGCACATGCGAAAGGCGCTGTGAAAATCGATCCTGAGGTCGACACCATCTTTGAAATCGGTGGGCAGGATTCAAAATATATCTATATTTCAAATACCTACCCCCTAGATTTTGATATGAACAAGGTCTGTGCCGCAGGTACGGGAAGCTTCCTCCATGAACTGGCAGGCAAGTTCGGCATCAATATTGTGGGGGAATTCCAGGATATTGCCCTTTCATCGGAGGCGCCGGTAAAGCTTGCTGAACGTTGCACCGTTTTCATGGAATCGGACCTGGTCTCCTACCATCAGAAAGGCGTTCAAAGAAATGATCTGATCTCGGGGTTGTGCTATGCCATTGTATACAACTATCTGAATCGTGTCGTGGAAAAGCGAAAAATCGGGGAAAAAGTCATGTTCCTGGGGGGACCTTCCTTGAACAAGGGCGTGGTGGCCGCCTTTGAAGATGTCCTCGGGCGTGGTCTCATCGTACCCCTTCACAGGGAGGTCCTCGGAGCCTATGGCGCCGCCATCGCCGTTCAGGAAAAAATGCAGTTTGAGCAAAAGGGAAAAAGCACTTTTCGGGGATTGATCAGCTCAATCAATGATCACATGGCGTATAAGGAAAAGACATGCCACGCGGATCCCAACTGCCATAACCAGTGCAAACTGAAAATTTACGATTTTGACGGTCGTCGAAGTATCTGGGGGGGCGAATGTGGGCGTTATGACGTCATAAGGGCCAAGGAATCAAAAAAAGAAAACCTGTTTCAATTGAGAGAGGAGATCTGGAAGAGGTATCTTGCAGGCGTCTGTGAGGAGTTGGACGCTGAAACACCGAAGGAATGCGAAGGTCGCCCGACGGTGGGACTGCAGCGTGCTCTCTACGGCCACCATACGGGGGTATTCTGGGCCCATTTCTTTGACAAGCTCGGTTTTAGGCTCGTGCTTTCTCCGCCCACCAATCCCAGGATTTCCAGGGCAGGCATCGAGACCGTCCTAGCGGAGACCTGCTATCCTGTGAAGGTTTCCCATGGACACGTGAAGGAACTCCTGGGAAAAACGGCCTATCTCTTCCTACCGAGCATCATTGATATGCCAACGCCGGTTCCCAACGAAACCGGCTTTTACTGCCCCATGAGCCAGAGTAATTCCTATATGGCAAGATCCGCACTGGGGCTGGATGCGGCAACCGTCCTGAGCCCGGTGGTACACCTGAAGTATGATCCTGATACACTCGCCCTGGAACTTATGGAACATATGGGTTCGAAAATCGGCAGAAACCGGGCTGAAATCAGAAAGGCCACCTATCATGCGTTGGAGAGGCAGGACCAATTTTTTAAGGAGTTGCACCGGAAGGGTTTGGAGAGCCTCGAACAGACGCATTCCGATGAGCCTGTATTGGTGGTGACGGGAAGGCCTTACAACCTGTATGATGAGAGGCTGAATTTGCGGTTGGGACAGAATTTGGCGAAACTCGGCCTGACGGCCGTCCCAATGGATTTCATTGATGTGTCTTCCGTTGATCTTTCCGATTTTCCCTCCATGTACTGGGGGCTGGGAGCCCAGATATTGAGGACGGCAAAATATACACTTGGACAGGAAAACTATTTTGGCCTTCATCTCACGAATTTTAGTTGCGGGGCGGACTCCTTTATCGAGCACTTCTACAAACACATCATGGGGAACAATCCCTATCTCATCCTGGAATTGGATGAGCACAGCGGCGTTGCCGGTGTTATGACGAGGCTTGAGGCCTATAAAAATGTCATAGAGAACACCATGAAGAAATTAAGGGGCCCCAAGGGGAGAAAGGTCGAACTCGCAAACTGAATATGTTCTTCAGACAGCGAAACGATAAACGGGCATGGAATCTAAAAAAGTGATCAGCTTCAAATCGCTCAATAAGACGGTAGGGCGATTCAATCCGAAAGAGAGGATCTTTTTGATACCCCAGATGAACAGGATCGGGGGCCATTTGCTGGCGGCAACCTTCAGGGGGTTCGGTATCCATGCCAAGGTTATGGATACTTACAAGGGCCTCGATCTGGGCAAGAAATTTACCTCCGGGAAGGAGTGCTATCCCTGCCAGATTACCACGGGAGATATCCTCTACTTCATGGAAAAAGAAAGGGAACGGCTGGGTGACGCCTTTGATCCGGAGCGTTATATCTATTTTATGCCGGAATCCAGCGGACCGTGCCGGTTTGGCATGTACAACAAATACCAGCGTATTGTCCTCGACTCGCTCCCGGAGTTGAGCCGCTTGAAAATCGGGTCCCTTACCACGGATGACGGATACTCCCTGTCCGGTATCATCGATAAGGGCCGGGTCCGTGACCTAAGAAAGGCCGCCTATTTTTCTGTTGTTGTGGCCGATGTCATGGACAGGCTTCTCTGGAGAATAAGACCCTACGAGGAGGATCCCGGAACAACAGACACGTTTATTGAGCGATCCATGCATGTGATGGAAGACGTCTTCGAAGAATTTGGACCGGAAAAGGCATTTGATCGAATCCTTGACCAGATGGAAGTGATCATTGAGAAGGCAAAGGGCCTCATGGATCCACGCATACCTCGAAAACCCCTGATCGGCATCGTGGGTGAGATCTATCTTAGGTCACATACCCATGCGAATCAGGACCTGATAAGGGTGTTGGAGAAATACGGGGCCGAGGTCGTCAATGCCTCCATTGCAGAATGGATGAATTACATCTCGTATGATAGACTGCGGGAAGCGAAGATAGCCTTTGGATTGAGTATGAAGCAGCTTCGTTTCGGCCCCATGAAAAAACAAATCAAAAAAATCCTGGGGTTCGGCAGTGAACTCTATTACCAGGAGTTCAGGCAGAAGAAGGTCTATGATCGCCTGACTTCAATGATTGATCTCGCCGGGGATCACAAAGTGGGGGATCTCGAAAAGGTTCTCAGGAAAGATGATCTTTTTTCATTTGATGCCGGGACCGAGGCCTGTTTGAGTATACCGGGAATTGTGGAGTATGCCCATGAAGGATATAACGGCGTAGTGAATGTGTATCCTTTCACCTGTATGCCCAGCACCATCACCTCGTCAATCATCCGGCCCAGGATGGACGAACTGGGTATTCCGTATCTGGACACACCCTGCGATGAAAGCATCCAGCCGGGGAGGGAGGCTGCCATCAGGACATTCATGTACCAGGGTTATCAACATTTTAAACAATATGGAAGGAAAGCGTTTTAGAAGATTATGACAACAAGAATGCTCATTAACGCAGTAGAATCGGAAGAGTACCGTATCGCCATTGTAGAGGATGGGAAGCTTGACGGCTTTTTCATAGACACATCAACGGCGGAACAAAAAATCGGAAACATCTATAAAGGTATCGTTGAGCGGGTTGCACCAAATTTGCAGGCCTGTTTCGTGGATATCGGCACAGGCAAGAACGGGTTCATACAGGCCAGCGAAATCCATCCTGAATATTATATCAAGCCCATTGATTCCTCCAATGACCAGCTGATCCCACCCGTGGACAAGATTGCCAAGAAAGGACAGGAACTCCTTGTTCAAGTGACGAAGGAGATGCCGGGAAGAAAAGGAGCACATCTGACCACCTATATATCCCTTGCCAGCCGATGCCTGGTCCTGACGCCGGGCCGGGGAGGGGGCGGCGTATCGCGGAAGATAGAAGATGAAGAAGAGCGAAAGCGGTTGAAGGCCATCATGAACCAGATCAAACTCCCGGATGACATCGGGTATATCATGCGAACCGCCGCCTTTGGCACAAACAAGAGAGAACTCTCAAGGGATCTCAACAGGCTGTTGAGAATGTGGAAAAATATCAGAAAGAGCGTCCATCAGGCCCCCCCCCTGTCGCTGATTCACAAGGAGCAGGATATCTGGCTCAGGACACTCAGGGACTATTTTACCAGCGATGTGACGGAAATCCTGGTGGACGACAAGGACACCTATGTAAAAATCAAGGACTATATGAAGATCATTTCTCCGAGATACCAGCGCCGCGTCAAACTCTACAAGGAAACGCGGCCCATCTTTGAAAAAGATCAGATTGAACGTGAGATTGAAAAGATTTACAGCAACGTGGTTCCCTTGAAGTCAGGAGGGTCCCTTGTGATAGATCCCACGGAGGCCCTGATTTCCGTCGACGTCAATTCCGGCCGTGCTAGGGGGGGGAAGGATGTGGAAGGGACCGCCTTTAGAACGAATATGGAAGCGGCCTCTGAGATAGCCCGACAGCTTCGGCTGAGGGACGTTGGGGGGCTCATCGTTATCGATTTCATAGACATGAGAGATAAAAAACACATCAGAGAGATTGAAAGGGTCCTCAGGGAGGAAAGCAAAAAGGACCGCGCCAAAATAGATCTGGCACACATTTCAAAATTCGGTCTCCTGGAACTGTCCCGGCAACGTCTCCGTCCATCACTGGAGTCGCGGAGCTATCAGACCTGCGAGCATTGCCAGGGCAGAGGACTTGTCCTCTCCGTGGAGGCACGATCGCTCTCGTTCCTGAGGCGCATCTGGATGGGGTTGGCTAAAGAAGGCGTCACCCACGTCAAAGGGCTTCTTCCCCTTGAGGTGGCCACCTATCTCCAGAACAGAAAGAGAAAAGAGATCGCGGAGCTTGAATCTCGCTACAAGGTCTCCATCCTCCTGGAAGGGAATCCCGCCATCACTCCGGGCGGAGGAAAGCTGGAGTTTCTGGAAACCCCTAACGGGTCGGAAAAATGATGGCATTTCCCGCCTTGACGGGAAAGAGAGGCGCTCCGCATCACGCCTGCCACGGCCATCTGTGCCTTTAGCGACTCATGTTTAACCACATTATCTACTTCATTGTTGTCCTCCTGACCTTCAGCGTCAGCTATGCCGGAAAGGCCCCGGGATATCCCCTCCCTCTGACGCTGGTCGCGATCGGTATCGGCTGGGCCGGCTTCGCCCTCTATTGCAGAAAGGTGTTTGAAGGGATCAGCAACCATTTCAGGGGAAAAGGGTTCGGGGATGGCCGGGCCGTTGCCCTGTACCAGAAGGCCCAGGTGAGGCTCTCCGTCCTTGCCATCTTTATCTTCGCTCTGTTTACCTTTCTCCTCAATCTCAAGTACTGGATCCAGGCGATTCCAGGCTTCAAATCCCTGACGGTTCTCCAGGGACTGGTGGCCTTGGCCCTCTATCTGTTCTTCCTGTTCACCATCTGGTGGTTTGCCGCGCCCACATACCGTGAATTGTTTTCCATCAACATTACGAGAAAATCGTACATCTTTTCCAATGCCAGACTCAACGTCCCCATCCTTTTCCCGTGGGTGTGCCTGTCCTTGATCTATGATCTCCTGGCCTTGAGCCCCTGGGGGCAACCATCCAGTTTTTTCAACACCATGGAGGGCCAGATCCTGTTTTTCTCCATATTCCTGGTCCTTCTCATGATCGTGCTCCCCGTATTTATCCAGTCGTGGTGGGGCTGCAGGCCGTTGGATGACTCCGACAAGTCCCGGCAGCTCATGGCATTCCTTGAGGAGAAGGGCTTCAAATACCGGTATCTGTTGAGATGGCCCCTATTTGAGGGAAGGATGATGACCGCAGGCATCATGGGAATCCTGCCCCGTTTCCGCTATATTCTTGTTACGGATTCCCTCCTTGAAATCCTTTCCATTGATGAGCTGAAGGCCGTACTGGCTCATGAAATGGGTCATGCCAAATACAGGCATCTCCTTTACTATGTCTTATTCCTCATCGGTTATCTCGTCCTGACCTTCGGCCTCTTTGATATCTATTACTGGTTGCTGGCCTCCAGTTCGTTTTTTTCCGGATTTCTTGCATCGGGCCACGAGGACGGGAACACCCTCATGTACATGGTCCTTTCACTTCCCATGCTCCTCAGCCTGGTGATCTACTTCAGGTACGTGATGGGATTTTTTATGCGAAACTTTGAGCGACAGGCCGACCTCTATTCGGCAAAGGTTATGGGTACGCCGGAGTACACGATCCGCTCGCTCGAAAAAATTGCCATGCTTAGCGGCAGGAGCAGAAACGTTCCCAGTTGGCATCACTTCAGTATCCGGGAACGGGTGGATTGCCTGGCGCGGTCTTTGAGAGACCCGACCCTCTTGAAGAGACATACCCGGTTTGTGACTGTGCTTTTCACAGGTTTTATCGTCCTGGTTGTGTTTCTGGGGTACCTTCTGAATTTCAGCCCCCTCAAAGAGCATATGACCTACGCGGCCCTGGAAAATGTCCTCCAGGAACAGTTGAGTGTGAATCCTGCGGACCTGGGCCTTTACGAAAACCTGGCCATGCTCTATCAAAAGATGGAGGATTACGGAAAGGCAATCGAAGTCTACGAGAAGATCCTCAGACTGGACCCGGACCGCTCCTTGACCCTCAACAATCTGGCCTGGCTGCTGGTGACCAGTGATGATCCGAAACTGCGAGACAGAAGGCGAGCCCTGGCCCTGGCCAAAAGGGCGGTTTCCCTGGAAAGGATTCCTGTCTATCTGGATACCCTTGCCGAGGCCTACTATGAAAACGGCGATCAGCAGGAAGCCCTGGAAACCATTAGAGAGGCCCTTTCAAGAGCAAGGAAGAACAGGACCTACTATGAGAAGCAGCTTCGGAAGTTTCTCTCAGGTGACTTAAAGAAATCATAGGCAAAAGTACGGTTGGATAAAGAGCATATAAATTCCAAATGACCAATGATCGATTTGGAGGTGGAGTGATGAAAAAGTGGGTCCTGGTGATTTCTTGCGTTCTCGTGGGCATCATTGTGGTGGGCCTCGGCTCCGGCTATCTCTGGTTTCAGCATACCCTCAAGAAACGGTTGCCGGAGATCAGCGGCGAAGTGAGCCTGAAGGGTATCACGGAGGATGTGCGGATCATAAGGGATACCTTCGGGGTGCCCCATATCTATGCCGCGAATGAAGCGGATATGTATTTCGCATTCGGCTATGCCGTGGCCCAGGACCGGCTCTGGCAGATCGATTTCTTGCGTCACTTGGGCCAGGGACGTCTCTCGGAAGTCTTTGGAAAAGACTTTGTGGAGACGGACCGTTACTTCAGGCTGCTCACCGCGGCGGGAGTCAACAAGACCATCCCACGGGAATTTGAGACCGTTCTCAGCGCCTTTGTGAAAGGGGTAAACGGTTATATCGCGAGCCATTCAGACCGGTTGCCCATAGAGTTCACCCTGCTTCGCTATAAACCCGAGAAATGGACGGAAGACGACTACCTCGCTATCCTGAAGCTGGTCAACTGGGGGCTTTCTTGCGGGTTCACCACAGACCTGACTGCGGGTAAAATCCTCAAGAAGGGAGGGGCGGAGAAGTTCAGAGAGGCCTTTCCGCCCTGGCCGGGTGATGCTCCCATAATTGTTCCCAAAGGATATGAAGGCGCCACAGCATACCAGGATGAGGCGCTCAGGGTGGCGGAAAAGGTAAGGGCGCTGATCGGTTTTCCCGTGGGCGCGGCGAGCAACAACTGGGTAATCTCCGGGGAGAAGGCCCAAAACGGCAAACCCATGCTGGCCAACGACACCCATCTTGCCCTGACCAATCCCTCTTTCTGGTGGGAGGTAAACCTGAACTGTCCCACTATCCATGTATCCGGGTTTGCGGTCCCGGGTGTGCCGGGCGTTGCCATCGGCCACAACCGGGATGTTGCCTGGGGCATTACCAACGTCATGGTGGATGACGTGGATTTCTACATCGAAAAGATCAATCCCGAGAACCCTCGCCAGTACTGGTACAAGGACCACTGGGAGGGCATGAAGGTCATCGAAGAGACCATCAAGGTAAAAGGCGGTGATCCTGTCAAGAATGAAATTCTCCTGACCCGTCATGGACCCATTGTGACTCAGCCGGGAAAAGGCGGCGGCAAGGAGACCATTTCCCAGAGATGGGCATTCACGGACGGCCTCCAGCCGGGAAAAGCAGGATATAAACTCATGACGGCCGGGAACGTCCGGGAAGTCACCGAGGCCCTCCGGTACTGGGAACTCCCCAGTCAGAATTGGGTGTTTGCCGACCGGGAAGGCAACATCGGGTACTGGTGCTGCGCCACTGTTCCCATACGTCCAAAAGGAGATGATGGAATATTGCCGGTGCCGGGATGGACCGGGGGATATGAATGGAAGGGGTATGTCCCTTTTGATCAACGGCCCCATCTCCTGAATCCGGAGCAGGGCTTTATTGCCACCTCCAACAACAAAGTCGCAGGGGATTACTATCCCTATCTGATCGGCCACTACTGGGAGCCCATGGATCGGGTGACCCGTGTCACCCGGCTCCTTGAATCAAAAGAAAAGCTGACGGTTGAAGATTTCAAGAAGATCCAGCACGATACCTATTGTCTCCTCGCCTCGGAACTCACGCCGAAATTCATAAAAGTCCTGGACAAATATCCAGATAAAGATGGGTTTAAAAAGGCCCGGGAGGTCCTTTCCGGATGGAATTTCGTGATGGGCGACAAGAGTGTCGCGGCGTGTATTTTCGAGGTGACGTTCCGAAAAATGATGGACAATATCTTCAGAGATGAACTGGGAGAAACACTCTTCCGGAAATATCTGAAGACCACCATGTTCCCTCCAAGGGCCATCAGGGCCATGTGCCGAAAAGGATCATCCCCGTGGTTTGATAACGTCAACACGCCTCAGAAAGAAGGCATGGAAGATATCATGAAGGTGAGTCTGGACCAGGCCCTTTCGCAACTGCGTGAGAAGATGGGAAATGATATGGGGAAATGGGCCTGGGGAAAGATACATACGCTGACCTTCGAACATGTACTGGGCAAGAAGAAGCCGTTGAATTATATTTTCAATCTGGGCCCCTTCCCGGTGCCCGGGGACCACCTGACCGTGAATAAGAAGCAGTACCAGTACACAAAGCCGTATGATGCCGACCACGGTGTTTCCCAGCGGATGATAGTTGATCTCTCAAATATCAAAGACGCACTGCATGTGCTTCCCACCGGTGAATCGGGCCATCTCAAGAGCCCGCACTACCGGGATCAGATTCCCTTGTACCTGGGAAACGGCTACCATCCCGCATGGCCTGAAAGGGTCCAGGTAGAAAAGAACAAGGAGGGCGTTCTGACGTTGAGACCCGAAAAAACGCAATAGCTCCAACTTCCTGGTTTTTTTGTAGATGCGTTGGTTGCGGCTGGATTAATCGGGGATATTGTGGCACATAACGCGTCCATATCCGTTGCAGAAGCTGGATGTCAGGCTGAAATCGGCACGGCCTGCACCATGGACGTCAAGAAAACATTCCTCAGGTCAGGAAGGCACTTTCAGACTGAAGGTGATCATGAGAGGGTCATCATCCGAGATCGGTTTGCCCAGGCTGATGGTCCCGTCGCCAATCATGAACCACTCCCGGTGGTGCAGGTGCATTTCCATGCCACTATAAACGTGCCCTCCTGGAGCCGTGTTGATATAGGTACCGTTGGTGCTGCCGTCCACAAAGACAAAATCGCCGTAACGGCAAATGATTTTGGCATGAGAACGTGAAGCCGTTTCAGCGTTGACAACCAGGTCGCTGGTGCCGTCCCGGCCGAAAACATAGGGTGTCATCTCTTTTGTGATAACGATCTCTTTTTCCCCAAAACCCACTACCAGTTCCGCATTTATTGCAGTCGTTGCAGTCATCTTCGAAGGGATGAAGAGCCTGGTTGCATCATCCATAGCCCAGACAACTTCCATGGTGTTCAGGGGGTTGGATTTTCCTTTTACTTCAAGTCGTCCGAATGGACGGCACACGCTTTTACTGTATTCGGGGAGTCCTTCAGTGGTTTCAACCGTTGTAACGATCTGCCCACCTTTGGCCAGGGAGGCAATCCGTGCTGCAATATTGACCGTATCTCCATAGGGATGTCCTTTGTCCAGTTCAATGGGGCCTTTGTGAAACCCGATGCGGACGTTGATCTTATGTCCGTGTGATGTTGCTGTAAATTTGAAATGTTTTTGTAAATCACACGCACAGTTCACCGCTTCCAAGGGGTTCTCAAAATAAGCCATGATTTCGTCACCGATCACTTCAACCACGACACCGTTATTCTCTTTTATCTTTCTTGAGACGGAATTGAGGCTTTCAACAACACATTCGTGGGCAATCCTGTCGCCGAGGTTCTCATACAAATGTGTGCTTCCGGCAACATCTGCAAAGAAGATTACAAGTTCTAAAGGTTTCTCAACAGGGTCTTCTTCCGGTTTAAACCTTGACTTGCCGAATATGTTTCTTAACAGTGAAATAGTTTATCCCTCAATTCAGCAGTAGCAGATCGGCTAAAAATACCGTTTTCTTCAGGAGGCCGCAAGATTTTTTCTTGGCAGAATATTGCAGGGCTGGGGGTCCATGTTGAAACGACCTGTCATCATGAGCAACTCCCAGTGTATGTTAAGTGGAAAATAGAGACAATATCGCGGCGTGCGACAGGAATAAGGGATCCCCTTTAATCTATGCGATCAAAATCGTTGTTGACAAATTCGTGAGATGTTGAGGAGACTTTTTTTCTTGACAGATTGAAGAAGCGACTTTTCAGCTCAAATAAATACTGAAGCAAATATCGGGAAAGGGACCTTGTATGGGTATTTTGACAGCAAAGAGGACCTGTTTTTCGGTGTATCGGATCCACTTCGTTGGTCATAGGCTGCTGTTTGCGGCATTAGTAAGCTTCCAAGGAACTCATAGTATTAATTAAGCTCCTTTATCATAGGTTGCCGC
>Ga0315540_10000103_pt1 | contig 42798 bp, 29 predicted proteins | sample SalMarSW160110MG_FD_203677 | JGI IMG/M metagenome (GOLD analysis project Ga0315540, IMG submission 203677) | Salt marsh sediment microbial communities from the Plum Island Ecosystem LTER, Massachusetts, United States - Salt Marsh Sediment SW1601-10 ...
TGCCCCTCTTTCCGCGTTGGCCGGTCGAAGAAGTCCCTGTGGGCAACGTGACCAACGGAGTCCACATGCCCAGCTGGGACTCGGCGGCAGCCGATGATCTCTGGACGGAGGCTTGTGGAAAGGATCGCTGGCTCGGGACAACGGAAACCCTGGAGCAAGACGTTCGCCGTATTTCCGACGCCAGGCTCTGGCAATTTCGCATCGCCGCCAGCCAGTCTCTTGTGGAATACGCCCGCGAGCGATTGTCCCGGCAACTGACCGCCTCCGGCGCGTCGCCCGAGGCGGTTGACAGGGCGAAGCACCTGTTTGATCCCAAGATATTGACGCTGGGCTTTGCGCGGCGTTTCGCGACCTACAAGAGACCGAACCTGCTGCTGCACGACCCCGAGCGACTGCTTCGCCTGTTGACCGATCGCGAGCGCCCGGTGCAACTGATCCTTGCGGGTAAGGCCCATCCGGCGGACCAGGCCGGGCAGATGCTGATCCGGGAATGGACCCGTTTCATTCGACGGCCCGAGGCGCGGCCCCATGTGATTTTCCTCAGTGACTACGACATGCTTTTGACCGAGCACCTGGTCCAGGGCGTGGATGTCTGGCTCAATACACCACGGCGACCCTGGGAGGCCTGCGGAACGAGCGGCATGAAGGTGCTAGTCAATGGAGGCATCAATCTTTCGGAGTTGGACGGCTGGTGGGCGGAGGCCTGGACACCCGAATTGGGATGGGCGTTGGGGGACGGGCGGGAACATGGCGACGACCCGGCCTGGGACGCCGCCGAAGCTGAGGCGCTTTACGGCTTGCTTGAAGGTGAAGTGATCCCGGAGTTTTATGCCCGTGATGGGAACGGCATCCCCATCGCTTGGATCGCCAGGATGCGTGAGAGCATGGCAAGATTGACACCACGCTTTTGCGCCAACCGAACGGTGCGCGAATACACCGAGCAACATTACCTCCCGGCCGCGTCAGCATACCGTGAGCGTGCTGCCGATAAGGGCGCTGTGGGCTTGCAAGTAGTCAATTGGCAGCGTGCGATGGAGAAGAACTGGTCAAATCTGCACTTCGGCGAAGTGAAGGTAGCGAGTGACGAGGAAAAACACGTATTCGAGGTTCAGGTTTATCTCAGCGGCCTTGACCCCAATACAGTATGCGTAGAACTTTACGCCGATGGAGCGGATGGGAAAGGGCCAATTCGGCAGGAAATGATGCACATCGCGGAACTGGCGGACACAAACGGCAGCATCTATCGCGTACAGGTGCCTTCAACACGTCCGGCGACGGACTATACGGCGCGAGTGATGCCGCATTACGACGGCGTTGCGGTCCCACTGGAAGACACACGAATCCTGTGGCAACGGTGATTGGATTGCGACATGTGGTGGAGAACAAAGAGACCTTCATGAAAGGCGGAATAGTTTACGCATTGGCGGAGCCAGAGAAGGTGCCGGGTGTGGCATCTGTCGCTGTCGTGTTTTGGTCTTTTCATGAAGGTGGTGAATTCGGCTATTCTTTGTCGCACGCGTACGGCGCTGCATTCGATAATCCCGACTTGATAGTTGCCTGTGTGGTGGGTGATGGTGAGGCGGAAACCGGCCCACTGGCCACCAGTTGGCACTCAAATAAATTTCTAAATCCGATCCATGATGGAGCCGTGTTGCCCATCTACCACAATACTGTGGCTCACGTAGCCCTTCGCAAAAGCCCCTACCGGCAGCAAATGTTCAGTATTGGAAATTTCAAGAAAATTATATTTACTTCGACCCTGAATGGTCAGCCCCAGTATAATCTGAGGCAGTTCCTGCCGGACCTAACGTATTCTTACACTCCTCCCACAGTGCCGACGTTCATCGCGTATTGGAGGACTACATAGACCACATAGAGCCCTAGGAGCCAGGCCCCCTGGATTTTTTTAAAACGACCGTCCTTATTCTTGTGGATAAAGAATCTGAATGAATAGAGGATAATGAGCATTGCCGGAAAGTGGAAAAGGAAGAAGTTCTCCGGAATTGCCAGGGGCCTTGCAGCAGATGCCGCACCGATAACGAACAGGCAGTTCAATACATCCGCGCCAACGATATTTCCCACCGTGATTTCAGGGTGCCCTTTTCTGACGGACGCGAAGGCGGTCATCAATTCCGGCAGCGAGGTCCCAAAGGCCACCATGGTGGCGGCGATGACATCGTCGGGCACTCCCAGCCTGAGAGCTATCTCCGATGCACTGGGTACCAGTATCCGAGCGCCCAGGACCACCAGGAAAAGCCCTCCCACGATCATGAGCCAGCATTTTACGAGGCCCATCACCTCGGAATCATCGGATTCCTCCCCTTCCAATGCCATGTCGCCCCCTTTCTTGGCCCAGATGTAGGACATGAACATGTAGATCCCCAGCAGGACCAGGAAAAAGAAGCCGATCCCCCGATTGAGTACAGGGTTTCCTTTTGTTGCCACCAGAATGATGACGGATACGACCACAAGGAGCGTTGCAGCGCCTACCTGCACCCAACCGGTGCGGTTGAGGATATATCGGTTGACGGGCACTGTGGCCAAGAGACACGTCAATCCGAAAATGAGGCCCGTGTCGGCAATAATGGAACCCACGCCGTTTCCCAGGGCAAGACCCGAGTCACCCATCCAGGCCGCCATAACGGAGACAACGGCCTCCGGCATGGTGGTGCCGAGGGAAATAATCGTGGCCCCAATGACTATCCTTGGCATGCCCGTTCTCCGGGAAAGCTGAACGACCCCGTCAATCATCCAGTCAGCCCCCTTTGAAAGGATCAGGATACAGGCCGCAATCACAACGACTAAGAACAGCAGGGGCTGACCGGCCACGAGGTTTCGCAATACGGTTTCATCCCCTATGAATCGAAAAACAGTGTGCACCTTCCTTTTTCCTTCCGCAGCTTGACTACGTAGTCCAAATCCGAGTGAGGCTTTCTCTTTAGGAAAGCCGTCCAGGACACGCCGGTGCCGAAACTTGAGAACGGTCTGCAACAAAACAACTGCAAAAAAATGAATAGGAAACGTTTATGGGAAAGAAAACCATCTCTTAGAAGCAAAGTCAAGATTTGCTTCTCCTGTCCTGTTCCATGGTCTTATTGCCTTGAGTGCCGGCCTTCGTATGCACAATCGTTAGCTTTTTAGGCTCGAAATGCCGTGATATCCGTGTTATTGTAAGGTCTTTGAGCATTCTTGCTGAAACAAGAGTCCGATGGTGCTGCCAGGGGATGCCGTCGAATCCGGGTGTCCCGAAAAAGAAGAAACACCATGAGGAGGAATTAGAAAATTGAAAGTCATCACAACTGTCTGCCACCGGGATTGCCCTGACACCTGCTTCCTGGATGTAGTCGTGGAGGATGGCAGGATTCTTTCTGTCCGAGGCAGCAAGGAAAATCCAATCACCCGCGGATTTGTCTGCCCAAGGGGTGTGGGAGATCCGAAAAGGGTCTACAGCAGCGAACGCGTCCTATACCCGCATGTGAGGGAAGAAAGTCGTGCCGAGAATTTTGGTAGGGTGACGTGGGATGAGGCCTTGTCAGGATTTACCGAGCGGTTGCGATCTACCCTTGAAACCCACGGCCCGGGATCCGTCCTTCTCTACGATTATCCTGGAAACCAAGGGTTCCTGGCCTGGCAGTTTCCGCAAAGGCTGTGGTACGCGCTGGGTGCAACAACCACGGATTACTCTTTATGCGCTTCTTCCGGTCATGCCGCCATAGGTCTCCACTACGGGTTGACCTACGGAATCCAGCTGGAAGAGCTCGATAAGATGGATGTGATCACCTTTTGGGGAAACAACGCAAAGGTGAGTTCCCCTCACCATTGGGCATTTGCAGCAAGGGCGAGAAAAAACCATAAGGCGGTCATTATTGATGTGGACCCCAGGGAAAGTCCGACCTCTGAAAGTGCCGATATTCGGCTGCACCCCCACCCGGGGAGTGATGTGGCTTTGGCGTACGGCATTGCAAGACAGGTGATTCTGAATGACGGGGTTGATAAACGGTTCATCCATGAATGGACCTACGGTTATGAGGCATTTGAAAAAGAGGCCCTATCCTGGGTCCCGGACCGGGTAGAGCAGGTGACCGGGATTCTCCCGGATCAGATTGAGGCCGTTGCAGATGTCTACATGCATCGACGTCCGGCTGCGTTCATGATCGGTCTGGGGCTGCAAAAATCAAATGAGGGGGGGGGAGCGGCAAGGGCGGTAGCCCTTTTGCCTGCCCTGCTCGGCTATCACAGGGGTTTCCATTACAGCGATGCCCAAGGGAGACATGTGGACTGGGATTGTATTTCCGGGCGCAGCCTGACCAAAAAGAAAGGTCGGATTGTCAGCCAGGTCTCCATGGGGCGGAGGCTGGCATCCGGTGAGTTCAAGTTTGTCTTTGTGCTCGGGACCAATCCAGCAGTGACCTTGCCGGATCAATCGTCGGTAAGGGAGGGGCTTAAGCGTGATGATGTCTTTGTAGTGGTACAAGATACCCACTGGTCTGAAACCGCCCAATTTGCCGACCTGGTCCTGCCCGCACCCACAAACTTCGAGAAGAGCGACGTGAATTTTTGCGATCATCATCTATACTGCAGACTTTCGAACAAGGCCATTGAACCCCTCGGGGAATCCCGAACCGAGATCGACGTCATGCAGGAGATCTCCAGGAGGCTGGATCGGCCCGAGCCGTGGCTGTACCAAGACCCCTGGGAGACCCTGTCGGTCGCCTTCAAAGGGAGTTTCGAGGAAAAGTCTTTCAAAGATTTGATGGCCGGCGAAGTCCTTGAGCTGAGATTGTGCGAGAGAAAGGAATACCAGACGCCTTCGGGAAAAATCGAATTTTCTTCCTCAACTGCCCCCGGAATCGAGGCACGGGACATGCCGTTCCAGACCGAATTGAACACGGAAGAGGATGGATATCTGTTGCTCAACAGTTCCATTCCGAAATACACGCACAGCCAGTTTACGGATGTCTACGGGCCCATTCCTCAAATCGTCTGGATCAACAAAGAAGATGCCCGGACGGCGAAGATTCGTGAAGGAGATACCGTGGTGCTCCATAACGAACGCGGCCGGGTCATGGTCAAGGCCGTGGTGAATGAAAAGGTCAAGCACGGGGTCCTCTGGTCGCCACGGCCGCTCTTCGGGTTGGGTGGAAACCCGTTGAACATCCTCACACCGGGCACCCCTCAGAAACTTGGGGGAGGTCCGAATATCAATTGCATCAGGGTGAAAATGAGAAAGGCGGGGAAGGGGTGTTGAATCGCGGACAGGGTGATTCCGTCTGATGGGAACCTATCTGCTGATCTCGGCGGTCATTTTCTTTGCCGGTTTCACACAGGGCCTATCTGGATTCGGATCCGTTCTGCTTGCCATTCCTCTCCTGGCAGCGTTTCTCGATATCAGGACGGTGATACCCCTGACAGCCCTGGCAGGGCTGGCCATGACCATTATTCTCCTGATTCAGCTTTGGCAGCATGTCCAATGGAAAAAGATACTGACCTTCCTGCTGGGCAGCCTGCCCGGCATCCCCATAGGTGTCCTGTTTCTCAAGGGCGTGGACAAGGGCACGGTCCAACTGGTGCTGGGTGGCCTCCTTATCGTCTACTCGGCCTACAGCTTTTTTCCCAGAAAACCCGTGAAAGGGACGCACAAGGGATGGGCCTATGCATTGGGATTCCTTGGAGGGTGCCTGGGGGGCGCCTTCAGCGCTGCCGGGCCGGCGGTGATCGTCTATGTGTCTCTTCAGGATTGGATCAAGGACCGATCAAAGGCGGCTATGCAAGGGATTTTCTTTGTTTCCGAGACGCTTGTGGTTTTGTTCTACACCCTGAACGGGTTTGTGACATTGCCTGTCTTGAAGTATTTTGGTGTGTCGCTTCCTGCGCTCTTCCTCGGCACCTATGTGGGGTCTCTTTTTTATGGCAGGATCGACGACGTCCAGTACAGGAAGGTCATGTTCGGCCTGCTTGGCCTCTTGGGAGCCTTCATGATCTACCGGGCTTAAGTAAGGGTCGATGCAGCGGATGAAAATTCCGGCCCGATTTGTGCTTGGAATATGGCCTTACAAGAATATTTTCTTTTCAATCTTCTCCATTAAATGGTAAGAACGTCCGTGTCAAAATGACGAAAAAATAGAAAAAGGAACGTTTCATGAACCTGAGACCGCAGCGTAAAAAGGCCATGCTGGCCCTGGAGGATGGCACCGTATTTAAGGGCAGGTCTTTCACAGACGATTATGAGACCGTTGGGGAGGTGGTCTTCAACACCAGCATGTCCGGGTATCAGGAGATCCTGACCGACCCGTCCTATTGCGGCCAGATGGTGACCATGACCTATCCCCTGATAGGAAACTACGGCATCAATGAAGCGGATATGGAGTCCGGAAGGGTCCAGGTCCGGGCGCTGTTGGTCAAAGAATATCAGGATTACCCGAGTAATTGGAGATCGCAGAAGGGTCTGGCCGACTATCTCAAGGAGTATGGCGTGCCCGGCATGGAGGGTTTTGACACCAGGGCCCTCACCCGTCACATACGTCGGGCCGGGGCCATGAAAGGGGCCCTTTCGACCCTGGATCTTGACAGGGATTCCCTCGTGGAAAAGGCGAGAAATGCCCCCGACATGACGGGCAGCGACCTGGTGGGGGAAGTCACTTGCCATGAACCCATGGTATGGGAGCAAGGGAAACCCCTGCCCCTGAAAGATGGTCTGGAAGGCTTTGACTGGCCTGAAAGGCCAGGGGGTTGGCGTGTTGTTGCCATGGACTACGGCATCAAATACAATATCCTTCGCTCTCTGGAAAAGCGGGGCTGCAGCATTCTCATATTGCCCGGAAACGCCGATTCGGCCATGATTGACAAGGTCGACCCCGACGGACTTTTTCTGAGCAACGGTCCCGGGGATCCGGCGGCCGTGACCTATGCCGTGAAAACGGTGAAGGCCCAGATCGGAAAAAGGCCCATCTTCGGCATCTGTCTGGGACATCAGCTCCTGGGACTTGCGCTGGGTGGAAAGACCTTCAAGCTCAAATTCGGACACCGGGGCGCAAACCAGCCCGTGAAGGACCTGACCACGGGCAGGGTGGAGATCACTTCTCAAAACCACGGCTTCTGCGTAGACCTGGAATCCTTGAAAGGTGCGGATATCGAACCGACCCACCTGAACCTGAACGACCGAACCCTTGAGGGCATTTCCCACAAGAAGCTCCCTGTTTTTTCAGTCCAGTATCACCCGGAGGCCTCTCCCGGTCCCCATGACGCCTCTTATCTCTTCGATCGTTTCATTGAGTTGATGGAAAAGGATAAAGACAGGCATAAGGCGTAAGGCAAAAGAACTATTTGATTGATTTCGACTAACCTGTAAACAGGCTCAACGGGTTAACGGGCTGACAGGCAAACGGCGAATGCCAAAACGTACAGACATCAAAAAAATACTGATCATCGGCTCAGGGCCTATCGTCATCGGACAGGCCTGTGAATTCGACTACTCCGGGACCCAGGCCTGCAAGGCCCTCCGGGAAGAAGGCTATGAAGTCGTCCTGATCAACAGCAATCCGGCCACCATCATGACAGACCCTGAAATGGCCCACCGCACCTATATCGAGCCGGTTACCGCATCGATCCTTGCCAAGGTGATCGAAAGAGAGCGGCCCGATGCCCTTCTTCCGACGCTCGGAGGGCAAACGGGGCTCAACACGGCCGTGGAAGTGGCCGAAACAGGCATTTTGGAGAGGCTGGGAGTGGAAATGATCGGTGCCTCTCTCCCGGTCATCAAAAAAGCGGAGGACAGGGAGCGCTTCCGTGATGCCATGGAACACATCGGTTTGAGGGTCCCCAAGAGCGGCATTGCCAGAGACATGGACACCGCGAGAAAGGTGGCGGAGGATATCGGTTACCCGATCATCATCAGGGCCAGTTTCACGCTCGGAGGGATAGGCAGCGGGGTGGCCTACAATCGCGAAGAGATGGATTCAGTAGCAGGTGCCGGCCTGGACGCCAGTATGATCTCGGAAATTATCATGGAGGAGTCCCTCATAGGCTGGAAGGAGTATGAACTGGAAGTCATGCGAGACTTCAAGGACAATGTCGTCATTATTTGTTCCATTGAAAATTTCGATCCCATGGGCATTCACACAGGGGACAGTATCACGGTAGCGCCCGCTCAGACCCTCACCGATCGGGAATACCAGGACATGCGGGATGCTGCCATCGCGATCATCCGGGAGATCGGGGTGGAAACAGGAGGATCCAATATCCAGTTTGCCGTTCACCCGGAGACGGGAGAGATGGTGGTCATCGAGATGAATCCCAGGGTATCAAGGAGTTCGGCGCTGGCCTCAAAGGCCACCGGCTTTCCCATTGCCAAGATAGCGGCCAAGCTGGCCGTCGGCTATACCCTCGATGAGATCGCCAACGATATCACTCGCGAAACACGGGCCTCATTCGAGCCCACCATCGACTACTGCGTGGTCAAGATACCCCGATGGACCTTTGAAAAGTTCCCCATGGCCGAAGATCGGATCACAACCTCCATGCGTTCGGTGGGGGAAACCATGGCCATCGGAAGGACTTTCAAGGAAGCCCTGCAAAAGGCCATACGTTCCCTGGAAATAGGGCGGTTCGGGCTGGGTTCGGACCTTCCAGATAAAAAGGAGCCCGGGCCCGATCTTCACGAGATTGAAGAGAAGCTTATCAATCCCAATTCACAGCGGATTTTCTATATCCGTGAAGCCTTGAAGCAGGGCCTATCTCTGGAGAGGATCTACGAACTGACACGCATTGATCCATGGTTTCTCCACCATATTGAGGAGATCTTCAAACTTGAATCACATCTGAAGGAAATAGCGGAGAAAGGCCCCCACCCGAGGGAGTGGGAAGAGGACTTTTTCAGAGAGATCAAGGGATACGGCTTTTCAGACATGCAACTGGCCCGGATTTTTCACATGGAGGAAGGGGACATCAGGGAGATCCGGAAATCCAAAGGCGTTGAACCGGTCTATAAGCTGGTCGATACCTGTGCCGCCGAATTCGAGGCCTATACGCCCTACTACTATTCCACCTATGAGCAGGAAAACGAGATCCGTGTAAGCGAGAGGAGGAAGGTCGTGATCCTCGGGGGTGGTCCCAACAGGATTGGTCAGGGCATTGAATTTGACTACTGCTGTGTCCAGGCATCCATGGCCTTGAGGGAAATGGGAATTGAGAGTATCATGGTCAACAGCAACCCCGAAACGGTCAGCACGGACTATGACACATCCGACAAGCTCTATTTTGAACCCCTCACCTGGGAGGATGTACTCAATCTGGTTGAACAGGAAAAACCGGAGGGGATAATTGTCCAGTTCGGAGGCCAGACACCTCTCAATATCTCAGTTCCCCTGGAGCAGGCAGGCGTGACGATTCTGGGGACAAAACCGGACAGCATCGACCGTGCCGAGGACCGGAGACGGTTTCAGAGCCTGCTCAAGAAACTGGATATCCTCCAGCCTGAAAACGGCATCGCCACCAATCGGGAGGAGGCCCTGGAAGTCGCGGACCGTGTCGGGTACCCTGTTCTGGTCAGGCCGTCATTTGTGCTGGGCGGCCGCGCCATGAAAATCGTTTATGATGAGGCGGACCTTGAATACTATATCAAGAGCGCGGTGGACGTGTCTCCCGGAAAGCCTGTCCTCATTGATCGGTTCTTGGAGGATGCCACGGAAATCGACGTGGATGCCCTGTCGGACGGACAGAAAACGGTCATCGGCGGTATCATGGAACATATCGAGGAGGCAGGGATTCACAGCGGCGACAGCGCCTGTGTCCTGCCGCCCATATCCCTGAAACCCGAAGTGATCGAAGAAATCAAGGCACACACACGGGCCCTGGCCGGGGAACTCCACGTTGTGGGCCTGATGAACATACAGTATGCCGTACAAAAAGGGGTGGTTTATGTGCTGGAAGTCAATCCGAGGGCCTCAAGAACGATCCCCTTTGTGAGCAAGGCCACCGGCGTTCCGCTGGCCAAACTGGCCACAAAAGTGATCATGGGTTATCGGTTGAAGGACCTGGGTCTGGTGGACGAGATAGCGCCCGAGCACGTTTCAGTCAAGGAATCGGTCTTCCCCTTCGCCCGTTTTCCCGGGGTGGACACTATCCTCGGCCCGGAGATGAAATCAACCGGGGAGGTGATGGGAATAGACCGTTCTTTCGGTCTGGCCTTTGCAAAGTCCCAATTGGCTGCAGGTCAGAATCTGCCTCTCAAGGGTAATGTTTTTGTGAGCGTCAAGGACCAGGACAAACTGCGATTTCTGGAAACGGCCTTTGCCCTTTATGACCTGGGGTTCAAGATTATGGCCACGGAAGGAACCTCTGCCTTTTTTTCCGAGCATGGGATAATAAATCAGCGGGTAAACAAGGTCGGACAGGGGCGCCCGCATATCGTGGATATGATCAAGAACGGAGAAGTGGACCTGGTGATCAATACCCCCGGCAGCAAGAAGGCCGTTTCGGAGTCTTACTCCATCCGGCGGGCGGCCCTGACTTTTAATATCCCATATACAACAACCCTGGCCGGTGCCCGGGCAACGGCCCTGGCCATCAAGGCCCTGGAGGAGGGACAGCTGGATGTGAAAACCCTACAGGAATACCACCGGGTGAAGGCGGAAGGTGGAAGGCGGAAGTAGGAAGGTTTTCTGCAGCATATGCATAGCGAAGTGGAACCGAACCTGAAAAAGACCCTCAGGTTCTACTCCTGAGTTCCGATTTGGGGTTTAACATAAATTCACAGAAGTGCGTGGGGTTTGAAGACGTAAACCCCAAATAGCCGTCCATGTCGGTGTTTGGTGCCAAGTGCACTATGAGAAAGGGTCTGAAAAAGAGTCTCACGCCCGGCTCCTTGACTCCGGCGGATGAGACGACTTCGTTGGAAGTCGGAAGATTTGGCCGTTGGGTTTTTGTGGGCAAAAGACGTAAAAATTAGCTGATATTAAGGAAATGAATATGGATCATCCAAGAGAAAAATGCGGTATTTTCGCGGTAATTGGGCACGAAGACGCCGCTAAACTGACCTATTTTGGGCTCTATGCCCTCCAGCATCGCGGCCAGGAGAGTGCAGGCATTGTTGCTTCAGACGGTAATCACGTACGGGAGCACAAGGCCATGGGACTGGTGCCGGATATCTTTAATGAGGGGATTCTGGACGAGCTCAAGGGAAACATCGCCCTTGGCCACGTGAGGTACTCCACCACGGGCTCGTCTCTTCTCGTAAATGCTCAGCCCTTCAGGGTCCGGTATTCGGGTAAATCCCTGGCCATTGCCCACAACGGCAATCTTGTGAATGCACATGAGATCCGGGCGCAACTTGAAGAAGCCGGATCTATTTTTCAGACCACCATGGACAGTGAGGTGGTCCTACACCTGACGGCCAAGTGCATCAGGAAGGGACTCGAACAGGCCATGATCGAGACCATGGCCCAGGTCAAGGGGGCGTACTCCATGGCCATCATGACGGAAGACACCATCATTGCCGCCAGGGACCCCAACGGATTCAGGCCTTTGTGCATCGGAAAACTGGATTCCGGCTACGTGGTTTCTTCGGAAACCTGTGCCCTGGACCTCGTGGATGCGAAATTTATCCGGGAGGTGGAGCCCGGGGAGATCGTCATCATCAATGAGGCCGGCTTGAGGAGTGTTCCGTCAGGTATCAAATCCAGGAAGAGCCAGTGCATTTTTGAATTGATCTACTTTGCGCGGCCTGACAGTAATATCTTCGGCGAGAATGTCTACCTCTTTCGAAAGGAACAGGGAAAATTGCTTGCCAGGGCCTTCCCCCTGGATGTGGATCTGGTGATGCCTTTTCCGGATTCGGGAAACTACGCGGCCATCGGTTATGCCCAGTCATCAGGTCTTCCTTACGAGATGGGCGTTATTCGGAATCACTATGTGGGCCGTACATTTATTCAACCCTCACAGAGCATGCGTGATTTCGGTGTCAAGGTGAAACTCAATCCGGTGCGGGAATTACTCAAAGACAAAAGGGTATTGATCATTGAAGATTCCATCATCAGGGGAACCACGGCAAAGACGAGGGTCAGGACCCTGAGAAAGATAGGGGCCAGGGAGATTCACATGCTGGTGAGCTGCCCGCCCCACCGCTTCCCCTGCTACTACGGCATTGATTTTTCCTCCAGGGGCGAACTCATTGCAGCCCAAAAAACGGTGGATGAGATCCGTGACTATGTCGGGTTGGACAGCCTGGGATATCTGGACATAGAAGATCTGGTGAAGGCCACGCGCATACCCCATGGAGATCTCTGCCTGGCCTGTTTTGATGGTCGTTACCCGGTTCCCGTCGATGTCGGCTTTACCAAGACCTGCCTTGAGGTGGATTAGCCCGGATGAAGGCGTGTTCCACGGGCATGCCGCCGGTTTAGTGAAATGAAGACATGAAACCAAAACCTGACGAAATAGCTTGTCTCTACGAGATCAGCAAGGCCATTCATGTCTCCCTGGACCTGAAAAAATCCCTCTACACAGTGCTTGATCTCCTTTCGGAACATCTGGGCATGAAAAGGGGCTCCATTACCCTGCTCAACCCCGAAACAGCGGAAATCCACATCGAGGTGGCCCATGGGATCTCCAGTTCGGCCAAGTCGCGGGGCAGGTACAGACTGGGTGAGGGTGTCACAGGCCAGGTCATCAAGAGCGGTCGACCCATGGCTGTTCCCAAGATTGATAACGAACCCCTGTTTCTCGACCGGACAGGGGCGCGAAGCAGGATTGATAAATCGAGAGTTTCGTTCATCTGCGTGCCCATAAAAGAGGAGCGACGTGTGGTGGGCGCTCTAAGTGTCGATAGGGGTGCAGACGGCAAGGAAACCTTGGGAGATAATGTCCGACTCCTCACCGTCATCAGCAGTCTGATTGCACAGAAGGTTTCACTGCTGGAAAAAATCAACCGTGAAAAAGACAGGCTCAGGGATGAAAATACAAGGCTCAGAAAAGAGCTGAACAAGAAATACAGCTTCACCAACATTATCGGTAACAGCCGGAAAATGCAGGAGGTCTTCTACCTCATTATCCAGGTGGCCAAAAGCAACGCCAATGTGCTCTTGCTGGGGGAAAGCGGCACGGGAAAGGAACTCGTGGCCAACGCCATCCACTACAACAGCCTCCGCGCAAGCAAGGCCTTCATCAAAATAAACTGTGCAGCGCTCCCGGCCAACCTGGTGGAAGCTGAACTTTTTGGGTACGAAAAGGGCGCATTTACGGGAGCCAACAGACAGAAGGAAGGGAAATTCGAACTGGCCTCCGGCGGCACCGTTTTTCTGGATGAAATCGGCAGCCTGGCCCTGGAAAGTCAGGGCAAACTTCTGCGCGTTTTACAGGAGAAAGAGCTTGAGAGACTGGGTGGTACGCGAATCATCAGGGCCAACATCCGGCTTATTGCGGCAGCCAACCAGGATCTTCGATCGGCTGTGGAACGGGGTGCCTTCAGGGGGGACCTTTATTATCGCCTGAATGTCTACCCCATCTACCTGCCCCCCCTGCGGGAGAGAGAGGCTGACATCCTGCTTTTGTCGGACTATTTCCTTGAGAAGTACTCCAAGGAATATAATAAGGATATTAGAAGGATATCTACTCCCGCCATCGATGCTCTGACGCAATACCACTGGCCCGGAAATGTCCGGGAACTGGAGAATTGTCTGGAACGGGCCGTACTGCTTTGTGAGGATCAGGTCATTCACAGCTATCACCTTCCTCCCACCCTGCAGACCGCCATTGATACCGGTACCCCCCAGGCCCAATCCCTCAAGGAGGCGTCAGAGCAATTTGAGCGGGAATTGCTGATCGACGCCTTGAAAACATCGCGTGGCAATATGCGAGAAGCCGCAAGTGCACTCAAGACCACTGAGCGTATCTTTGGGTACAAGGTAAAAAGATACCATATTGATTTGAAACAGTACCGATAGCCCGGTTATGAGGAGGCAATAACGGTGGATGGAGGATCAATGGCGTAGCACGAGAAGGCCAGCCTGAAACAGACAGCCCGAGGATACGGCGCAGTTCGAAACATGAACTTTCCTTCAGCACTGATGCCCCTGAGAACTCGTTTGGTATCATTATTGCATTTATTGGGGACCATTGCATTTTTACCATTTTTTGTCCCAGGAGAGAGCTATGAAATGCCCGAAGTGTGGTTATATCAGTTTTGACTACAATCAGATTTGCCCGAAGTGCAGCAAGGACATAGGCAACGAGCAGAAAAAGCTCAATCTGCCGGCGTTCAAGCCTGATCCTCCCTATCTCCTTGAGGCCTTGACAGGATCCGCCAGTGAGAGTCGAATCGGACTTGAACCAGGCACCTTCGTGGAATCCCCCGACATGGAGCCGGTAATAGGCGCCGCTATGGATGATACCGGTGTCGCCATGGATGATACCGGTGTCATGAGAAAGGCATCGTTGTTCGGGAAGAATGATGAGGAACTTGAGATGGAGATGGAGGGGCAGGCTTCTGAAGCCCCTGCCATGGAGTCGGGGGATTCGATTGAGACCGAAATATCCGCCGTTGACCTGAGCGAAATTGAAATGGAGACCGAGGGGGAAAATCAGGATGCACTTTCCTTTGACCTGGGGGATCTGCCCGACGAGATAGAGATAACCGATCCACCCCCGGGGCCTGCCGACGCAATAGGAGATGGTACTGTCGCCATTTCAGGAGTAACACCGGTGATCGAGGACATGGGCCTTGGGAGTAGCCCGGATGAAGAGATCTCTCTTGATCTGGATGAGGTGTCAGACGAGAGCCTGGAGGCTGCCATGGCGCTCGAAAAAGAGGAACTGGAATTGGCCTTGGATCTTGAAGCGCTTTCCGAAAATGCCCGAGATCTGGATGAAATCAGCCTTGAACCAGGGAACGAATTTGAAGAAGGGTCGTTTGATCTTTCTGAGATGGGAATGGATGAAGCAGGAAAAGGACCTGAAGCAGAAGAGGGTCCTTTCAATGATTCTGAAATGCTGACCGTTGAACTTGATTCAGAAAAAAAAGAGAAATCAGAGGATCCTTGAGGCACAGCTTCTCAAAAAGATCACGCCCTACGGATGAGTCAAGTGCTAAAGCATGCCACACCTTTCCCGCAGGTGCGCATTCTCTATGGCAAGTGCAAGCGGCCCGCTCATGGCATTCAGGATTCGGAGATCGCCTTTTCTGAAACCATAGGGCCCCGACAGCGAATCCACATAGAGGACCCCATAGGTCTGTTCATGGCTGACCAGGGGCACACACAAGAGAGAGCCGATTTCCAGGGTACTTTCATTTTCCGAGATATCCGACGGCGCCTCATAATCCGTGTTGGACATCCTTACCGCCTTTCCTTCCTCCATGACTCGATCGATCACGACCTCACTGAAACCCGTTTTGGAATGCTCAACGTCTTTTTTCGAGCGACTGACCACATCCTTCTTCTCTTTCTTCCCCTCATCGAAGAGGATGACGGCCGCCCTGTCAATTCTGGGAAGGGCTTTAAGGAACGTTTCGAGCAAACTTTCCAGCATCTCGTGGAGGGGTGTAGCGGACCGGATAAGCCTTGACAGGGCATACACTGTCTCCAGATCACCGGATGACCTTTTTCGTCGTTCATCCTCCGGTATTCCTTTGTCAGTTCCCATACCCACGGGATCAGGGGTCATGAAGCCCTTCTTTCTCAAAGATGGCTCTGACGGGCCTCCATCCAGGAGTATAATGGTGTTGCCGAGGGATATGGTGTCGCCTGAATCCACCTCGAAACCCTCCCCCGGGGGAATCAATTTGTCATTGAGCCATGTTCCGTTGGTGCTTTTGAGATCCTCGAGAAAGAGTTTTTTTCCAATGAAGTAGAGTTTGATCTGTTTTCTGGAAATGGTGGAATCTTTTATTTGAATATCATTCCTCGAAGAACGGCCGATGAATACGGTGGCACCCCCAAGCTCAAAACTCTTGCCCTTCAGGGGCCCGCCAATGATTTGCAGTTGCTGCATGCCTATCTCCTCCCCACCATCTTTCAGTAGCACAAATCAATTGGTAAGCGCAACCAAAAGTGATGAAATCGTAATAAGGTTTTAACCCGGCCCGGTGCTCTCAGGAGTCCTGTTTCAGCGTTTTGGGCTTCTTGAAGGGGAAAATCAAGTATGGGTTGGGGTTTTGCCGGGAAGTCGTCAAAGTTTTGGCGATTAGGAGTCAGGACGGAGCGTATGCTGTGGCGCTTCAGGGGAGACATTCGCGGGAGGCGTCGCCATTGTATGCCATTCCAGAGTAATGTCCCTCTGACGCGCCCTCACTGAAGGACATGGGCGGAGTGTGAAGTGTGGGATACGGGGGTGCGGAAAGGATGGCATATAATTTGCAAAATTAGGCTCAAGACCGGACACGGCATCGGTCATTGAAACCATGCTGAGAGATCAGCTCCACATTCAAGACAGGATCTTATGGAAGAAAGAATGCCCAAAAAAGAAGGCCTTTCCCCCGGGCCCATGGAAGAGGAAAAATTGGGTCCAAGGATCGGTGAACTCCTTATCAAAGAAGGGTTTATCAAGGAAAAGGATCTTGACCACGCCCTCTCAATCCAAAGTCAGGAGGCGGAATGGTCCAAATATCCGTTGGGAGAAATCCTGGCCAAGAGTGGCGCCCTCTCCCAACCGGATCTGGAAAGGATTCTGAAGCACCCGGAACTCAGGAGTCACATAGGAAGTCTGGCGGTCCAGAAGGGTTTCTTGGATCGCGAACAGCTCCAGGCCTGTTTGACCAAGCAAGACCCGAAAGAACTCCTCGGAGAGGTGTTTGTCCGTGAAGGGCTCCTGACCCGGGAGGAACTGGAAGGTCTCCTGAAAGAACAATTGAATTCGCGCAGGATTGGTGAACTCGCCGTAAAAATGGGTCTCGTGAAGCAAGAGGCGCTTGAACGGGCACTGAGCATTCAAGTGACCAAGAGGACCCTGGGGGCCGTGCTTTGTGGTGAAGGTGCGATCAACCCGCTCGATCTTTATTATGTAATGAACAAGCATAAAAAACAAATGCGGCTGGGAGATATCCTGGTCCGTCAGAAATATTGCGACAAGCAAGATCTGAACAAGGCACTCCAGGAGCAAAGGCACAGCAGTGAATCCATAGGAGACATCCTGCTTCGGAAAAAGCTTATTTCCAAGGCGCAACTCCAGGACGCACTTTCAAAGCAATCCAATATCCCTTTCAGGACACTCACGGAATTCGCATACAGTGAGGAGGACAAAAACAAGCTTTCCCGAATCATCAGCCAGAAATACGCAGAGAAAAACCTGATGATTCCCATATCCCTCATTGGAAGGGATATCACCATAGCATTGGTGAAACCCGAGAAGATCTTTACCGTCAGGGAGCTGAAGGCCCTTTACAGCAACCTCAATGTGTCCTGCGTTCTCATAACCGAAGAAAAATTCAGTGAACTGTTCGAGGTCCTCTACAGTCGTAGGCTGGGCGGGAGGCAGTCGGAACAAGAGTCAGAAGAGGAAGCGCCTCCGGAAAAAATGGATTTCATGCAGATCGAACTGGATGAGGACATGGATGGCGCCGAAGATGATGCTCCGGTATATGACGCACAGGACTTTGAGGTGGAGGAGCTGGTCAATTTTATTATCAAATACGGGATCAGCAATGGCGCCAGCGATATCCATCTGGAACAGGACCGGGATGGCGTCAAGCTGCGATACAGGATCGACGGTGTCCTGCAGGACATGAACCTGGCCTGGCTGAAAAAAAAGCTCCAGGAGAAATCCGGATCGATTATTTCGCGAATTAAGATCATTTCCAACCTGGACATAGCTGAGAAGCGCCTTCCACAGGACGGTGTGTTCAGAATCAACTACTATGACAAGGCAAAGGGCAAGAAATACGACCTGGATTTCAGGGTGGCCACTTGCAGGGCCATTACGGGAGAAAACGTGGTCATCCGCATTCTGGATTCACGCAAGGCCAACGTGGGCCTCGAAAATCTCAACCATTCAGAGCATGTGGTGAAGCCATTTAAAATGTCCTTGAAGAGTTCTGCAGGAATGATTCTGGTGACGGGACCTACCGGGAGTGGAAAATCTTCCACCCTGTATGGTGCTATGAAATACATCTACGACCCCAGCACAAAGATCATCACCGCCGAGGATCCCATCGAGTATAGCTTCCCGGGCATCATGCAGACGCAGGTACATCACAAAATTGACCTGGGCTTTGCGAGGCTCCTTCGCTCCTTTCTAAGATTGGATCCGGATATTATCCTGGTGGGCGAAATTCGCGATTCAGAAACGGCCAGAATCGGTTTCGATGCGGCCCAGACCGGGCATCTTGTTCTGAGCACCTTGCATACCAACGATTCGGTCAGTTCCGTCGCTCGGCTCTTGGATCTGGGAGTGGAAAGGAGCCAGATCGGCGCATGCCTGAGCTGCGTGTTGGCCCAGAGACTGGTGCGTAGTATCTGCCCTGCCTGCTCCGAAGAATATATGCCGGATGAGACTATTTGGTCCATTATCTTTGATTCCTACCCGTCCCACCTGAGGTTTTATAAAGGGAGGGGATGCGAGGCCTGTGGATTTACGGGATACAAAGGCAGGACGCTTATCTCCGAGATTTTTGAGATCAACAAAGAGATCTCAGCCGCCCTGGTAAAAGGCGCGGAAGTGGATGAACTGAAGTTGCTGGCCCAGGCCACCGGTATGAAAACCCTCCTGGATGATGCTTTGCTCAAATTGGAGTCAACGACATTGAATGAGATCCTCCGGATGGTGCCACACGACATGATACAGATGTTCCGAACGAGGAACGCCCAGGAGGAACTGGCCGCAAAAACCACAGAACGCATACCAGGAGGGGAGGCCTTTACACTGGCCGATCCGGAAAAAGACAAAGCGGTATTGGAGCGTCTTTCCGATGCATTCATCTCGATGAAAGAAGGCCTGGGTCAGGAAACCAACCGGGATGAACCGCCCCTTTTCATGGAATTCCTTGTTGAGAGTTTCCATGAAGTTCGCAGCCGTTATCAGTGTGATGAAGTTCAGTTTTGTCTGAAGGCCCAGGATGGCAAAGTGGAGATCTCCGCACTTCCCGTTGATTCTTGAGGAAACCGAAAATCCTGAGTTTCGGTTTCCGTGAGTAAAAAGTCCAGAGGACCGGACTTTTTACGATTTCATCAGACATAAAGGAAAAGATTTTTCTGAAGGGATGACATGAGCAGAACCATTGCGATCACAAGTGGAAAGGGCGGCGTAGGTAAGACCAACATCAGCGTCAACCTGTCCCTCTATCTTTCTCGAAAGGGTTACCGAGTCTGCCTGTTTGACGCGGACCTGGGTCTGGCCAACGTCAGCATCCTTCTAGGCCTTCAACCCGAATCCACGCTGGCGGATGTGGTCAACGGGGGCATGGAACTCAAAGACATCATGGTGAATTACCACGGCGTAGATGTACTCCCCGGGAGTTCGGGGGTGGAGGACCTGGCAAATCTGGTTCCTTCCGACAGGGAAGACCTCTTGAAGGCCTTTGGGGCGCTCGAAGACCATGATTTTATCCTGTTTGACACTTCCGCCGGGGTTTCCCGCGATGTGGTTGCCTTCTGTTTGGCATCATCCGAGGTCATACTGGTGGTGACGCCCGAGCCCACATCACTTACGGATGCCTATGCCCTGCTGAAGATCCTGCTGGCGAACGGATTTGAGGGCCACGCAAGGGTGGTTGTAAATCAATGCAAGACCCTTGATGTGGCACAACTGGTCTACAAGAAATTCAAGGCGGCTGTTGCGAAGCACCTGGGAACCGAGCTGTCCCCGCTCGGTGTCATTTTTGAAGACAAACAGGTAACGCAAGCGGTCAAAGAACAGAAGGCCCTCCTGTCGATCTTTCCGGAGAGCAGGGCGGCAAAGTGCATTGAAAAGTTGGGGGAACGGCTCCTGGCTGAAAAACCGGAGGAATTTGCATCTCCTGGCTTGGGTTCATTCTGGAAGAAATGTCTCGGTCTCTTCAACACACCTCTCAATTTGAAGGGCAGGAAGGACACAGAGAAGGAAGATGCTGCTGCACCCGGTGTCGAAGAGGACAAATGGAAGGGGAGAGGAACAGGGGTTCCCGAAAAAACGGGAGAAAAGACCGCGCCCCGGGAACCGTCCCAGTCCCGGAAAGAATCACGGACCGACCCGGCGAAGGGCGATAGGACGGACCACCTGATCAAAAGCATATCGCAGGTATCCGAAGAACTGAGAAGGCTTCGCCGGGCCATCGAAAGAGGAAACGGCGGGACGACCCCTGACAGCACCATCAACGGGGCATCCATTCATAAACCTGTAGTTCTTGATTTCGATGCATTTTTGCATCGAACAGTGAAAGAAAAAAGGAGCCATGGCAAAGACTAAGAAAGACATTGACCGCTTCATCAAGGAAATAGAACAGATTCCCACTATTCCCGTGATCTCACATGAGCTGATGAACCTCCTGTCTGATGAAAATGCTTCGATCAAGAAGTTGACCGAGGTGATTGAAAAGGACCAGGCCATGGCCGTCAAGATCCTGAAAATGGCGAATTCGGCCTTTTACGGCACCCTCGGCAAGGTGAGTTCCATTGATCATGCCCTCGTGATCCTGGGGACTGGTGAAATAAAGTCCATTCTGCTGGCATTTTCAGTGCGTAACTTTTTCAGCAATACGACGAGCGATTCCATCGATCGAAACCGTTTCTGGAAGCATTCTATCATTTGCAGCCAGGTGGCGAAATACCTGGCGAGATATTTCAATAGGTCATCTGACGACACCATTTTTCTCAGCGCCTTGATCCATGACATGGGAAAGGTGGTTTTTGACGAGTACTTCCATGAAGATTTTGTGAACATCGTCCATTTTGTAAATGAGAACCACTCTACCTTCAGTGAAGCAGAAAAGGAAATTCTGGGAATCACCCATTACCAGGTAGCTGCCAAGCTTCTCCAGCAGTGGAAATTTCCCCAGAAGGTGGTCATGCAGGTCTTTTTTCATCATGCTCCCTGGCACGATAAGGGTGACGGAGCGGGATCCATCATTGTCTACCTGGCCAATCTTCTTGCAAAAATGGCCGGATATTCCTGCCTGGAATCGGAAAAGGTTATCGCGCTTTCACAATTCGCCAATTCGAAGGCAATGGACTTTGTAGTCAAGGGGGGGTTTGACCTGGATGGCGACAGTCTGGAAAAACTCGTTCATCAGATCCAGGAATTCATCTCCATGGAAATGGAAAACGTGCTGAGCCTGTTTGGACCCTGATTCCCCACCCTTTTTCCCATAAGCAAACATTTCTGAGAAAAGATTCCCGTGCCCTCGCTGACGCCACTCCACCAATTTCTGCAAACTGCCGCGTCGCTGAGGGGAGGGGCTGTGAATTCGTTTCCGCCTTTTTTCTCATAGGCTCCCGTTTACCGCATAACTTGGCTTTCAACACCGACAAATTTCCAGAAAAAAGCATTGACTTCGCTGCCGGGCTATGCTAATCAAAAAATGAATGACAGCTCATTCATATTTTTTTCAGCACTTCACGCCTACCGCCCTGCGGTTGGGACGGTTCTTGTAACCCTTAGGTAGTTTCCAAGGAGGTCGCTTTTATGGAGAAAAAAATTAAAAAGGCCGGTGTGATCGGGGCAGGTGTCATGGGGGCCACTATCGCCGCCCAGTTGGCCAACGTGGGGATAGAGACAGTCCTGCTTGATATCGTCCCTCCCCAGTTGACCGATGAGGACAAAAAGAAGGGCTTGACGGAAGAGAGTGGCGTTTTTAGAAACAGATTCGCAAAGAACGGGCTCAATGCGGCGCTGAAAGCCAAACCTGCATCCTTCTATGTATCGGAAAACAGCAAGTTGATCACCATCGGGAACATGGAAGATCACCTCTCCCTGTTGTCCGATGTGGACTGGATTATCGAGGTGGTGGTCGAACGGCTGGATATCAAACAGAAGGTATTTGAGAAAATAGAATCGGTTCTGACTCCGGGAACCCTGATGAGTTCCAACACCTCGGGGATTCCCGCAGCAGCCATATGCGAGGGCCGTTCAGAGTACTTCAGAAAGCATTTTGCCATTACCCATTTCTTTAATCCCCCACGGTACATGAAACTCCTGGAGATCGTGCCGGGCCCTGAAACCCTCCCTGAAGTGGTTCAGACCCTTGCGGAAACCTGTGAAAAAGTAGTGGGGAAGGGGATCGTCTATGCCAAGGATACGCCCAATTTCATAGCAAACCGCATCGGTATTTTCGGGATGCTCTATATTATTCAGGCCATGATGGATCTGGGCCTGACCATTGAGGCGGTAGACAAGCTGACCGGACCGGTGATCGGACATCCCAAGAGCGCCTCCTTCAGGACGGCGGATCTTGTGGGGCTGGATACCATACTCCATGTGGCTGAAAACGTATATGACGGTACACCCGAAGACGAAAAGCGCGAGACCTTCAAGCCGCCGGAGTTCATCGGAAAGATGATCGAGAAGGGCCTTCTGGGCGAAAAGACAAAACAAGGCTTTTACAAGAAGAGCAAAGATGCAGAGGGGAAAAAGACCATCCTCTCCATTGATCCCTGCACCCTCGAATATAGCCCCCAGGAAAAGGTCAAGATAGCCTCTCTCGAAGCAGCCAGGGGCGCCGGTGGAACCGGAAACAAGCTCAAGAGCCTGTTTTACGCCGATGATGTGGGAGGGAAATTCACCTTCAGGCACACGACGGAAGGCCTGATATACTCTGCCAATCGAATCCCCGAAATAGCAGACGACATTGTTAATGTGGACAACGCCATGAAATGGGGATTTGCCTGGAGGATGGGACCATTTGAGGCCTGGGATGCCCTGGGGGTGGGCAAGTCCGTCGCCAAGATGAAGGAATCGGGCTACCAGATACCCGCCTGGGTCCAGGAGATGCTTGACAGCGGGAAAGAGTCCTTTTACCGGCGTGAAGGGGGTGCCCTCTATTTTTATGACCTGGCTGCAAAAGACTACAGGGAGGTCCCCGTCAAACCCGGCATCATCCTGCTGCCCTCCCTGAAAGATCAGGCCAAAGAGGTGGCCGGAAATAGCGGCGCATCCCTTATCGACCTGGGTGACGGCGTGGCGTGTCTTGAATTTCATGCCAAAATGAATGCCCTGGGCGATGATATCATCAGCATGGTGGCAAAGACGGCTGAAATCGTTGAAAAGGATTTTGAGGGTCTGGTGATTGCCAACCACGCAGACAACTTTTCTGTTGGTGCCAACCTCGCATTAATCCTCTTTGCGGCCCAGGAAGAGGAATGGGATGACCTGGATTGGGCCGTGAAGACCCTTCAGAACTCCCTGATGAAACTTAAATACCTGGAAAAGCCCGTTGTGGCTGCGCCTGCGGGCATGGCCCTGGGCGGGGGATGCGAGGTCTGCCTGGCCGCCGATCGCGTCAGGTATGCGGCCGAGACCTACATCGGCCTGGTGGAGGTGGGCGTCGGCCTGATCCCTGCCGGGGGCGGTACCAAGGAACTGCTTATTCGCAATACGGAACACCTGTTCGAGGTACAGCGAGGAGGAATATATCCGAAGCAGATCGAGTTGATGCCGTTTGTGGCCAGGGCGTTTGAGACCATTGCCATGGCCAAGGTTGCTACATCAGGGCCCGAGGCGGTGAATCTTGGCTACCTGAGACCCACTGATAGGATGACGGTGAACCGGGATTATCTCATCGAGGATGCCAAGAGGACAGTCATGGCCATGATAATGGAAGGCTATGCTGCTCCGAGACCCAAAGAAGAGATCCGGGTGGCCGGGGAAAACACCTTCGCCATGATAAAACTGGCCCTATGGACCATGCACGAGTCAGAGTTCATCACCGATCACGATGTGACCGTGTCCGAAAAGGTGGGTTATGTCCTATGTGGCGGCAATGTCCTGGCCGATACCAAGGTGACCGAACAATACCTGCTGGACCTGGAAAGGGAGGCCTTTCTGAGCCTATGTGGTGATCCCAAAACCCAGGCCAGGATGCAGCATATGCTGACCAAGGGCAAACCGCTCAGGAATTAATCGTGCCCATGGACGGACTTTTTTGCAATTCCATCAATCTTGAGGGAGGAAAATAAAATGAAAGAAGCCGTGATTGTTTCCGCCTGCAGGACCGCAGCCGGGAAGGCCCCTCGCGGAACCTTGAAAGATACACGCCCTGAACAGATGGGATGTGCTGTTTTGGGTGACCTGTTGAAAAGGGCAGGGGATATGGACCCCGTGCTCATCGACGATGTGGTCATAGGGTGCACCTTCCCCGAGGCAACCCAAGGGTTGAATCTTGCGCGGGTCCTGGTGATGTCCATGGGTTGGCCGGACCGGGTGCCCGGAGTTACCGTTAACCGATTCTGCTCTTCCGGCCTTCAGGCCATTGCCATGGGAGCCGAGAAGATCATGTGCGGGTTCGCCGACGTAGTCGTGGCCGGCGGCGTGGAAAGTATGAGCCAGATTCCCATGGGTGGAAGCATGATGTACCCCAATCCGGCCCTGGTGGATATGAGGCCCGGTGCCTTCACCGGGATGGGTCTCACCGCCGAGAATGTGGCGGAAAAATTCAACCTCACTCGTGAGGAGCAGGATGCATTCGGTGCGAGAAGCCAGCAGAGGGCCGAGGCAGCCATAAAGGCCGGAAAATTCAAGGACCAGATCGTGCCCCTGAAGGTGAAGAAACAGAAACAGCTTGCGGACGGGCGCTTTGAATTTGACGAAGTCATCTTTGATACGGATGAGGGCGTGCGCCCCGGAACCACAGCGGAAAATATTTCCGGGATCCGACCTGCGTTCAAACCCAACGGCACTGTTACTGCGGGGAATTCATCTCAGACCAGTGACGCGGCGGCCGCAGTGCTGCTCATGTCCAAGGAGAAGGCCAGGGAACTCGGCCTCAAACCCATGGCCACCTTCCGGTACTACGCTGTCGAGGGATGCGAGCCCGAATACATGGGGGTCGGCCCTTCCGTTGCCATTCCCAGAGTTTTAAAGATAGCAGGGATGAATCTTGACCAGATGGAACTGATCGAGTTGAACGAGGCGTTTGCCGCCCAGTCGATTTACTGTATCCGGGAGCTTGGCATTGATGAAGAAATCACCAATGTGAACGGCGGTGCCATTGCCCTGGGTCATCCGCTCGGTTGTACGGGTTCCAAATTGACCACCCAGTTGATCTACGAGATGCAGGAGAGAAAATTGAGGTGGGGCCTGGTTTCCATGTGCATAGGATTCGGCATGGGGGCAGCCGGGATTTTTGAAATAGAGGACTATTGATGAGATCGTAAGGCGTCATCAAACCGCCTGATGATGGGCGGGCTTTTTACGATTTCATTTCTGATGAGAAAGGAGCAGGACAATGGCTGAGAAGATTTTTGCAGGGGGAGAATTCCTGATCGCCGACGTGGCGCCCGATGAGGTGTTTACGCCTGAGGATTTTACTGATGAACACAAAATGATTTATGAAACGGCCAAGGATTTTGTGGCCAAAGAAGTCCAGCCTCACATTGAAGAAATGGAGGAAAAAAACCCTGAGCTGGTGATGGAAATTTTGGGAAAGGCCGGAGAACTGGGACTCCTGGGCACGGATGTGCCGGAAGAATACGGTGGCTTGGGCCTGGACAAGGTGAGCACCACAGTCGTAGGTGAAGTTATGGGTACCGCAGGATCATTTTCCGTGGTCTATGGGGCCCACACCGGCATCGGAACCCTGCCAATCGTCTATTTCGGTAATGAAGAACAGAAAAACAAATATCTGACCAAGCTTGCTTCCGGAGAATGGTGTGCTTCTTACTGCCTGACTGAACCCGGTGCCGGTACCGACGCGCTGAATGCCAAGACCAAAGCGGTGCTCTCCGAAGATGGAAAATTCTATATCCTCAATGGGGAAAAACTTTTCATCACCAATGCGGCATGGTCAACAAGTTTTATTGTCTACGCAAAGGTTGACGGTGAAAAATTTACGGGCTTCATCGTGGAGAAGGATTTCCCGGGGTTCTCCACGGGCAAGGAAGAAAAAAAGATGGGGGTCCATGGTTCTTCCACGCGTCCGGTGATCCTGGAAGATGCCAAGGTGCCGGTCGAAAATGTCCTGTTCGAAGTGGGGAAAGGGCACAAGATTGCATTCAATATCCTCAATATCGGACGCTGGAAACTTGGTGCCATGACCACCGGCGGTTGCAAGGCCTGCGTGACCGAGGCCGTGAAGTATGCAAACGGCAGGATTCAGTTCAAGGTGCCCATCAGCTCCTTCGGCATGATCCAGGAAAAGCTGGCGAATATGGCGATCAAGGGCTACATGAGTGAGAGCATGATGTACCGGATGGCGGGTATGTTCGACGATAAGCTCGGGACCCTGGATGCGGAGGCCAAGAAAAGCGGCGCGGAAAATGCCAAGGCCATTGAAGAGTACGCCCCTGAATGCTCCATCACCAAGGTGTACGGTTCCGAATGCCTGGATTACTGTGTGGACGAATATGTCCAGATCCTGGGCGGATACGGTTTTACCGCCGAGTATCCGGCGGAGCGGTACTACCGCGACTCCAGGATCAACCGTATCTGGGAAGGGACAAACGAAATCAACCGGATGCTGGTGCCCGGCACCATGATGCGGCGCGCCATGCAGGGAAGGCTGGGGTTGTTGCCAGCGGCCCAGGCCATTGCCGGTGAACTCATGACGTACTCGCCCTTATCCGTACAGCTCCCTGACACCCCGTTGGCGGTTCAGGAGCATATGGTCAAGATGAGCAAAAAAATCGCCCTTATGGTGTCAGGGGTGGCGGCCCAGAAATTTCAACAGAAGCTGGCAAAGGAACAGGAAGTCCTTGCCAGAATAGCGGACATTGTCATCGAAATCTTTGCCATGGAAAGCGGTCTGCTGCGGACGCTCAAGCTAATTGACAGTGCAGGAGAGGAAAAGGCAAAGTACCAGATTGCCGCGACCAAGGCCTATGTGGATGATACCATTCCCCGGATTGAGGTGTGGGCAAAACAGGCGCTGGCCTATGTGGAAGAGGGCGACATGCTCAGGACGCAGCTTGCAGGGCTCAAAAAGCTGGCGAGATACCAGACTATTGATGCCATCAGCCTGAAGAAGGAGATCGCGGAGAGGATTATTGAGCTGGAATCCTATCCATTTTAGTTCTCTTACCTGATATTGCAGGAAAAATAGGGTTTGCCATTGCAGGCCCTATTTTTTTACTTGCAATTCCTGCATAGGGAGCATAAATTAAAAAGTTTTCGACCAGCACCTGGCGAAAGGTGAAACGGTTCATTGTGAGGTTTTTGTTGATGGAAGATATCCAGCATTTGAGAAACATCGGTATCAGTGCCCACATCGATTCAGGCAAGACAACCCTTACCGAACGAATCCTTTTCTACACCCAGATGATCCATGCCATCCATGAAGTGCGGGGCAAGGACGGCGTGGGAGCCACCATGGATTCCATGGAGCTTGAGAAGGAACGCGGCATCACCATAGCGTCCGCAGCCACCCACTGCGTATGGAAGGGCCACGAGATCAACATTATCGACACCCCCGGCCACGTGGATTTTACCATAGAGGTGGAGAGGGCTTTGAGGGTCCTTGACGGGGCCGTTCTCGTCCTCTGCGCCGTTGGCGGTGTACAGTCGCAGTCCCTTACCGTTGATCGCCAGATGAAACGGTACGCAGTCCCCCGTATTGCCTTTATCAACAAGTGTGATCGATCGGGCGCCGATCCATACGGCGTCGTTGAGCAGATACGCGAAAAACTGAATGACAATCCCGTGCTGATGGAAATCCCCATCGGCCTGGAGGAAAACCTGGTCGGTGTTGTGGATCTGATTTCCATGAAGGCCATCTATTTTGAAGGCGAGAACGGGGAATCCCTCCGTGTGGAAGAGATCCCCGGGCATCTTATGGAGGAGGCCACGGACAAGCGGGAAGAACTCCTGGATGCGGCATCCCTGTTTTCCGACGAACTGACAGAGGCCATTCTTGAAGAAAGGATCGAAGAGGGGCTCATTCAGGAGGCCGTGAGAAGGGGGACCTTGACCAGGAAGTTGACCCCGGTCTTTGTGGGATCAGCCTACAAGAACGTGGGGGTGCAACCCCTGCTGGACGGCGTCAATCAGTATCTTCCCTCTCCGACCGACGTGGAAAATGTCGCCCTCGACCTGGACCGGAACGAGGAGGAAATCCAACTCCGGGTGGCTTCAGACCTTCCCTTTGTTGCGCTTGCCTTCAAACTGGAGGTGACGCCTTATGGTCAGCTGACCTATATCAGAATCTATCAGGGGAGAATGGGCAAGGGGGATGATGTTGTCATCACGCGCAACCGGAAGAAGATCAAGGTTGGACGGCTAGCTCGCATGCATGCAAATGAGATGGAAGAGATCAGCCGGGCCGGCGCGGGCGAGATCGTGGCCCTGTTCGGCGTGGACTGTTATTCCGGCGATACGTTTACCGACGGGAGTTTGAACTACAGTATGTCCACCATGTTTGTGCCCGAGCCTGTTATTTCCATGACCATCAACCCCGCGGACAACAAGGCCCAGGACAACATGAGCAAGGCACTGAACCGCTTTACCCGTGAGGACCCCACTTTCCGAAGCCACGTGGACGAGGAATCGGGAGAGACGATCATTTCGGGTATGGGTGAATTGCATCTTGATGTCTATGTGGAGAGGATGAAAAGGGAGTTCAGTGCGGCAGTAACCACAGGCATCCCACAGGTGGCATACCGGGAGAGCATTACCAAGATGGCCGCGTTTGATTACACGCACAAGAAACAGACGGGTGGCGCGGGTCAGTTTGGGAGGGTTGCCGGTTTCATGCAGCCTTCGGACTCAGATTCATATGAATTTGTGAACAGCGTGAAGGGGGGCGCCATACCCACGGAATTCATTTCTGCCGTGGACAAGGGTTTTCAGTCCTGCCTTGAGAAAGGTCTCATGCTGGGATTTCCCGTTGTTGGCATGCAGGTGACGGTAAACGACGGCAAGGCCCACAGCGTCGATTCTTCTGAGCGGGCCTTCTCCCAGGCCGCGATTGGTGCCTTTAAGCAGGCCTACAACAAGGCCAGGCCTGTCATCCTTGAACCCGTCATGAAGGTATCCATTGAATGTCCGTGCGAGTTTCAGGGAAATGCCATGGCTTCCATAAATCAGAGAAGGGGCCTGATCATGAGTTCCGCTGAGGATGGTGTTTTCAGCACCATAGAGGCTGAAGTCCCGCTGGCGGAGATGTTCGGGTATGCTACAACCCTACGTTCTTTAACCCAGGGAAAGGGTGAATTCACCATGGAATTCTCAAAATATGCAAAGGTTCCTGAATCACTGACAGAAGACCTGAAGCGTCAATTCAAAGAGAAATCAATGGGGGGAAAATAGATATGAAGAAATTTATTTCTGTAAGCCCACTAATCTTGTTGGAAAAATCATCACGAAAAGGCCTCGGGCCCGGAAACCTGGGAGCCCTTATCGCCAGGGCCGGGGTCGGTAAAACGGCCTGCCTGATCCACATCGCCTTTGACCGGATCATCAATGGGGCGAAACTGGTGCATATCTCGCTGGACGAGGCTCCGGACAAAGTCACTTCCTATTACGATGTGATTTTGCACGACCTTGTACAGGCCCTTGAAATGCAGGATGAATGTGAGATGCGGGACCTCATCGAGCGCAACAGGTTGATCCTTGCCTATCTGAACCAGAGCTTTTCCATGGAGCGCCTGGCGGACAATCTCTCCAATCTCAGGGAGAACATGGGATTCAGCCCGGATGCCCTGATCGTGGACGGGCTGGATTTCCAGGCCTCGCCTCGAACCATCCTGGAGAAGTTCAAAGAAATCGCGGGATCTTTTGAGACCGAGGTGTGGTTTTCAGCCCTTTCCCACAGGCACATCACGGAAACGAACGAAAGGGGCATCCCCCACCCTTGCCATGATGTGGATGATCTTTTCAGCATTATTATACACATGCAGCCCGAGGTATCGGGTATCCATCTCCGGTTGTTGAAGGACCATGATCACCCCACCATAACCGGGGCACGTGTCAATCTGGATCCCGGTACTTTTCTCGTTATGGAGGGAGCCTAGTTTCTTCAAACTCCTGAGGGGTTTTCGGATGCCTTTTCCTCATCCAGAAAAGGGACCACAAAAAGGAGCGCCATCCCGGGGATGGAAGCCAGGAAACTGATTCCGAAGAACCAGCCATAGCCCACCCACTGGGCCAGAAAACCGCTCATGACTCCGGAAAGGACCCCGCTGATATTCATCAATCCGGTTCCGATGGCATAATGCGCCGCCTTGAATTCAGAGAGACACGTCCGCATGAGGAAGGTGATGAGGACGGATGTCCCCAGTCCCCCCGAGAACTGATCAAACGCATGGACCGAGGCCACCAGAAAGAGGTTGAAGGGACCGATGGGCGTTGGAATTGAGGCGCCGGCATTCAGCGCCACATAACCTTGGAGACCCAGGGCCAGGCCCATATAGATGACATTGGTCAGATTCTGGGCCAGGAGAAACGGCCAGATGGTCCTCCTGAGACCATACCGGGCAATGAACCAGCCCCCGAGCATGGCCCCGACGATCGAGAAAGGAAGTCCCACCCCGCCGGAAATCCAGCCATAATGCATCTTGATCCCCAGGTCGACAATAAATGGTGACACCATGGATGCAAGCATGGATTCCCCTGTCCTCATGAGGATAATGAAGGCCAGGGCCAGCCCCATTTTTTCCCGGTCCATGTAGGCCATGAAGGCCTTTGTGTAAAAGGCTTCAGGGTCGCGAAAGAGGGATTGTCTGATGTGATCCTTGAAAAGGACCATGAAAACCAGACCGAGCAACAGCCCAATCCCGATCCAGCCGGACGCCCGGATGTGAGCGAAGACGGGAACCTGGGTTTTGAGGTTGTCAAACCACCCAAGGGACATGCTCTTGTTTAAGGCCGTAATCAGGAGGAGCAGAACAGCAACCATTCCTGCGCGTTTTGGGCTCAACAATGGTTTGAAGGATTGGTAGATGGGTCCTTTGGGTGTTTCCACTCTCGGCAAGAGGAACAGGTGGTAGATGAAGAATAGGCCCAGTATCCCGGCCGAGGAAAGGTAAGCGAACCGCCAGGAGGTGGTGGCACCGATGGTGACGACTATTCCGGTGCCGGTCATCATCGCGATGCGGTAGGCCATCACCCGGTATCCCACGAACCGGGCCTGGCCTGTCTTGTCCAGGGCCTCCATATAGTAACCGTCAATGGCCATATCATGTGTGGCGGCGATGATAGAACCCACAAAGAAGGCCACTGCAATCCATTTTATCATCCATGCAAAAGGGGTCATCAGGGCGACGCCGAGGAAAAGCAGAACGAGCAGACCCTGCGTGTTGAGCATCCAGCGGCGTTTGGTGCCGAACTGGTCGATCTGTGGCCCCCAGAGAAACTTGAGAACCCAGGGAAGACCGAAGAGAGAGGTGAGGCCGATGGCTTCTAGGCTGACCTTCATGTCCCGGAAGAATACGGACGATACGATGCGGATCAGGGTATAGGGAAAGCCTTCGGCAAAATAGGTGGTAAAGGCCCAGACATGTGGGGCCTGGAAGTTTTCACTTTTCAGGATCTTCGACATAGCTGCTCTTGCGAAAAGGCCCTACCGGGGGTCGGTGACATGTGCCCCTTTTCATACCCGTTAACGGCCTTTGGATCAAGACAATTCTAAAGCTCCATCACTATTCACAGGGTGGAAAACCAGCCGCGGAAAATAAGTTCTGTGTTCATTTGACCACCATCCTGAATTTTGCTATGTTTCATCAAGAAAATGCAGTGCATGAAAATGACAGAGAATGAGATACAGCGGCGATGGGAATCTGGAAATCCGCCGTGGAATATATGAACATCTGATACCGGAAACGGGTATCACTGGAGAGCGAGGTCCTGGCGTGTTACACCAAAGAAATGTGAAAAAGGTGGGCAGAAACGATCCCTGCCCCTGCGGGAGTGGGATGAAATACAAAAAGTGTTGTATGAACAAAGAGGGGAACCACTTCAGGCCCGTCGATGTGAAGAGCCAGTACGCCCAGAAATACAGGATACGCCTAAAGGAAGAGAAGGATGTGGAAGGCATCAGGAAAGCCGGCCGTCTGGTCGTAGACACCCTTGATCTGGTGGAGGAGCGCATCAGGCCGGGAATGAAGACGGACGAGATCAACACCATTGTTCATGAGTATACCCTCAAGCACGGGGCCATACCGGCGCCCCTCAACTACCGGGGGTATCCAAAGAGCGTCTGTGTCTCCCTCAATGAGGTCATCTGTCACGGGATTCCCGGGGACCGGGTTGTGGAAGACGGCGACATCGTCAATGTGGATGTCACCTCCATTTTGAACGGCTACTATGCCGACGCAAGCAAGACCTATTTCGTGGGAAAACCCGGGGTCGAGGCAAAGAAGATAGTCGAGGTGGCCAGAAACAGCCTCCGGATCGGACTCAGGCAGGTCAAGCCCGGCAACACGGTCGGCGATATCGGATGGGCGATCCAGCTATACGCAGAGGGGGAGGGTTGCTCGGTCGTCAGGGAATTCGTAGGGCACGGTGTGGGGCTTGATTTTCATGAACCCCCACAGGTTCCCCATTACGGCCGAAAGGGAGAGGGCGTTCCCCTCGTTCCCGGTATGGTCTTCACCGTGGAACCCATGATCAACCTGGGCAAAAAGGACCTCTATATTCTGGATGACGAATGGACGGCGGTGACCGAAGACGGGTCCCTGTCCGCCCAGTTCGAGCAGACGGTCCTGGTGACGCAAACAGGATTTGAAAGTCTGACGCCCTTTGAGATTTAGTATGAGTCCGCAAGGTTTGAAGTATGTTTTTCCATACGCGTTTTTCTCAGCAGGCGCTTGAATTGGGGTTTATCGCTGCGGGCTTTTGCCGCTCGGGCCAACCGCCATTTCTTACTGAATACAATCGCTGGGTAGACGCCAAGAAGTACGGGGAAATGCATTGGCTTGGGAGGCGCCGGAATCTGAAAACCGATCCGGCGAATGTGCTTGAAGACTGCCTAACGGTTATCTCCCTGGCATATCCCTATCCTACCGGGAAACCCGGCACTCCCGATGGATTTACCGCCGCCCGGTACACTAGACCGGAGAGTCCGGATTACCATGAAACGATCAAGGAAAGAGCCAAGCCTCTCGTGGCCCTCATATCCGAAGAATATCCAGGGGAGCGTTCGCGTATCTGCGTAGATTCAGCTCCCCTCCTGGAGCGCAGCTTTGCCTATGCGTCGGGCATTGGATTTATCGGGAAGAACAACATGCTCATCAGGCCCGGCCACGGTTCCTACCTGTTTCTGGCTGAAGTGCTTACCACCGCAATATTTCCCATCACGGCGCAGAAACCATTGGCAAATATGTGCGGGACGTGCAGCCGTTGCGTGGATGCGTGTCCGACCAATGCGCTTGAAAGGCCGTTTCTCATGGATGCGGGAAAATGCCTCTCCTATCTCACCATTGAAAAAAAGGGCCCGATCGACGTTGAGATGGGAAAAGCGATGGGAGACTGTTTTTTCGGGTGTGACAGATGCCAGGAAGTGTGCCCTTTCAACCGGGGAATGGATGAACGGGTGGAATGCCTGCCCTCATCCAAAACCTTTCTGGATATGGACCGGACAACATTTGACAGACGATTCGGTGAGACCGCTTTTGCCAGGGCGGGCCTTGATAAGATAAAGAGCAATATCAGGGCCATCAGGCGATGTGCCGGTTCACAAAGGCCTTAACGGCATCGGGAAACCCGGGGTCCAGGCTGGAACTGCTGTGGTCCGAGCCTTTGGCTACGAAGAGATCAGCCCTGCCTGCCGGAAAGCTCTTCATGAGTCTCCGGGCGTGATCCAAGGGGAAATTCCGGTCCTTTTCGCCGTGGATGATCAAGACAGGAAGATCAATGGATGGGGCCAGCCTGACCGGGCTGACCGTGTCCAGACGAAACCGGTAGAAAATATCCATCCAAACAAGGATCATGGGAGCGAAGAAGGGCCCCAAAAGCCGACTTTGGTTCCTGTAGAGTCTGAGCAGGGCCTCACGGGTGCGGGCATAACATCCTTCCAGAAAAAGCAACCTGACCTGTCCGGCCTTTCTGTGCGCGGCGATGACGGCTCCTGCGGCCCCGATGGAATGCCCGTAAAGCAGGACGGGCTCATTGATCCACCCCATGACCGTCTCGATGTCTTCCGCAAATCGGAAGGCGTTCATAAAGTGGTTTCCGGAAGACCCCCCATGATCCCTGGCGCTGTGAAGTACCGTGGTAAACCCCATTTGTCCGAAGATCCTAGCCCTCCCCACCATGCGGTCCCGGTTGCGGCTCCAGCCGTGGGCCAGCAGGACCACACCCCTTGAGGGGCCATTCGGATCAACCCGCCAGACCTCCAGATCTCCACCGTCAACCGCAGGAATGCGCGTATCTGTGAGGTTCCCCCAGTCCGGGTATTCCACGACGGCTCTTCGCGGAATCTGGTGTGCCAGATAGGTGAAGCAAAGCGTGAGGAGAAGATAGAGGGCGAGGATGAAAAGGATCAATTCAGTCAGCATATCGATTGGCGGGAGGCGGAAAAATCACGGATCGGGTCGTTCCAGGATTTTTTCCCCTTCTTTATGGCGATTGATAAAAACGGCGCACTGCTCACAGATGCCGCCGCACAAGGTTTCCTTCTCCTTCCTGACTTCGTAACAAGGGGTATCATGAAATATGAAGGCGGGGCAATCCTTTTTCAGATTGCAATCAAAGATATTCCAGCATGGCGCCAGTTGAAGGAGGACTCCGAGGCAGGAAAGGGTGAACCCCTCTCCGTGGAGAAGTCGGGTGATCTGTCGTATCTGATCAATCTCGAAGTCGGAGTATATCCTGTTATTGGTCCTGGCATGGCGTCTGGGTTTGATGAGCCCCCATTTTTCGTAGTCTCTGATAGTCTTTTGGGAAAGAGAGACGTTTAAAGACACGTCACTTATGGTATAATCCATTGTTCCGATATTGCCCTTTTCTCATGTTATCTCAATCTCAAGGTTGTGAAAGGTTTCCCTATTCAGATATCCGTGAGCATTATCCAGCAACGCCACGTTCATCAAACCATTCTAGCCAGCACGGAAACATGAGTCAAGCACTGAACAAATTCGAGGAATCGCTGCCGGGGATATTCGCATAAAAGCAGGATAATATTAGGAACATTTTTTCTGAGGAACGCTTGACTTTTTCCTTGACAGGGTGGAGGTTCGCTATTATATTCCAAAAACAGAATATAGAGGGCAGGAGGGAAAGGTCTTCATGAAGCTGACATGGGCCGCTTTGAGGATAAACAAGACAGTGATAACCTCACAGAGATACGCTCTGCCATCAATCATAAGGCCTTAGTATAGTGTTCATATTGTTTTCTGATAAATTGTTAAATGGAAATAGGGAAATTAAATCTCATGAAACCGGTTTGCTAAGAACCGAACTGGCACCAAAGGGTTTTGATAGAGTGGAAAGAGGGCTCCCGGGCACCACCACCATGTTGACGTGAAAGAAATAGGCGGCTCCAGTCTCCTGATTCTCTTCTTTACTGACCCCATTTAACGACGATTTATTTTCCACCCAAGGAGGCGGCATATGAACGGGAAACACATTAAAAAAATAATGATGCTCTTTTCGATCCTCTTCATTATTCCGGTGGAGGCCGGTGCCATGGATATGGACACCCTTTTCAAAGCGGTGACACGGCAGCCACAGGCCAGGATCGATGAACTCGGCATCGAGCAGGCAAAAATCGCAGTGAAAAAGGCCTACGCTCCGCTTTACCCGAAGATATCCGCAATCGGCTCTTATGAAAACTACAATTCACCCACCAATCTCCGGCCCATGCCTCCCACCGAGGTCAACATCCAGGCAGGTGAATCAATCCCCTTTTCAAGGGATATCGGCCGATATGGTATCCAGGCAAGCATGCCCGTCTTTGTCAAAGAGATATTTGATACTGCAAAACAGCTAAAAGCCCTGGCCCGAAAAACCACCGTCAAGAAAACAATTACCCTCATCGGCAATCAATCTGCTGTGGTGTCCCTCAACAGCTCCTTATCCTATCTTTCCCAGCTTGAAAATCTTATCCATGAACGGATTGCCTCACTTGAAAAAACAAGGGAAATAGTGGAGATCCAGGTGCGCAATGGAAGGCTCCCTGAATCGGACCTCTTCAAAATCGAAAAGCTAATAGAAAGCCTGAATATCCAACAAGATAGTATCTCCACAAAACGCATTGCCATTTCACGTGATATCTCCGCCATAACCGGGGTCACCCTCGATGCCCCCGTCCCCATGTCACTCAGGGAGGGACTTCCGGCACAAGGGGGTTATATCGCACTCAGATTGTTAGGTGACGACATTGAAGCGGCCCGCCACAACCTCCAGGTGAAAAGGGATTACCGTTATCCAAAACTCTTCCTGAACGGGAGCTATACGGAAAACGTTGGAAGCGCTTATAATACGGACGACTGGATAGACCGGGATTATCGGAGGCTCTCTCTCAATGTAACCTTTCCCCTGCTTGACAGGACTTCCCGCGTAGATGAACAACTGGCGCGTATCCAATTGAAAAAGGTGAAAGCGAAATATCGAAAAACGAAACAGGACCTTGATGCCAAGGCAGCGGAGATAAAGAAGCAGCGCCCGGTGATCAAAGAGGCCATCCAAAAATCGAGGAAAAACATTGGCCTCGCAAGGAAGATCCTCAAAATCGCCAAGGTCGCCTACAAAAACAGGCGCATGACCATAGAGGACTATCTCAAATATGAGGTGGATCTCCTGGACGCGGAGACACAGCAGTCATTTTGGGAAGACCGGCAATGGCGTCTCATCGCAGAGCAGGCCGTCCTCTATGGTACCGATCTCAAAGGAGTAGTGAGATGAAAAAAGTTATAAAAAGCATAATTTTGTTACTTATAGCAGTTGCTTTGATAGTAGGAGGAATAAGAATAATCAAGAAAAAGAAAAGTGACATAGCTAAAATACCTGCAATGAAAGAGTACAGCATCATCGTGAAAACGATTACGCCTAAAATTACGACTTTTGAACTAAGTTTGCCATATATTGCAACTGTTGAAAGCGATAAAGACATCACTGTTTCCACAAAACTCGCAGGCAGGATTTTACAGATAAAAAAAAGCGGCGACAAAGTGAATAAAGGAGAAATTGTCCTGAGAATCGACGATGCTTCCGAGAGATTAAAATTAAAAGAAATAAAGTTGCAGATTGATTCAATTAAAGCAGACATTGAGGCTAAACAGGTTGCCTTAAAAAATAATGAATTAACCCACAAAAGAACAAAGGCGTTGTTAGATGTCAAGGGCGCTTCGGTAGAACAGTATCAAAATGAAGAAAGTAACATAGCCGCACTAAGAGCCGGCATAGAGGCATTAAACAACAAGATATTGCTGTTAAAGGAACAATCAAATGAGATCAGAAATCTACTGACTTATACGAAGATCAAGGCCCCGTTTACTGGATTAGTGGGGGAAGCCATGGCAACAGTGGGTGATATGGCAATGCCGGGCAAGCCACTCCTTAAGCTTCAGAGCGAGGAGAATAAATATTTACTTTTGCGAATGCCAACAGATGTAAAACCGAAGCAACTTATCTACAAGGGGGAAAAATATCCCCTCAAAGTTTTAAATAATTCACTTAACGGGCTTGTTGCCTATAGAGCGGAGATTACGGGTGATGTCGTTGTCGGAGAAAGAGTAGAAGTTAAGGTGGTGATATTTGATGGGAGAGGTGTAAAAGTTCCTTTAAATGCGATCTTGCAAAAACAGGGCAAGGCTTATTGCTTTGTGGTTGGAGGCGATAGGGCAAAACCGCTGGAAATTTCTATAAGAGCAAGCGGAATTGAGGGAATTGCTGTTGATGACAAAATTGCAGATAAAAAAATTGTTATTGCCAAACCGGATATCTTGTTAAAGCTCCTGGCCGGAGTAAGGATAAAGGAGCGATAAATGTTTGAATTATTTTATAAAAGACCGCATCTGCTCTTCAGTTTAATTGTATTGTTTTTTGTTATGGGTGTTATCGGGCTTGTGAAGATGCCCAAAAATCTATTTCCAGATGCTGAAAGGCCGACTGTTATCGTTATCACAAAAATTCCGGGAGCTACTGCTTCGGTGAGTGCCGATACAGTGTCAAAACCTATTGAGAAGGAAATTTCAAGGCTTTCCCTGGTTCGAGACGTAAGTTCAGTCAATGTGCCAAACCTTTCTATCGTCAAGGCAGAATTTGAGTACAAGAAGGGACTTGAGGCGGCAGCACTTGATGTGAGCAATGCGCTCTCTATTGCCAAATCAAAACTGCCGCGCGACGCCAATCCCGCGATTTATACGACAGGGGCCTTTACTTTGCCTGTTGATGTTGTCGCGCTGTCACCAAAAAATGCGAGCATTACTCTCAGTGATATTCGAAAGATAGCAGACAGCTTTCTCAAGCCTCACCTTTTGAGCAATCCGGAGATTGGTAACGTTGAGGTCTTTGGAGGCCGCCAAAGTGCAATCAATCTAACGGTAAACCCGCTTATGGCAAAAAAATATCATATTGATATGGACCGGCTAATACAAGTTATCGCATCCGTTGATCGCAATATACCTATTGGCTTTGTCAAAGGTGACAGCGGGTTTTTCACGCTTACCTATTATGGTGAGAAAGACAATATGGAGCGCCTCAAGCATTTACATGTGTTGCCCAATGTGATGCTGCAAGATATTGCGGATGTATCATGGGGACATCAAAGAAGATTTTCAGGATACTTTGGAAATGGAAAAGAGGCGGTTGCCCTGGCAATACAAAGGGCACCTGGCGGAAGTGTCCTTGATGTCAGCAATGCCGCACGCGCCGAAATCAAGAAACTCGCGCAACGATACCCGAATATCAATTTTCAGATCAGTGACACTCAGAGGAATTTGGTAGAGACCTCCAATGCCAATATGCTCCAGTCTCTACGTGATGCTATTATTTTTACGCTTTTAGTCCTTCTCTTCTTTCTGGGTAATTTCAAGGCGTTGATCGCTGCCGCCATTTCCATACCCATGGTATTTTTTTCCTCTTTGGCAATATTGTGGCTCTTTGGCGGAGAGCTCAATATCGTCGTTTATACCGCGATTATCTTGTCACTTGGAATGCTTGTGGATGATGCTGTGGTTGTTTTAGAGAATATAGAACGACACATGCAAGAACTTAAAGAAGATATCGAGACTGCAATCATCAAAGGTACCAAAGAAGTCATAGCACCTATTTTTGCCGGAACGGCGGCAACAGTGGCTATTGTTTCTCCGATGCTGTTTGTGGGAGGCTACCAACAGCATATTTTTAGGCCCCTGATCGGGACCATGATTGTTGCCATGTTGGTATCCTATGTTTTATCCATCGGATTTATTCCGAGGCTTTCATTGTATCTCTATAGAAAAGGCACAGGTAAAACCAATATCGAGAAGCGGCTTGAGTGGATCTATCAACACAGTTTAGCAAAAGGCATCGCTCCATTCTTATCCGTTTTGCACTTTAGCAACGGGAAATATGCCACATTTCGAAAGATAGCCATTACAATCGGCGCATTGGCAGTGCTTCTTCTGAGCGTAAGAAATGTTATGCCGCTTGTCGGACAAGATCTTATGCCGCCGATGGATACGGGTATTGTCAAGGCAAAGGTATATTTTAGCACGAACGACACGGTAGAACAGGCAGAGCACCATCTCAAACCTTTCATACAATGGCTGAATACTCAAAAATATGTTAAGATGAGTTCCATATCATTCGGTTCAGAAGCCGGTGTCTTGTCTCTCGGTAGTGGAGCACTCCCCAGTGAGGCGGTTATTACGATCAACTGTGTTGATCGTTTCCACAGAAAACAAACTATTTGGCAGTTGGAAGATGAAATCAGGGATCGCTTGCATACGCTTGTTGGTCTAAAAAGCGCTGACGTCTATGATTTTGGGGCGACGCCGCTTTCGAGCATCAAGGCACCTTTGGATATCCGTTTGAAATCGCCGACCTATGATGGGCTGCCCATCGAAGCACATAAAATCGAACAAGCCATTAAGAATATCAGAGGACTGAAAAGTACCAATATTAGCTGGAATAAGGATCTGAGTGAGGCTGTTCTGAAGATTGATGTCAACAAGGCATTATCGTATGGTTTATCACCCGCACAAATTGCGATGCAAATTCCTATGAAAGACCAGATTGCATCTCTCAGTGGTGATTTTGAGTCGATGAATACACAATTTGTAAAAATGTATCTCAAAGGAATTTTCAGTAAAAATCTACAAGCTGTCAGGCTTTTGCCTATCCACACAAAATTTGGTGACATTCCTCTCGAACAGATTGCAAGCATCAATTACAAGATGACCCAGGCTAAATTAGAAAGAGATAAACTGCTTTATAGTATTGATATAAACGGTTACCGTGCCAAACGGCCAATCTCACAAATTGTTGCTGACTCTGATAAGATACTGGGACACATGGATACCGCGGGATATGAAGTGACGCATGAGGGCAACATCGCACAAATGCACGAGAGTTTTAAGCGTACGATCAAAGCGTTAGCGATGGGTCTTGTTGCCATGCTTTTAACCCTGATTGTTATTTATAAGTCTGTCAGGATGTCACTGATCATGATCCTCATTTTGCCATTGTCGCTTGTTGGCGGGTCCTGGATGATGCTGCTCACTGACAAACCGCAATGTCTGCCGAGCATGGTCGGCGTTATTTTGCTTTTTGGTATTATTATAAAAAACGCTGTCTTATTTGTTGATTTTTATAAAGATATACGAAAGCAGAGAGATGCATTCAATAGCGCGCTGGAAAGTTTGAAACTTCGCTATCGCCCGATCTTGATGACGTCATTTGGAACGATGGCTGGCATGCTGCCCATCGCATTCGAACGAGCAATCGGTATGGAAAGACTCTCACCGCTGGCAGATGTCTCCATTGGTGGACTTTTAAGTTTCGTTACCCTCATTTTTATACCCATGTTTGTCTATTGGGCGGATAGCAAGAAAGAAAAGGCCGATCTGATCAAATGATGGAATCGTAAAAAGTACGTCCGTGGACTTTTTGTAATAGCTCAATGAAGAGGGGCAGGAGGTCTTTTTGCCTGCCACTGTCGAGAGGGCGCTGTTCTCTTCCGGGCTTACTCCCGGGGGAAACGGCAGCTAAATGCCTTCTTCCAGCCAAAAACAGGTTGGGGTTGGCGAGATGAGGCATATTTTTTTATGTATTTCCTCTACTTATTGTTAGTTATTGCCGTGGGGGTCTCTTTCATTGCCGACCGCGGCAAGACTTACAGGGCAATAAAAATCGCCTTCAAAAAGTTTGTGAAGATCCTTCCGGCATTTGCAGCAATGCTCGTCCTTGTATCTATCATCCTCGCTCTTGTGCCTGATAGCCTCATCCTGCATTACCTGGGGAAAGGCAAAATGTTCGAAGGTGTTTTGATGGCATCATTCTTTGGTTCCATAACTCTTTTGCCCGGTTTCATAGCTTTCCCCCTTTGTGGCATTTTACTTAAAAAGGGCGTCACATATACGGTCATTTCCGCATTCACAACCACATTGATGATGGTGGGTTTTGTCACGTTTCCCATAGAAAAAAAATATTTTGGGGGGAAAGTTACGATCATAAGAAATGTACTGAGCCTTTTCATCGCACTTATTGTTGCGGTTATAACAGGGATTTTCTTCGGGGAGATCCTCAGGTGAAATCAAAAAAACTCATGAAATACGCCAAGGCGGCGGGGTTTATCGCATACTCTTTTTTTCTGGTGTTCTCATTTTTGAAGGGGTTTGAGCCGGGCAAAAAAATGGCTTTTGATCTGGGCTATTTTTCCCTGGAGATGGCAAAAATTTTGCCCCCCGCATTCATACTGATCGGACTCTTTGAAGTTTGGGTCAAGAAAGAAACGATAGAAAAACATTTTGGCAAGGAATCGGGTCTGAAAGGCCATGTGGGTGGAATATTGCTGGCAGGCACAACCGTTGGGGGCCTGTATGTGGCATTTCCGGTGGCTTACAGCCTTTACAGCAAAGGAGCGGATATCGGGGTGATTTTCACCTACATCGCAGCTTCCGCCATTTGCCGCGTTCCCATGACCATCTTTGAGGCCTCTTTCCTGGGTATCAAGTTTTCCATAATCCGGCTTTTGGTTTCTATCCCTTTGGTGATATTCAGTTCCATGCTCTTGGGGAAATATCTTACCAGCAGGAATTATAGAATAAGGGACGGGGAGTAAATCCAAAGGTTGCACAAATAGGATGCTTCCGGTTGAAGTTTGTGTTTTGGAAGTATCCTTAATCCGGATTCCTCCGCGAATTGGGCAGCTACTGTGCCCTTTTTCTTGAAAAGTCTCTTCCTTTTCTCTTGACAAAGCCTGAACTCGCGACTATATTCTATTTCAAGAATATATTAGGCCAGAATAATGAAAGATTGCATTCGGGTCATAAAGGCCGATTCGGTTCCCGGGAGGGTCAAAATACTAAAGGTTTTCGAGCACAGCGCCAGGCCGGGTTTGGGAGTTATCGGAAAGGCGGGTTATGGATCCATTACCGGATCGGCGGCGGTGCACAACTGCTGAATGGTCAGCCTTTTTGGTAACCTGCAACAGCTGTGTGAGGATAGAGAAGAGGTTGAATGGTGGTGATTTTTAAGCGTTTGTAATATCGCTAAATAGAAATGTATAGATTGTAAAGAGTCAAATTGCTACGATCTTGAATGAGGTGTGATGATGAAAGAAAGATGGAAACTGTTGCTGATTATCCTGGTTTTTTTTGCGTGTTATTACAT
>Ga0315540_10000104_pt1 | contig 42740 bp, 40 predicted proteins | sample SalMarSW160110MG_FD_203677 | JGI IMG/M metagenome (GOLD analysis project Ga0315540, IMG submission 203677) | Salt marsh sediment microbial communities from the Plum Island Ecosystem LTER, Massachusetts, United States - Salt Marsh Sediment SW1601-10 ...
GACCCCGGCAGAGGCCGGTGCTGTGGCGGCGCAAGTCACTGCGGCGGCAACGGCGAGTCCAAATATGAGGGTGCGGTGCATAATTTTTGTCCTCCGAGGTTCTTGGCGGCAGACTCTACAACGCCGACGAGTTGCCGTCCATGTAAACCCTTATAGATAGTGATTCCTGAACCGTGCCTGAACAAACCGGTCGCAGTTCAATCCATGGTCTGAATTTTGCGCTGGCCTGATTATGAAGGCGCACCCGATGAACTTGGGTTCATCGGGTGCGCCGTGGTCAACGATGCCGCGAGCGCTAGAAGGTGAGGGCTCATGCGGCGGGACTGCCGCCCGCGGGTCATCGCTGCCCAAGGCCCTGGTGGAGGCCTTAGTAGCAGATGCGCTTGAAGACCTTGCGGGTTTTCCAATGGTACCCGTTCCAGAACTTCTTGTAGCCGACGAACACCTTCGGGCAACCATAGTAGCTGTATGGGGCATAGTAGCCGCCATAGTAATGAGTCTGATAACCCCATCCGAAGGTCGGGCCACCGAAATATATACGGACGCCGGCATTGGCGGTGGAGGCGGCGGCGGTCAGGGCAGCAACAGCGGCGAGGCCGAGCATGGTCTTGCGGATCATGGTTCATTCTCCTTCGAGCTTGACTTGGGTGACCAGCAAGCACTGAGCTTTCGATCACCGATGATGACAGCCTGATAGAAGAAGCGTCTTGAACCTGGGCTGATCGCGCCGTTAATCCGATGTTCATCTACATATAGCAGCGAGAGCGGCGGGATATTGAATTAAAGAATGCTGGCTACCATGCGAGCCACTTCGTCGGTATTTACCTTACCCATTGCATTGCGCGGCAGAAAGTCAACAAATATAATGGCACGCGGATGCTTGTAGCGTGCAAGTTGACCGTCGAAAACTTGCAGAACGTCGCCAGCGGTGAGGTGAGGGTCTTTCCTCACCACCACAGCCACAGGAACCTTGCCCCAGCGAGGATCCGCTCGCCCGGCGACGGCGGCCTCGGCAATGCCGGGATGGGTCCTGAGAACACGCTCCAATTCGGCCGAATAGATGTTTTCGCCCCCCGAAATGATGACGTTCTTGATGCGGTCCTTGAACGAATAGAGACCGGATGCATCGCGCACCGCCACATCGCCGGAATGGAACCAGCCGCCGCGAAAGGCATCGGCCGTCGCCGCCTCATCGCGCCAGTAGCCCGACGCCACGTTGCCGCCCTTGACCAGCACTTCGCCTTCGGTCCCGTCGGGCACCTCGTTTCCTTCGGCATCGGCGATGCGGATTTGACTCTGAAGACCCTGCCGGCCGATCGAGCCGACGGTCGAAAAGGCTTCCTCGATGCGCTGGTAGAGAGCAACCGGGCCGGTCTCGGTCGAGCCGTAGACCTGGATCACCGGCACCTTGCGGGCATGGAGGGTCTCGATCAGGTCAACCGGCACATCGGTCGATCCGGTCACCAGCGCCCGCAGCGAGGAAAGGTCGGTCTCCTGCCACGCGGGGTGCGCGATCATGGCCTGCAACGTGGCCGGCACCTGCACGGTGAGGCTCGGGCGGTCTCGGGCGATGGCAGCAAGTGTTGCCGCCGGCTCGAAACGCGCATGCAGGCTGACCGTGGCGCCCAGCGCCAGGGCGGGCAGCGTCTGGATGTTGAGGCCACCTACATGGAACATCGGCAGCACGGTGAGGACGTGGTCGGCGGCCGTCATGTCGTGCATGTGGTGGGCGTTGATGGCATTGACGCGTATCGCCTCGCGGCTCAGCACCGCCCCCTTCGGCCTCCCGGTGGTGCCTGAGGTATATACGATGAGCAGCGGGCTTGAGGCATCGCCACGAATACCGCCGCCGCCACTTTCGGCCTCGACCGCCTCGGCAAGTCGCACCGCCGCACCGCTGCCCGCGCCGATGCCGAAGACCGGGACGTCGCCCAGGCCGGTAATGAGGGAATCGATGCGTTCGGCGAAGTCATCGGCCACGACCAGCGCGGAAATGCCGGCGTTGGCGAGGATAAAGGCCTGTTCCGGCACCGCCAGCCGCCAGTTGAGGGCAACCACCATGACGCCCGCCCGTGCCGCCGCCAGTGTCAGAATAATCTGTTCGGGCGCATTGAGGCCGAGATAGCCGATGCGTGCGCCGACCTTCAGGCCAAGTCCCGACGCCAGCAACCCCGCCGCCCGGTCCACCAGCCCGGCAAGCTCGCCGTAGCTGATAACCCGTCCCTTGAACCGGATGGCGGCCTTTTGCGCATCGCGCTGGGCGGCCTCTTCTGCCCACACCGCCGGGTCGCGCATCAGTCGCTCTCTCCCGGCTCGTAAAGACCCTCGCGGCCGATACGGTCGAGGCAGATCTCGGCCGTCCATGGCAGCATTAGCGAGCCGCAGCGGCTGTCGCGGTAGAGCCGCTCAATGGGCAGCGACTTGAGCATCGACTGGCCGCCGCAGGTGCGGATGGCGAGTTGACACAATGCGTTGGCGTTTTCCATGACGGAGAACTGTGCCGCATAGGCCCTGAGCACCTGCTCCTTGGAAGGATCGGGCCGCGCCTCGCTGATCGCCTGGAACCACAGGGCCTTGGTCTGTTCGAGCCTGACGCGCATTTCGGCCAGTGCGATCTGCTTGGTCGGGTATATGCGCCGTTTCACCGGCGGCAGGCCGGGCCATTCGCCGCGCAGGTATTTCACCGTGAAATCATAGGCTGCCTGCGCGATGCCCATGTAGGCCGGCGACAGGGTCATGAACATGTGCGGCCAGCGCGTCGCGGCCTGGTAGTAGACGCCGCGCGGCATCAGTTCTTCGTCCTCGCTGACAAACACGTCCTTGAAAATCAGGTTGCGTGAGACCGTAGCGCGCATGCCGAGCGGGTCCCAGTCGCCCTCGACGCTGACGCCTTCGGCATCGGCCGGCACGGCGATGTACATGGTGTCCTTGCGCGACGGCTTTTCTCCCGGCTTCACCTCGCCGCAAAGTACACCGTAATAGTGGGCATGGCCCGACAACGAGGCAAAGATCTTCTTGCCCTTGATCACCCAGCCGCCGTCGACCTTGCGGGCTGAGGTGGAAAACGGAACGACGCCGGCGGCCGCTGCGCCGCCTTCCGAAAAAGGCTGGGCATAGATGCGGCCGTCCTCGACGATGCGGGCATAATGTTTGGCCCGATGCCGGTCGTGGCGATCGCGCTCGAGGCCGTCCATGTCGAGGTCGTCCGCCAGATCGCCCGTCCACAGGCACGAGCACACGTGCATGTTGAAGGTGAGGGCGGTGGCCCCGCAATAGCGACCGATCTCAGCGGCGGTCAGCATGTAGGCCCGGTAGGGTGCCCCGTGACCGCCGTGGGCCTTGGGAACGCAGATGGAGAGCAGGCCCGCCGCGTGCAGATCGTCATAGTTCTCGGTGGGGAAAATGGCATCGCGATCATAAGCCGCCGCTCGTCCGGCAAAGTTTTCCGCGCCCAGCCGGCGAGCCAGCGCGGTGAGATCGGCCTCCTGCGGCGCCAGGCGGAAGGCCTGCGGGTCGAATATTGGGGCATCGTCGTTCATGCGGAGATTTCCTTGTAGAATTCACGCATTAGGCCAGCGAATTGAATCGGTTTCTCATACGGCGCCATGTGCCCGGTGCGCTTCAGAACGGCGAACCGGGCGTGGGGTATGATCTCGGCCATGCGCGCCATGGTCCTGAGCGGCGCGTTGAGGTCCTCAACGCCGGCGATCAGCAGGCAAGGCGCGGCGATACGGCCCGCATCGACGCGCCGGTTGAACGTGGTGAGGCAGGTGATCGCCATGCGATAGGCCTCCGGCGACGTAGCAGCGAACGCCCGCCTGGTGAAGTCCGCCACCTCTCTACCTGCATCGCCTCCCAGCAGCGAGGATGAGAACATCTCGGCCAGTTCGGCCATACTGCGCCCTGCATCGAGCGGTGACAGGCGGTTCTTCAAAAACGCCTTCTGAAAGCTCCCGTCGGCCGAGCCGAAAGAGGAGGTGGTGCCTGAAAGCACCAGCGAGGCAGTACGTTCAGGATAGGTGAGGGCAAATTCCTGCGCCACCATGCCGCCGATGGAATGCCCGAGGATGTGAAGCCGCTCCACGCCTTCGCGCGTGCCGTGCTCAGCCAGCCGGCGCGCAAGGTCGCCGAAGCCGTATTGCGCCTCGGCCATGGGGGCATCGCCATAGCCCGGCAGGTCGTGCCCAATGATGTGGATGTCTGGCGCCAGTTCGGCCGCCACGCGCTGAAACAGCGAAGCGTCGCCGCCGATGCCCGGTATGGCGAAGACCTGAAGCGTCATTACCCGGCATCCGTCAGACGGCCATCCTCCACCACCACCACCCCGTCGAGGCGGATGGTCGTGCCACGTACCGGCAAATCAAAATGGCCCTCGGTGAAGCGCCCGGCGAATTCATTGGCGCCGGTCGAATAGAGAAAGTTGCCGGCATAGGCGCGGATCTCGGTGCCGTTGGTGTCGCGCTTGTCGTACATGGCAAGCGCCTCGTAGCGCGCGCTCTGGTTGAGGCCCCAGCCCACATGGCTGGTGGCATAGGCATTCGGGTCACCCCAGGCGGCGAAATAGCGCCGCATCAGCTCGCCGTCGGCGCCTTTGCCCTCGATGGAGGTCACGAAATCGTTCTCGATGGCGAGAATGAGGGGGCGCTCGAGATAGCGCTTGAAGGTGAGATTGACATCGCCCGCATCAAGCACCAGCCGACCGTTGACGGCACCGACGCGGGGAAAGCTCACCACCACGCCGCCCGGCCAATGGGCGACGGTGCCTGGACGGTCGGTCCAGCCCCACACACCGGCGGTGCGCGCCTCGCACATGTCGACGGTGAGATCGCTGCCGGCGGCCGATGTGACGGTCATCTGGCGGGCGGCGCGGCAGCGCTTCACCGCCGCCTTGACGCGGGCTTCCATGGCGGCATCGGGCACCAGGCGTTCCAGCGCATCGGGGTGCTCGTTCGACACCATCAACAAGCGTGCCTTGCCGCCTGACAGGATATCGGGGAGTTCCGGGGCGTGCAGCAGGCCTTCCACCGTCAGGTCGACGACCAGCGAGACTTCGCGCAGCGAGGCGATCGCTGCCTTGTGGCCTGAAAGCGCCCGGCTGGCGCCGGTGGAACGCACCGGCACCGGCGATGCTTGAGGCGGCGAGGCGACCACCACATGGAACGCCCTGACCCCGAGGCGCTGCAGCGCCAGTTCGGCAAGCTGCACGTTCAGCGGTCGCGATTGGGTCTCCGAGAGGATCGCAACGTCATCGCCGGCCTTGACCTTGCACAGGGTGAACACCCGTTGAAAGGCGTCGATCCACTTGCCCTCGATACGGTCACTGAGCATTGGAGACGGCGGTTGCCCACATGCCGCAGATGGCGCCCGAGGTCACGTCTTCGCAGCGCGGGCCACGGCGGAAGCGGTCATACAACACGGTCCAGACCGAGTTCTCGCCGGCGCGATAGGGGCCGAACTTGAAATACATATCAGGGCCCAGACCCACGCCCTGATGCCCAATATGGCCGGTGACCAGCGCCACCGGCTTGCCGTTGGCGGCAATGGCGATGCGTCCGTTGCCGCGCGGGCCGGTCTTTACGTCGAAAACGAAGTCGATCCAGCCGCTTTCGGCCGCCGGTATGTAGTTGCCGTAACGCTTGACCGCAATCTCGGTGGTGCAAGCGTTCTGGTAGCGCCAGTCGGTGACCGGCATGTTGGCCTGCCAGGCAACCAGCGCCCGTGTCTGTTTGTCGTGGGGACGGTTCGATACCAGTGTCTCGCCCGGTTTGCAGTGATCCGGTCGCTCTGCCGTGCCCAGCGGTTCGACCTTCACCTCATCGGTCTCCGTCGTGATGACGATCTTGCCCTTGTCGAGTCGAAGGGCCAGGAACGGACTATAGGATTTCTGTGCCGCCGGGGTAATCTGGCGCTTCCATTGGGCCATCAGGTATCGGTGGTCGTCCTGGGGGATCGGATTGGCAAGCTTCATGGAAAACGCGTACCAGACCTCGTCGCCGTAGGGCACCTGCACCTTGTGTTTCTCCCACACCTCGGCGCGCTCGCTGCACCCCTTGGCATCGGCGGCGCACAGCGGTCGGATCGACAGTTGCAGCGCCTGCTTGCCCTGGCGAGCATCACCCGCAACGAAGCGCACGGTGCCGGCACTCTGCTCGAAATTCTTCTTGTAAAAGAGCCCGCTGCCGGCAGCGAAGGTCTTGCCCTCGAAATTGTCCTTCAGCACCGGAATGAGCGGTTGGGCCCTTGCTGCATGGGGTGCGGCGTTCCCCACCACAAATACAGCCGCCACGACCGCCAGATACCGCCCGATCTTCATGCTTTCACCTCGTTGTCCATCGCCCCGATACATGACCACCACAGGGCCTCAAGGTCAATCGTGGCAACAAAATGTTTGTTTCCCATCATAGCGCTTTGCGGCATGCTGAGGCCATGCGCAAGGCGGTAGCCGAATACCTTTCCGGCTTGCGCTAGGGTCTGTTGAGTATCACGGTTGCGGCGCTGGCGTGGCCCATTTTGTTTCTGGCTAGCTTTGAGGGGCGCCGCAGGGCCCACCCCTTCAAGCCGCTCAAAGTGACGTCCAGAGGCAAAATGGGCCACGTCCCTTCGGGATTTGACAGGATTGGCCCATCTTCACGCGGCTTCGTCGTCGAATATGCCAGCATGTCCTTCCTCCTCAACCCCGCAAATCTGGGCCAATCCTGTCAAACCGGCACCACAACCGTGATTCTCAACAGGCCCTAGTCCGACATGATCGGCGGCCGTCCCAGGCTGATATAGGTGAAGCCGGCACGGGCCATTTCGCCGGTGAGATAGATGTTGCGGAAATCGATTACCAGCTGCGTCTTCATGATCTGCGCCAGGCGTTCGAGATCGAGGCCGCGGAACAGGTTCCATTCGGTGAGCACCACTACGGCATCGGCACCGGTGGCCGCTTCGTAGGCATCTTCCACCCAGTCGATGCCGGAAAAGTGTCGCCTGGCGGCCTTCTCGGCTACGGGATCGCAGGCTGCCACGCTGGCACCAGCCGCTGTCAGCGCCGGCACCAGGGTGAGGCTGGCGGCGCGGCGCATGTCGTCGGTATCGGCCTTGAAGGCCAGCCCGAACACGGCAATGCGCTTGCCCGCAAGATCGCCGCCGACGGCCTCCGCCACCCGTCCGGCGAGGCCCTCCACCCGCCGGTCATTGGCCGACTTGGCGGCTTCGACAACGCTGAGCTGGCGCTTTGCCGCGCGGCCCGTCGCCACCAGCGCACGAATATCCTTGGGCAGGCACGAGCCGCCAAAACCCGGACCCGGTTGCAGATAATCGAGGCCAATGCGTGAATCGAGGCCCATGCCGCGGGTCACCGCCTGGATGTCCCCACTCAGTTCGCCGCACAGATCGGCCAGTTCGTTGACGAAGGCAATGCGGATGGCGAGATAGGCATTGGCGGCGTATTTGATGAGTTCGGCCGATTCCAGTCCGGTGAACACGATGGGCACTCGCCGCATGACCAGTGGCAGATAAAGCTGGCGCAGCCGTTCGCGGGCCCGATCCCCCTCGGCGCCGATGACGATGCGGTCCGGATTGATGAAATCGCCTACCGCTGAACCCTCGCGCAAGAATTCCGGATTGGCCGCCATGTCGAAGTCAGCGTCGGGGTTTTCCGACTTGATGATGTCCTCGAGCTGCCGGGCCGTACCCACCGGCACTGTCGACTTGGTGACGACCACGGTGTAGTCGCTCAGCGAGCACGCGATATCGCGGGCGGCCTGATGGACGAAGGCCATGTCAGCCTCATCATCGCCACGCCGCGATGGCGTGCCGACCGCGATGAACACCACATCGGCCTCGGCGACACAATCATAGGAAGTCGAAAAGGTCAGCCGGCCTGCCGCCATGTTATTGGCGACAAGCTGCTCCAGCCCCGGTTCGTGGATGGGGATCTTGCCTTCCTCCAGCATGGCGATACGTCCGGCGTCGCTGTCGATGCAAACGGTGTCGAAGCCGAAATCTGACAGACAGGCACCTGTGACCAGGCCAACATACCCGGCGCCGACAATGACCAGCCTCATTATTCAGTTTCCTTGCGATAAAGATAAAAACGGTCCTCGTGGGCACCGGGCGGCAGCGGCAGCGCATTGCAGCCGGCAACCGTCAATGGCAGGTCCGAAAGCACGAACCCCCCCGGCGCTAGTGCCGGCACGATGCCCGCCGAGACGATGCTTGCCATGACCCTGTTCTGCTCCTTGTCGAAGGAGCCCACGTCGGAATTCACCATGACGACCTTGCCGGCGTGGCGCGCTGCTGCTGCCGGCAGTGTTTCGGCGAGATCCCCGATGATAAGTTGATGATCCTCCGGCGTGCAGTCAGGATAGCTGTGCACCTGACGTTCGAAGACGTAGATCTCACGTTCTGGCAAATGCGCCCGCAAATGAGAGAAGGTGCGTCCCAGCCCCAGGCCAAGCTCGAACACGATGCCGGGCATCGTCTCGATTTCGCCGAAAACCCAGTTCAGACAGGCGTGCTGCGATTGCAGCCGGTACAGCAGTTTTTCCAGTCGGGTGATCATCGCCGGGTTGATCTGACCTTGATTAGATGCCAGGGGCGGGTTGGGGTAGCACAGCCGCCCTCGTGGAGGAAGCCGCGCCATATCAACTATTTCACTGTTGCACCATTGCCGTGAACCTCCATATTATAGGACTGTCTCAAGCACTACCGGCGAGGGGTGGCATTGTACGGGGTTGCTTGAATGCTCAAAAATCCGCTTGTCGTGCGATTCTGGGGGGTGAGGGGCAGTCTGCCTTCAGCATCTCCGTCAACAGCTGTCTATGGTGGCAATACGCCCTGAGTCGAAATGCGTTGCGGCGATCGCCTGCTGGTATTCGATGCCGGGTCGGGCATGCCGTATCTCGGCCGGGCCATGGCCGAAGAGGCACCGCAGCGCATCGACATCCTGTTCAGCCATTGCCACTACGATCACATCGAAGGTCTTCCGTTTTTCGGGCCGCTGCACAATTCCGGCAACGAGGTCCACGTATGGTCCGGTCATCTGGACGGGCACCTGTCGACGGCCGACATGATCCACAATTACATGCGCGAGCCCTATTTCCCTGTGGGGCCGGCGTGCTTTTCGGCCGCGATGCACTATCACGACCTGGTGCCGGGCGACCGGCTTGATCTCGGCGACGGCATCAGCGTCGATTCCATAAAGCTCAAGCACCCCGGCGGGGCGGTGGCCTACCGGGTGGCCTACGGCGGACATTCAGCCGTCTATATGACCGATGTCGAGCACCAGCCCGGCCGCCTCAACGATGCCCTGGTGAAGTTCGCGCGCGGCTGCGATATCTTCATCTACGATGCCATGTATACCGATGACAACTTCGCCCCCCATGCTGGCTACGGCCATTCCACCTGGCAACAAGGCGCCCGCCTCGCCGACGCCGCCGGTGTCGTGGACTATGTGGGGTTCCACCACAATCCCGACGCCACCGATGCCGACCTGGCCGAACGCGAACTGAAGCTCAAGCGCCTCAGACCCGGCAGCCGGCTGGCGCGTGAGGGCCTTACAATGGTGCCGCGCCGCAAGAAGGGCAAATGACGTGCCCCGGCTTCCCGCACTGCCGGAAATCCTCAAAGACACCTTCAGGCGCCGCGCCGCGGTTGCCCTGCCGCCGCGTGTCCTTGAGGCCATCGAGCGCCAGGAAAATTCCGGTGAGGTGCTGGTCAAGCTGATCCAGCTTGCCGTTGTCGGCCTGTGGACGACGCTCTACCTGGTGGCGCCGCGCACCGATATGGGCACCTCGTTCTCGCCCGTTCCCTATGCGCTCGGTGGCTATATGGTGCTCAATGTCGTCGGCCTTTTCTGGGCCCTGCGCCGGGGTTTGCCGAACTGGGCCGTCTATCTCAACATCGTCCTCGATATCTCGGTGCTGACGGTGCTGATCTGGAGTTTTCACATCCAGTACCGCCAGCCGCCTTCCTTCTACCTGAAGGCGCCGACCCTGCTCTATATCTTCATCTTCGTGGCGCTGCGGACCCTGCGCTTCCAGCCGCGCTTCGTCATTGCCGCCGGACTCACCGCGGCGGCTGGCTGGCTGGCGCTCACCGGCTATGCCATCCTGGCCGATCCCTCCAACATGATGATCACCCATAACTACGTGCACTACATGACGTCGAATTCGATACTGGTAGGCGCCGAGATCGACAAGATCATCTCCATTCTCATGGTGACGGTGATTTTGGCGCTGGCGTTGCGGCGCGCCAACGACCTGTTGGTGGTTTCCGTTTCCGAGCAGGCAGCGGCGCGCGATCTGTCGCGCTTCTTCGACGCCGAGGTCGCCGACCGCATCCGGTCGAGCGAGACCACGGCCATGGCGGGCGACGGGATCAGGCGCGAGGCGGCGATATTGTTCGTCGATATCCGCAGCTTCACCCCCATGGCTGCCACCCTCGATGCCGGCGAGGTAGTTGCCACGCTGGCGGCCTACGAGCGCCGCATCGTGCCGCTGATCCGCCAACACGGCGGCAGCATCGACAAGTTCCTGGGCGATGGCATCATGGCGACCTTCGGCGCGGTCAACGATTCAACCACCTGCGCCGCCGATGCGCTCAGGGCGCTCGATGCCGTCATGGCCGAGGCCGAAGCCTGGAGCGACGAGCCTGTCCTTTCGCGTATCACGCCTGAGCGGGTGAACGCCGCCGCGGCTTGCGGTGAGGTGCTGTTTTGTACGATGGGTGGCGAGAACCGGCTCGAATACACCACCATCGGGGCCGCCGTTAACCTCGCCGCCAAGCTGGAAAAGCACAACAAGGTGTTGCCCGCCCGCGCCCTGACCGATGCCGCGACCTTTGACCGTGCCGTGGCGCAGGGCTATGAGCCCACGCACCAACCCCGCCGCGAGCGCCAGCACCTCGAAGCGGTGGACGAGGAAGTGGACCTGGTGGTGCTTCACGAGATCAGGTGATCGCCGATCGGAAATTGCGATAAAGCTGTTCGGCACCGGCGTTGAATTCGGCCATGGCAGCGGTGGCCGCCGCGTCGAGATCACCCAGCGCGGCCGGCCCCAGGGTATTCTCGAGCGCCTGCTTGTAGGCTGGCACCTTGCCCCAGTTGACGACCGTGTCAGGCTCGACCTCCACATGGTACTGCATCGACCATGCCTGGCGGCCGACGCGCATGGCCTGCACCCGGCAAACATCCGATGAGGCGAGAATGACGCTGTCATCCGGGGGCTGGGCGACGCAGACCGAATGCCATTGCAGCGCCTTCTGGCGTCGGGCCATGCCGGTAAAAATCGGGTCGCCCTGACCCTCGGCGGTCAGCTCCACATCGAGGATGCCGATTTCCGGCGGACGCTGCGGCCCACAGGTACCGCCCATGGCGTCGGCGAGAAGCTGGTGGCCGAGGCAAAGACCGAGATAGGGCCGCTTGAGTTCCCCCACCCAGCGGCGAATGGCCCGCTTTTCCTCAACCAGCCAGGGATGCGCCTCGACATCCCACACATCCATCGGCCCGCCCATCACCCACAAGGCATCGTAATCTTCAAGCGCCGGGATGAGCTCACCCGCATCTAGTTCCACCGCGTCCCAGCGGACATCGTCCGCGGCGAGGAACTTGCGCAGCATGCCGGGATGTTCGCAATCGATGTGCTGGAAGACAAGGAGACGCATTGAGGCAATCCTTTGCGAGCGGGTTCGCCCCCCAAACACTAGCCCAATTGCTGGTGGCCGTCAGCCCGCCATGCCGCGGCGCCGAGCTCAGTCTCCTTGCATGACGGCGCCTTGTGGGGATTTCCGCGACCACCAGGACTTGATCAATTGGTCGAGCGAGAAGACGCCCGGCCCGCGCGCGATGATGACGAGAAGGGCGATGGCCCAAAGTCCGTGGTCGATATAGGACCCGGGGTAGACGAAGATCTGGATGATCAGTGTCACACCCATCAACCCCAGGGCCGATAGGCGCGAGGCAAGACCGATGACCAGCAGTGCTGGAAACAGATGCTCGGCCAGCGCCGCCAGGTTTGCCGCCACCACGGGATCGATGAGGGGAAGCTTGTACTCCTCGCGGAACAGATAGATGGCCGCGTCGGTGACGTGAAAGCCATCTACCTTGGTCTGGCCCGAGCGCCAGAAGATGGTGGCGACGACGAAGCGCGACAAAAGGGCGATGAAACTGTGGGGGACGGCATCGGCAATGTCGGTAAAGCGCGCGATGAGGCGGGCAACGCCAGTCATGCCTGGTCTCCGAAATGGTCACGGACTTCCGCAATCATCTGCGCCGATATCATGCCAGCTAGATTGTCGGCGAGATCGAAGCCGGGTGCTTCCTCGATCGCCCGCGCCGCTGCCGTGCCAAGGGCATCGCCTTCTTTCAACGCGGCAAGGAGGAGGGCTGCACCGGCGGGCAGCCGACGGATTTCCACCGACATCTCCGGCCTGGTGACGAGGGCGTCTTCGCCATGCGAAGGATCGACCGGCTGCACCTCGGCATCATGGATATTGGTTTCCCAGATGGAAACCACCGGATACGCCGAAGCAACAATGAAGACCGCCGGATGGAAAGTGAAGGTGAGGTAGGGCAGGCGCTCAGGGGGCACAGCGGCTAGGCAATCCGGATCAATGGGGCGCCGATCAGCGGCGTGGTAGGCCTGCCAATGGGCCGATTCGAGTCGCGCCACGTCGGCCAGATAGGGCACCGGACGGGCCGGCTCGAACCCGGCGATGAAGTCGGGATAGTCGGCGCCATAGTTGATGAGCACCGGGCTCCTGGGCAGGTGAGTGAGGGCATATTCGCCAGTCATGGCGCGAAAGAACTCATTGCCCACCAACCGCTTCACCACCGGATAACGCACGCCAAGCGCCTCGATGAGGGCGCCCGAGACATTGTTACGATAGACGCCGAAGCGTAGTTGAGGGCGGTCGCCGGTCCAACTCGTGATGCCCTCCGGCACCGGCTTGCGGCGGTCGATCACCGCTGAGGCAAATGTCGATTGTGCATCGCCGGCCATGGCGCGCCTCACTCCGCCGCCGCAAGGCAGGACTTTTTGCGACCGGTTGCGGACGTGAGGATCGCCTCGGCGCGCTCTGCCTCGGCGATCAGATCATCGAGCGGCGGCACGTCGGCATCGCGCTCGATGAGCGTCGGCACCGGGCCGCTGCGCGCGATGGTGTGTTCGAATAGCGACCACACCGGATCGGCGATGGGCGAACCGTGGGCATCGATGAGCAGCTGCGCGCCCGCATCGTCGAACCGCTCGTCGTGACCGGCCAGATGGATCTCTCCCACATGTTCCACCGGAAAGTCGTCGATATAGGCGCGCGGGTCGAAATGATGGTTCATGGCCTGCACGAAGACGTTGTTGACGTCGAGCAGCAGCCCGCAACCGGTGCGGGCGACGATCTCGCGGAGGAATTCGATCTCGCCCATGCTGCTTTCCGAGAACTGCACGTAAGTCGAGGGATTTTCCAGGAGGAGGGTGCGCCCCACCGCCTCCTGGGCCTCGTCGACATGAGCGCACACATGCGCCAGCGTCGCGGCGGTGTAGGGCAGGGGGAGCAGGTCGCTCAGATAGGCGTCTTCATGGGTCGACCAGGCCAGATGCTCCGAAAACAGCCCCGGCTCGTAGCGCTCGACCAGACTTTTGAGGCGGGCGAGATGGGCGGTATCGAGCGGTCGGTCGCCGCCGATGGACAGCGCCACCCCGTGCAGTGATAGCGGGTAATGCTCGCGGATGCGGGCCAGATAGTGGTGCGGCGGCCCGCCGGCGCCCATGTAGTTCTCCGCGTGCACCTCAAGGAAGCCGAAGGCCGGATGGTCCCTCAGGATATCGTCGTAATGCTGCGGCTTCAGTCCGATGCCGGCGTGCGGGGCGATGGTCGCTGGCGTCGTCATGGCGGTTGCCTCCTCGTTCACGACGGCCGCTTGATTTCCTCAAGCGAGCCGGGACCGAACGGCGTCTGGGTGGTGATGCAGGTACCCTCCGGCACCAGCTTCCAGGCGTTGCCCTGATAATCGATGGTGGAGGTGCCGGCGCAGGTGGTTCCTTCACCCGCCTTGCAGTCATTCTGGCCCTTCAGCGCAACACCATAACATTTCTCAAAGCCTGCGGCCACGACCGGGCCGGCGGCAAGCGCAGCAAATTCGGCACTGAGTGCAGCGGCCAGCGCAAAGGCGGAAAGTGTGGTCGTCGCAGGCTTCATATTCAATGGTCCCACAATGATCTTGAGGCGCAAGGATAAGAAACAGTGGCGGGCGCGGCGCCGGAAACCGGTACCGCGCCCGTCTTCATAATATCGCCTAGCTCTTCATGGGTTCCAGCATGCCCATGCCGTTGGGCGTCTTCATAGTGGTGCAGGTGCCGGCGGGCACGAGCTTGAAGGACTGGCCGTCATAGTCGGTGGTCGACATGCCGGCGCAATCGTGCATGCCGGCCTTGCAGTCGTTCTGGCCCTTCAGGGCGACGCCGTAGCATTTCTCCTGACCGGCGGCCGACGCCGGGGTCGGCGCATAGCCGGCGGACAAGGCCGCGCCGAGCGCGCCGGCCAGGGCAAGAGCTGTAACGGTTTTGGCTGTGGTGGACATTCGGGTTCTCTCCTCTTGGGCTCCATGTGGATTGTGGGTCGGATGCTGGTGGATAGTGTTCTCCCGCGCTCCGGATGCGACAAAAACTAACCTGACTCATCGCTCAACTGTAAATCACGTTGCCGTCAGAGGCACTTGATCGGGCGCAGCGGCCTTGCCCGACAGCCCTATCCCAAGCGGTCGGGCATTGCCGGCAGGGCGCGATCGGGCGGCCACCAGCCAATGTCGCTTCGCGGCCCCATAAAGCTGATCAGGGCATCGAGAAAACCCCATGCCGTGGCGTCGTGCACCAGATGATGGCTGAGAATGCCGACCGATCGCCCGCCCGCCGCCCGCGCTTGCGCTAGGCTCTGCGCCAGCCGGACAATCAGCAAATCGTGATTGTGGCCGCCACGGTTGCCGCGCCAGTCGATGATGTCCACGTGGGTGTTGAGACGTTGTGGGACCGGCACCAGCCCTCCCGGTTCGGGGCCGAATACCGACAAAGCCTCGATTCCCAACCGCGGCAACGCCTTGACGACGGCGTCATCGATGCGGTTCCACGGCGGCACCAGCATAGGCGCCAGTTTTGCCGCGAACAGGCCGTCAAGCCAGTCGAGACCGCGGGCGATGTCGGCCAGCACCTGATCGAGCGGCCGATGGGCGCCAAGCTCGGCCTTCTTTTCCCCCTGGGGCGCGTAATTCTTGTGGGCAAAACCATGCACCGCCACCCGCCACAGCGGCTGCCGCGCCACGAAGTCGGCAAGCGTCGGCTCGGCACCGGCCGGGATGACGGCGAGCATGGTCGGCACGGCGGCATTGCGGGTCATGGCCGCCAGCCGTTGCAGGGCCGGCGTCACCGCGACCGCATCGTCGTCCCTCAGCCACAGCCGCGCCGCCCGGCCGGCCTCCGCCCAGTGCTGAAGTTCGGCCTCCAGCGGTGCCCAGTCGGCGGACGCCGTCATTGCACCGCCACCTTGACGGCCAATGGCGCCAGATAATGCTCGAGTGCCGCTGCGGCCGCGGCAAGCGAGCGTTCCTCGGCGACGAAGTGGCGGGCGGCGCCCGACATCCGTGCATACAGCGCCGGATCGCCGGCGATGTGTGCGATGGCCGCGGCGAAGGCGCCCGGCTCGACCTCCCGCACCAAAAGTCCGGTCTCCCCATGCCGGATGACGCTCGGCACACCATGCGTTGCAAGTGCCACCGCCGGTAGCCCGGCGGCCTGGGCCTCCAGGTAGGAAAGTCCGTAGGCCTCACCGAAGCCCGGCCAAACGAAAATGTCGCTTTCCTCGAGAAGGTCTCTTACCGCCGACGGCCCGAGTTCGCCGAGGAAATCAACGCGGTCCTCACCCAATCCGGCAAGCGCCTGACACACTTCAGGCATCGAAGGCCCGCCGCCTGCCACACGCAAGCGCCAGTCGATGCTGTCGAGGCGGGCCAGCACGGCGGCCAGAAAGCGGTAGGATGCGACCTTTACGCCAGGGCGCATCATGGCCACGCACACCAGCTGCAGCGGATCTCGCATCGAATGTCTTGTCGGCGTGGCGTTCACCGTCAGTTCGATGAAAGGGGCCAGCATGGCGATGCGCGTCTTGTCGGCGATGCGCGCCAGACCTTCGGCATCATCCGGCGTAAAGCAAAAATTGACCCTCGCGAGACGGATGCTGTCGATCACCAGCGCCTGACTGTCGCGCCACTGGTCCCGATCGCGCTTGCCGGCATAGGAAGCTTCCGCCGTCACATAGGCGATCCCAAAGTGCCGGCAGACGATGGGGCCGATGATATCGGGGGCCTTGTAATAGGGATGATAGCTGAACCACAGGTCGGCCGCCGCGCCGTCTTCATCTTCCCAGCGCGCGATGATGGACGCGGCCTCGCGCCTTGCCCTATCGATGATGTCGGCATCATGGGGCAGGCTCGAGTACATCCTGAGCTCGGAGGCGGTCTCGACCTTGTGCCCGCTGGCTTGAAGTGCTGCAACCAGTTGGCGCGCCATCTTGCGGTCGCCGGAGGGAACCAGGTGGCCAGGAGGCTTGAGCGGAGCGTAAAAGGCGATATGCATGGGCATCGTCGTCATCTTTCCCGCCTTTTCCAAAGGGCGCAATGAAATAGATGCCGATGCCGAACAATCGACCCGAGGGAATGGCTCGACAGAGATGATAGGTCGATGGTAACAAGGCCGTGAGGGAGAGAGGGAGCGGTCTGATTGAGTGTCGCGGGGAGTGCAAGCTTTCCGGACCGGGTCTTGTGAAGTTGGGGGGATAAGGCACTCATATGAACCGTCCCGACGGTGATCTTCTGCGTGTCGAAGGTCTGCGTATTACCTTCAATCTGCAATCCGGACCGCTCGAAGCGGTCAAGGGCGCGAGCTTTCGCATCCGCCCTGGCAGCGTCGTGGCGCTGGTGGGCGAATCGGGTTCCGGCAAGTCGGTGATCGCCCAGGCGATCATGGGCATCCTGCCGCAGGTCGGCCGTATCAGCGGCGGTTCCATCCTGTTTGCCGACAACGCCAATGGCACCACCGTCGACATCGCCCAGCTCAATCCCGACGGCGTTGACATGCGCAAGGTGCGCGGCGCCCGCATCGCCATGATCTTCCAGGAGCCGATGACCTCGCTGTCGCCGCTGCACACTGTCGGCGACCAGATCGAGGAAGCCTTGCGGCTGCATCAGGATGTGCCGTCCGGGGAAAGGCGCAAGCGCACCGAGGAGATGCTCTCCCTTGTGGGCTTCCCCGATCCGCATCGCGCCTACGACATGTATGCCTTCGAGCTGTCGGGGGGCCTGCGCCAGCGCGCCATGATCGCCATGGCGCTGATCTGCCGGCCGGCGCTGCTGGTGGCGGACGAACCCACCACCGCCCTCGATGTCACCATCCAGGCTCAGATCCTCAAGCTCCTGAAGGACTTGCAGGAGCGCTTCGGCATGGCCGTGTTGCTCATCACCCATGATCTGGGCGTCGTCGCCAACATCGCCGACGAGGTGGTGGTCATCTATCACGGCGAGATCATGGAAGCGGGAACGGTGGAGGACATCTTCACCAATCCGCAGCACGAATATCTCAAGGCACTCTTGGCCGCGGTACCGCATTTCGACATGAAGCCCGGCGAACGCCTGCAGGCCTTGCGCGATGTGGTGGTCGATGCCGCCGCGGTCATGGACCAGGCCGTTGTCGCCAACCAGCGGGTCGCCTCCGACAGCAGCAAGCCGTTGCTCTCGGTGCGTGATCTCACCAAGACCTATGGCAGCCGCAAGGGCGGATTTTTCTTTTCCGCGCCCGAGGAAAACCTGGTCCGCGCCGTCAACGACGTCAGCTTCGACATCAAGCGCGGCGAATGCCTGGGGCTGGTGGGCGAATCGGGCTGTGGCAAGACCACCGTCTCCAAGCTCCTCATGCGCGCCGTCACCGCCGATAGCGGCGAGATTGTCTTCAACGATGGCGACCGCGACATCGACATCGTCAAGCTGGCCGGCAACGCCCTGAAGAAATTCCGCACTCGCGTGCAGATGGTGTTCCAGGACCCCGTCTCCTCGCTCAGCCCGCGCATGACAGTCGGCAACATCTTGCGCGAGCCCATGGAGATCCATGGCCACGGCAACGATGCCTCGCGCACCCGCATGGCGCGTGAGTTGATGCAGCTTGTCGGCCTCGATCCGCGCTTCATGAGTCGTTATCCGCATAGCTTTTCCGGCGGCCAGCGCCAGCGCATCGGCATTGCCCGTGCCCTGGCGCTCAATCCCCAATTGCTGATCTGCGACGAGCCTGTCTCAGCCCTCGATGTGTCGGTACAGGCCCAGGTGCTCAACCTCCTGAAGGATCTGCAGAAGCAACTCGGGCTCACCTATCTCTTCATCTCGCACAACCTGGCGGTGATCGACTACATGGCCGACCGCATCGCCGTCATGTGCCGCGGTCGCATCGTCGAGCAGGCCCCGCGCGAGCTGTTGTTCAAGGCGCCAATCCACTCCTATACGCGCACCCTTCTGGCCGCGGTGCCCTATCCCGATCTTGCCCGCCCGCTCAATCTTGGTACGCTGAGAATCGAGGGCGCCTCCGACATGACCGACTGGGATGACGCCTTCCGTGCCGGACCCGACGGCGACGGCCTCGATCACATTGACATCGGACAGGGCCATCTGGTCCTGGCGCGCAAATCCATCAATCCGGCGGAGTTAAGACCATGAATTATCGCTTTGGTGCTTTTTTGGTGGCTGTCTTTTCTGTCCTGTGGGTCACCGCCGCCGGCGCGGTAGACTATGTGGAAACACCCTCGCTCGCCGCCGAGGTGGCCGCCGGCAACCTGCCGCCCGTGGCTCAGCGGCTGCCTCAGACACCACGCGTCATCGACCTCAAGGAAATGGGGCGCGAGGTGGGCAAGCCTGGCGGTGCCATCCACATGCTGATGGGCTCGCCCAAGGACATCCGCATGATGACGGTCTACGGCTATGCCCGCTTCGTGACCTACAACAATCAATACCGCCTCGTGCCGGATATCTTGAAGTCGTTCGACGTCCAGGAAGGCCGCATCTTCACGTTTCATCTGCGCCCTGGCCACAAGTGGTCCGACGGCCACCCCTTTACCGCCGAAGACATCCGCTTCACCTGGGAGGATGTCATGAACAACAAGGATCTGAGCCCCTACGGCCTGCCGCGCGAGATGCTGGTGGATGGCAAGCCGCCCATCTTCACGGTCATCGATCCCGAGACCGTGCGCTTTGAGTGGGCCGCGCCCAATCCCGACTTCCTGCCCGCCCTCGCCGGCGCCCGGCCGCTCTATCTGGCCATGCCGGCCCATTATCTCAAGCAGTTCCACGCCAAGTTCCAGGACCCCGCCAAGCTGAACAAGATGGTGGCCGATGAGCAGGTAAGAAGCTGGACCAACCTGTTCATCCGCATGGCGCGACAGTACCGCCCCGAAAACCCCGACCTGCCAACGCTCGAGCCGTGGATGAACACCTCAACGATGCCCACCGACCGCTTTGTCTTCAAGCGCAATCCCTACTTTCACCGCGTCGATACCGCCGGTCATCAGCTTCCCTATGCCGATCAGGTGATAATCACCACCGCCTCCGGCGATCTCATCCCAGCCAAGACCGGTACCGGTGAGGTCGACCTTCAGGCGCGCTATCTGCGCTTCGACAACTACACCTTCCTGAAGCAGGCCGAGGAGCGTTCGGGCTATGATGTCCTGCTGTGGAAGAACGGCGGCGGTTCGGCCGTGGCGCTGCTGCCCAACCTCAACGTTTCCGATCCCGTGTGGCGCAAGCTTTTCCGTGATGCCCGCTTCCGTCGTGCCCTTTCGCTTGCCGTCAATCGCGATGAGATCAACCAGGCGGTGTTTTTCGGCCTGGCCAGCCCCAGCGCCAACACGGTACTGCCGGAAAGCCCGTTCTATACCGATCAGTTGCGCACCACCTGGTCCACCTTTGATCTGGCCAAGGCCAACAAGCTCCTCGACGAGATCGGCCTGACCAAGCGCGGGCCGGACGGCATCCGCCTCCTGCCTGACGGTCGGAAAATAGAGATCGTGGTCGAAACGGCCGGCGAAAGCACCTTGCAGACCGATGTGTTGCAGCTCATCACCGATTACTGGAAGAAGATTGGCGTAAAGCTGTTCATAAAGACCTCACAGCGCGATATGCTGCGCTCGCGCGCCATGGCCGGCACCGCCATGATGACCGTGTGGTCCGGCGTTGACAACGCCTTGTGCACGCCGGACATGAATCCGGCCGAGTTCGTGCCCACCTCCGAGTCGCAGTTGCAATGGCCGCAGTGGGGCCTTTATTTCGAGGCCAATGGCTCCAAGGGTGAAAAGCCTGACTTGCCGTCGGCCGAAGAGCTTATGAAGGAATACGCCGCCTGGCGCCATGCCACCACGCCCGAAGGGCGCGATGCGGCCTGGCAGAAGATCCTCAAGATCAATTCCGAAGAGGTCTTTACCATCGGCACCGTGAACGCCACCATGCAACCGGTCGTGGTGTCGAGAAGGCTTCATAACGTGCCGAAGCAGGGCGTTTACAGTTTCGATCCGGGCGCCTATTTCGGCATCTACATGCCCGACACGTTCTGGTTCTCGGCCAAGTAGGGCAGAAAAAGAAGATGTTTCGCTACATCATCCGCCGAATACTGGTGATGATCCCCACACTGGCGATCATCTCGGGGCTGGTGTTCACCATCATCGAGCTTCCGCCGGGCGACTATTTCGAGAGCTACGTGGCCGAGTTGCAGGCCCAGGGCGAGTCGGTCGACATGCAGCAGATCGCCTATCTGCGGAAGGAATACGGCTTCGACAAGCCCCCTGCCGAACGCTACTTCGTCTGGGTCTGGGGCATGCTGCACGGCAATTTCGGCTACTCCTTCGAGTACCAGCTGCCGGTCAGCAAGCTCATCGGCGACCGCATTTACCTGTCTATGCTCGTCTCCCTCGTCACCATCGTCTTTACGTGGATAATCGCGTTTCCGATAGGTCTCTATTCTGCAACCCGACAATATAGCTGGGGCGACTACGGCCTGACTTTCCTTGGCCTCATCGGTCTCGCCACCCCCAACTTCCTGCTGGCGCTGATCTTCATGTACCTGGCCAACCTTTGGTTCGGCACCTCCATTGGCGGCCTCATGGATGCCAAGTATCTCGATCAGGCGATGAGCTGGCCGAAATTCCTGTCGATCCTCGACCACTTGTGGATTCCGGTGATCATCATCGGCACCTCGCACACCGCCGGCATGATCCGCCGGCTTCGGGCCAATCTGCTCGACGAATTGCAGAAGCAATACGTGGTGACCGCCAAGGCCAAGGGACTGCCGCCGCTCCGGGCGCTGGTGAAGTACCCCTTGCGCATGGCGCTCAATTTCTTCATCTCCGACATCGGCTCGATCCTGCCCAACCTGATTTCCGGCGCCGAGGTAACGGCCATCGTTTTGTCGTTGCAGACCACTGGGCCGTTGCTGGTGCAGGCGCTGCGCAGTCAGGACATGTACCTTGCCGGCTCCTTCCTGATGATCCTCGCCTTCCTGACCGTGATCGGCGTGCTGATCTCCGACATTGCGCTCGCCTTCCTCGATCCGCGCATCCGCCTGCAGGGGAGCAGCACCAAATGACGCAGAAAGGACCCTTGCCGGCTCCGGGGGCGCCGCTGCACCATTTCGTCTCGACCGGGCCCTTCAATCCCAAGTCCATCGAGGAGTTGACCCCGCAGCAGGAACGGGTGTTCATGGCCTCGCAGTGGCGCCTGATGTGGTGGAAGTTCAAGCGCCACAAGCTTGCCCTTTGGTCGGGGGTGTTTCTGGCCATCCTCTACACCTCCATCCTGTTTTGCGAGTTCCTGGCGCCCTACGGCCTCGATTCGCGCAACATCGGGGCGATTTACGCCCCGCCGCAGACCCTGCATCTTTTCCATGACGGCAGTTTCGTCGGGCCCTTTGTCTACGGTGACAAGCAGACGCTCGATATGACGACGCTGAGGCGCATCTATACTCCCGACACGACCAAGGTTGAGAAGGTGCGCTTCTTCTGTCACGGCGACAAATACAACTACTTCAGCCTCATTCCGGGCTCGTTCCATATCATGTGCCCGGCCGACGGCGGCACCCTGTTTCTGCTCGGCACCGACCACCTGGGCCGTGACGTGCTCTCGCGCATGATCTACGGCGCGCGCATTTCTCTGACCATCGGCCTGTTCGGCATCTTCATCAGCTTTACACTGGGCATCTCCATCGGCGGCATTGCAGGCTATTACGGCGGCGTTGCCGACCTCATCATCCAGCGCATCATCGAGGTTTTGCAATCGCTGCCGTCGATCCCCTTGTGGCTGGCACTCGCGGCCATCATGCCGGTGACCTGGAGCCCGATCGTGATCTATTTCGCCATCACCATCATTCTCGGGCTGATCGATTGGACCGGGCTGGCGCGAGCGGTGCGCTCAAAGCTCCTGGCTCTGCGCGAGGAAGACTATGTGTTGGCGGCACAGCTCATGGGTGCGAGACCCAGGCGCATCATTGCCCGGCACCTGGTGCCCGGATTCCTGAGCCACCTGATCGCCACCGCCACCATTTCCATTCCGACCATGATCCTCGGTGAGACCGCCCTCAGCTTCCTGGGGCTCGGCCTTCGTCCACCGATCACCAGCTGGGGCGTGCTCTTGAACGCGGCCCAGAACATCAACGTCGTCGCGCTTTATCCCTGGCTCTTGATGCCGGTGGTGCCGGTGATCCTGGTGATCCTCACCTTCAACTTCCTCGGCGACGGCCTGCGCGACGCAGCCGATCCCTACAAATAACCGGGACGAAGATCATATTTCGCTCGGATGAGGGGCCAAGGAGCGCGGCGCCGAACCCCCTTTGTCTGCCTGCCTGCTTGTGGCATAGTGCGCCGCGAGAGGAGCGGGGAGGTTCCACAAAGCCAAGCGCACAAAGCTTTAGGCCCGGCACGAAATCCGCGATTGATTCCAGGTAAGCGGCGATGGAGCGGCTCGATCACGCACGCATATTGATGTACAGCCACGATACGTTCGGCCTTGGCCACCTGCGCCGTTGCCGGACGATCGCACACGCCCTTGTCGAGCGCTTCAAGGGGCTGCACATCCTCATCGTCTCCGGCTCGCCGATTGCCGGGGCTTTCGACTTCAAGGCGCGGGTGGACTTCGTCAAGATCCCCAGCGTCATCAAGCTGCATTCCGGCGAATACACTTCCATCGACCGCCATATCGACATCGATGAAACGCTCGCCATGCGCGCCGCCATGATCCGCGACACTGCGCGTTCGTTCGATCCGGATATCTTCATCGTCGACAAGGAGCCGATCGGCCTGAGGGGTGAATTGGAAGAGACGCTGCACGTCCTCAAACCCCGCGGCACCACCCTGGTTCTCGGCCTGCGCGATGTCATGGACAGCCCCGAACTGCTGGAGCCTGAGTGGCGGCGCAAGGACCTGATGCGCAAGATCGGTGAGCTCTATCACCAGATATGGGTCTATGGGCCTGCCGATTTCTGGAACCCGTTGACCGGTCTCGAAGTGCCGGATCGCATTGCCAGCAGGGTCCGCTATGCCGGGTTTCTGGAACGCACCATGCCCCATTCGGCCTCGCGCTCCAGCAACATTGACGGCGACTTCATCCTCGTTACCACCGGCGGGGGCGGCGATGGCAGCGAACTCATCCTCCAGACGCTTGCCGCCTATGAGGCCGACCCCGATATTCCGCTCAATGCAGTGATTGTGCTCGGGCCATTCATGCCGACCGAGGAGCGCAGAGCAATCTCCCAGCGAGCCGCCGGTTCGTCGCGGGTGCGGCTCATCGGGTTCGACAACCGGCTGGAAAAGCTGATTGACGACAGCCGCGCCGTGGTCGGCATGTGCGGCTACAACACCTTTTGCGAGTTGTTGTCCTTCGACAAGCGGGCCTTGATGGTTCCGCGCATGAAGCCGCGCATGGAACAGTTCGTGCGGGCCACGCGGGCCAGCGAACTGGGGCTGGTTTCCATGTTGCACCCAGACGAGGCCCAGGACCCGCAAAAACTTGCCGCCGCATTTCGGCGACTGCCGGACCAGCCGCTTCCCTCGGCTGCCAATGCGCTTTCCATGTTGGGCGGCATCGAGGCCGTCGGCGATCGCGTGGCCGAGCTGGTGGAGCATCGCGATCATCCGCTCCTGACGGTTATCGAAGGCGGCATCTGACCGGGTGATGGCGCAGCAAACCAGGCGCATCGTGGTGCTTCTCAAGGGCTATCCGCGCCTGTCGGAAACCTTCATTGCCCAGGAGATCAGGGGGCTGGAGGAAGCCGGCCTCGATCTGACGATTTACTCAATGCGCCGTCCGACGGACACCAGCGTGCATCCGGTTCACCGCGAGATCGAAAGCCCCGTCGTCTATCTGCCGGAATACCTGCATGAAGAGCCATGGCGGGTGGTCAAGGCCTGGTGGCATGCCCGCCGGCTGGCGGGTTACCCGGCGGCGCGCCGACAGTTCCTGACCGACCTGAAGACCGACTTTTCCCGCCACCGCTTGCGGCGCTTTGGCCAAGCGCTGGTGATGGCAGCAGAATTGCCCTCCGACATCGCCCACATCCATGCTCATTTCATCCATACGCCAGCCTCGGTAGCGCGCTATGTGAGTGTTCTCACCGGCCTTGCCTGGACCTGCTCGGCCCACGCCAAGGACATCTGGACCTCGAGCGGTGAAGACCTGGCGTCAAAGCTCGCCTCGGCGCGCTGGGTGGTAACCTGCACAGCCGTCGGGGCCGAACGCCTCAGGGGCCTGGCGAGCGAGCCTCAGCGGGTGCATCTGAGCTATCACGGCCTCGATCTCGCTCGCTTCGACGCCGGACCCAAGAAGCCGGCACGCCGTGACGGTTCGCAGCCCGCAGCACCCGTCAGGCTGTTGACGGTATGCCGGGCGGTGGAAAAAAAGGGCCTCGACATCCTGCTGGCAGCCCTTGGCCACCTCGACCCGGCGATCAACTGGCGCTGGACCCATATCGGCGGCGGCAATCTCATACCGACCCTCAAGGCGCAGGCGGAAAGCCTCGGCATCGCCCAAAAACTCGACTGGCAGGGCAGTCAGCCGCAGGAGGCCGTGCTTGCCGCCTATCGCGAAAGCGACCTCTTCGTGCTTGCCTGCCGCGTTGCTCGCGACGGTGACCGCGACGGCCTGCCCAATGTGGTCGTGGAGGCCCTCAGTCAGCGTTTGTGCGTTTTGTCGACTTGCATATCCGGCGTGCCCGAACTCATCGACGATGGCATCAGCGGGTTGCTGGTTCCCCCTGAAGATCCCGATGCCCTGGCTTCGGCTCTCGGCTCCCTCATCACCGACCCCGGCCTCAGGTTGCGCCTCGCGGCGGCGGGCGAAAAGCGGGTACGCGCCGACTTCGATCACCACAGGAGCATTGCTGCACTGGTGGAATTGTTCGCCAGCGTCGGCATGGCGGCTTCCCGCAAGGCAGCGCCGTGAGTGCATCGATCCTGTTTTACGTCCAGCACCTGCTCGGCATCGGCCACTTGGTGCGGGCCAGCCTGGTGGCCACGGCGCTGGGCGAGGCCGGGTTCGATGTGACGCTGGTGAGCGGCGGCCGGGCGGTACCCGGCTTTCCGCAGGCTCATGGCATCCGCAGCATGGCCCTGCCGGCGCTATGCAGCGCTGAGGGATTTTCGGACCTCCTGGACGATGCCGGTCGCATCGCCGACCGGGCCTACCTCGACCGCCGCCGCGATTTGTTGCTCGATATCTGGCGCCGCGCGGCCCCTGAGGTGTTGCTCATTGAAGCCTATCCCTTTGGCCGCCGGCAGATGCGCTTCGAGTTGGAGCCGTTGATCGACCTGGCGCGTGGCGCTTCCAGTCCCACCCGCCTCATTGCCTCATCGGTGCGCGACATCGTACAGGAGAACCGAAAATCCGGCCGCGATGCGGAAACCGTCGCCACGCTGCGCGCCGCCTTCGATCTGGTGGTGGTGCACGGGGATCCGGACTTTGTGCCACTCGAGGCGACATTTCCGCAGGCCGGTGCCATCGCCGACCTGGTGCGTTATTCCGGCATCGTCTCAAACCCGCCCGGAACCCTTGAAGGCCAGCGCGCCGACATCGTGGTCTCAGCTGGCGGTGGCGCGGCTGGCAGTGCCTTGATGCGGGCAAGCCTCCAAGCCGCGCGCCTCGATGCCGGTGCCAGTGGCAAATGGCTCTTCCTCACCGGACCCAACATGCCCGAAGAGGCGGTGAGGGCGCTTCGCAGCGATCTGCCGGCCGGCGTCTCGATAGAGCGCCATCGCAGCGATTTCCGCGCGTTGCTCGCCCATTGCGCGGTGTCGGTTTCGCAAGCCGGCTACAATACCGCCGCCGATATCCTCGAGGCCGGATGCCGTTCGGTGATGGTGCCGTTCGATTCTGGCGGCGAGACCGAGCAGACCCGCCGCGCCGAGGCACTCAGCGCCCGTGGGATTGCTCACCTGCTGCGCCCGGCCGACGTGACACCTGAACGTTTGCTGGGTAGCATCGTTGCCGCTCTCAAGGCACCGCCCCCGGCGACCGACCGCTGCCCGCAACTGGGCGGGGCCGCCCGTACCGCCGAAATCCTCAAGGAGCGACTTAGAGCATGATGCCGAAAAGTGGAAACCACTTTTCGGATAACATCATGCTCAACATATTGGAATCGATCAGCTTTTATGCAGTTGGGTGATTCCACCCAATTGCATGCTGATCTAGCGCTCGCCGATGAGCATGAAGCGGGTGTATTTGCGCATGTCGAGTTCACCCCGGAAGTCGACACATGAAAGGCCGCACTGATCAACAAAGGCATCGAGGCTTTCGACGCAGTTGACATGCTCGGGCTCTGAAAAATAGTCATTCGACTGCAGCACCAGCCTGCGACGTTGGGGAATGAGCGCCAGCCAGCCGGGCAAATCGGCGATATGCTCGCAACTGGTGTTGACGATCAGGTCGGGGCCCTCGGCGGCACCGTAGTCGAGGTCATACATATCGGCGGTGCGCGCCGAAAAGCGCCCGGCCTTTGCCGCCTTGGCATTCAATGTCTCGGCCACCGGAGCGCAATCGGGATCGATATCGAAGCTGATGATGCGATCGATGTCGAAGCGGGCATCGTCGAATAGCATGGCCGGCAGCACGCCGTACCAGCCGCCGACCACCCAGATGGTGCCAAAGCGGCCACCCAGCGCGGCAAACAGTGCATCCTTCAGCCACATCTTGCAGGCGATCTGGCGATGGCCGAGCGCTTGGGAGATGTTGTGGCGGGGATGCCGTGTGACTGCTTCGGCCAACGCGGCGATGAAGTCACTGCCGCTGTACCTCGCCAGCCCGCGCAGAATATCGAAGGTAAAGTCGGGATCGACGACAAATCTATTCTGTGTCAACATGCTTTGCGCGGTTGCTAGTGACGTGGCCAATCAGGCTTTGTATGCTTGCAGGTCGAACGAGGCAACAGGGTTGGGCGGCTGAATATGAACAAGCACGATGCCGACGGGATTGAGATACCTCATCTCGCCGGGCCGGCAGCTATGGTGCGGCAGGCGATCGCAGCGCATTTCGTGGCCGATTGTCCACATATCCTGGAAATCGGGGGTCACTTGCGCCCGGTAACGCCACATCTTCACCATCGCCCTGAAAGCGTGCTGGTGGTGGACCCCAAGGTTGTGCCGTATGAGGCGGAAGAACTCAACGGCGCGCCGTGCCGGGTGCGCCATGTTGCCAGAAAATTTCAGGAGATCGACTACGATCTGCCCGCAGGTCAATATGGCCTGGTGTTGCTGGGTTATTCGCTGAAACCTTTCGGGGCCCGCAACCCGCTGGGCGATCTTTTGTTCCAGCTGATCGACAATGCCAAGGTCGTGGTACTTGAATACCCCCCGGCGCTCGAACGGGCGGCCTCGCAGGTTCCCTATATCCTGGGGCGCGAGACCTTGAAGCAGCGCTGTTCCATTCGCCTCATCCTCGATGACGAGGAAATTGCCGGCTCGCCCTATGCCGAACGACGCTTCTTCGTGCTCGACCCGATCGGCGGGGGAAAAGGGCCATGAGCGAACAACCTGTCGACCGGCACGAGAACCTGCCGAGCACCGTCTTTGCCTTTGCCTGGCGGCACACCAAGCAGATGCAGATCTACATTCTGTTCATCGTGCTTGTGTCGATGCCCACCTACTTCCTGTCGCTCGATTTGCCCAAGCAGATCGTCAACGGCCCCATTCAGGGCAAGGGATTTCCTTCCGAAGAAGCCACCCAGCATTATTTCCGCATCGATTTCAACGTGCCCACCTGGTTGTGGCCGAGCGGCCATATCGAACTCTTCCACGGCGTCGAATTGCAGCGCTTCGGGGCGCTGCTGGCACTGAGCATCGTGTTCTTGATGCTGGTCATCGTCAACGGCCTGTTCAAGTTCTACATCAATACCTACAAGGGCCGTCTCGGTGAACGCATGCTCAGGCAGTTGCGATTCGAGCTTGTCGACCGCCTGATGCGCTTTCCCATGTCCTATTTCCGCCGCGCCAAGCCGTCGGAACTGTCTACCATGGTGAAGGACGAGGTGGAGCCCATCGGTGGCTTTATCGGCGAGGCCTTCGTTACGCCCTTCTTCCTTGGTGGCCAGGCCATTACCGCCATGGTCTTCATCCTGGTGCAATCGGTTTCCCTCGGCCTCATTGCGGCCGGCATCGTGGCGGTTCAGGCCATCGTCATTCCACGCCTCCGGCGCAAGCAGATCGAACTGGGCCGCCGCCGCCAGTTGACCGCTCGCCAGTTTGCCGGCCGCGTCGGCGAAATCGTTGACGGCATTGGCAACATTCACCTCAACGACACGTCCAACTTCGAGCGCGCCGATATCGCCCACCGCCTCGGGGCTATCTTCACCATTCGCTACGAGCTCTATCAGCGTAAGTTCTTCGTCAAGTTCCTCAATAACTTCCTCGCCCAGGTGACACCCTTTGTGTTCTACCTAGTCGGTGGCTACTTCGCTCTCAACGGCAATCTCGACATCGGCCAGCTGGTTGCGGTGATTGCCGCCTACAAGGACCTGCCGTCGCCCATCAAGGACCTGATCAACTGGGACCAGCAGCGTATGGACGTGCAGGTGAAGTATTCCCAGGTGATCGAGCAGTTCAATTCAGAGGGCATGATCCCGCGGGTCCTGCAGAAGCCTGTCATGGAGACTGTGCAACCGCTAGCGGGTAACCTGCGGTTTTCCGGTGTCGGCGTGACCGACGAGGCCGGTGCAAAGCTGATCGAGCAGATCACCTCGCGCATCGCCTTCGGCGACAAAGTGGCCGTCGTCGGCGGTCCCAATAGCGGTGCCGAGACGCTAGGCGACCTGGCCGCCCGGCTGGTCGTGCCCTCGGCGGGCCGGGTGTCCATCAATGATGACGATATGACCGAAGTGTCTGAGGCGATCACCGGTCGGCGCATTTCGGTGGTCCCGGCCGATCTGCCGTTGTTCCAGGGCTCGGTCGCCGACAACATGCTGTATGGTCTCAAGCACGTACCGATGCGCCCGGCCCATTACGATGCCGCCGGCGCCAGCCGCCGAGCCTGGGAAGTCGCCGAGGCCCACCGTGCCGGCAATACTGATCTCGACGCGAACGCCGACTGGATCGACTATGAAGCCGCAGGAGCCACCGGGCCCGAGGACATGATCGACCAGGTCAAGCGCGTGCTGTCACTCGTCGAACTCGAGGATGACATCATCGATCTCGGACTGCGCGGGCGCATCGACCCGGCGGTCCACGCTGACCTGGCCAGCGCTGTCCTGGAGGCTCGCCACGCCTTGCGGGCGCGACTGGAAGAAGGCGAGAACGCCACCCTCGTCGAGTTCTTCAATCCCGATACCTATGCAGAGCAGGCAACCGTGGCGGAAAATGTTCTGTTCGGCACCCCCGACACGGACGAGTTGTCGGAGCAGAATCTGGCTGGCCACAAATATGTCCGCGATCTGTTGAGCCGTCTGAATCTTGAACAGATGTTCTTCGAGCGCGGGCGCGAAATCGCCGCCACCGCCATCGAATTGTTCGCCGACCTGCCGCCCGACCATCCCTTTTTCGAACAGCTGAGCTTCATGGCGCCTGACGAGATTCCGGAATATCAGGTGGCGCTGGCGCGCGTCGCCAACCAACCCTTCGAGGCGGTAGCCGAAGACGATCGCCAGCGCTTCATCCGTCTGCCGTTTGCCTACATAGAGCCACGCCACCGCATGGGCCTGCTCGATGAAAACATGATGGCGGGCCTGCTCGATCTGAGGAGGGCCTTCCACGCCGGCCTGCCGGACGACATGAAGGACATGATCGAGTTCTACGATCCGGCAAGTTACAACCGCAACGCATCGATCCAGGACAACATGCTGCTGGGCCGAGTGTGCTATGGCGTTGCCGGGGGGCAGGCCAAGGTCTTTAGCCTGATCCGCGCCGCCCTCGACCAGTACGACCTTTACGATGGGATCCTGCAGGTTGGGCTCGACTTCAATGTCGGCACCGGCGGCAAGCGGCTTTCGCAGGTCCAGCGCCAGAAGATCGGCCTGGCGCGCGCCCTGCTGAGGCGGCCTGACCTCTTGATCATCAATCGTTCCTTATCGGCGCTCGATCGCACCGCGCAGGCCAACATCATGAAACGCATCCTGGCCGAGCCAATTGGTCCCAAGGAAGGCACGAGCGGGGTCTTGTGGATCCTCTCCAACCCGTCACATGCCGGCGAATTCGATCGCGTGCTGGTGATGCATGAGGGCCGGCTGATCGAGGATGGTCCGCCGCAGGAACTTTTGAACAAGCAAGGCGCTTTTGCCAAACTTGTGGCATAATGACGGCAGCGGGACAGGGCGCGCGAACGGAGTAGTGAGGGCGATGTTGCTCAAGGACGAAGTGGATCGGTTGAGGCGGGTGCCCCTGTTCTCCAAGATGGAGCCAGCCAAGCTCAAGCTCCTGGCCTTCACATCGGATCGCATGTCGTTCCAGCCTCAGCAGGTTCTTTTCCACCAGGGCGACGACGGCGATGCGGCCTATGTGATCATGAAGGGCGAGGCCGATATTGTGGCCGAGACCGCCAATGGTGACATTCCTCTCGCCCGGGTGGGCGAGAATGTCATCGTCGGCGAGATCGCCATCCTGTGCGAGGTACCGCGCACCGCGACGGTCAAGGCGGCGACCCACATGGACACGCTGCGCATCGAGAAGGAACATTTCTTGCGCCTGATCCGCGAATTTCCCGAGATCGGCATCGAGGTGATGCGCGAACTGGCCGACCGTCTGACCCGCACGACCGCGGAACTGTCGCAGGCGCGCACCGATCTCAAGAAGTCTGAACGCTAACACTGGGCCCTTCGGCCTTCTTAGTCATGGAGACGGTGAATGTGGTTGGGTGGATTTGCAGCCATCGCCTTGGCGATCGTTGCCTATGCGATCTACATCTTCAATTCGTTGGTCCGCAACCGCCAGATGGTGGCCGAGGGCTGGAGCGGCATCGACGTGCAGCTCAAGCGCCGCACCGACCTGATCCCCAACCTGCTGGCCGCGGTGAAGGGCTACATGGCGCATGAAAAGACTGTGCTTGAGGACGTCGCCGAAATGCGCTCGAAGGCTCAGGCGGTGCAGAATGCCGATCCGGAGACCCGCGCTAAGGCGGAAAGCGCTCTGTCGGGAGCGCTGATGCGCCTCAATGCGGTGATGGAGAACTATCCCGACCTCAAGGCGTCCACCAATGTCATGGATTTCCAGAAATCCCTTGCCGACATCGAGGACCAGATCCAGTTGTCGCGACGCTACTACAACGGCGCTGCCCGCAATCTCAATATCATGGTGGAGTCGTTTCCCTCCAATCTGATAGCCGGCCGCTTCGGCTTTGAAAAGTCGCAGTTCTTCGAGATCGAGAACCCCGCCGAACGTGCTGTCCCCAAGGTCGAATTCTGACACCGGAGTGATACGCCATGCGCCGGTTTTTCACCTGTGTGCTTGCCGCCGGGTTGCTGCTGCTGTTGGCCGCTTTCAGCGGCCCGGTTCAGGCCACCGAGCAAATCCTCTCCTACGACGTCATCGTCAAGGTCCAGAAGGATGGCACGCTCGATGTAACCGAGCGTATTCGGGTCAACGCCGAGGACAACAAAATCAAGCATGGCATCTATCGCGACTTCCCGGTCATCTACCGCTCGCCGTCCGGCTATGTGCGCCGCGTTGGTTTCGTGGTCACCGGGATCGATCGCGACGGTCATCCCGAGCCCTGGCACGAGCAGGCGCTCGACCGCTTCGTGCGCATCTATATTGGTGACCGCGACCGTTACGTCTCGCGTGGCGAACACACCTATGAGCTGCACTACCTGACCAACCGTCAGCTCAGGTATTTCCCCGATCACGACGAGATCTACTGGAACGCCACCGGCAACTTCTGGAACTTTCCCATCCTGGCTGCCACGGCCCGCATCGATCTGCCGCAAGGCGCGCGCATCCTCTCCAAGGCGGCTTATACCGGGCCGTTCGGTGCCCGCGGCAAGGATTGGCGCATAGCGGCCGAGAGCGACAATTCCATCACCTTTGCGACTACCCACATGCTGGGCAGCGGGGAAGGTCTGACCGTGGCGGTGGGCTTTCCCAAGGGGATCGTCGCCGAGCCGAGCGCCACAGAACTTGGGATACAGTCGCTGTGGGACAACATCGGCTTTGTCGCACTGATCGCCGCCGCCGTCGCCGCGGCAGTCTATTTCTTCCTGACCTGGCTGCGGATCGGCCGCGATCCTCGCAAGGGCATCATCATCCCGCTGTTCGGCCCGCCCGATGGCATGTCGCCGGGCGTCGTCTCCTATATCTTCTACCAGGGCTTTTCCTTCATCCGCTCCGGCGTGCCGCGCTCCTTTGTGGCGGCCTTGATGGATATGGGCGTGAAGGGCATCCTGAAGATCGTCGACAATGACGGCAAGATCGCACTGCAAAAGCTCGATCTTTCCTATCCCAAGCTGTCCAAGGCGGAAGCCGCGATCGCCGACCGCCTGTTCGACGGGCGTGACCGGGTGCCGTTCAACAAGACCTACGGCTCGATGCTTTCAGATGCTGTCTCGCGGTTCCAGTCCGCCATCACCGGTGAAAACGCCGGGGTGTACTTCCGCAACAACTACGGTGCCTTTGCCATCGGGGCGGGCGTTTCCATAGTGGCGCTGCTGGCCTTCTTCTTCCTGCAGTTCCCGACCTCCGACCAGGTGGGGCTGACCGTCGCAACGCTCATAATGAGCATCCTGGGCACGCTGCTTTTTGCATCAGGCGCCAGGCGGCTTCTGGGCTGGGTGCCGGTCGGCAGTTCGAAGATTATCGGCTTTATACTGTTTGTTGCCGGTCTCGTGGTGCTGTATTTTTTGCTCGACAGCTTCGTCCTGGCGGACAACACGATGCCGTGGCCGGCGCAACTCGCCATCGCCGTACTGGGCATCATGAACGTGAGCTTCTTCTACCTGCTGCGCGCCCCGACACGCGAGGGTCGCAAGATCATGGACCGCATCGAGGGCTTCAAGCTCTATCTCTCGGTGGCCGAGGAAGGCCGGCTCAATGTCGACAAGGTTCCGGACATGTCGCAGCAGCTTTTCGAGCGCTTCCTGCCCTATGCGGTGGCGCTCGATGTGGAAAAGCCGTGGACGCGGGCCTTCCAGAAGTGGCTGGCAGTGGCGCATCCCGAAGGGTTCGATGACACCTATGCGCCGGCCTGGTATACGGGGCGCAACTTCAACGTCGCCGCCTTGGAAAGCGCCACCGCCGGGATGGTGGCTGGCCTGTCGGCGGGAATGGTGGCGGCCATGCCATCGCAATCCTCATCCGGCTCCTCGGGCGGCGGTTCCTCGGGCGGCGGTGGTGGCGGCGGTGGTGGCGGCGGCTGGTAGCTGAACGAAGAAAACCCTTTACTTCATGCTGTTGTCGCCGATTGCGGAATCAATCTGACAAGCCTCGGGAACCCCGTCACGGCTTTAAGCCGGCAGCCAACGTCAGGGTTTGGCGGCGACAGGCGGCGCGTTCAGTTCCAGATGACAAGGGCTGCCGTTGCTGGCCTTGAATCCACCATCAACGAACTTGCCCTGAAGCAGGTATTTTCCGCCCTGCCGCATCTGCTGGACGCCGGTTCCGATGACGGGCAGGTCATCTGCCGACACCTTGCCTGTGTAGTCCCACACGATCTTGCCATCGCGCCCGATCTCTATCAGCCGGCCCGGGCGGGTATCGACCACCATGATGTTGCCGTTGGGCAGCTTGTAGGCATCGTCGGGATGATCGAGCAGGCCGGGCCCCGAACCGGGGCGGATGTCTTTGAAGTGATATTCCCACAAGATCTGTTTCTGCGGGTTGACGAGTAGCAGCCGATTGTTGCCGCGATCGGCAATCAGCACGTTGTAGCCGCCAAGCGCAGCCGCGTCGCCCGGCAAGGCCAGCACGGCAGGATCGCGCGAGATTGGGGCGATCTTTGGCGCTTTCGGGGCCTGGACCGTTACGCTTCCATTATCGGGACTCTGCTGCGGTCGCGCCGCCGCCGACTGTAACCCAAGACACGCCAACACACCTGCAATGGCAATGGTCGATGCCATCGCATACACACTGCCAATTCACGTCGAAACACCCGTGCGGGAAATGGGAACCTCCATTCAGAGTTGATTACTGATTGGCGGACGCTCTAGCGTTGAGCTGACGGTCGCCTCAGGCGCTCGCCGGCGAGAGGCCGAAGGCTTCCTGATGGTTGCGGCTCCAGGCCTGTGTCATGCGGTCGGCGATCATGGCGATGATGGCCATGCCGATGCCGGCCTCGAAGCCGACGCCAAAATCGCCGTTGCCCAGACCGATGTAAACCCTTTGGCCGAGGTCACTGGTGCCGACGAGAGCGGTGATCACCAGCATCGACACCGAATACATGATGGTCTGGTTGAGCCCCAGCATGATGACCGGGAAGGCGAGGGGGAGCTTTACCTGCCACAACATCTGCGATTTGGTGCAGCCCATGCACTGCGCCGCCTCGATCACGTCTTCCGGCAGGTTGCGAAGGCCATGTTCGGTATAGCGCGCCGCCGGCACAAAGGCATAGGCGATGATGGCGAGAAGAGCGGTGAAGTCACCGATCTTGAAGATCATCACGAAGGGGATGAGGAAGACGAACAGCGGCATGGTCTGCAGCGTATCGTTGACGGGCCTCAAGACGCCCGATACGCGATCGCTCAGGGATGCCCAGATGCCGAGCCCGGCCCCGAGCAGGAACGCCAGCACCACCGCGATGCCGCACAGATAGATCGAGGTCATGGCCTCCGGCCAGATGCCGGCCAGCAACATGAAGCACATGGCGATGAACGAGCCGACAGCGAGCCTACGGCCTCCCAGTTGCCACCCGAGCAGCGTCACCGCGCCGATCTGCGCTGCCCACGGCAGTTTGGTGAGGCCGAAGAAGAACAGCACACCGAACAGGCCGATGACGACGGCCAGCTTCTGCCGCTCGAACAAAAGCGCCGCGGCCATGCCGGCTGCAATCACCGCCGCATAGGCCCAGCGCAGCGGGTCGGTGAGCTCGAATCCCCAAGTATAGGGGCTGACCACCCGCGTAAGGCCCAGGTCGATGGGTTTCATGATGTAGAAATAAGCGACCGTCTTGATTGTTCCGATGGCGCCCGAGAAGTTCAGCACGAAGCTGTCGATGCCCTCGTTGAGGATCTTGGCCGGATAGTAGGTCCATGCGTCCGGCCAGTCATTGAGCCACGGCACGAATTGTGCCGCGATGATGAACGCCACCGCCAGCCCGCCGCCGATCACCAATTCCGGGTTGCGCGCCGCAAACGACCGCTGCTCGGCGAAATAGGTCTGCTCGCGGGTGGCGAGGCCATGGCTGATCCGGTCCATGACCATCGCCATGAGGGCGATCACGATGCCTGCCAGCAGGCAGACTCCGAAATCGGCCTTGCGCAGGTAGGTGATCACCTCCCAGCCGATATCGGAGGTCCCGCCGATGATCGAGGCGATGATGATCATCGAGAACGAGGCCATCATCGACTGATTGACGCCCAGCAGCATCTGGCGCAACGCCGAGGGCACCTGTACCTGCCAGAACAGCTGCCACTTGGTGGCCCCCGACATCAGGCCGGATTCCGTCACTTCGGCCGACACCCGCCTCAAGCCCAGCATGGTGTTGCGCACCATGGGCGGGAAGGCGAACAACAAGCTGGCAATGAGGCCCACCACCGGCCCGAAGCCGAACAGCAACAGGATGGGGAGCAGATAGGCAAAGGCGGGGATGGTCTGCAATAGGTCGAGCATTGGCAGGATGAAGCGCTCGGCCCGGGGTGAGAAATAGCCCACCACCCCGAAGCAGAATCCGACGACGATCGCCAGCGGCACCGAGATGATCACCAGCGACAGCGAGTTCATCGACTTGTCCCAGTAGCCGACCACGACCATGTAGGCGAGCGCCAGGACCGCGAACAAGGTGAGCTTGGGTCCCGCGGCGCGCCACGCCGCAGCACCGACGATGGCCATGATCGCCGGCCACGGCAGCCAGTGAAGCAAATCGACGATCCAGCCCAGCGGTACCGACAAGAGGGTCGAGATGGCGCGGAAGATGAAGCCGAAGCTGTTGATGAACCAGTTCATAGAGTCGTTGAGAACAGAGGTGAACGGCAGCACCCCGCCCTTGGGATAGTCTATCAGCCAGCCGGCCTGGGAGCTTGCTGCCAGGAGCGCCAGCGTGAAGGCGATGAGCGCCAACCACATCCAGGTATCGCGCTCGATCCGCGCCAGCGTGAAACCGCTGGCAGCTTGCCCCCCATATGTCCCGGGCGCGCTGTGTGCCATCACGAGGCCGCCTCTGCCAGTTCCTCGCGCTTGGCGCCTTCCACCGCGAGGGCGGCGATCACCGTCTGCGCCGTGGCCACGCCGAGGATGCGGCCGCGCGGACCCCTGACCGCGATCCCGGTCTTGTGGCGGGCCAGCAGCGGCAGCAGGGCCTCAACCGTGGTCGCAGCTTCGACTTCGGCCATGCCGTTGGATTTCTTGACCTTGGTGTCGGCCACATCGGAAGCGTGCAGCACCCTCACCAGCGGAACATCGCGGGTGAACTCGGCCACGTAGTCGTCGGCGGGATGAACGATCAGTTCGGCCGGCGTGCCGATCTGCACCACCAGCCCGTCGCGCATGATGGCCATGCGGTCGGCGATCCTGAGCGCTTCGAGGAAGTCGTGGGTGATGAACACGATGGACTTGTGCAACACCTGCTGGATGCGCAGGAATTCGTCCTGCATCTGACGGCGGATGAGGGGATCAAGCGCTGAGAAGGGCTCGTCGAGGAACCACAATTCGGGCTCCACGGCCAGCGAGCGGGCAATGCCTACGCGCTGCTGCTGGCCGCCCGAAAGCTGCCGCGGATAGCTCGCCTCGCGCCCTGTGAGGCTGACGAGTTCGATCACCCTCTCGGCCCGTTTACGCCTCTCGGCCAGCGGCAGGCCTTGCAGTTTCAGGGGAAAGGCGACGTTGTCGATAACGTTGAGATGGGGCAACAGGCCGAAGCTCTGGAACACCATGCCCATCTTGTGGCGGCGGATGTCGATGAGTTCGGCGGGCGACTTCTTTAAAAGGTCCTCGCCATCAAGCAGGATTTCCCCCGCCGTCGCCTCCACCAGTCGCGACAGGCACCTGACCACGGTCGACTTGCCCGAGCCCGACAGGCCCATGATGACGAAGATCTCGCCCACATGCACATCGAAACTGACATCGACGGCGGCGGGAATATGCTTTTCCGCCCGCATGCGACGCGCCAGTTCGCCGGGATTGATCTGGTAGCCGGCAGAATCGAAATAATAGTTTGGCCGCGGGCCGTAAACCTTCCACACATGCCGGCAGGACAGTTTGACCGGCCCCCTGGCAGCGGTGGGTTCGGCGGTTTTTGCCGTCATGCCAAGCGTCCCCCTGATTGCGCTCCAACCCTGGTAAGCGTATTTACCGGGGCGCAAATCCCTTGCACCCCGGCTGCGTTCGTCGTGGTCATTCGACCGCTGACGGCCTTACATCGTGGCGCCGTCGATCCACGGCTTCCAGACGGCTTCGTTGTTCTTCAGCCACTCTGCGACCACGTCATCCAGCTTGCGCCCCTTGTTGTCGATCTGGAGCATCATCTTGTTCTGGGTGTCGTTGTCGATCTTGATGGCTTCCACCAGCTTGTAGGCGGCCGGCCACTTGTCCTTGAAGCCCTTCCACACAACCTTGCTGATATGCGCCTGGGCAAAGCCGCAATCGTTGACCTTGTCGGGGTACATGCCGAGCTTGGGGTCGGTACCGCATTTGTCGCTGTAGGCCGGCAGTTTGATCCAGTCGAACTTGTACTCGGCATGGATCCAGTGCGGTGCCCAGAACATCATCAGGATCGGCTGCTTGGCGGCATAGGCGCTCTTCAGTTCGGCGATCATGGCGCCTTCGGAGCCACCGGCAACCGGCTGGAATGGGATGCCGGATGCCTCAACCAGATCCTTGGAGCGCGTGCCCCAATCGGCCGGATAGGTGACCAGGCGACCCTTTGGGAAGGTCTCGGGCGTCGCAAACGCCTGGGCGCATTTGACCAGCGCCTTCCAGTCCGGCAGGCCCGGACATTTGTCGTTCATGTAGGGCGGATACATCCAGCCCTCGTGCGGCACCAGGCCAAGCGGGCCGACATTGACGATATCGCCGGCGGCCAGCGCCTTGGGATAGATGTCGCCGACATTGTTGTCCCACACTTCCGGCTGCAGGTGCAGGTTGCCCTGGGCGATGGCCGCGAACTGCGGCACCGCGCCGGCGGTGACGTATTGGACGTTGTAGCCCATCTTCTTCAGGAGTGCGCCGGTGAGGTGGGCCGAGATATGCTGGCCCGTCCACTCGTTGATGGGAATCCTTATCGGGTCGGTGGATTCAGGAACGCCGGCCATGGCAGCCGGCAGGCCGGTGATCGCCATGAGTGCGGCGAACACAAGGGCCGTGAGGATATTACGCATGTAGTCAGTCCTCCCTTCGGACAGTAGTTGCGGCGGAATTTGAGGCCAGGCGGAACCGTTCAGGCTCAAGTGTCGCACGGGGCCGCCCCGCCGTTGTCATTGCCCTCACAGGCTAAGCGGTGTGACAGTGCCGCGTCAATCGGATTGAACGGGCGGAACCAAATGGCAGCGGCAGGTGGTGAGGGGGCAGCGGAACGGCCGGCAAGCGCGCTGGTTCCGGTGCTGGCAGTGCTGGGATCAAGCGCCATATGGGGCCTTTTCTGGGTGCCGCTACGCTATTTCGCCGCCCACGGCGTCTCCGGTCTGTGGTCGACCCTCGTCATCATGGGCCTGCCGGTTCTCATCATCGTGCCGCTGGCCTGGTGGCGCGGCGAACTGAAGCGGCAGCATGCCCTCAACCTTGCCCTGATCGGCTTCGGTGGTGGGGTATCGCTGGCGCTCTATGCCGCGGCCATCGTCTATACCGACGTGGTGCGCGCCATCGTCCTGTTCTACCTGATGCCCATCTGGACGGCGCTTTACGGCCTGGTGGCGCTGGGCGAACGGGTGCGGCCGCTGCGCGCCCTGGCCATCGCGCTGGGCCTCTGCGGCTTGTGGCTGCTGCTCGGCGGGGCAACCGGCTGGCCGATGCCGCAAAATCGCGGCGACGTTTTCGGGCTCGCCGCCGGCATCGTGTTCGGCATCACCATGGCGTGGATCCGGCGCACGCCGGCTGTCGGGGTGTGCGCCAACAATGCAGCACTCTATGTCATCGGCTTTGCCTTTACCCTGCTGCTGACCATCCTGTCGCCAACCGAGATGGCGCGCATGCCGGACGCCGCAAGCCTCCTGGCCATCCTGCCGCTGGCGCTGGTCGTCTGCTGGCTCCTGGCGCTGCCCTCCAATCTCGCCCTCTACTGGGCGGCAAGGCATATCTCGCCCGTCACCACCGGCATGCTGATGATGTCGGAAGTGGTGGTCGGCACGTTGTCAGCGGCGCTCATCATCGGCACCCGCATGAGCCCGCCCGAAATCGCCGGCGCCGTGCTGGTCCTGGTGGCCGTGGTCATCGACCTCGCTTCGCAACGCCACCGCTGACGGTGGCGGTGGCCCTGCGCATGTGCCATCCTCCGGGCCCCGACCGGAAGTGATGGATGGAGTTGGATGCCGGATAATGAGAGACCCGACTGGAGCGACCTTGCCGCCGAACTCGACCGCTGGGCCGCCGCCGGCCGGGTGGCGACCTTGTGGTGGCGCGACGACGATGCCGCCTGCCTGACGCCGGCGCTCGATCGGCTTTGCGGTCTGGCGCGCCGGCACCGGGCAAGCCTGCATCTGGCGGCTATCCCGGCAAGGCTGGCGCCCGACTTCGGCCCCTGGCTGAATGACCGGCCCCGCGTGCGCATTCTTCAGCATGGCTATGCCCATACCGACCACGCCCCGCCGGGCGCCGGCAACTGGGAACTGGGCGATCACCGCCCGCCCGAAACGGTGCTGGGCGAACTCGGCGAGGGCCACCGCCTGCTGCGGACAGCGACGGGTGAGCGCTTCCTGCCGGTGCTGGTGCCGCCATGGACGCGCATCGCCCAAAGCCTCGTTCCGCGTATCGGCGAGGCGGGCCTTGTCGCCCTGTCGATGGAAGGCCAGCGGGCAGACCGCTTCGCTGCGCCCGGCATCGCCACCTTCAACGCTCATTGCGACCCGATCAAATGGAAGGGCGGGGCGCATTTCACCGGCACCGGCAAGGCACTGGACGAGATCGTGAAGCATCTTGTGGCGCGACGTACAGGCGCCGCCGACGCCGATGAGCCGACCGGCCTGTGTACCCATCACCTCGACCATGACGAGGCCACATGGGAATTCGTCGAGCGCCTGCTGGCTGCAACAACGGCCCACGCGTCGGCGCGCTGGATCGACCTCGCCGAGGTCATGGAGATGGCGGCATGATCGCCGTGCGCTGGGCGAAAGGCTCCGAGCGCGGCACCGTTCAGGCCTGGCTGGCCGAGCGCATGCCCAAGGTCCCCTTCGAGCGCTGGGGCAACATCCTCGATTGCCGCTGGACGCCGGGCGAGGACCGCTATGGCGTGGTCGTGACGCGCGACGGCGAACTGGCCGGCTTCCTCGGTATCGTCTTCGCCGACCGGGTGATCCGGCAACAGACCCGGCGCACCGGCAACATTACCTCGTGGTTCGTGGAAAAGGGCTTGCGCCGTGGCGGTCTCGGCCAGGAGATGCTCGACCTCATCACCTCGCCCAAGGACGTCACCTATACCGCCACCAGCCCCAACATCCGCTCCGGCTCGCTGCTCGCCAAGATCGGCTGGCAGGAGATGGAGGATAAGCGCCTCTACTGGGACCGCTCCGATGAGCCCGCGACCGCCACCGTCATGGCGCTCGGCAGCATGGACGAGGCGGTGGGCGCGCCGGGTCTCGACGATGGCCAACGCCGCATCCTCGCCGATCACCGCGGCCTCAAGGCCGAGGCCCACCTCCTTGATGCCGGGGCTGAAGGTCGCTGCCTGCTGGTGAGCTATGTAAAGCTGAAGGGCGAGGACATCGCCCACCGCGAGATCCTGCACGCCGGCGACCGGGCCCTCCTCGGGCGCCACGCGCGGGCTTACGCCAACGCCGTGCTGCCGCGCGACAAGGCGGTGCTGTCGCTCGACAGCCGCTTCGTTGCGCCGTTGACGCGCGCCGACCGTGAGGCGCCGCTGGAGATCAACCGCTATTTCCGCCCGCATGACCTCGAAGCCGGCGATATCGACTTCCTTTATTCGGAAGTCCTGCTGCTCGACCTCAAACTCTATTGATGGCCCGCCCGCCATGCAGTAAGCCTCGGACGAGACCGGTGGTGTCAATTTTGCATTAGAGGGGAGACCGCGATCATGAATAACAGTCTCGTTGCCGCCATGTGGCCGCAGAGCCGCTCGCTCATGGTTCAGGCCCTGCTGGTCGTGGCCGGGAGCCTCGTTCTGGCCGCCTCGGCGAAGGTGCAGGTGCCGTTCTGGCCGGTGCCCATGACCATGCAGACGTTTGTCGTGCTGATGCTTGGCGCCACGCTGGGCGCCCGCCTCGCCGGCGCCACCGTCCTTGCCTACCTCATCGAAGGCGCTGCCGGCCTGCCGTTCTTTTCCAGCGGCGGTGGTCTGGCTCATCTGGCGGGACCGACCGGGGGTTATCTGGTGGGCTTTCTTCTAGCCGCCGTGCTGGTCGGTTGGCTCGCGGACCGAGGTTACGGCCGCAGCATCATCACCACGCTTTTTGCCTTTCTCGTGGGCGAAGTGGCCATCTTCGCGCTGGGGGTGGGCTGGCTTTCCACCTTCACCGGTGCCGGCAAGGCCGTGGCGCTGGGCGTCACGCCGTTCCTCCTGGCCGAGGCCCTGAAGGTGGCGCTTGCCTGCGCGCTGCTGCCGTTCGCCTGGAAGCAGGCGGCGAAATAATCGGCGGTCATTCAGCCGTCTGCTCAAATCATCGGCGCGCTGATCCCTCTCAGCCGTCATGCCGGTACTTGATGCCGGCATCCATTCCGCTGGCGCAGCGGCTGGTTGAGGGCCTGGCGGAATGGACCACGGGATCAAGTCCCGTACTGTGGACGCCGCAGAAATCCGCCACTCCCACTTGGGGATTAGAGGCTTGAAAGGCGGTATTGCTTCGTGATTCTGCGGGCTTAGAGCGTGTTTGAGAAGGGGATTCCCATCGGCGTGTTTGCATGATTCATCGAGTGTCGGTTTGATTCGGAGGCCGACACGATGGCAAGACAGAAGCGAAGGCGGCGTTGCTATG
>Ga0315540_10000106_pt1 | contig 42635 bp, 51 predicted proteins | sample SalMarSW160110MG_FD_203677 | JGI IMG/M metagenome (GOLD analysis project Ga0315540, IMG submission 203677) | Salt marsh sediment microbial communities from the Plum Island Ecosystem LTER, Massachusetts, United States - Salt Marsh Sediment SW1601-10 ...
TCATCCACTGGCCGCTGGTCCAGAATTGCGCCGGGTCGTGGCTGACAAGGTGCGGCAGCGCGCGCTCGATCAGCGCGCGATTGCCGGAAGCCGCGAGCGTGCGCGCCGCACCGTCGCTCATCGCCAGTGGGCAGGCGTAGACGTCGGTCGAAGGCGTGAACAGGTAGACCAGCGCGAACTGCAGCACGCGCGAAAGCGCGCCGAGCGGCGCTTCGTGCGGCAGCGCGATCAGGCCTTCGCGCGCCGCGATTTCCTCGGCGCGCCGCCACAGCGGCGTGAGCTCGATGCGGTCGACGCGGTTGCCCCACGCATCCCATTGCACCAGCTGCGGCTCGAGCTCGCGCTCGGTGAGCTGCTGCGCATAGAGCTCGCCGCCGGCGAGCGCGCCCATGCGCTCGAGCTGCGGCCGCACGGCCGCGAGCGCCTCGGTGCCGAGCGTGCGCTCGAGGTAGGCGCGCAGAACGCGGTCGTCGGAGTACTGGTTGCCGAGGGTCGGCGGCGACTGGACGAATGCCATTGCCGCTAAAGGATACACGCAAGGGCCGCGGGCGGGCGCCGCGTATCCCGTAAAATGGGCCCATGGCTCAATACGTCTACACCATGCGCCGGGTCGGCAAGATCGTGCCCCCGCAGCGCGCGATTCTCAAGAATATTTCGCTGAATTTCTTTCCGGGCGCAAAGATCGGCGTGCTCGGGCTGAACGGGTCCGGCAAGTCGACCCTGCTGCGCATCATGGCGGGCGAGGACAAGGACATCGAAGGCGAAGCGATCCCGATGCCCAACCTGCGCGTGGGCTTCCTGCCCCAGGAGCCGGATCTCGACCCCGACAAGGACGTGCGCGGCAACGTCGAGGAAGGGCTGGGCGAGACCATCGCGCTGGTCGAGCGCTTCAACGCCATCAGCGAGCGCTTCGCCGAGCCGATGGAAGACGACGAGATGAACCGGTTGCTGGAAGAGCAGGGTGAGCTGCAGGCGAAGATCGACGCCGCGAACGGCTGGGAGGTCGGCCGCACGCTCGAACTCGCGGCCGACGCGCTGCGCCTGCCGCCGTGGGACGCGGAGGTGAGCAAGCTCTCGGGCGGCGAGCGGCGGCGCGTCGCGCTGTGCCGCTTGCTGCTCTCGGGGCCCGACATGCTGCTGCTCGACGAGCCGACCAACCACCTCGACGCGCTGTCGGTGCAGTGGCTCGAGCAGTACCTGGAGCGCTTTGCCGGCACGGTGGTGGCGGTCACCCACGACCGCTACTTTCTCGACAACGTCGCGGGCTGGATCCTCGAGCTCGACCGCGGCCACGGCATCCCCTGGGAGGGCAACTACTCGTCGTGGCTGGAGCAGAAAGAGCAGCGGCTCGAGATCGAGGCCAAGCAGGAGGCGGCGCGCATCAAAACCATGAAGGACGAGCTCGAGTGGGTACGCTCCAACCCGAAGGCGCGCCAGGCGAAGTCGAAGGCGCGGCTGGCGCGCTTCGAGGAGCTTTCGTCGCAGGAATTTCAGAAGCGCAACGAGACCAACGAGATCTACATCCCGCCGGGCCCGCACCTGGGCGACCTGGTGGTCGAGGCCGAGGGGCTGAAGAAGTCCTTCGGCGACAAGCTGCTGTTCGAGGACATGTCGTTCCGGCTGCCGCGCGGCGGCATCGTCGGCGTGATCGGCCCCAACGGCGCGGGCAAGACGACCCTGTTCCGCATGCTGGTGGGGCAGGAGAAGCCGGACGCGGGCACGCTGCGCGTGGGCGATACCGTCAAGCTCGCCTACGTCGACCAGAGCCGCGACACGCTCGACCCGGCGAAGACGGTGTGGGAGGAGATTTCCGACGGCGCCGACAACATCCAGGTCGGCAGCTACTCGACCCCGAGCCGCGGCTACGTCGCGCGCTTCAACTTCCGCGGCGCGGACCAGCAAAAGCGGGTCGGGGACCTGTCGGGCGGCGAGCGCAACCGGGTGCACCTCGCGAAAGTGCTCCGGAGCGGCGGCAACCTGCTGCTGCTCGACGAGCCGACCAACGACCTCGACGTCGAGACGCTGCGCGCGCTGGAGCTCGCGCTGCTCGATTTTCCCGGTTGCGCGGTGGTGATCTCGCACGACCGCTGGTTCCTCGACCGCGTCGCGACCCACATCCTCGCCTTCGAGGGCGACAGCCGCGCGGTCTGGTTCGAAGGCGGCTTCACCGACTACGTCGCCGATTGGCGCAGGCGCGTCGGCGACGACGCCGACAAGCCGCACCGCATCCGCTACAAGGCGCTGACCGCCTGACGACGTGCGTCGGCGAGGCGAGCGCCCGGCATGCTCAGCCGTCCCGCGTTCCGTCGTCGTCGCCCAGGCTCTGCTCGGATTCGAGCCACATCACGTTGACGATGCCGAAGGCGCAGGCGAGCAGGACGCCGAGGATCCAGGTGAAATACCACATGATTCGTCTCCTTCGCTCGATATTCGGTCAATAGGCGGACTTGCCAGCCTCGCCGCGGACCGACTCCAGCGTGACTTTGCCGCGCAGCTTGCGGTAGACCCACGTCGTGTAGGCGAGCACCACGGGCAGGAACAGAACCACCGCCCAGAACATGACCTGCAGCGTCCAGTGGCTCGAGGTCGCGTTCCAGACCGTCAGGCTCGCGTTCGGTTGCGTCGACGACGGCATCACGAACGGAAACAGCGCGATCCCGGCGGCGAGGATGGTGCCCGCGATGGCGAGCCCGCTCGCGGTGATGCCGGCGCCGGGCCGGCGCGCCGCGCTGAAGAGCATCGCGCTGGCCGCCCCCGCGAGCCCCGCCAGCGGCGCGAGCCAAAGCGAGGGATGTGCGCCGTAGTTCGCGAACCAGCCGGAAGGCGACTTCACCACCGTCTGCATCAGCGGTGTGACGACGCCGTTGGCATCGGGCATGTTCACCATGCGATAGCCCTCGATCCCCACCGCGAGCCACAAGCCGGCCGCGGCGAAGGCGGCGATGAATACCGCACCGGCCACGAGCGCCGCCCGGCGCGCCCGCTCGGCGATCGGCGCTTCGGTGCGAAGCTGCGTGTAGAGCGCGCCGTGCAGCAGCAGCATTGACAGGCTCACGACGCCGACCAGCAGCGCGAAGGGGTTGAGCAGCGCCCAGAAGCTGCCGGTGTAGTACGGCCGCAGCGTGTCGTCGTAGTGAAACGGAACGCCCAGGAACAGATTGCCGAAAGCCACGCCGAACACGAGCGAGGGCACGGCTCCGCCGACGGCCAGGCCGCCGTCCCAGAACGCGCGCCAGCGCGGGTCGGCCAGCTTGCTGCGGAAATCGAATCCCACGGGGCGCACGATCAGCGCAAGCAGGACGAGCAGTAGCGCGAAGTAGAAGCCGGAAAAGGCGGCGGCGTAGACCAGCGGCCAGGCGGCGAACAGCGCGCCGCCGGCAGTGATGAACCACACCTGGTTCCCGTCCCAGACCGGGCCGACGGTGTTGATCACCACGCGCCGCTCCTCATCGTTCCTGGCGGTAAAGGGCAGTAGCGCCGCGACGCCGAGGTCGAAGCCGTCGGTCACCGCGAAGCCGATGAGCAGCACGCCGACGAAAAGCCACCAGATCAGCTTGAGCGTCATGTAGTCGAAGATCATGGCCGTGCTCCTTCTAGGTGGTAGCGGCCGGTTCCCAGGCTCGAGGGTCCGAGGCGGGCGTACTTGAAGATGAGGTACAGGTCCGCCACCAGCAGCGCGGTGTAGAACAGCACGAACCCGCCGAGCGAGAGCGCGACGTCGGTGACGCTGACGCTCGACACCGAGAGCGCGGTGGGCAGGACCTCGCCGATGGACCAGGGCTGACGGCCGTATTCGGCGACGAACCAGCCGAGTTCGGCGGCGATCCAGGGGGCCGGGATCGACCACAGCGCCGCGCGCAGCAGCCAGCGCTTGTTCTCGGCCTGGCGCTTGGCGCAGTAGAAGAAAGCGGCGGCGAACAGGAACAGCATCCAGAAGCCCAGGCCGACCATCACGCGAAAGCTCCAGAACAGCGGCGCGACCCTGGGAATGCTGTCGTGCGCCGCCTGCTTGATCTGCGCATCGCTTGCGGCGGTCACGTTGCCGGTGTAGCGCTTGAGCAGCAGCGCGTAGCCCAGATCGCGGCGGTGCGCGGTGAACGCGGCGCGCGTCGTCTCGCTGGCGTCGCCCTGACGCAGCTTCGTGAGCGCGTCGTAGGCAAGCATCCCCGAGCGGATGCGCCGTTCGTGCTCGGCAATGAGGTCCTTGATGCCGGTAACCCTCTGGTCGGTCGAGCGCGTCGCGATAAGGCCCAGGGCCCAGGGAATCCGAATCGCGGCGTGGGTTTCCATCTTGTCCTGGTCCGGAATGCCGACCAGCGTGAACGGAGCGGGCGGCGGGGCGGTGTCCCACTCGGCCTCGATCGCGGCGAGCTTGACTTTCTGCACGTCGCCGAGCGTGTACCCGGACTCGTCGCCCAGAACGATCACCGACAGCACCGACGCCAGGCCGAAGCCCGCGGCGACGGCGAACGAGCGGCGCGCGAAAGGAAGGTCATGGTGCTTGAGCATGTACCAGGCGCTAATGCCGAGCACGAACAGCGAGCCGGTGACATAACCCGAGGCCACGGTGTGGACGAACTTCACCTGTGCCACGGGATTGAAGATCAGCGCGCCGAAGCTGGAGAGCTCCATGCGCATCGTTTCCGGATTGAAGACCGCTCCCACCGGGTTCTGCATCCAGCCGTTGGCGATCAGGATCCATAGCGCCGAAAGACTCGAGCCGACCGCCACCAGCCAGGTCACCACCAGGTGCTGCACCTTGGTCAGGCGGTCCCAGCCGAAGAAGAACAGGCCGACGAAAGTCGATTCGAGAAAGAATGCCATCAGTCCCTCGATCGCCAGCGGGGCGCCGAAGATGTCGCCCACGTAGTGCGAGTAGTAGGCCCAGTTGGTGCCAAACTGGAATTCCATCGTGATGCCGGTCGCCACGCCCATGGCGAAGTTGATGCCGAACAGCTTTCCCCAGAAGCGCGTCATGTCCTTGTAGATCTGGCGCCCGGTCATGACGTAGACCGATTCCATGATCGCGAGGATGAAGGACAGTCCCAGGGTCAGGGGCACGAACAGGAAGTGGTACATCGCGGTAGCCGCGAACTGCAGGCGCGAAAGACCGACTACGGTTTCACTGATCATTGCGAGGTCTCCCCAACATGATTGGCGTCGGACTGGAACAGGCGCGCGGGCTCGGCGGGGACCGGCGCGCGGAAGAACGCGAACCAGAGCACGGCGAGCGCGAGGAGCTTCACGACCAGCAGGACCGCGATCCTGCGCGCCAGCGGGTCCGGTTCCGTTCGCATCTACAGCATCGCCCCCGGCTGGTCGATCGCGCCTTCGCTCAGGCGCGCGACGACCCACTCGTAGGCCTCGTCCACCGAGTCCGTGCGGTGCACGAGCTCGATGTCCTTTGCGTCGATCGTCCCGTGCTCGACCAGGGCGTCGAAGTTGATCACCTCGCGCCAGTAGCGCGTGCCGAAAAGCACGATCGGCAGCGGCTTGGTCATCTTGCGCGTCTGCACCAGCGTCAGCAGCTCGAACAGCTCGTCCAGCGTGCCGTAGCCGCCGGGGAACACGATCACCGCCTTGGCGAGGTAGGTGAACCAGAACTTGCGCATGAAGAAGTAGTGGAAGTGGAACGCGAGCTCGCGCGTCACGTAGCGGTTGTCGAACTCCTCGATCGGGATCGAAATCGTCAAGCCGACGTTCATTCCGCGCGCGTCGGCGGCACCGCGGTTGGCGGCTTCCATGATCCCCGGGCCGCCGCCGGTGCAGACCACGAAGCGGCGCTCCTTCGAGTCGAGCCCCTTGGACCATCCGGTGAGCCGGAACGCGAGCTCGCGCGCCGCCTCGTAGTACTCGGACATGCGCAGCGCGGCCTGGGCGCGCGCGGGGTCGCCCTCCCCAAGCTGCGCCTGCCGCAGCTCGGCCTCCGCCTGCTCGCGCGGTTTGATGCGCGCCGAGCCCATGAAGACGATGGTGTCGTCTACCTTGTGGTACTCGAAGCGGCTCTTGGGCTCGAGGTACTCGGCCAGGATGCGCAGCGAGCGCGCATCCTTGCTGTTGAGGAATGCCTGGTTGCTGTAGGCCTTGATGCTGTGGCGCCGACGTTCGGTCATGCGGCGAGTCCTCCGTCCTCCGTGCGCCGGACGGCTCCGGCATGCACGTAGTCTAGCGCGCCGCCGGAACGTCAGCGTCCGCCCGGGCCGCCGCCGGGCCCGCCGCCTCCGCCGCCCGGTCCCATGCCCTGTCCGCCGGGCCCCATGCCGCGCCCGCCGCGCGCGGGCGGCTCGTCGGGCAGAGTGATGCCGCGCGCGCGGGCGCGCTCCTGCATGCGCTCGTGGTGCTCGAGGCGGAACTGCTCGCGCTCCTGCGCCGTGCGCAGATTGCGCATGCGCGCGCGATATTCGGCGCGTTCCTGCTGCGTCATCAGCTGCCAGCCGTAGACGTTGCTTTCCGTCTGGTCCCGCAGCTGGTCGCGCGTCTGATCGCGATCCTGCGCCAGCGAAAGAAACGGGAACGAAAGCGCCGCGGCCACGACGACCGCGGCAAACGATTTGTGCTTGCTCATGATGCGCTCCAGCTCGCGATTCAGAAATCGGGGCCTAGCGGCCGCGTGTCAGCTTGCCCCGCTGCGCCTCGGCGACGCGCGCGATCCTCTGCGCGGCGTGCTCCGAAACGGAGGCGCACAGCGAGTTGCTTACGTCCGCGACCAGCGCCGGCGTCACCGGCATGGCCGAGGCGATGCCGAGATAGGTGCCGGCGAGGGTCAGGTCGGGCTGCGGCTTCGCCAGTTCTTCCTGCAGATCCGCCAGCAGGTAGCGCGCGGTCGAGCTTGCGTGTGCCTGTGCGGGGTGCGACAGGTACTGCGCCACCGTGCCGATCCGATCCATGTTGGCACTTGCGGCGCGCGCCGCGCAGTCGCCGAACCGGGTCCCCACCAGCGTGGTGATCGTCGTTCCGGGCGGCAGGGGAGGCGGGGTGACCGGAGTCGTTTCGCGCCCGCCCATGTACCCGGGACGCGACGTCTCGGTGCCCTGCGGACCGCTGCTCTGCTGGGGGCCGCCGACCGACGCCGGCTCGCCGCCCGGGCTCGGATTGCTGACGCCGCCCGCGCCGCCGCGGTTGACCGCGCCACTCACGTCGCCGCCGAGCGTCCCGGCCGACGGGCCGGTCGAACCGCCGTTCCCGCCCTGCGCGCCGGCATCGAATGCAATCGCGACTGCGGCGGCGACCAGCGCCGCCGCGAAGCGTCGCCTAGCGAGGTTTTGCATGTTCGGCTCCCGTGCCTGCGTTCGCGCCGGCGGAGACCAGCGCGGTACGCTGCTGTTCGGCAACCTGGGCGATCTCCTTCGCTTGGGCGTCGCTGATGCGCGCGCAGAGCTGGAACCCGACCTTCTTCACCGTTTCCTCGGTCACCGGGGCTTTCGCCACCAACCCGAGGTAGGTGCCCGCGAGCTCGGCGCTCGGCGTCCCCCTGACCAGCTGCTCTTGCAGGTTGGCCATGATGTAGGGCGAGGCGATCTTGCCGCTCACCGCGAGCGACGGATCGACCAGCGCGCGCGCCTCGTTCAGCCGTAGCAGGTTGCCGCCGCCCAGCTGCTGCGCCGCCGGCATGTCTGGCGCGACGCCTTCGCAACGGGGCGAATCGACGAGCGTACTGCGGACGTTGACCGACGGGCCACCGCCCGGCCCAGGCGTCAGCGTCGCGGTAGTGATTGTCTCGACGATGCTCGGTTCGTCCGGGTCGCTTGGCAGCGTCCAGCCGCCCCAGTAGCGGAAGCGCCCGAGGTCGCTGCTGGCGGAAGCCGATATGCCTGCGCCGTAGCGCCCGACGCCTTCCGGCACCTGGGCGTTGCCGCGCAGACCGCTGCCGCCGCCGAATCGATCGCCCCCCGATTCATGCGACGCGGTATTGCCGTGGCGTCCGGAGCCGTGGCCCTGGTGTTGGTAGCGCGTGCCGTGACCCTTAGCGCCCTCGCCGCCGCTACCGTGGCCGCCCCCGCCGCCGCTAGCGTGGGCGCTGCTTTCGCCGCCGGTTTCATGGCCGCCGGTTTCATGGCCGCCGCTTTCGCCGCCGCCACCGCTGCCGCTGCCACCGGGCCCGCCGGTGTGCTCCTGCGCGTACGCCGCCGTGATCCAGCCTGGAAAAGCCAAGCCTGCCCCGCGTTCGAGCGCGAGCGAAGCGCCGCCGATCGCGATGACCGCCGCCGCGACTGCCGTCGTGGTGTGCTTCGTTACCGTTTTCATTTTGTGCGCTGTTTCTGTTCGAGACTTGGGTGATGCGGTGCCGGGCGATCGTCCGCCCGGCACCCCTTGCGGCTGCTTAGCCGTGCGCGTCGGCGATCGCCTGGCGGACCGCTTCCGCATAGCTCGCGATCGCGTCGGACGTCACCCCGGCCGGCAGGGTGAGCTGCATGATCGTGGTCACCGCGTCGACGGTAGCCGTGCTCACCGGGATCGTCTTGTCGGACGCGCTGCCGATGAACACCGCCGCCAGCAGCACTGCCTCGTTGACCGAACCCGTGGTGTCATAGGTTGCCGCGGTCGCGACGATCTTGCCGTCGGTAATCAGATCCTTGTACAGGCCGAGATTCTCGAGCGGCGAGTCGATGCGCACTACGGTTGTGCTGTCAAAGTTGTCCTTCACCAGCGCCTGCAGTGCGGCAATCTTGTCCGCCTCGCTGAGCGACGTGTTGTTCGCAATTGCGACCACTTGGTCGTAAAACGCGGGCTGTAACGCGGCCAGCGCCGACGCGAGCGACTGGTCTATCACGTGCGAGGGCGCGCGCACCACGCTCAGGCGCCCGAGCTCGAGGTCGGACGGCACACCTTCCTGCGCCCAGACAGGCTTGCCACCCTGTGTTCCGGCGGCCGGCTTGGAGCCTTCACCGCCGTAGCGCGGGCCCTTCGCGTCGCTGTCGCCGCTCGGGCCGCCCTGGCCTTGGCCGCGCCCGCCGACATCGGACGGCGTCTTGCTGCCGCGCTGACCGTGCTCGCCGGTGGGCCCGCCCTGTCCCTTCGGTACGCCGTCGTCCTGCGCCTGGGCGGACGAGATGGGCCCAAGCCAGCCGGGAGTTACGCTTGTCACGGCGATCGCGAGGCCAAATGCTGCAACCGTTGCGAGGGCGATCGGACGCAAATTGTGGAGTTTGGCAGACATGATGTGGTTCCTTTATTGGGGACTGACGACTGCTGAACTTGGTTGCTCTTGTTGCACCGTGTTGGGACGACCCTTGCGACTAGCCTTACAGAATAGACAGAGAAAAACCCGATAAGTTTATGAAACGCTTATATATATGGGATTCGCTTCATCAATTATTTATTTAGTAAATTCATGCACTTAACGTACACTAACGTCAAGCTGACATTTTGATCAGGATCAAGCGGGGGATGAATCCAGCCGTTCGATCCAGCATTTGAAATTCAACTGCGCGAAGCGAAATGGCGGGCGCGCGCTGCGCCCGCGCGCGCTCAGTGCGCGAAGGGAACCGCGATGCGGACGAACACCATGCGCTTGGTGAAGTTCTCGCTCGGCAGGCTCGAGTCCAGCTTGCGCGCGGCGAGGTTCAGATCGAGGAACAGGTTGCGATGCAGGCGGTAGACGAGGCCGATGTTGCCGCCCTTGTAGTCGTCGGTGCGGTCGAACCCCTCGTAGGCGACGCGCGAGACGGAGCCGTTGGCGCGCCCCGAGAGCTTGTCGCTAAAGCGGTGCTCGATGCCCGCCGCGACGTAGGTATTGACGTAGCTCGACGACACCAGCACGTTGCCCGGAGTCGGCGTGTAGGTCACCGTGGTCTCCTCGATCGTACGGTCGAGGTATGCGGAGAAGACCGTTCGCTCGCCGACGGCCCACTGCAGCGCCACGCCGGCGACTGGCGCGCTGACGTCGTTAAAGCGCGGGTCGGCGTAGTCCTGCTTCAGCCGCCCGGCGAAAGCGTCGAGCTTTAGTGTGCGCGGGACGTTCCAGCGGATCCCTGCCAGGTAACGCCTGCCGTCCGAGTCGCGCTGGTAGCCCAGATCATCGAGCGCGTCGTCGTAGCGCCGGTTGTCGAGCGCGATCTGTAGGTAGGGCTCGAGGCGGGGCGAGAGCTCGTAGCCCAGCCGCACGCCACCGGTGTACTGCCAGCGGTCGCGGTCGTCGTTGTTGATGATGTTGATCGCGCCGCCGCCGGTGACGAAGTTGACGTCGTCGTAGTTCAAGTGGAGCGCGGTGCCGGCGATGCGCAACGAGAAGCGACCCGTCTGGCGGAAGAAGCCGCCGTAATAACGTCGCTGGTAGTACTTGGTGGGGGTGACGCCGTTTCTGTCGTCCGGCGACTCGCGGTCCTCGTGATCCTGCGAGAAGCGCGCGCCGCCGTAGACGTTGGTGTTGGCGTTGAAGTCGTAGCGCCCTTCGCCGCTGACGCGCCAGTCGTCCGAGTCCTCGTTGCGGTAGCGCTGGTAGCGGGTGCTGTCCCATGCGGCCGAGAAGTTCAGCATGTGCTGGGTCCAATCGGACTGCACCCAAAGCGCGGGGGAATAGACCCAGGCATGGTCGCTAACCGGGTTGTCGTTCGAGTAGTACACGTTGTCGTCGTACATCCAGGTGGCGTCGATCTCGGGGTAGACCAGGAACGACCCGGCCCGGAACGGCGTCCCGCCTGCGGCGACGGGCTCGCTGGGCTTTACCGTGCGGCCCGGTGCGGGCCCCGGCCTTGCGACTTCCGGATCGACGGTGGGTTTCTCCTGCGCGGCAGCCGCGGCGGACCACAGGCAGCCCGCAGCGGTAAGGAGCGCGCCGCAAAGACCGATAGTGAGGATACGCAAGCTTGTGTTCATGGCGCTTTTCGGCCTTCAATCGCGCCACGTGGCGCGCAGAAGATTTTCTTCCTTGTTGTAGTGGAATTCGAGGCCGCCCTTGTAGGCGTTGTGAACGTGCTCGGCGATTTCGCGCGCGAGGTGCGTGCCGGTGGTGGTGATCAGCACGCCTTGCGCGCTGTTCTCGATCGCCATGATGCGCTCGAGCGGATGGCGCGCCTTTTCGTTCGTTTCGCAGTGCCGCGCCAGGCTCATGATCTCGTCGCGGTGGGCGGCGAACAGCTTGCCGCCGAGGGACACGAAGCCGGCGGGGAACTTGTCACGCGTGCGGTGGCAGGCCGGGCAGATCTGCTCGTGCGCGTCGGCGGGCGCGGGCTCCCAGGTCCAGCGCCCGCGATGGTAGGTCGCGCCGCAATCGGGGCAGCGCGTGGGCTCGGGCAGCTTGCCCTTTGCCTTGTACGTATCGTGCACCAGTTCTTCGCGCAACTCGTCCCTGCGCAGCACGCGGAAACCGCCTTGATCCTGTTTCATGATCGACCCCTACGATGGTTTGTGCGACTTGACGTCGCCGCGCTTGACGCGCACTTCGTCCTCGAGCTGGCGCGCCAGCGCGTCGAAGGCGTCTCGCAGCGCGACGTAGACGTCCTCGTGATTGTCGCGGTTGGCAACCAGTTCTTGACCGGGCACACGCGCTTCGATGCTCACCCGGAACTGCCGGCCCTGCTGCTGATGGCGCGCGATCTCCTCGACCGTGACCCGGCAGCTGACCAGGTGGGGGTGGAACTCCTCGAGCTTGGCAGCCTGGTCGCGGATGCGCGCCTCGAGCGCGTCGGAGGGCGCCATGTGGCGCACGGTAATCTGGAGGGGGATTTGCATGGTGGGCGGACTTTCCAAGGGCGGGGTACTGTATTCACCATATGCGCGGCGCCGGCGCCGGCATTGACCTTAATCAAACCGGGTTCCGCGCCGGCGGCGCCAAGATGGCGGCGGGCGCAGATCGACCAGCGCATACACCAAAGGACAGGAAATCATGACCTACAAACGCATTCTCGTGCCGATAGACGGAAGCCGCGCTTCCAGTCGCGGCTTGCGCGAAGCAATCCGCATGGCCAAGGGGGAGACGGCGACCAGGTTGCAGCTGGTGCACGTCGTAGACGAGCACACTGTGTTGGTGAGCGGCGCGGAAGTGGGGCCTTATATGGTGAACCTGATGCTGGAGTTGAGGGAACGCGGGAGCCAAGTGCTGCGCAATGCCGAGGCGCTGGTGCGAAGAAATGGATTGAAGTGCACGGCCGTCCTGCTCGAAACGCAGACTGGCTCCGCGGCGGACCTGATCGTTCGGCACGCAAAAAAGTCGGGCGCCGATCTTATCGTCATTGGAACCCACGGCCGGCGCGGGTTGAAGCGGCTGATCATGGGCAGCGATGCGGAACAAATCGTGCGAACGGCCCCGATGCCCGTCATGCTCGTGCGGGCACCTGCCGCATAGGAACTCACCACACCTGCTGCGGTCCCTCCAGCAGCTCGCGCCACAGCGTCGTCACGCCGGCGAGCTCGCCGCGCGCCACTTCTTCGAGGCGCGGCCGCAGTACGGCGAGAGCGGCCGGATCTTCGAGCCGCAGCTTCAGGTCGAACAGCTGCGGCTCGGTGACTGGGTGCCCGATGCGGCTCACCAGGTAGCAGTAGGCCTCCAGCACGCCGTCCACCTGCGCCACAAGCGCGCGCGCGATGCGGTTGGCGAGCAGGTTGTAGAGCTTGCCCACGTGGGTAACCGGGTTCTTGCCCGCGGCGGCCTCGAGGCTCATCGGGCGGTAGGGCGTGATCAGGCCGTTGACCCGGTTGCCGCGGCCGACCTGGCCGTCGTCGCCCGCTTCGGCCGACAACCCGGTCACCGTGAGATACACGCTGTCCTCGGTGTCGCCGTCGGCGGCGTTGAGGGCGACTTCGGCGCCGGCACCGGCCGCCGAGGATGCGATTTCGCGAATATGCGCTTTCTTGCGCCGGTAGTCGTCCATGTCCGAGACGTGCCGACCGACCAGCGCGCAGGCGACGGTAAGAGCGATCTCGCGTCCGCTGCGCACGCCCATGACCTTGATGTCCTCACCGATCTCCGGTTGCGCCACCCTGACATCGCGCGAGTTGAGCTTGTGCTCGACCGCGAGAACGGCGCTTTCCAGCTCGTCGAACGGGGCGAAGCCGACCCCGAGCGAAGTGTCGTTGGCCAGCGGCGCGGCGGCGTCGTGCTGGCGCAAGAAAAGCGCGGCAAGATCGGGCGAGGTCGGGCGGACGCGCGGATGGATGCGCACGTGGTGCGTGGGATCGAGGTGGCGCAGGTTCTCGCCCAGCCAGCGACGGCTTTCCTCCACCGCGATCTCGTCGACCGGAATCGTCACGCCCTCGAAGCTGGCGGTCGCGCGCCCGGCGAGGTAGATGTCGATCGGCTCGGTCACGTCGCCGCCGCCGAACGCCGGTCGCGCCGCGCCGCCGCACAGCAGCGCCTTGTCGACGTTGTGGTGCAGGATCGTGCCGAAGCGCTCGAGATAGACGCGCGATAGGGCCCGGCTCAAGTTCTCCGCCAGCGCGTCGCAGAGCGTGTCGGGATGCCCGAGTCCCTTGCGCTCGACGATCTCGAACGGAAGTGAGGCGGCCGAGGCGGCCTCAAGCGGCCCGATTTCCAGTTTCATTTTGCCGACCGAGCGCAGCAGTTGGGTGCGGCTCGAGGCGGACCTGCGGCGCCCGGTTGACGCAGGTAAGCAGCGTCGCGTAGCCGAACAGGTTGGTGCGCCGCGTCTCGACCACGTCGAGCTTTGCGGCGGCGAGGAAACGCTCGAGATTCATGTCGGCGCGGTAGCGCATCAGCCGGTAGGTCGGATCGAGCACCAGCTCGCATGCGCGCATCAGCACGCTCGCCGTCCGGAAGTGCTGCACGATCACAATCGTTCCGCCGGGGCGGCAGACGCGCTGCATCTCGCTTACCGCGCGCAGCGGATCGGGCAGACCGGAAAGCGCGAACATCAGCGCCACCTTGTCGAAGCTGGCGTCGGCGAACGCGAGCCGCCCGGCGTCCATTCGCACCAGCCCCTCCACCTGCGACAGCCGCCGCGCGGCGACGCGGGCGGCGGCGCGCGAGAGCATCTCGCGCGAGGCGTCGATTCCGGTGACGCGAACCTGCGGCGGATAAAGCGGCAGCGACATTCCGGTTCCGACGCAGACTTCGAGCACGCGATCGCCGGGGCGGCAGGCGAGCGCCGCGAGTGCGGCGCGGCGCCCCGGCGCTAGGCTCGCGCCGAAGACGAGGTCGTACAGGGGTGCGAGGCGTCGGTAGCCCTGCTGGCTTAGCGCAAGGGCGGATTTCACTCGGGCCCCAGTGTATTCGCCTGCACGAGTCTTCTTGGCATGGTGTTGCAGATTGTCGCCTGCATGGCCCCGATTTCCTAGACCCGTGGCGTATGTTTGACCTCGATCAAGCGCCGCCGCAGCATGGTCGCGCCTAATCGCTTTGTACACCAGTGGCGGAGGACGCAGATGGCCCTGACCCGCAAGCAGTTGAACGAGTTCGAAGTGTTGATCACGCAGCGCAGGAAACAGCTGGTCACCGATTTGCTGGAGGACGTGGCGCGCGCGCGCGACGAGAGCTACGCCGACGTGGCGGGCGGCGTGACCGACCTGGGCGACGAGGCGCTGGCCGACTTGTTGTCCGATCTGGACAACGCGGAAGTCGCACGCGACATGCGCATCGTGCGCGAGCTGGACGCCGCGCTGGGGCGCATCGCCGACGGCAGCTACGGCACCTGCGTCGAGTGCGAAGGAGAGATCGGCCTGGAGCGGCTGCGCGTCTATCCGACGGCGATGCGCTGCATCAAGTGTCAGGAGGTCTACGAGAAGACCCACGCCCATCCGGGGGAGCCGAGAATGTAGCCTCCGCCGGCGGTCCCGCACCGTTCTTTGGTGCATCGGCGCCGCGGTCTGAGCTATGCTTGCGGCGCAGCCGGGGGACGGGCGATGAGCAAGATCCTCGACAATCTCAAGCAGGCGGAGCTAGACCGTACCGAGCTCGCCGAGGCCGAGTCGGGCCTGGAGTCGGACCGCCTCGGCAGGACCCTGGCGGAAGAGCAGCGCCTGCTCGAGCGGGAAGCCGAACGCAAAGCGCGCGAGCGCGCTGCAGTCGAAGCGCGGGCGCTCGAGGCGGCGCAGGCGCGCCTGGCGGCGGAGCGCGAAGCGCAGCGCGCGGCGCACGCCCGCATGGAGGCCGTGGCCGAAGCGGGGCGCATCGAGCGCGAGCGCCTGGTGACGGAGCTGGAGCTCAGGCGCGCGGCGCAGGCGCGCACCGAAGAGGAGGCCAACGCGGCGCTGGCGGCGCTGGACAGCGAGGCGCCGATCGGTGGCCCGCCGCAGCAGCAGGCGCGGCGAACGGCGCCGCGCAAGGGCCCGCTCGCGCTCGCCGCGTCCCTGCTCGCGTTGGCGCTGCTCGCGGTCCTCGCGGCCGGGATTGCGATCGGCAGATTTGCCGCGACCAGTGCGCCGCGGGGCGCGCTCGCGCCCGCACCTGCGCCGGCGGCGCAGCTCAAGCCGGCGCCTGGCCTCAAGCTCGACCGCGATCTGGATGCGTTCGCGACCCGCGCCGCAGCGCTGGAAGAGAAGAAATGAGTCAGCCGAGCACGTCGTCCAGTGCGCGTCGCGGCGTCGGCTGCGGCGGCAGATCACCGTAACCGAGCCGGAACGGCAGCAGCGGTATGCCGCCCGCGCCGAACAGGCGCGTGAACTGGGTCTTCACCATCTCCGCCTCGAGCAGCTGGCTCACCGGCTGCAGGCACAGCCCGACCCCCGTCGCCGCCAGATACAACCGCTCGAGCAGCTGGCCCGCCTTGAGCTCGAACTCCGGGTCGGCGAGGCGACCGCTGATCAGGCCGAATACCGGCGCGCTCATCAGCGCCGCGTGATCGCGCTTGGCGAGCAGGCCCTCGACCCGCAGGTGTGCCACGGCGAACTGCTGAAGTGTCGACAGCAACCAGGGCCCGCCGAAATTGCCGCCGCCGATGCATTCCGCCAGCTCGTTGCGGTACTTCGGGTCGGCCAGCAGCAGCGCGTCGGCCTGCAGCATGAGCTTGTCGACCGCCTGCCTGATCGCTGCGTCCTGCGTCAGCAGCAGGGTGATCTTGAGATCCGACTCGCAGGCGCGCAGCTTGCCGAGCACGCTCGCCGAGACGGCGCGCGAGAGGTAGCGCGCATGGCTGGTGCGCCGGCGCGTGATTGCGGGGAACAGGCTCGCCGCACGGTAAGGCGTCGGCTGGTGCGCGTCGTCCAAGTCGACCGTGGCCACCAGGGAGTGGATCTGGTCGCGGCCGAAATAGCTGACCTTGTGGCCGAAGCCGAAATGCTCGGCCGCGATCAGCAGGTTCTCGAGCGCGCATCCCAAGCCTACGCGCAGTTCACGTTGGTTCGGGTCGGCGACGCTCTGCCAGCGCGCCAGGTCGGCGTGCAGGTTGATGCGGCTGCCCGCGATCCTGAAGCGCCAGGGCTGGGTATTGCGCGCCGACGGCGCGAGGATCGCATAGCGCAGCAGGAAGGTCAGGCGCGCGTCGAGCGATCCCCCGGCGGGGAAATCGGACTCGCGCACCGACCAGGGCTCTCGGTCGGTATCGGCCATGGCTCAAACGTGCTGCGATGTTACCGCGCTTCGGCGCGCCGCGACGCGACGCGCTTTCCCGCCTGACACGGTATATTCGCGCGGACTCGATTCCGGAGACCGCCGATGTCCGCAAGCAAGCAGCACGCTTTCCGCGCCGAGCACATCGGCAGCTTCCTCAGGCCGGACCGGCTGATGGCGGCGGTACGGCAGGCGCGCGACGGCAAGCTGCCGGCCGAGGCGCTGCGCGCAGTGCAGGACGAATGCATTCGCGAGCTGGTGGCGATGGAGGAAGAGGCGGGCCTGTCCTCGGTGACCGACGGCGAGTTCCGGCGGCGCGGCTGGTCGGCGGGCTTCATCGACGCGGTCGAGGGCTTCGGGTTGAGCCAGGGCACGCTGCTCGGCTTCCGCGACGAAAAGGGCGCAAAGGGCGACGCCGCTTCGCCCTACGCCAAGGCGAAGCTGCGGCGCACGCATGGCATCGCCACCGACGAGTTCCGCTTCCTGAAGGGCGTCGTCAAGAGCGGGCTGCCCAAGGTCACCGTGCCGTCGCCGGACGTGATGCACTACTTCCTCGGACCGAAGAGCGTCGACAAGAAGGTGTACCCGGACATCGAGCTGTACTACGGCGACCTGGTGTCGATCTACGCGGCCGAGATCAAGGAGCTCGCGGCGCTCGGCTGCAGCTATCTGCAGCTCGACAACACGGCGCTGCCGTGCAACTGCGACATGCATGCGCGCGCCGATGTGAGTGCGCGCGGCGAGGACCCGGACGCGCTCACGGCGCGCTACGTGAGGCTCGTGAACGACGTGCTCGCTGCCTGCCCGCCCGGCATGGCCAAGGCGACGCACATGTGCCGCGGCAACCTCAAGGGCGCATGGATGGCCGAGGGCGGCTACGAGCCGATCGCGGAGAAGGTGTTCGGCGGACTGAACGTCGACGCCTTCCTGCTCGAGTTCGACACGCCGCGCGCGGGCGACTTCCACCCCTTGCGCTTCGTGCCCGCGCCCAAGCGTGTGGTGCTCGGTCTGGTCAGCACCAAGACGCCGCGCCTGGAGTCGGCTGACGAGCTGAAGCGTCGCATCGACGAGGCCTCCAGGTTCGTGCCGCTGGAGCGCCTCGGGATCTCGCCGCAGTGCGGCTTCAGCTCCGCGCCCGGCGCCGGCCAGCCGCTCAGCGCGGACGACCAGAAGCGCAAACTCGATCTACTGGTCGGCGTGGCGCGCGACGTCTGGGGAGGCGCCTAGCGTTCCATCGTCACGAACACGAGCCCGAGCGTGAGCAGCGCTATGCCGGCGAGCTCGACGCGGCTCAGGCGCTCGCGGAACACGCGCCGCGAGACGACGTAGCTGAACAGGAGCTCGACCAGGCCGAGCGTGCGCACGTGCGCCACCGGCTCGATCGCCATCGCGGTGAACCAGCCGGCCGAGGCAGCCGCGCCCATGAAGCCGGCGAACAGCGAGGCGCGCCAGGCGCGCAGCACGCGCCGCACGGCGTCGGCATTGCGCGCCAGCAGCCAGCCGCCGAGCAGCAGCGTCTGCGCCAGCTGCGCGGCGACCAGCGTGGCGGCGCCGGCCATTAGGAACTCGGCGTGAAGCGCCAGCGCGGCACCGCGGTAGCCGACCGCGGCGAGCGCGAAGCCGGCGCCGCAGGCGAGGCCGAGCAGCGCGGTGCGCGAGGTCCAGCCGGTGAGCATGGTGCGCAGCGGCCGCGTCCGATCCGCAGGCGACAGCAGCAGCACGCCGAGCGTGCCGCAGGCGATCGCGAGCCAAGTGATCGAGTTGACTCGGTCGCCGAGGAAAACGAGCGCGAACACCGCGACCTGGATGATTTCGGTCTTCGAGTACGCCACGCCGAGGGCGAAGTTTCGCTCGGCCATCACGCGCAGCAGCAGCGCGGTGGCGACGATCTGGCTCACGCCGGCGACCAGCACCCAGAGCCAGAACGCGGGCGCCGGCGCGGGCAGGAGCAGGCCGGTGACGGCCTGCACCCCCCACAGCCAGGCCAGGGCGAACGGCAGGCCGTAGAGGAAGCGCACCAGCGTGGCGCCGAGCGTGCCGAGCTCCGCGGTGAGGTGGCGCTGCGCGGCGTTGCGCAGCGTCTGCGCGAAAGCCGCCCAGACGGTGATCGGGATCCAGAGCCAGGCGGCGGGCACCGCTCAGCCGCCGCGCGCGCCGATCACCTTCTTCAGCACATGGCGGCGATTGCGCGTGTGCGGCCGCACCTCCCCCGGCCAGCGGCCCGAGTCGATCGCGGCCGCCCAGGCGGGGCTGAGCAGCACCTCCGCGCTCTCGAGCTCGTACAGTGCGCTGTAGCGCGGCTCGCCTTCGGCGACGATGGTCTTCTTCTCGCCGCCCATGACCATCTCGAGCGGTGCGGTGGTCGAGCGGGTCACCCCGAGCACGCCCGGAACCTTGAGCAGCAGCGGCACATGCTCGGTCTCATAGACCTCGTTGAACAGCGCCTCCTTCTCCGGCGCGACGTCCATGCTGGCGATGAAAATGTATTTCGTTTTGGGGTTCATGTTGCTCTGTATGGATTGGAAAACTGACAATCAACTCAAGGAGCGCCGCTGCCGGGCGCGGCGGCGCGCGTGGTCGTGGGCGACGGCCGCGCCGATGATGCCGGCCTCGTTGCGCAGCTTCGCCGGCACGACCGGCGTGGCGAGCGTCAGGCGCGGCAGGAACTTCTGCCACTTCTTGCTCACGCCGCCCCCGATGATGAACAGGTCGGGCCAGAAATAGTTGTGCAGCAGGCGAAGGTAGGCGTCGACGCGGTGCGCCCACTTTTTCCAGCTCAGGTTCTTCTTCTCGCGCACGCTCTCGGCTGCCCAGGTTTCGGCGTCGCGCCCGCGCAGCGCGAGATGGCCGAGCTCGGTGTTCGGCACCAGGTGGCCATTGATGAACAGCGCGGTGCCGATCCCGGTGCCGAGCGTGACCATGATCACCAGCCCCTCCCGGTTGCGCCCGACGCCGAAATGCATCTCGGCGTAGCCCGCGGCGTCGGCGTCGTTGATCACGCTCACCAGGCAGCCGGTGTGCTTGCGAAGCAGGGCGGCCGCGTTCACGCCTACCCAGCCCGGCGCGATGTTGGCCGCGGTGCGCAGCCTGCCGCCCTTGACCACCGCTGGCATGGCGCAGCCGATCGGGCCGTCCCAGTCGAAGTGCCGCGCGAGCTCGCGCACCGCGCGCGCGACCGCCTGCGGCGTGGCGGGGTGCGGCGTTTCGACGCGCTTTCGCTTGGCCAGCAGCTTGCCGCTCGCGGTGTCGACCGGGGCGCCCTTGATGCCGCTGCCGCCGACGTCGATGCCGAGCACGTGCATGCGCTAGCCACGCCCGACAAAGGGCATCTTGGTCGCCATGATGGTCATGAACTGGACGTTCGATTCGAGCGGCAGCTTGGCCATGTACAGCACCGCGCTGCCGACGTGCGCCACGTCCATGCGCGGCTCTACCATTGTGGTGCCGTTGGGCTGCGGTACGCCCTTGGTCATGCGCTCGGTCATCTCGGTCGCGGCGTTGCCGATGTCGATCTGGCCGCAGGCGATGTCGTACGCGCGCCCGTCGAGCGAGATGCACTTGGTGAGCCCCGTGACCGCGTGCTTGGTGGCGGTGTAGGGCGCCGAGAACGGGCGCGGGGCGTGGGCCGAGATCGAGCCGTTGTTGATGATCCGCCCGCCGCGCGGCGACTGCGCCTTCATGATCCGGATCGCCTCCTGCGAGCACAGGAACATGCCGGTCAGGTTGACGCTCACCACCGCCTGCCACTGCTCGAAGCTCAGCTCCTCCATCGGGATCGCGGGCGCGCCCATGCCGGCATTGTTGAACAGCAGGTCCAGGCGTCCCCAGTCCTGCTTCACTTTCGCGAACAGCGCCTTGACCGTCGCGGGCTGCCCGATGTCGCCCGCCAGCACGAGCGCGCGCGCTCCCGCGCCCGAGTCCGCCGCGGTCTTGTCCAGCAGCTCCTTGCGCCGGCCGACCAGCGCCACGTTCCAGCCGTCGCCGAGCAGCGCCAGCGCTGCCGCCTTGCCGACTCCGGTGCCTGCGCCGGTGATCAGCGCGACCTTGTTCGATCCTGCCATGGCTTTGTCCCCTTGCTTGCTTTGAAGGCGGATGTTACCGCAGGGGTCGGGCCTGCCGTGCGGTAAGCTTGCACGATGGAATTCGTCGTCAATGGCGAGCGTCGGCGCGTCGAGGCGGACCCGGATATGCCGCTGCTGTGGGTGCTGCGCGACCTGCTCGGGCTGACCGGCACCAAGTACGGCTGTGGCATCGGCGCCTGCGGGGCCTGTACCGTGCTGATCGACGGCCGTGCCACGCGCAGCTGCCAGCTGACCGCGGCCCGCGCGAACGGCAAGAAGATCCGCACCATCGAGGGCCTCGGGCCGGAGCGCCTGCACACGCTGCAGAGGGCGTGGATCGGGCATCAGGTGCCGCAGTGCGGCTACTGCCAGTCCGGCATGCTGATGGCCGCGGTCGCGCTGCTGGCGCAGAGCCCGCACCCGAGCGACGCCGAGATCGACGCCGCGATGACCAACATCTGCCGCTGCGGCACCTATCCGCGGGTGCGCGCCGCGATCCACGCCGCGGCGCGGGCAATGCGGGACGCGCTTTGAAGCGGCGCAGCTTCATCCTCGGCGGCATCGGCCTGGGCGGCGCGCTGATCGTGGGCTGGGGCGTGTTGCCGCCGCGCAGCCGCCTGGGCGGGCGCGACACGCTGCCGCCGCTGTACGGCGCCGTGTCCCTCAACGGCTGGGTACGCATCGCCGCGGACGGAAAGGTGGTGGTGGCGGTGCCGCGCTCGGAGATGGGGCAGGGCGTCTATACTGCGCTGCCGATGCTGGTGGCTGAAGAACTCGGGGTGTCGCTCGCGCAGGTGCTGGTGGAGCAGGCGCCGATCGACGCCATCTACGGCAACGTCGCGGTGCTCGTCACGGGATTGCCGTTCCATCCCGACCAGGAGAACGGCGATCTCGCGCGCGCGAGCGAGTGGATCGTCGCCAAGCTCGGACGCGAGCTGGACCTGCAGGTCACCGGCGGCAGCACCAGCGTCCGCGACGCCTGGCGCCCGATGCGAGAGGCCGGCGCGGCGGCGCACGCGATGCTGATCGCGGCCGCCGCGAAGCGCTGGAACGCCGCGCCGGCGCAGTGCAGCGTCTCCGACGGAGTAGTCAGGCACCTCGACGGCCGCAGCCTCGCGCTGCGCGACCTGATCGGCGCGCTGCGCGAGGTGCCGCTGCCGCGCGAGGTGCGGCTTAAGCCGGCGCGAGACTTCACTTTGATCGGCAAGCGGGCGCCGCGGCTCGACGTGCCCGACAAGGTGAACGGGCAAGCGCGCTTCGGCATCGACGTGCGACTGCCGGGAATGCTCTACGCGGCGCTGCGCGCCTGCCCCACGATCGGCGGCGCGCTGCGCTACGTCGACCCCTCGCCCGCGCTCGCGCTGCCGGGCGTGGTGCGCGTCTCGACGCTCGCCGGAGCGGCCGGCAGCGCGCCCGCCGTGGCGGTAGTGGCCAACAGCTGGTGGACCGCGCAGCGCGCGCTGGAAAAGCTGCGCATCGAATGGGACGAGGGCCCGAACGCCGAGATGTCGACCGACTGGCTCCTGGCGCGCATGCGCGGCGCGCTCGGCGCCGAGGACGGGTTCACCTTCTACCAGCGCGGCGACGGCGAGGCGGCGCTCAAGCGCGCGGTGCAGCTGGTCGAGGCGGAGTACCGCGCGCCGCACCTGGCGCACGCCGCGCTGGAGCCGATCAACTGCACGGCCCGCATGGCCGACGGGCGGCTCGCGATCTGGGCGCCTACCCAGGTGCCGAGCGTGCTGCGCCACGTCGCGGCGCGCGCGGCGGGATTCGACGCGGACAAGGTCGACGTCAGCGTCACGCTGCTCGGCGGCGGCTTCGGCCGCCGCCTGGATGTCGACTTCGTGCCGCAGGCGGTCTGGCTGGCGCGCGACGTATCCCCGGCACCGGTGCAGCTGATCTGGTCGCGCGAGGAGGACACCACGCACGATTTCTACCGCCCGGCGGCGGTGGCGAAAATGAAGGGCGGCCTGGACGCGGACGGCGCGCCGCTCGCGTGGGTGACCAAGAGCGTGAGTGACGCGATCGTGCCGCATTACGTGCGGCGCACCTACCCCGCGCTCGCCGTCGAGACTCCCGACAAGACCACCGTCGAGGGGCTGTTCGACCAGCCCTACGAGTTCCCGCACCGCCACTGCGCGCACGTCACGCACCATACGCCCGTGCCGATCGGCTTCTGGCGCAGCGTTGGACACTCGCACAACGCGTTCTTCGTCGAATGCTTCATCGACGAGATGGCCTTTGCGGCCAGGCGCGATCCGCTCGATTTCCGGCGCCGGCTGCTGGCGCGCCACGCGCGCCAGCGCCGGGTGCTAGAGCTCGCCGCGGCCAAGGCGCAGTGGGGACGGGTAGACCTCGGGCGCGCGCACGGCATCGCGCTGCACGAGTCCTTCGGCTCGATCGTAGCGCAGGTCGCCGAGGTGTCGCTCGCGCAAGGCGGCGAGATCCGCGTGCACCGCGTGGTGTGCGCACTCGACTGCGGCACGGCGGTCAACCCGGAGATCGTGGCGCAGCAGGTGGAGAGCGCCATCGTGTTCGGGCTCACCGCCGCGCTTTACGGCGAGATCACGATCAGCGCAGGCCGCGTCGAGCAGCGGAACTTTCCTCAGTACCGCCTGCTCACGCTGGCCGACACGCCGCGCATCGAGACTCACCTGGTGCCGAGCGATGCGCCTCCGGGCGGGGTGGGCGAGGTGGGCACGCCGCCGATCGCGCCGGCGGTAGCGAACGCCCTGTTCCGCCTGACCGGGCGCCGCCTGCGCTCGCTGCCGCTCAGGCTCGCGGCTTAATTGTCGCGCCGCCCGCGCCCCTGCTGGGGCTGATCGTCCTGGCGCGGGCCTGCTTGGCGGGAATCCTCGCGCGAGTCACGTTTCACCGGAGCGGGCTTTGCGCGCTCGCGCGTTTCACGCTGCACCGGAGCGGGCTTTTCGCGCTCGCGCGTCTCGCGTTGCGCCGGCGCCGGCCGGGCGCGCTCGCGTGTTTCACGCTGCACGGGCGCCGGACGTGCGGGCCGCTGGTAGCGCTGACGCAGCTCCGGGCTGCGGTAGGGGATGTTGCTGCGGTGCACGGGTTCGTGCTGCCAGCGCACCGGCGCGCCGCGGCGCAGCGCATCAACGTGCCGGCGCTCGATCACGGTCGTCGGGCGGTAGTAGTAGCTCTGGCGCACGATGTTCACCCGGTGCTCGCGCCAGTCGACGGCGCCGAAGAAGAATCCGGTCGAGACCCGCACGCCGCCGCCGAGGTAGATGCTGACCGAGAGCCCGGGCCGCACGTGGTAGCCGGGCCACGGTGCCCAGCGCACCGGCGGATACGCCGGCCACCACCAGCCGCCGTACACCAGCAACGGGTCGTAGTAGGGCACATAGACCAGCAGCGGATTGGCCGGCTCGATGACGATCGTTCCGGCCTGCCGCAACACCAGCATGCCGTCGTTGCTGGCGAGGTTGCCGGAGGCGAGCGCGCGCTCGCGCAGGCGCTGCACGGTGTCCATCACGTACGGTTCCTGCTCGAGGAAGGCTTCGCCCAGCGATTGCGTCCAGTCGAGCCGCTCGTCCATCATCGCCAGGATGCGCGGGAACGCCAGCAGCGACTTCACGCTCGGATCCCAGTTCTGGTACTCGACCGCGCGCACCGCCTCGTCGCCCTGCAGGCCGGGGTGCACGTCCGCCCAGCGCGCCGCCTGCACAACTTCGAGCGGATAGGTGGACGCCATCAGGATCTGCGACAGCAGCGGGTCGGGATAGAGCGCGATCGGCGCCAGCATCTGGTCGAGCTGTGCTTGTGAGTAGACACGCACCGGAGCCGCCTGGGCGAGCGCGGCGGGGGTCGCGAGCATCAGCGCTAGGAGCGGGAATAGCCAGCCGATAAGGCGTGTTCGCATGAGGAATCTCCTTGATCTGCCCGCCATTTAAGCGCTGCGCGGACAGTCGCGTATTGACAAAGTGCAACTGAATGTGACGGTGAGTGGCGCACAGCAACATTTCTTTACCCACTTGCAGAACTATTTGACCTGGCCGGGTCTATATTTAGAAGCAAATGTGCGTGCGGGAGGCTGCAATGCGAGCTTTAAGAGGGATCTTGATCGTGGCGCTGGCGCTTTGCGCCGCCGCGGTGAGCGCGCCGGCGTTCGCGGACCGCTGGCATGGGCACAGCCGGGTGCACTTCGGGTTGTATTTCGGCGCTCCTCTGTATTGGTCCGCTTACCCGTACTATCCGGCGCCCTACTACTACCCGCCGACCGTGGTGGTGCCGCAGTCGCCGCCGGTATACGTCGAGCAGGGCCAGCAGAACGGGCAGGCCCCTGCCGCACAGGGCTGGTGGTACTTCTGCCGCGAATCGAATGCATACTATCCGTATGTCAAGCATTGCCCGGCCGGATGGGAGCGGGTCGACCCACAGCCGCCGGCGCAGTAAACCGGAGACGACGATGAGGCTCAAAACGACACATGCGGCGCTCGGTGCCGCGCTCTTGCTCACGGCGTGCGTGACGGTGCCGGAGGGCCCGAGCGTGATGGTTCTGCCTGGCAGCGGCAAGAACTTCGACCAGTTCCAGCTCGACGACTACTCCTGCAAGCAGTTCGCCAAGGCGTCGATCGGCGGCACTAACGCGCAACAGGCGGCGACCGAAAGCGGCGTGAAGAGCGCCGCGGTCGGGGCCGCGGTCGGCGCGGCCGCCGGCGCGCTGATGGGCGGTCACCGAGGCGCCGGAACGGGCGCCGGCGCCGGGCTCGCCGTCGGCGCGCTCGCCGGCACCGGCGCGGCGCAAAGCTCGGCGGGCAACCTGCAGCAGCGCTACGACACCGCTTACGTGCAGTGCATGTACGCGAAAGGCAATCGCGTGCCGGTCTACGGCGGCATGCAGCAGGCCCCCTCGCGCAGCTACGACACTCCGCCCCCCCCGCCGCCGCCGCCGCCTTCGCGCTGAGCGCGAGAGCGCCCCGGCGGGAATTCCGTCGGTGGCCTGCATTGATGGCGATCTGTAAGATTCGGCGCTGGGAGATCGCTCATGAAGAACATGTTCATTGCGTTCCTGCTCGGGATCATCGTCGGCGCGGCGGGCTACTGGTTCATGCTGCAGCAGCCGGTGCAGCAGGCGGGTGAGACCGCACAGCAGAAGGCGACCGCGGCGGCCAAGGCGGCTTCGGACGCCGCCGCGCAGGCGCGGCAGGCCCTGGCGGCCAAGCTCGACGCGCTGCAACTGAGCGCGCAGGACATCCGCGACGAGCTCAAGCAGACGGGCGAGGTGGTGCGGCGCAAGGCGCGCGAGATCGGCCAGGCCGCCACCGACGCCGCCACCGATACGCGCATCACCGCCGAGGTCAAGCGCAAGCTGCTTGCCGACCCGGGGCTGTCGGCGCTCAGCATTTCGGTAAGCACCACCGATGGACGGGTCACCTTGTCCGGTAGCGCTCCATCGGCGGACTTGATCGGCAAGGCGATGCTGCTGGCGCTGGAAACCGACGGCGTGCGGGAAGTCGTTTCGACGCTGCAGGTAGGTGCAGCGGGCGCCGAAGCAAAGCGCGGCTAGCAGGACTGCGCGTGCCCGCATTCGACCGCTGGTTGTTCGACCCGACTGCGGGGAAGCTGGTCTTCGTCCTGGTGGGGCTGGTCGCGATCGTAATTGCGGTCCGCCTGCTGCGCCGTGCCGTCTCGCGTGCGGTTCATGACGACGCCACCCGCTACCAGGTGCGCAAGGGCGTCACTTTCTTCGGCTATCTCGCGGCCGTCGTTTTCGTCGCGCTGGTGTTCAGCGACAAGCTGGGAGGGTTTACGGTCGCGTTCGGCGTGGCCGGCGCCGGCATCGCCTTCGCCCTGCAGGAGGTGATCGCGAGTGCCGCCGGCTGGGTGGCCGTGATCTTCGGCGGATTCTACCGGGTGGGCGACCGGGTGCAGCTCGGCGGCATCCGGGGCGACGTGATCGACGTCGGCGTGTTGCGCACCACGCTCATGCAGATCGGCGACTGGGTCAAGGCCGACCAGTACAACGGCCGCATCGTGCGGGTCGCCAACAGCTTCGTATTCAAGGAGCCGGTGTTCAACTACTCGAGCGACTTTCCGTTCCTGTGGGACGAGATCATGGTGCCGATCAAGTACGGCAGTGACTACCGCCTGACGCGCGAGCTCATCGGGCGGGTGGCCGATGAAGTAGTCGGCGACTACGTCGCCAAGGCGCAGCAAGCCTGGCAGCCGATGAAGAAAAAATTCCTGATCGAGCCGGCGAGCGTGCAGCCGATGGTGACGCTGATCGCCAACGAAAACTGGATCGAGTTCACCTTGCGCTACGTGACCGACTACAAACTGCGTCGCTCAACCAAGGATCGGCTGTTTACGCGCATCCTTGAGGAGATAGATCGCAATTCAGAGCACGTCGGAATTGCCGCGGCCACGCTGAACATCGAGAAACACGCGCCGATAGAGGTCCACCTGACCCGCAGCTAGCGCGCCGGCGGCGACGCACCAGCGCCGTTCGCTATACTGGGTCGATGCCTGCAATGCTCGCGCTCGGCGACCTTCGCGTTCACCGCCTCGGCTTCGGCGCGATGCGCTTGTGCGGCCCCGACGTGTGGGGGCCGCCGAAGGACCGCGCCGCGGCGCACCGCGTGCTGCGCCGAGCGCTCGAGCTCGGGGCGGACTTCGTCGACACGGCCGACAGCTACGGCCCGCACGTCGATGAGACGCTGATCGCCGAGGCGTTGCATCCTTATCCCGCAGGCCTGGTGATCGCGACCAAGGGCGGGCTGCTGCGCCCGACGCGCCATTCCTGGGATCCGGACGGACGGCCCGAGCACCTGCGCCGCGCGCTTGAGGGCAGCCTGGCGCGGCTCAAGCTCGAGCGCATCGACCTGTACCAGCTGCACGCGCCGGACCCCAAGGTGCCGTTCGCCGAGTCGGTCGGCTGCCTGGCCGAGCTGCGGCGTGCGGGCAAGATCCGCCATCTCGGCCTGTCGAACGTTTCGGTGGCGCAGCTCGAGCAGGCGCGCCGCATCGCGCCGATCGTGTCGGTGCAGAACCGCTACAACCTGGGGGACCGCGCCTCGGACGACGTGCTTGCCGCCTGCGAGCGCCTCGGCATCGCGTTCCTGCCTTGGTACCCGCTCGGCGCGGGAAGCAGCCTGCGTTCGGCGCGGGCGACGAAAGTCGCCGCGCGCCATGGCGCGACCCAGGCCCAGGTCGCGCTCGCCTGGCTGCTCGCGCGCTCGCCGGCGATGCTGCCAATCCCGGGCACGGCTTCGGCTGCGCACCTGGAAGAGAACATGGGCGCGGCTGCGCTGGAACTGTCGGCGCAGGACCTCGCCGAACTCGGCTAGCGCCGCACTGTCTCGGTTTTGCGACGCATTTAACGCTTGGATTACAGTGCCTGGCGCCTTACGCGTCGCCCCGAGGCGACAGAATCGCGCCGCACGGCAAGGGCGTGAATTCGACTTAAATCTTTGATCGAGAATCGCTTAGGGACTCCTGGCACGGTGATTGCGACGGACAGGGTGCGGGGGCCCACAAGGCCCCCGAGCCGTATCAACTCGTGAAAGGAGCAAGCGATGACACGACAACTAACCAAGCAGGCAATCATTGCGGCAACATTCGCCATGTTCATGCTGCCCGCCGCGGCGGCAAATGCGCGTCACGCCAGTGACTTCGCCGCGCTCGACATGAACCACGACGGCTATTTGTCGAAGAGTGAAACGAGCAAGATGAAAGGATTCGACAAGGCGTTCGACGAGGCCGACGCCAATCACGACGGCAGGCTGGACAGCGACGAGTTCGTCAAGGCCGGTGCGATCTACGACCGGATCCGGCTCGGTCACTACGTCGACGACAGCGTGATTACCGCGAAGGTCAAAGCCGCGCTGGTGAAGGAAGAGAAGCTCAAGGGCTTCGACATCAGCGTCGAAACCCAGGGCGGACAGGTGCTGCTGTCTGGGTTCGTCAAAAGCCCGCAGTTACGCACGCGTGCAGTGAAGATCGCCTCGGGCATCGACGGAGTGCGAGACGTGCACGATGGGATCGTGGTCCGTTGACTTCGCGCGGCGCGCGGCGGCGCGCTCAGCCCTGGACCGAGTAGCCGCCGTCTACGGGGATCGCCGTCCCGGTGACGAAGTCGGACGCAGGCGCGGCCAGAAAGACCGCGATGCCGCCAAAGTCGTCGATCGCGCCCCAGCGCCCGGCCGGGGTGCGCTTGAGCACGCTGTCGTGCAGGCCTGGTATCTGCGCGCGCGCCTTTACTGTCAGTTCGGTGTCAATCCAGCCCGGCAGGATGGCGTTGACCTGGATGTTGTCGCCGGCCCAGGCCGAGGCGCAGGCCTTGGTGAATTGCACGATGCCGCCCTTGCTCGCGGCGTAGGCGGGAGCGAAGCTGGCGCCGAAGATCGATAGCATCGAGCCGATGTTGATCACTTTGCCGCGGCCAGCCCGTTTCAGCAGCGGGTACGCCGCGTGCGAGCACAGGAAGGCGCTGGTGAGATTGGTGTCGATCACCTCGCGCCACTCGGCGAGCGACAGCGCCTGCGGCGGCTTGCGGATGTTGGTGCCGGCATTGTTGACCAGGATGTCGAGCCGGCCGCAGCGCGCTGCGACGGCCTCGAACAGCGCGCCGACCGAACTTTCGTCGCGCACATCCACCTCGAGCGCGAGCGCGCCGCCGGCGCCGAGCGCCTGAAGTTGCGCGACCGCGGCGGCGGATTTCTCCGCGTTGCGGGCGGCGACGACCACCCGCGCGCCTGCGCCGGCCAGTCCGCGCGCGAGCCCCAGGCCTATGCCGCCGTTGCCGCCGGTGACGACGGCCACTCGTCCGCTGAGATCGAACATCGGTTTGCTCCGTAGCTATGGGCTTGATTCGTGCTGCAGGCGCGCGCGCACCAGGGCGATGTGACTGCGCAACTCGTACAGCTCGTCGGTGTGCGACAGCGGCACAGCGATGGCGCGCGCCTTGGCCTCCAGCCGGTCGAGCTCTGCCAGCAGCTCGGCGGGCGGCGCCTCGGCCCGGCTGAGGCGGTCCTCGATGTGGCGCAGCTGCCGGTACCAGCGAAAGGTGCGCGAGCGGATGCGAAACTGGTACAGCGGCGGCACCACGCGCGAGAGCGGGATCAGCACCGCGACGATCGAGAACATCACTACCCACATGCGGTCGATCAGGTTCGCGAGCCAGAACGGCAGGTAGCGCTGCAGCAGCGGCGTGCCGCTGCGGTAGAAGCGTTGGGCCTCTTCGGCGAGCGGGAACTCGCTGTGCTCCGGCGTCGGGAAGCGCCCGGCGCGCGCGATCCAGCCGGCGCCGCCGTGGATGCGCGCCGCCGCCTGCACGAAAAGCTGCACCAGCGCCGGGTGCGTGCCCTCGCGCGCGAGCAGCGATGTGGTGGTCGCGATCAGCGTCACGTCGCGCGGCGGAACGTTGCGCGCGAGGTCCGCCACGCCGCGCGGCAGCACCACCGGGCTGAGGAACGGAAAGCGCCGCGCGTAGGCCTCGGCCTGCGGGAACTCGAGCAGCCTCACCCCCGGCGTTTGCAGCAGCATCTGCACGATCGGCGACTCGGGCGCCGAGGTGAACGCGAGCGCGTCGAGCTCGCCGCCGAGCAGCGCCACGACCGCGGGAGTCAGGTCGAGATTGCTCGCGCGCAGGCTATCGCGATCGATGCCGTTTGCTTCCAGCAGCTTGCGCATCAGCCCCGGCGTGCCGCTGCCGCGGGCGCCGAGATTGACGCGCAGGCCGCGCAGCGCCGCCAGGTCGGCAAGCGGCGCGGGGGCGCGGTAGAAGATCCACAGCGGCTCGTAGAACAGGCTGCCGAGCGACTCGAGCGACACGCCGCCGTGTTGCTCGTCGACCGTGCGCGCAGCCTCGCTCGAGCCGCCCTGAACGAAGCCAAGGTCGACCTCGCGCTTGGAATCGCGCAGCGCGCGCAGGTTGTCGAGCGAGCCGCGGGTCGGCTGCAGCACGACTTCGATGCCGTACGGTGCGAGTTCGGCGGCGTAGCGCTTGCCGAACTCGGCGTACGCGCTCTGCTCCGGGCCGGTGGCCAGCACCACGCGCTTGGGCGGAGCGGGATCGAGCACAAGGTAGGCCGCGACGAGCAGTGCCAGGGTCAGCAGCAGCAGCGGCCCGGCGGTAGCGAGCAGGTCGCGGAACGAGATCAGCGTATCGCGCAGGAGGCGAGGCATGGCGGCGCCGGAAGCCTACACCAGCGCGACCACGAGCGCCGCGATGGCGGCGAGCGCGACGCCCGCGGCGAGCATCGCCAGCAGCGGATCCTCGTTCAGACGCCGGCGCGACGGCAGCGGCGCGCCGTCCGCGCTGCGTCCGGCGGCGGCCAGCGCCGCGAGGTGCTCGAATCCGTCGGCGGACTCGAAGCGGCGCGACAGGGGCAGGCGGCCGGCGGCGGGAGCGGAGGCGACGGTGTCCTCGAACTCGAAATCGAGCGCGGGCGCAGGCGCAGGCGCAGTCGCCATGCCGGGCTGCCCCAGGCAGGCGCGCAGGTCGGCCGCGAGGTCGGCCGCGCTCTGGTAGCGCCTGGCGGGATCCTTCTCCAGCGCGCGCGCGACGATCAGGTCGAGCATCGGCGGCAGCGCGGGGTTCAGCGTGCTGGGCGGCGCGGGCGTCGCGCCGGCGATCTGCAGCATGTATTGCTGCACGTCGGGTGCCGAGAACGGTGGCGCGCCCGCCGTCAGCTCGTACAGGATGACGCCGAGCGAAAACACGTCCGAGCGGCCGTCGATCGGGCTGCCAGTGACCTGCTCGGGCGACATGTACTTTGGCGAGCCGAGCACGGCGCCGACCTGGGTCTCGATGTCGGATGCGCGCATGCGCGCGACGCCGAAGTCCATCACCTTGGCGCGCCTTTCGCCCACGATCATGATGTTGCCCGGCTTGACGTCGCGGTGGACCACGCCGCGCTCGTGCGCGAATGCGAGCCCGTCGGCGACCTGCGCCAGGATCTCGAGCACGAACGGCAGCTCGAGACCGCCGCGCTTCATCATGTCGCGCAGCTCGACGCCTTCGAGCACCTCCATCGCCATGTAGGCCGTGTCGCCCTCGTGCCCGATGTCGTAGATCGTGATCAGGTTGGGGTGGTTAAGCCCGCCGGCGGCCTTCGCTTCCTGCCGGAAGCGCGCCTCGTACTCGGCGCGCACCGCGGGGTCGGAGGACATGAGAATGGTCTTGATCGCCACCGTGCGGTTGAGCATCGGGTCCTCGGCGCGGTAGACGACACCCATCGCGCCGCGGCCCAGCTCGCCCAGCACGCGGTAGCGTCCGATTTGCGCCGGCAGCGGTTCGTCCATGCCCTAGAACCCCAGCTTGCGGCGCGCGTTGTCGAAATCGCTCTTGATGTTCTTGCCCCAGTCCACGTTCTGCTTCGGCTCTTTCTTTGGCTGTTTCCTGACTTCCTTCCTCGTTTCCTTCCTGGGCTCCTTCTTCGGCTTCTTGTGCGCCGGCGCCGGCGGCGGCTTGAGCGCGACGAACTCGTGCCGGATCGTCATCTGCTCGGCCGCCGCGAGGGTCACCTCGAGCTGCAGCGGCGCGAAGGCGCCGTTGCGCACCTCGAGAGTGTGCGGCCCGGGGGTGACTTCGATCTGCACCAGCGGCGGCGTCGGACCCTTCATCTTGCCGTCAACATAGACCTCGCCGTGCGGCTTGATGTCGAACTGCAACAACGCCGGCCTGATCGGCGGCGCGGGCAGCGGGCGCAGCGCGCGCGCTCCGGCGCCGAGCGCGACCAGCACGCTCGCGGCGGCCGCGAACAGGGTCATGCGCCAGCGGCGCTGCGCCCGCGCCGCGCCGGCCGCCGCCGTCGAGGCTTCGAGCGCCGCGCGAAAACGGGACGCGACGAGTATCGCGCCTGGGTCAGCCTGCTCGGCGAGCGCGAGCGCGCTGTCGAGGCCGTCGCCCGCCAGGCAGGGGCCGCGCTCCGCGTCCTCGACGCCGGCCAGATGGCCGTAGTCGACGCCGACGCGCAGCGGCAGCTCTCCGGCCGCCGCGCGCGCTCGCTCGGCGAGCGCCATGGCCGCAATGGGACCCTCCAGCACCGCCACCGCGAGCGCGTCGTCGGCATCGAGCACGATTCGATGAGCGGGGGCGAGCGGCTGCAGCGCCACGCCGGTGAGCGCCTCGAGCTGGGCGCGCAGAGTGGCCTGCTCCCCCGCGCGCCTGTGCGCGAAATCCGCCATGCCCAGCACCACGACGCTGGCTCGCACCGGCGCGGCCGCGCCACCGTTCGTCTGCGTCATGCGCGGATTATCTATCGGTCGAGCTCGGAGTAGTGGCGGAATATCCCGGATTCGTTGAACGGGATGCGCCGCGGCGAGGCGAGGTAGGCGGCGAGGCGAGGGCGCGCCGCGATACGGTCGTGCAGCGCCGCGGCCCAGGCGCGGCGGCGCTCCAGCCTCGCCATCTCGCGCGGGAAAGCGTAGCGCAGCCCCGCGATCATCTGAAACAGCGACAGATCGACGTAGGAGATCCGCGCACGACGCTTTTGCGCAGCGAGTGCGCCGAAGTAATCGAGGAACTTCGGCAGCCGATTTATCCGGAAGTCCTCCGCGCGGCGCTTCGCCTCGCGCTTCTGCTGCTCGTAGTACAGGCCGCTGCCGATCGGATGATGCACGTCGTGCGCCTCGACCACCCAGTCCGCGATCGTGAGCTGGAGCTGGTGCAGCCACAGCCGCCCGGGCTCGCTCTTCGGCGCCAGGCCGAGGCGGGACCCGAGGTAGAGCAGGATGTTCGCGCTCTGACCGATGAGCAGCGTGCCGGCGCGCAGGAAGGGAGGCGCGAACGGCGGTTGCGCCGTGCTTTCCATCAGCCGCATCATCGCCGCCATGCCGCGCGGCCGGCGGGCGATGTCGATGTAGTCGGCGCCCGCGTCCTCGAGCGCGAGGCGGACGAACTCGCCGCGGCCCTGGATCGACGGCCAGTAGTAGAGTTCGTAGCGCATGCACTTGCTCCCTTGTTCGGCGTTTCACTCAATTATCGCCCGGGCGCCGGTAGACTGCGAACGAAGGAGGATACGATGACCGAGGAGAGGAATTTCGATGCCCATGGCGGCGGCCGTTTCGGCGCCTTCGTCGCGCTGCCAGGCAAGCTTCCCGCTCCGGCGCTCGTCCTGCTGCAGGAAGTCTACGGCGTGAACCGGTTCATGCGGCGCATCACCGAGTACTGGGCGGCGCAGGGCTTCATGGCGGTGTGTCCGGATGTCTACTGGCGGCTGAAGCCGGGCATCGTGCTCGATCCTGAAACGCCCGGGCATCGCGAGCAGGCGCTCGAGACCGGCGGCCGGCTGGACGTCGATCTTGCGGTGCGCGACATTGCCGGAATGGTCGAGCAGCTGCACGCGGCCAAGGAGTGCAGCGGACGGGTGGCCACCGCGGGCTATTGCCTGGGCGGCAAGCTCGCCTACCTGGTCGGGACGCGCGGCGGTGCCGACTGCAACGTCAGCTACTACGGCGTCGGCATCGAGATGCACCTGGACGAGGCGGCGAAACTGAGCAAGCCGCTGCTCATGCATATCGGCGAGAGCGATCCATGGACGCCCGAGGCGGTGCGCGCGCGGCTGCGGGACGCGCTGGGCGCCAGCCCACTCGTCACGATGCACGTCTACCCGGATACCGGACACGCGTTCGCGCGCGAACGCGCAGCTACCGACGTTCCTGCGATGCGCGAGCTTGCCAACGGCCGGACGCGTGCGTTTCTCGAAGCGAACCTGCGCTAGCCTGCACCACGCGCACCGCGGACCACAGCAGCAGCGCCGCGAGCGCTAGCCCCGCGGTCAGGTCGGGCCAGGCCGAGCCGGTGAGCCATACGCCGCCGGCGGCGACGAACACCGCGAGGTTGGAGGCGATGTCGTTGCGCGCGCATGCCCACACCGAGCTCATGTTGACGTCCTCGTCGCGGTGCCGCTGCAGCAGCAAGACGCAGGTGCCGTTGGCCGCGAGCGCGAGCAGGCTCACGGTGCCCATCGCTTCGTACAGCGGCAGCGACGGAACGAAGGCGCGGTAAGCCACTTGCGCCAGCACGAACAGCCCCGCGCTGAGGATCAGCACGCCCTTGAACAGTGCCACCCGGGCCTTGGCGCGCTCGCCGCGCGAAACGGCCCACAGGCTGAGCGCGTAGGTGAACGCGTCGCCGAAGTTGTCGAGCGAATCGGCCAGCAGCGCGGTCGAGCCCGCGAGCAGCCCCGCGGCGAGAACGACCACGAACATGACCGCGTTGATAACGAGGACGATCTTCAGCGTGGCGCGCTGGTGAGCGCTCTGCAGGTCACAGGCGGCGGATCCGCAGCAGTCAGCCATCGGGTACATTGTAATATGCAACCCATGCCATCTCCTTACGACAACCCCCGCTCGCTTCCGGTTCACCGCCTGCGCGACGCGCTCGCTTCGGGCGAGCTGACTTCGGCGGCGCTGCTCGACGGCCTGCTCGGGCGCATCGCGCGCGACGACGGCAAGCTGCATGCCTTCGTCGCCGTCTACGCCGACGATGCGCGGGCAGCGGCGGCCGCCTCGGATGCCGCGCGGCGCGCCGGGCACGCGGTCGGGCCTCTGCACGGCATCCCGGTGGCGGTGAAGGACATCGTCGACATCGAGGGCCGCATCACGACCGGCGGCTCGAAGGTGTGGCAGAAGCGCGTTTCGCCGCTGACCGCGACGCTGGTGCGGCGCATGCTCGCGGCGGGCATGATCGTGCTCGGCAAGACGCACTCGGTCGAGTTCGCCATGGGCAGCTTCGGCACCAACCGCCACATGGGAACGCCGTGGAATCCATGGGATGCCGAGACTCACCGCGCGCCCGGCGGCTCCAGTTCGGGCACCGGGGTGGCGGTAGCCGCTGGAATGGCGCCCTGGGGTATCGGCACCGATACCGGCGGCTCGGTGCGCATTCCCTCGTCCTGGTGCGGGATCACGGGCCTGAAGACGACCATCGGCCGCGTCAGCTGCCACGGCGTGCTGCCGCTCAGCGCCACGCTCGACACGCCGGGCCCGATGGCGCGCTCGGTGGAGGACGTGGCGCTGCTGTACCACGTGCTGTCGGGCGACGACGCATCGCCGCGGCTCAAGGCGGGCGTGCGCGGGCTGCGCCTGGCGCGCATGCCGGCCGCCGAGCGCAAGGGCTGCGAGCCCGAAGTGCTCGCGTCCTACGACGCCTCGCTCGAACTGCTGGCGGGGCTCGGCGCGACGATTGTCGACCTGCCGCTGCCGCGCGGCTTCGCCGAGATGGGCGCAGTGGTGGGGCGCATCATCGGCGCCGAGGGCTATTCTTTCGTCGGCGAGCTGGTGGACGAACTGTCGCTTCCGGTGGACGACGACGTGCGCCCGCGCATCCAGGTGGGGCGCGGCATGAGCGCGAAGGACTACCTGCTGACGCTGCGCGAAAAGGACCGCCTCAAGCACGAATTCAACGCGGCGCTGGCCGACGTCGACGCGCTGCTCACGCCGACTACCGCGACTGTTGCGCCGCCGGTCGCGGCGATCGACCAGTCGGGCACCGCCGCCGGTTTCACCCGGCCTTTCAACCTGATCGAGTGGTGCGCGCTCGCGCTGCCCAATGGCACTGGTGCGGCGGGGATGCCGACTTCGCTCCAGATCGCCTGCCGCGGCAACGACGAGGCGACGGCGCTGCGCATCGGCTGGGCCTTCGAGCGGGGTCGTGAGCGCGATTGACGCCCTGGCGGGCCTATCGGCCTGGGAACTGGGCTACTGTGTGGGCGTGATTTTGCTCGCCTACGGCCTGCGCGGCAGCACGGGCTTCGGCGGCGCGATCGGCATGCCGCTGCTCGCGCTGGTGGTGCCGATCAAGACGCTGGTGCCGGTGTGGACGCTGCTCGGGTTCACCTCGTCGCTCGCGATTCTCGGGCGCGAGCGACGCCACGTGGATCGCGCCGCGTTCCTCGCTTTCCTTCCGTGGTGCGGAATCGGCGTGGCGGTGGGGTTGCTGCTTTTCGCCTCGCTCGAGGAACGCATCCTCTCGCGGGCGCTCGGCGTGGCGGTGCTGCTGTACGCGGCCTACTCGCTGCGCGGGAGCGTCCGTGCGCCGCGCATCCTGGGACCGGTCGCGGCCGCGCTCTCCGGCGCGGTGGGCGCCATGTTCGGCGCCATGGCGAGCGTGTTCTACGCCATGTTCCTCGACACGCGGCGCCTGAACCGGGAAGCCTTCCGCGCGACGGGGTCGGCGATGCTGCTGGCGCTCAGCCTCGCGCGCGGCGTCGGCTACTGGCTGGCCGGCGAGTTCAGCGCGGAATCTTGGTGGCTGTTCGCCGCGGCTCTCACGCCGATGCTGGCGGGGATCTGGATCGGCGATCGCGTCACGCTGGATCTCGCCGAGACGTCGTTTCGCCGCCTGGTGTGCCTGACGCTGGCGCTGAGCGGCGTCCCGCTGCTGCTGCGCTAGTCCGGCCTGTGGGCGCGAAGGGCGGAGTAGATTTCGTCCTTGATGCGCAGGCGCTTTTTCTTCATTTCCTCGAATTCCGCGTCCTGGAACAGCTTGTCGTTTTCCTCGATGTCGACGATGGCGCCGTTCACCCTGTCGTACTGCTCGAACAGGTTGCCGAGCTTCGGGTCGCGCACCCTGAGATCGTGCATCCGGCCGGAAAACTCGGGAAATTCGTGGTCGAGGTCATGGGGCAGAATCTGCATCGGCGCTCCTCCTCTAGGCTGCCTTCTGTGCTTTTAGGCCCATCTCGTCGGCGATTGTCTGGCGCAGCAGGTATTTCTGGATCTTGCCGGTCACGGTCATCGGGAAACCGTCGACGAACCTGACGTAGCGCGGGATCTTGTAGTGCGCGATCTGGCCGCGGCAGAACTCGCGGATTTCCTCCTCGCTCGTGCTCATGCCGGGCCGCAGCACTACACAGGCGCACAGCTCCTCGCCGTACTTGTCGTCCGGCACGCCGACGCACTGCACGTCCTGCACCTTGGGGTGGCGGTAGAGAAACTCCTCGACCTCGCGCGGGTAGATGTTCTCGCCGCCGCGGATCACCATGTCCTTCGAGCGGCCGACGATATTGCAGTAGCCCTCGGCGTCGATCGTGGCCAGGTCTCCGGTGTGCATCCAGCCCGCCGCGTCGATCGCCTCGCGCGTCTTGTCCTCGTCGTTCCAGTAGCCCAGCATCACCGAGTAGCCGCGCGTGAGCAGCTCGCCTTTCTCGCCGCGTGGCACCACGCGTCCTTCCGCGTCGACGATCTTGACCTCGATGTGCGGCTGGATGCGGCCCACGGTCGAGACGCGCCGCTCGAGCGGATCGTCGACCGAGCTCTGGAAGCTGACTGGCGAGGTCTCGGTCATGCCGTAGGCGATCGTCACTTCGCGCATGTTCATCTTGTCGGCTACCCGCTTCATCACTTCGACCGGGCAGGGTGAGCCGGCCATGATCCCGGTGCGCAGGCTCGACAGGTCGTAGCTTGCGAAGTCGGGGTGATCGAGTACGGCGATGAACATGGTCGGCACGCCGTGCAGCGCGGTGCAGCGCTCGGCCTGCACCGCCTCGAGCACGCTCTTCGGGTCGAAACCGCCGTCGGGGTAGACCATGGTCGCGCCGTGGGTGAGGCAGGCGAGGTTGCCGAGCACCATGCCGAAGCAGTGGTACAGCGGCACCGGGATGCACAGCCTGTCCTTGTCGCTGAAGCGCATCGCGTGGCCGATGAAGTAGCCATTGTTGAGGATGTTGTGGTGGGTGAGCGTGGCGCCCTTGGGCGCGCCGGTGGTGCCCGAGGTGAACTGGATGTTGATCGGGTCGTCGAACTGCAGCGTGGCGCCGAGGGCCTCGAGCTGCTCGATCTCGGCGTCGCTCGCGTCCGCCAGCAAGTCGTCGAAATTGAGCATGCCGGAGGTCTTGTCCTTGCCGAGCCGGACGACGATCGAAAGGCTCTTCAGGTCGAGCGCGACCGACTGCAGGATCTCGATGTAGTTGCTGGATTTGAACCCGGGCGAAAGGATCAGCGCCTTGCACTGCACCTTGTTGAGCGCGTACTCGAGCTCGGACCTGCGGTAGGCGGGGTTGATGTTGACCAGGATCAGGCCCGCCTTGGCGGTCGCGAACTGGGTCAGCACCCATTCGGCGCAGTTCTGTGACCAGATCCCTATCCGCTCGCCGGGCGCGAGCCCCAGCCGCCGCAGCGCGCAGGCTAGGTTGTCGACCCGGCGCTTGAGCTCGGCCCAGGTCCAGCGCACGCCCTGATGGCTCACCACCAGCGCTTCGCGCGGCGCATGCTTCGCCGCCACCCGGTCGAAGTGGGTTCCAATCGTGTCGCCGATCAGCGGGGCGGGCGACGCGCCGTGCACGTAGCTCGGTTTTGCCTTCATGTTGTGGCCTCCTCTCGCTTGAGCCCCCCGAGCGATGCTACTCCAGATAGTGCTGTCAAACTATTGCGTAAAAATCCATTAAAGCTCTTGCCCCACGGGCCGCCGCGGTGCAAGCATGTCAAGCGGATCTAAAGGGGGTTGCGGGGTTCGGGGGGTGAATGGCGACGAGCGACAGAATCTATCGGCGGACTGAGGCCGGCCAGAAAGCCTGGGAAGAGAGAAATCCCGGGTTGTCGGTGCAGTGCCGGCGCATCCTGGGAATGATCGCCGAAGATACCCACCCCGATTCGATCCGCGCTTTGCTGCGTGACTTCGGCGACGCGCAGATCGAACACTGGCTGGTGCAGCTCGAAAGCTTGCATCTGCTTGAATCATCGCCGGCCGCGCCCGAGAGCGACCTCGATTTCACCGGCAGTTTCAAGATTTCAGAGCTGCTCGGCAAGCACTAGCCGCCCGCCTCGCGCAGGCATTGCTGCAGCAGCTCGATGGCCCGCTGCGCGAAGGCCCACATGTTCGCCTCGCGCGCGTCGCGCCCCGTCTCCAGCGTCACCGCCGCTTCCACCGGCCCGCTGACCGCGATACACGCGTGTCCCGGCGCGTCGCCGTAGCGGTTTCCGCTCGGCCCGCTGGCGCCGGTCTCCGCCAGGCCCCAGGTGGCGCCGAGCTTATCGCGCACGCGGCGTGCCATGAGCAGCGCGTAGGGCTCCGTCGCCGAGCGCAGGCCCTTCATGTCTTCATTGCCGATCCCGAGCAGCGCTTCACGCCCGGCGTAGGTGTAGACGATCAGGCCGCCGAGATAGTAGGCGGAGGCGCCCGGAACGGCGACCAGCGAAGCGTTGATCAGGCCGCCGGCGGAGGACTCTGCCACCGCAAGGGTGTGCTTGCGCGACTTGAGCAGATCGCCGACGGCGCTGCCCAGGACGGTGAGCGATTGCATGCAGTACCTCGGGAAAAGTTGTTCGGGATGCGGAAAAAAGGTCTAGAGTAGCTGTAAGCTGGCCGAAGGGGGAGGGGAGATGGATGCGAGCGACGAAAAGTTGACGCGTTCGGCATTTTGGTGCGGCGTCCTGGAATGCGACGCGCGGCCCGTCGCGGCCGGCGCCGCGGTGCGCACCGTCAGGGGCGCGTATACCGCGAGCCGCCCGCCGGAGCCGGAGCCGAAGCGCGCGGGCGAAGCGGTCAAGCGGGCGTCGTGGCCGAGGCGCGCGTGAGCAAAGCGAACAAGGCCAAGGCGCGGCAGACCGAGTCTTCCGCCGAATACTTCCGCCGCTCGCGACCCAAGTTCCTCGACTGGGAGCCGCCGACGGAGGAGGAGCGCCTGCAGGAAGTGAAAGCGCGGCGGGAAGCGAAGCAGCGCGAGCTGGAAAAGGTCACTCGCCTGGAGAAGGAACGGCAGGCGGCGAAGAAGGCCGCGCGCAAGTAGCGCTCAAACCACCAGCATGCCGCCGTCGAGCAGGATCGACTGGCCGGTCATGCCGTCGGACTCGCCCGAACCGAGATAGATCGCGAGCTGTGCGATCTCTTCGGGTTTGAGAAAGCGCTTCAAAGGGACGCGCGCGAGGCCCGCCTCCTTCACCTTGTCGAACGGCATGCCGAGGATCTCGCCGTGGGCGCGGAACTCTTCCAGCATGTCGGTCTCGACGAAGCCGGGGCAGATCGCGTTAACGTTCACGCCGAAGGGCCCCATCTCGAGCGCGGCGCAGCGCGTCAGCCCCACCAGCGCGTGCTTGGAGGCGTTGTAGGCGCTCTGGTTCATCGACATCCATTTGCCTGCGGTGGACGCGATGTTAACCACCTTGCCGCTCTTCCTGGCCTGCATGTGCCGCAGCACGAACTGCATCACGTTGAACGCGCCGTAGAGATTGACCTTCATGATGCGGTCGAAGTCCTCGGGCGTGGTGTCGACCAGGCGCGCCGCTTTGTACACGCCCGCGTTGTTGACCAGCACGTCGATGCGCCCGAGTTTCTTCACCGCTTCGCCGACCATCGCCTCGACTGCGGCGCGCCCGCTCACGTCGGCCAGGTGCGTGACGACCTTGCCGCCGTGCGCCGCGGCGAGCTGCCGCGTTTCCTCCAGCTTCGCCTCGTTGGTCGCGGTCAGAAACAGATCCGCGCCTTCCTCGGCGTAGCGCAGCGCAATCGCGCGCCCGATGCCGCGGCTCGCACCGGTGACGAGCGCGGCGCGTCCGGCGAGCCGGCCCGGTCTCGCGTCAGCCGCCATGGCCGTGCCGCGCGGCGAACCTGACCTGGTGCAGCGTCATCGTGGTGCTGGTCGCGTCTGCGGGGCCGTATTCCGGGTAGATGAAGCCGAGCAGCGTAAGGGTGTCCGCCATTTCTTGTCCTGTTGGTTTTATCTCGGGGATAGCGCATCAAACGTGATTGGAGCCTTAATCAGCGCGGCTTGGCAACTCCCCCGTCCGACGACATCCACCCGTATCAGCGTATCGGTGTCCAATGCGCGCAGCGCGGCTTCCCGTTGAGCTCCCTTCCACAGGCCCCGATAGTAGGAGCCCAAGAACGACCGTCCCATCGGAGCGACTCCGTTGGCGTCCACATACAAAAACTTGCGCACTCGCGCAACGGTCTTGGCACACGCGGTGCGAAACGAATCAGTGGGGACTTCCCTTAAGGCGATGAGTATTTCGATTTGGTCCGGATCGCGTTTGTACGACACGCTCGCGCCTTCAACGGGGGAGGGCCAGTCCTTGATTGACGTGAGCGCAACCTCGAGCTTGAAACTGCCGAACTCGAGTTTGGACACCGGCGTTCCGCCAAGCTCATCCAGCGGCGTCGCCTGGGCAGTGCCACCGAAAGTGGCGGCCAAAGCCAAAAGCAGGACGGTAATTCGCGTGTTCATCGCTCTTCCTTATGCCCAAGGCGGTGCTGTTATACGCTTCGCGCTCAATGCAGCGACCCCTGGATCAAGCCTGCGACAGTACCAGCGCCGGCCATGATAAGAACAAATTCTAAAAGTCCCGTGCTGGAAAACTCCTCTGGAGCAAATAGCGCGGCGATTCCTCCGGTGAAAGCGCCAAGCGCCGCACCGCCAACCAGGCCGACCAAACTTCCCAGGGCAATCCGCATCAGCACTGCGCGGTCGACGCTTGGCACTGGCATGCGGGTTAACTTCTGATTGACCGGCATGCGGAGGATGCTAGGAGCATCTATTGCCGCGGTGCAAGCGCGCGCACGGTGGCGGCGAGGGTTTCGGCGGCGTGTCTGGTGCCGGCTTCGGGCTGGCCGAAGCGGCTCAGGACGAGTTTCTTCTGCGCGAGCGCCGCGTCGACTGCGCGCCGGATCAGCTCGGCGGCGCCGCGCTCGCCCAGGTGATCGAGCATGAGCGCGGCGGAAAGCACCTGCGATACGGGGTTGGCCTTGTCCTGACCGGCGATGTCGGGCGCACTGCCGTGGATCGGTTCGAAATACGCATGGCGATCGCCGATGTTGCCCGACGGGCACAGGCCGATCCCGCCGACTGTGGCGCCACCGAGGTCGGAAAGGATGTCGCCGAGGAAGTTCTCCATCACCAGAACGTCGAGCCGCTGCGGGTGCAGCACCAGCGCCTGCGCCGCGGCGTCGGCGTAGAGATACTCGCGCTCGACGTCGGGGTAGGCTTCCCCGACTTCGTCGAAGACGCGGCGGAAGAACGCCAGCGAGGCCAGTACGTTGGCTTTGTCGACGCAGGTGACGCGGCGCTTGCCGTCCTCGGGCGCGCCGCTCCTCCTTCGCGCGAGCTCGAAGGCGTAGCGCGCGACGCGCTCGACGCCTTTGCGCGTGACGAGCATCGTGTCGGCCATCGCCTCGCTCGTGCCGACGCCCTTGCCGCGCGACAGGTACAGGCCCTCGGTGTTCTCGCGCACGA
>Ga0315540_10000108_pt1 | contig 42208 bp, 44 predicted proteins | sample SalMarSW160110MG_FD_203677 | JGI IMG/M metagenome (GOLD analysis project Ga0315540, IMG submission 203677) | Salt marsh sediment microbial communities from the Plum Island Ecosystem LTER, Massachusetts, United States - Salt Marsh Sediment SW1601-10 ...
TAAGCTTCAAAAAATAGGGCAATATTCCGGTTCCAATATTGTTACAGTAGGAATAAAGTTTGGAGAATGGAATGAGAAAGGTTTCAGCATTTCTGTTTCTTATTTTGCTGGCAAAAGTGTACATGGTGAATTTTATAATATCAACGAGAATTATGCCTCATTAGGTTTTAATATGGAATTGTAAAATGTCGGAAGAAACAAACACAGAACATCAAACCGAAATAAATTCTCAGACTAATAAAAAAGATAAAAAAAATTATTTACTACATATTGGGCTTTTTCTTTTTACCTTTGTTACGACTACAATCGCAGGTGTTGAATGGATCAGTGGCATCGAAGGCCCTTACGATATTCATCTTCTCTTAAAAGGTCTCCCGTATTCTATTTCAATATTATTTATTATTGGAGTTCATGAATTTGGCCATTACTTTGCAGCGCAATACCATAAAGTAAAAGCTACACTTCCTTTTTTTATACCATTTCCTTCTATAGCAGGCTTTCTGAATTTTGGAACAATGGGAGCTGTAATAAAAACCAAGTCACCTATAAGATCAAAAAAAGCTATGTTCGATATTGGTGTAGCCGGGCCGGTTGCTGGCTTTGTGGCTTGTTTGATAGTTCTGATTTATGGATTTACGCATGTCCCTGGTGTAGATTATATACTTTCCATTCACCCTAATTATTTTTCACCTGATTTTGGGAAGAATGCAATCGAATTACGATTTGGAGATACATTATTATTTTCTTTTTTGAAAATGATTTTTGTCAATAAATCACATTTTTTTCCCCCTATGAGTGAGATTTATCACTACCCGTATTTATGCGTTGGATGGTTCGGACTTTTTGTAACTGCAATGAATATGATACCAATCGGACAATTGGATGGTGGTCATATTTCATATACAATGTTTGGTGAAAAGAAACATTATAAAATTGCAATTATATTTTTTGCACTTCTATTTATTTTTGGAACCGTAGGTTTATTGGAAAATTATATAGCTTTACCTTTTACAATAGGCTGGCCAGGCTGGCTTTTCTGGGCATTGATACTTTTCTTTTTTATAAAGTTGAAGCACCCTCCGATTCCGGATTATACACCTCTCAGTAAAGGACGGATGATACTTGGTTACTTTAGTTTCTTTGTTTTTATTATAAGTTTTTCACCCACGCCTTTCATTATCACCGGATTTTAATTTTTGGGTTGGAATTTTCATAAATATGAGGTAAAATTGAGTATAAGAAAAAAAACTTCTTTCTCATTTGCAGCATCTTATAAAACTATAAAAGAAAAATTATTGCACATTTTTACCATTCTATAAAGTAACCATACTATCTCTTTCAACTGAATAGGGTGACACACTAAATGAAAAATACTATCCTGATGCTCTTTCTGTGCTTTTCTTTTCTTTCAACAAATATTCTATCACAAGGACGACCCTTCAAGTATAATTTGAATAAGCATAGTTTTCTACCGAAAACAAATGACGAAGCACCGGCTGGAAACAGCGTGCAGGAAGTTATTGCGGTTGGCGATACAATTATTACGATAAGTAAAGGGCTAAATATTTCAACTGATGACGGCCTAACCTGGACAAATTATTATGGAAAAGATCCTTTTGGTGAAGACGGTGTTTACGCAATTGGTTATAATAATGGAGTAATTTGGGCTTCAACAGGCGTAAGATATTATGATGATAATGTGCAAGAGGAGATTGACAAAGGTACCGGACTGAAATATTCAAATGATCTTGGAAAAACCTGGACCAGCATTTCACAACCGATTGACGTTCAAGCGGATTCTATGATAACATATGGAATTAACAATTTAAAAATTCTTCCAATTACTGTTACACAGAACAATGTAATTTTTGATATTGGTTTTACTCCCGGCGCTGTATGGATAGCGAGCTTTGCTGGTGGAATCAGAAGGAGTACAGATAACGGTCAAACGTGGCAAAGGATTGTTCTTCCCTCTGATTCAGTCAATCATATTTCGCCTACTGATACATTGAAATATTGTATCACCCCATATGGAGGACAAATTTGTGCAACGGGGAGTTTTAATTTTGAAGGCTTTTCCATAGCTGTTGTCAACGATAGTACGGTTTATATTGGTACTGCTGGAGGAATTAATAAAACTACAAATGCCGGCGCCCAATATCCCGATTGGACAAAGTTTAATCACACTAATGAAGCAAATCCAATTAGTGGAAACTGGGTAACGTACATGGATTATAATCCAGCTAGTTCAACTCTGTGGGCTTCAACCTGGCGGGCAGCAGGTCCCGATGAATTTTATGGTGTTAGTGCAACGACAGACGGAGGTAATAACTGGTCAATATATTTGAAAGACAAAACAGCATTTAATTATGGATTTAAAAATAATGAAGTTATAGCAACTACCGATGACGGGCTTTATAGAAGCACAGATGCTGGTCAAACGTGGGTTTCACCTTCTTCTATTAGGGATGAGGTATCGAAGCTTCCTTTACTTACTTCAATATTTTATGATGCTGATTATAATGGAAAATATTTCTGGATAGGCTCCGACGATGGTCTGGTAAGATTTGAGGAAACGAGTGGTATCTGGCAAGGGAACTGGAAAATTTATTTAACATCACAGGTACTTACGACAGCAGATGAAACTTATGCATATCCTAATCCATTTTATCCTCAAATTGATAGAGTTGTTAAAATAAAATATTCAACAGGTGGGAAAAGTGTTCCCGTTACAATTCGCATTTTTGATTTTGGAATGGATTATGTCAGAACCATAATTCAAAATGTTCAGCGTGGAAACTCCTCAAATCCTAATAGTACACAATTAGACTATTGGGATGGCAGGGATGAAAATCACAAAATAGTTGCAAACGGTGTATATTTCTATAGAATAGACAGAGGTTCAGAGAGTCCAATTTTTGGTAAAATTATTCTAATCCGATAAGAGGTTAGTGTGAAGAAATTTTTAGGTTTGTTTATTTTATTTACGTCTGTGGCTTTTTGCCAGTTACAATTCAGCGAGATCAGCAGTGCTCCCGGTGCCTTCAGCAGAATGGGATTTGGTGCCAGAGGTATGGGCATGGGAAATGCAATGTCTGCAGTAACTGAAGGGAATTTAGTATCATATTATAATCCTGCACTTTCTGTATTTCAGGAAGAACCTTCATTTCAAACCTCATATTCTATATTGTCTCTGGATCGTCATCTTAATTTTATAGGCTTTACAACACGATTTGAATTCCATTCTTATGGCAAGAACAACTATGATAATAAAAATATCTCGAGAGCTGGTGTTAGCGTTGGTTTAATAAATGCGGGCGTGAGCGATATAAGTGCAAGGGACAATGAAGGAGTTGAAACCGGAACTTTATCAACTTCTGAAAATCAAATATTTATATCCTTATCAAAAACTTTTTCAAGTAAATTTTCAGCTGGTCTGTCGACTAAGTTTTATTTTTATAATTTAGTTGAAGGACTAAAAGCTTCAGGTTTAGGATTAGATTTTGGAGTATTGTATAGGTTAAATGATAACCTAAATATTGCTGGTGTAATTTCTGATGTAAATAGCAAATATAAATGGGACAGCACACCTTTACTTGGTCAAAATGGCAAAATAACAGAAGATTCATTCCCTCTACTAAAAAAAATTGGTATTAGTTATAAAAATAATGACTATAGATTTTTGATAGCTGCAGAGTTGGAAAACAGCGATGCCGGTTCAAACATACTTAGATTTGGTGTAGAATATAATATTATCGAAGAACTCTTTTTAAGAGGTGGCCTTGATAATTTTAATCTTAGCAATTCAGATTTTCCCAAAAGAACTTCTTTTGGATTTTCTTATTTTAAAGCCTTTGGCGATTGGTTAATTGGTGTTGATTATGCTTTTGTTATTGAAAAATATTCACCTCAGGATAGGCATATTGTTGGAGTAAATGTTAGATTCTGATTTTAATTAATATCAAAACGTTCTGAAAATATTTAATGCTAAAAAAAACATTTCTTATTACATTAACTATTATTTCTGTCATATTTCCTCAAACAGGTGGAAAGAGCGGATTGTCTTTTCTTAAAATAGGTTTCGGGGCAAGGAATATAGCCCTCGGAGATGCAGGTTCTGCTTTTTCAAACGATCTTACTGCACTTTATTACAATCCTGCTAAATTAGCTGATAACAACACCTCTGAAGTTATTTTTATGCATAATAGCTGGATACAAGATGTAAGAAGTGATTTAGCAGGTGCAAAGACTTCGTTGTTTGGATTACCGGTTGCAATTGGATTGAATGTCACAAGTATCAATGATATTGAAGTGAGAACTCAACCCGGTGATCCTATTTCAAAATTCAATGCAAATTATTTTTCAGGTAGTATTGGAACTGGTTTCAGGGTTACTGCTTTGCTTGACGTCGGCTTTTCAATAAAATACTTATATGAAAATATTTTTGTTGATGAAGCCAATGGTTTGGCTTTTGATTTCGGATTAAATTATCGTACACCTATTGATGGAGTAATGCTTTCAGCTTCTGTTAGGAATTTAGGTTCTATGAATGCTTTAAGGCATGTTGACACAAAGCTGCCCACAGAAATAAGGGGAGGTACTTCCTACAAAATTGAATTTCCGGGTTCAAAACTTGATTTTATTGGTGGGATAGAGTTTTTAAGTTATACCCGCGATAATGAAAATCATTTGAATCTTGGAGGGGAAATTACCTACAATAAAGTATTTTCAATTCGTGGTGGATACCAAACAGGATTTTATACAAAAAATTTTACTGCAGGAATAGGACTGGTCTGGGGCAGTTTGATACTTGATTACGCATATGTCCCTTTTAAGTTAGATTTTGGCAATGCAAGTATGATTTCAGTGCAATTCAGATTCTAACAATTTTATTTATCTAATTTTTAATAAGTTAAATTGAAATTAGAAAGAACTTTAAATTTCCTTCAAAGAAATATAAAAACACTTCTTGTAATCTATTTAATCATCCAACTTAGTTATGTCCTGTTTTCAAACTTAAGCTACAAAAGTGATTCTCTTTATTACTTTAATTTAGCGCAGGACTGCTTAAAGCTTCATACATTTTATCCGGCACCGGTTCATCTTTACCAGGATTATATTATTGCACCTTTGTATATAAATATACTGGTTTTGTTATTATCAATTTTTAATTCAGAAATTACAATCGGATTATTTAATATCGTGTTAAATTTCTTGCAATTATGGTTGGTGTATAAAATTACGGAGAAAATATTCAGCAGAGAAGCAGCAAGGATTTTGGTAATAATCTATATATTTTATTTATCTACCCTAGGCCTGATTTTATTTAACTTCACTGAACTAATGTTTAATGTATTTATATTTTCGAGCATTTATTTTTATTTGCAGAAAAAAAATTTTCGTTTGTTTGTATCGGGAATTTTTCTTGCTGCTTCTATCGCTGTACGTCCAGTAGGATGGGCTGTGCTTGGCGCATATTTAATTTGTGAACTTTTTTCTAATGAACTAATAAAGAATAACGTAAAGAAAATCGGCCTGATTATTTTCGGCTTAGTTTTATTTGTTTTACTCTTTGGATCGTTTAACTACTCACATTTTGGAAAGTTTATTTTCACCTCTACGAACGGTCCTGTAAATCTTTTAATTGGATCTAACGACGATGCAACAGGTGCGTATAATGATAAAGTTTTTGAGAAAGGGAAAATAGGCTACATCCCTGATTCTCAAAATAAAACTTATGTAGAAAAAGAAAATTATTGGCTTCAACAGTCTATTAATTGGATTTATAAACATCCACTAAAATATGTTTCCTTATTTCCTTTAAAAATTGTTCATATGTTTATTTGGGATGATTTCTCGGTCTACCGATTATTAGATCTTAAAGATTGGGATCTATACAGAGTAATAAAAAATATAATTACAGGAAATGATGAACATTTATTAGGAGATAATCCACTTGTTTTGAAGATTTCATATTTCATTCTTCTTATTCTACATCATGTGTATTATTTTTCAATTGTGATTCTTTTTATTCTGATAATAAGTAAGAATTTTAAAGCTATATTCAAAAAGAGCAATCTGAAAATATTTTTAATTTTTATGATGCTGGGAATAACCATTCATTTGTTAACATTTGGTGATGCCAGGTTTAAATATCCAAATATAATTACAATGATGATATTTATTGCTCCGGTAATTTATCAATCAACTGTTTCTAAAAAATTAATGTTGAAATATAAACCTGAAATGTTCTAGACTATGTTCAAATTTATTTCGCTTGCAAAATCAGGACTTAGCCAAAAAGATTGGGATAATTTTGTTCTTGGATCAGATAATGGTACAATTTTTCATTCAAGAAAATTTTTATCATATCATCCTAAAGCCAGATTTAAGGATGCTTCTATTGTTGTATTTAAAAACGACAAGCTATTTTCGCTTTTGCCTGCAGTAGAAATAGAAAAAGAAAAGAAAAAAGTCTTCTCTTCACACAGCGGTGCCTCTTATGGAGGATTTGTTTATAACATTGATTTAAACCTGAAAGATGCGTTCGAACTTGTTCAGGGATTAATAAACTATGCCGACGAGTTTAATTTCAACAAAATACAACTTACTATCCCTCCAATTATTTATGAATCTAAGTATTCTAATTACATTGATTTTGCATTAATAAAAAATGGTTTTATTTATTTGAAAAGGGAAATATCGAGTGTTGTACAACTTGACATAAAAGAAGGTCAACTACTTTCAACCTACAGAGCTGAGGCGCGAACTGCTGTTAATAAATCAATAAAGGAAGGAGTAATTATAAAAGAATGCAAAGCATTTGATGAATACTATGAAATTCTTAAAAAGAATTTGAAGCTGCGTCATAACGTAACCCCGACTCATACTGTTGAAGAACTCAAAAAACTTAAAAAAATGTTTCCCGATGAAATTAGATTATGGGGAGCGTTCCTTGATAAAAAACTAATTGCAGGAGTTTGTAATTTCAGCGCTAATCCGAAAGTAGTGCTTGCTTTTTACATTAGTCACGATGAAAAATATCAGGAGTATCGAGCGGTTAATTTATTATTTTACGAAATAATGAAAAAATATCAAGAAGAAGGTTACCGCTTTCTAGATTTCGGAATATTTACAGTAAATATGGACCCGAACTGGGGGCTTGCCCGCTTCAAAGAAAATTTTGGAGCCAGGGGAATTTTCAGAGATACATTATATAAAGACCTTTAATGTTAAAAATTTTACACATCGCTCCGCAAAATTATGCTGGTGTTCCGTATGATTTTTATAGAATGCATAACCAGTGTGGTGATAATTCACGTCTTGTCACATTACATAAGAATCGCCTCGATTTTCCTGAGGATATTTGCCTTAACCTACCGCTTCCGAATTTTCCACTTGCAAAAGAATGGAGAAGGAAAAAAGTTATACTAAGAGAAAAAGAGAAGCAATTAAAGGCGAGATTCTTTAAACCTAAAAATATATTTGAGAAAATATATTTCACGTATAATGACTTTTCAAAAAAAAATATTGTAGAGGAAGCTATTGAAAGATACAACCTGGATGAATTTGATATAATTCATTATGATGCCGGTCTCGATTTTTACAGGGATTCATCACAGGCAATTAGATGGAAAAAGCAAGGGAAGAAGATAGTGTGTTGCTATTATGGGAGCGATTTAAGAATTCGTGGATTAATAAAAGAACTGAATGATATATCAGATTTGAATATAACTTCTGAATACGATCATCTTTCGATGAAGGAGGATCTCAGTTATTTATTCTATCCTTATGACCCATCTGAATTACCTTCTAGAAGTGAGATAGAGAATGAGATAATCACAATTGTACATTCACCCACAAACAGGAAATATAAGGGGACAGAATTAATAATTTCTGTAATTGAAAAAATAAAAAAAGAGAAGAAACTAAATTTTATATTGCTTGAGAATCTTTCACGTAGTGTTGTACTTGAAGCAAAGAGCAAAGCAGATATTTCCATTGATCAGGTTGGCGGTAGTATGGGAGGTACTGGTTACGGCAAGGCGGGGCTTGAAACACTGGCAATGGGTATCCCGACAATTACCAATATGACTGATGAATACCGTGAGTGGTTGCCTGAGAATCCTTTTGTTGTTGCGAATGGCGCAAATGGATTATATTTAAAATTGAATGAGCTAATTGAAGATAAAAAACTTAGAGAAGAACTTGCTATCAATGGGAAAAAATGGGTTATGAAATACCATGGTTATGAAAGTGTAAATGCAAGATTAAAGGAACTTTACAAATTAAATAATATTATTTAATGGCTAAAAGTCTTTCAAAATCCGTTGCGTGGTACGGAATTGGAAATATTTTCATCCGATCTGTGAGTTTTATTTTACTTCCTTTCTATTCTAATCTTATTAGCACTGCTGAGTTTGGTAATTATGCTTTGCTGATGTCTGTTTATGCAATCATTTCTGTTTTATATCAGTTTGGAATGCATGGAACACTTAATAAATTTTATATCGAAGAACAAAAACAAGAAAAGAAAAAAATAATTTTTTCGACATTGCTTAACTTCATTATTCTGATCGGCATTGCTTTTACAATAGTTCTATATTTTACCTCTAATGAAATTACTGAGATTATTTTCGGATCAACTGAATATGCACCCTTAATGATACTTGTTTTTATTGCTTTGTTTATTGAGACAATATGTTTTTATATTCTGTTACTGTTGAAAACTAAAGAGCTGGCAAAACAAGCTGTTATTTATTCTGGTATAGGGGCGATTCTGAATCTTATTTTCAATGTAATTCTTGTCTTTATTTATAGGCTTTCAGTGGCAGGAATAATTCTTGCCCAGCTTTTATCAAGCACAGCACTCTTTCTTATTATGTTAAGAATTATTCGAGACGATTTTGTTTTGAAAATTGATATGTCAATAATTAAAACCCTTTTGAAATTTGCTTATCCATTATTGTTTGCAGGATTTCTTTCTGCTGCAGTAGATGTTGCAGACAGGTTCATTCTGAATTATTTTCTTGGCACAAGTGAGGTCGGAATTTATAGTCTGGCCTATAGAATTGCAATGGTAATGAATGTTTTTGTAATATCTTTCAGAACAGCCTGGAATCCTTATTCATTAAATTTATTCTATTCTAAAGATTATAAATCAACGTATGGGAGTACACTTAACAAGCTTGTGGCTGTTAGTTGTATTATACTTCTAATATTTTCACTGTTTTCACGATATTTATTTGAAATTAATATTTTTGGTATTCCATTGTTTAACCCTGTTTATAAGTCCGGTATAGTTATTCTTCCGTTGGTATTGATAGGATATATTTTCAGTGGAATCTCATCTTTTTATTCTGTTTACCCTTATATATCAAATAAGAGCTATCATTTTCTGTTTTCAGACTCGATCGCGTTTGTGAGCAATGTAATAGTTAATATTATTTTCATTCCTAAATACGGTATCATTGGTGCTGCCTTTGCGACCGCGATTGGATTTTTATTCGGAGCTGCTTATTTATTCTTTATTTCAAGAGATCAAATTAAAATAGATTACCAAACAAAAAATCTTTCAGTGATAATTTTATGTGCGATGATTTTTCTGTTTGTTGGACTGAATTTTAAAAGTGTAATTATAGATATCATAGTTGTGGTGGGGTATTTGATAACGCTCCAGTTTTTTGTGAAGCTAAATTTAATTAAAATATTCAGATTAAATTCCTGATGAGCTTTATTAGTTTTTCTGATTCAGTTTCCCAGTTTTTCCCGTTTTTAATAATAGCACGTCCATTTTGGGAATGTTCAATGAGAAGTTCCTTGTTAGAAAGGTATATTTCAATTTTACTTACAATTTCATCAATATTATATGGATCCACAAGAAATCCGAAATTAATATTGTCGAATCCTTCAGCAATTGCTTTAATATTCGAATAAATAACCGGTTTCCCACTAGCCAGGTATTCATAAAATTTTATAGGTACTGAATCATGAACAATTTTCAGCTCACGCAAATCAAAGCAGATATGAACATTCTTCAGTCCTTCTGAGATTTTGTCATAGCTCGAGAAATGAATTAATTCAAGAGAAATATTTTTATACTTAAATGAACTTCTGATTTCAAGTTCATCCTCATGTAATAATTTTTGTCCGCTTAACACTACAATAAATGTTATTTCCTGATGTCTTAGTGCTATTGAATTGACGACATCTATAAAACGATGAAACCCTCTTTCAGCTGATAATTTACCCGAAAAGGCTAAATAAAGATTCTTTGCATCAAATGCATAAGCATAATGATTGAAATATTCTAAAACGGGGTAGTAGGAGATAATAACTTTACTTTTTGTGGGAGAGATTAGCTCATATCTTTTAATTTTATTTTTTTCACCTAAAATTAAAATATCAGCTAAATTAGTAGCATAGATATTAAAAAAGTACAAAGTAAAATAGAACATCCATTTTTTTACGCCACCATATTTAAACGCTACATTTTCAGGGTACCACTCAGTAATATCTGAAATAATTTTACATTTGTTATTAATAGACTTTTTATATTTGTATGCAGGTATGATAGCAGATGTTTCAAAACAGATTGTTAAATCAGGTTTGAATTCACTAATTAAATAAAGTAGTTTATTCAGTCTTCCTTTTCGGCTTAATGAATCTTCTTTAAATCCTTTGAGCAGTATGTTTTGTTTTTTCTCATTAATGTTTTCCGTTGAACAGAAAATAGCGGTTTCATAATCATTTGATGAAATGCTTAATGCAAATTTCCAGTATATTCTTTCATCAAAAGGCGGATGGCCGGTTGTAATTAGTGCAATCTTTTTTAACATAGTACAATCTAATAAATAATAAAATATTTTTTAATTCAATTTGAATATAAATCCCAGAATATTGATTGTCAGGCCAGATAGAATAGGGGATGTGGTACTATCTACTCCTTTACCGCGAGAGATAAAAGTGGCATATCCTCAGAGCTTGGTTGCTGTCCTTCTGAGAAAATATACTGAAGCCGTCTATCTTAATAATCCTAATGTTGATGAGATAATAATTTATGACCAGAATGTAGGAGGACCAGCTTTAGCCGCGAGATTGAGACAATATAAGTTTGATTATTCTCTAACTTTATTGCCGACAGAAAGACTTAACTGGGTTTTATTTTTAGCCGGGATAAGAAAAAGAATTGGAGTAGGACATAAGTTTTATCAATTTTTAACTAATGCTAAAAGTGTGTACAGGAATAAATATATTCCATTAAGACATGAATCCGATTATTGCCTGGATGAAATAAGAAAATTGGGAATAACACCGCAAAGCCTTGATTCGGAAATTTTTTTAACTGAAAAGGAACAAGAAGAAGCCCTAAAAATAAAGGAAAATTTGTGTCCAAATGGAGAGAAGTTGATCGGGATAAACTCAACCAGTGGAAATTCTGCTCCTAATTTACCTAAGGATGAATATAAAAAATTGATTACGAGATTGTTAAAATATCAGGTTAAAATTGCAGTTACAGATTTGAATCCTCCTGAAGAATTAAAAAATATTCAAGATGTTATTTATTTAAGTGAAGGAAAAGCCTTAAGGGAAAATATCGTTAGGTTCAGTGCATTGGATTTGCTTATCTCATCAAGTACAGGACCGATGCATATCGCTGCTGCGCTAAAGGTTCGAACGCTTTCATTATTCTGCCCGCTTCCTGCCTGCTCACCAGAACTTTGGTCACCAAGGGGGAATGAATCAGAGTTCATTTTGCCGGATAACGAATATTGTCAGAATAAATGCCCCGGTGATCCTAAGATATGTGAATTTCAAGGGAAGGGGGGAATTAATGCTGATATTATTTTCGAACGAATAAAACAGACCTATAACTTAAGATGAAAAAAATATTGCTTGCTCCCAATAGCTTTAAAGAATGCTCCGATTCGACAGAAGTTGCTAATATTTTAGAAAAACTAATTGATAAAGGAAAAGATCTAAAAATATTAAAATTACCGATCTCAGATGGTGGCGATGGATTTCTAAATGTTTGCATCGAATACTTTAACCTTAAAATACTAACGTTCACTGCACCAGCACCTTATGGAAATGATCTAATTGACGTCAGGGTAGGGTATTCGACAAATGGAAATATCGTGTATATTGAATCTGCAGAAGTTATAGGATTGAGACGTATCCCTGTTGAGAAAAGACATCCTTTATTATTGAATTCAAAAGGATTAGGGGTGTTAATTCAATCGATTATTGAAAGTGGATTAAATGTGGATAAAATTATAATTGGTATTGGTGGCACAGGGACATCTGACCTGGGATTAGGGCTCTGTTCTGTATTTGGATTGAGATTATTCGATTTATACAACAAAGAGGCTAAAATTATTCCTGAGAACTTTTTTTCGGTTCAAGAATTTTTATGGCCAAATATTAACCTCCCATTTAAAATTGAGCTTGTAACAGATGTTGATAATAGGTTATTAGGGACCGAAGGAGCTGTTGGTGTATTTGCAAAACAAAAAGGAGCAACAAAAGGAGAAACGAAAGTTCTGAAGCTAGGTTTTGAAAAAATAGTTAAGCTGTTTATAAATAAAAAGTTAATAAATTCAGCTAATGAATTAAATGGTGCAGGAGGTGGTTTGGCTGCAGGTTTACAAATTTTTTTCGATGCTAAAATTATTAAAGCAAAGAATTTTATAAATAGAATGTTATCCTATAAAATAGATGAATTTGCTCCCGATTTTGTAGTTACTGGTGAGGGAGCATTTGACGAACAAAGCATTATGGACAAAGGAGCAAAGATTGTGATTGAAAATTGTGTTTCCAGAAATATTCCTGTATTCCTGGTTTGTGGAAAAATAGATAAAGATTTACTAAAAGACTTAGGTGTGAAGATAATACCAATAGAATTGCAATCTTTCTTTAAAAATCAAAGGGAATCGATTGAAAATTTTCAAAAAGGACTTGAATTAGCTGGTGAAAAGATCATAAAGCACGTATTTAGCAGTTAAGTTTAACGCTACCCTAATTTTTATTAAATTTGCTTATTCTCAAAGAAAATTTAACTTAAGGTTTTAATGAAGCAATATCTCGATCTTGTAAAATTGGTGCTTGAAAATGGAGTTAGAAAAACTTCTCGCACCGGTGTAGATACAATTTCATATTTTGGGGCATTCTACCGTGTTGATCTTGCAAAGGGTTTTCCCCTTTTAACAACAAAAAAAATGGAATGGAAGTCGCTTTTGCACGAAGTCCTCTGGTATCTTTCAGGTGAAGATCATATCAGGAATTTAAGAGAGAAAACTAAAATTTGGAATGCCTGGGCTGATGAAGAGGGAAACTTAGACACAGCTTATGGTTACTACTGGAGGAATTTTCCAAGTGCACAAAAGGATGAGAAAGGAAACTGGGTTGTCCGGGAAGTTGATCAAATCAGATATGTAATTGATGAGATAAGAAGAAACCCGAGCAGCCGAAGACTGGTAGTTACTGCGTGGGAGCCGGGGAATGCTACTACGAGTAAACTCCCTCCGTGTCACTATACTTTTACTTTTAATGTTAGTGATTGTAAACTAAATTGTCATCTTACACAAAGATCTGGAGATATCGCTCTGGGAATTCCTTTTAATCTTGCAGCGTATTCATTACTTACACAGATAATTGCACAGGAAACAGGATTAGGCCTGGGATATTTTGCTCATACAATAGTTGATGCACATATTTACTTTGCTGAAAAAGGATCTCAAATGGAAAAGTTTGATCACAGTGAAGGTTTAAGAGAACAGTTAAAACGTGAACCGCTTCCTTTACCGAAATTAATTATTGCTAAAAAACCAATAGATGAACTGGCATTCGAAGATTTCGAATTAGTAGATTACAACTACCACGGAAAGATTAAATTCGAGGTAGCAGTGTGAAAATTATCATCATTTCTGCCGTTGCAAAAAATGGTGTTATTGGAAGATCAAACGGCGAAATGCCCTGGCACGTTAAAGAAGAATTTCAGCACTTTAAAAATACTACTTTTGGTTTCCCTATTATTATGGGCAGAAAAACTTTTGAAACTCTGGGGAAACCTTTAAAAGGGCGGTTGAATATTATTTTAACAAATAAAAAAGATATCAATTTTCCGGTTGAAGATGTCAAAATATTTCATAGCTTAAAAGACGCATATTCTTTTTGCGAAAAAGGAAAATATGAAAAGGCCTTTGTTATTGGTGGAGGAGAGATTTATTCACAGGCTATGGAAACTGCTGATGAAATGTTGATTTCATATATGGATTTTGAAGCTGAGGGTGATGTTTATTTCCCTAAAATTGAAAGCGATAAGTGGAAGGTTGAATTGACTGAAAAAAGAAATGAATTTGAAATTTACAGATATATAAAAAAATAATGCCGGAAAAGAAAATAAAAATATTGCCCGAAAACATTGCTAATAAAATTGCCGCCGGTGAAGTAGTTCAACGCCCTGAATCAGTAGTAAAAGAATTGCTTGAAAACGCTATAGATGCGGAAGCGAAAAATATTGACGTGATAGTAAAAAGAGCAGGAAAATCTTTAATTCAAGTTTTTGATGATGGTACAGGAATGCAGGAAGAAGATGCGATTATGTCAATTCAAAAACACGCAACTAGCAAAATTTTCAGTTATGAGGATCTCGAAGCTATTACAACTCTCGGGTTTCGGGGTGAAGCTTTAAGTTCGATTGCCGCTGTTAGTCAACTCGAAATCAGAACTGAAACACGTGAAGATGAACTTGGAACACTTTTAAGATTTGATGATTCACAAAATATTATCAAAGAAAAAGGTTCGTATCCTAAAGGTACATCTGTCTCTGTAAAAAACCTCTTTTTTAATACTCCTGCCAGAAGAAATTTCTTAAAAACCGACGCAACAGAATTAAAACATATAATTGATACTTATAACAAAATTGCGCTGAGTCATTCTGAAATTCACTTCAGATTTTTTAATGATGATGAAATGATCTATGATTATCCTGCAGGGTTTCTTGACGAAAGGATTAAAAAAGTTTTTGCCGATAATATGCTTGATGCACTTGTTCCTGTTGAAGAAAGAACTGAGTATTTAAGCATTTCAGGATATATCGGTAAGCCAAGCATGCTTAAGAAAAATAAAGGGGAGCAGTATTTGTTTCTAAATAAGAGATATGTTATTAGCAAGCAGGTTAATCACGCTGTCTTCTCTGCTTTTGATAACATTCTTGAAAAAGGTGATTATCCATTCTTCGTTCTTTTTATTGATCTCGATCCTCATAAAATTGACGTGAATGTTCATCCCTCAAAGCTAGAAGTAAAATTCGATGATGAAAAGGACATCTATAATTTTGTTCTTGCAGTTATCAGAAAAACACTCGGCACACACGATCTCGTACCGGCAATGGCCTTTAATGATGTGACAGATGAAACGGAGAAATTGAAGTTTAATCATTTTAACAAGATTAACACAAATGATTTTACCGACAGACCGACATTTACAAAAAATGATCCCGGTGGTAAAAGAATTTCAGATACTGAGATTGATCTTATTTTCAGTTCAATTCCGAATAATATTGTGACAAGACCTGAAAATGCTTCAAAGGAGTTACCATTTGACAAGAAAATTAATAAAGAAGTTTTTCATGAAGTTACTCCAGATAGGAAAGTGACCGGAGCGGAGGAAGGTTCGCCTTTTATTATTCAGCTACATAATAAATATATTTTATCGCAGATTAAATCAGGATTGATGATAATTGATCAGCACGTTGCACACGAGAGAATTCTATATGAAAAAGCTTTAAAGAGATTTGATGCAAATATGCCTTTCTCTCAGCAGCTTCTTTTTCCCCGGAAAATGGAACTAGACCCAGGCACTTACGGCATTGTTAAGGAATTAAATCCTTATCTGTCAAAGCTTGGTTTTGAAATTAAATTTTTGCCCAAAAGTTTTATTATAATTGAAGGTGTACCGGAAGATGTGATTGCGGGTTCAGAGGAAAAAATTCTTATTGAATTGATAGATGAATACCTTACAAATCAACGTGAAAAAAAGCTGGAAGTGAGAGATAATATTGCTAAATCTTATTCCTGCAAAACTGCGATCAAAGCAGGCGACAAGTTAAGCGATCGTGAAATGAGACTTTTGATTGATCAGTTATTTGCTACTTCTATGCCCTATGTTTGCCCTCATGGGAGGCCGATTTTAGTGAAAATTTCTCTGGATGAATTTGACAGGAGGTTCGGCAGAACAAGCTGATTATCTTATGTTAAATAAATTGCCTAATTTTATTATTGAAAATTTGAGGATTTGAAATGGATCAGGAATATCAAAAAAGAAAAAACAATTACGAAGAGAAACTTCAGAACTCGAAAACCACAGGCATGACATTTACGACCGTAAGCGGCGAAGATATAAAACCTTTGTATGGACCCGATGATATTGAAAGTATTAATTATTTAAGTGAAGTGGGCTTTCCGGGTGAATATCCGTACACAAGAGGTATTCACACAAATGGCTATCGGGGAAAAATATGGACAATGAGGCAATTTGCCGGATTCGGTTCCCCTGAAGATACAAACAAAAGGTTTCATTATTTGCTTAAGAATGGGCAAACGGGTTTATCAGTTGCCTTCGACTTGCCAACATTAATGGGCTGGGATTCGGATGCTGCTTTGAGTGAAGGAGAAGTCGGTATTTGCGGTGTGGCCATATCCTCACTAAAAGATATGCAAACTCTTTTTGATAAAATTCCTCTTGACCAGGTTTCAACTTCGATGACAATTAATTCTCCGGCTGCAATGATTTTTGCTTTTTATCTTGCAGTTGCACAAAAGCAGGGAATTGGTTTTGATAAACTAAGAGGGACGCTGCAGAATGATATTTTGAAAGAGTATATAGCGCAAAAAGAATATATTTTTCCACCAAACCCTTCGATGAGAATAATTGTAGACATGATAGAGTTCTGCAAAAATGAAGTCCCACAATGGAACCCTGTTTCGGTTAGTGGATATCATATTCGTGAAGCCGGATCAACATCAGTGCAGGAATTGGCTTATACTCTTGCTGATGGATTTGCATATATAGAAGCTTGTATTGAAAGAGGAATGGACGTTGATGAGTTTGCACCGAGAATTTCATACTTCTTTAATTCTCATCTCGATTTTTTCGAAGAGATTGCAAAATTTCGTGCAGCGAGAAGAATTTATGCAAAAAGGATGAAAGAAAAATACGGAGCAAAAAATTCCCGTTCCTGGTGGTTGAGGTTTCACACGCAAACAGCCGGCTGTACTTTAACAGCACAGCAGCCCGAAAATAATATTATACGTACGGCTTTCCAGGCTCTAGCAGGCGTGCTGGGCGGTACTCAGTCTCTTCACACAAATTCTATGGATGAAACGCTTGCTCTACCGAGCGAAAAAGCTGTTAAGATTGCTCTGCGTACTCAACAATTGATTGCTTATGAGACAGGTGTAATAAACACAGTCGATCCACTTGGTGGTAGTTATTTTGTTGAGGCTTTGACGGAGAAAATGGAAAAACAAGCTAATGAAATATTCGACCAAATCGATTCACTTGGTGGAGTAATTCCTGCAATTGAAGCCGGTTATTTCCAGAAAGAAATTGCAGATGCAGCTTATATTTATCAGAAAGCAGTTGAAAGAAAAGAAAAATTTATCGTTGGAGTTAATGAGTTTATTGAAGAAAATGAAAAACTTGAAATCCCGATATTACTTATTTCACCAGAAGTCGAGAAAAAACAAAAAAGAGAAATGGCTGAATTAAGACAAAGCAGAAATCAAAAAGACGTTGAGGAAAGTCTGGCTGAAATAAAACGAGCCTGTGAAGACGGAACAAATCTGATGCCTGTGTTGATTAAGGCCGCCCATAATTATGTTACTTTAGGTGAAATGGTTGGTGAAATGAAAGATGTCTTCGGGATTTATGAAGAAGCTGCTGTCTTTTAATGTTATCAAACTATATAAAACTATTAAGGCCTCCACAGTGGATCAAAAACTTATTTGTATTTGTTCCATTGATCTTTTCAAAGCATCTGTTTCATAAAGAATACTTAATTACTTCTCTCTTAGCATTCATTGTCTTTTGTCTGATCTCAAGTGTTGTTTATATTATAAATGATATTGCTGATGTTAAAAGCGATCGTTTACACCCCCAAAAGAAATTAAGACCTATTGCATCCGGGAAAATAAATGTTGCTGAGGCAATAATTTCGGCGTGCGTTTTATTTGTTATATCCTTTTTATTCTTACAAAAATTTAACTTCTATTTTATTGCATTATTAGGAATTTATTTCGTTCTCAATGTTTTTTATTCGTTTGTGCTAAAAAACATTGTGTTACTTGATATCTTTTCTATTGCTGCCGGATTTATGATAAGAGTTTTAGCAGGTGCTTTTGTAATTAATGTTGAAATTTCCAGTTGGCTTATTTTAACAACTATGTTTATTTCACTTTTCCTTGCAGTAATGAAGAGGCGCTCTGAATTGAATCTTAATGAAAACCTTGAATTTATTGCAACCCGGAAAGTTCTTCAATATTATTCACAGAATTTTACCGACCAAATGGCAACGGTTGCATCAGCAGGGGTGATAATATGTTATGCACTTTACACGGTATCAGAGAGAACTATTACTATTTTTCATACAGATCATCTTATTTATACTACTCCATTTGTAGTCTTCGGAATTTTCAGGTATATGTATCTTGTTTATATGAATCAAAAAGGGGAAAATACTACTGAAATTATGGTTACTGATCCTGCCATGATTGTTAATGTAGCCTTATATATATTAACGACTACTTTGATTATATATTAAATTAAATATTTTTTTGTATAAAAAATTTTTATGCTAAACGACCTGATAATATTAATTGGATTAATAATAATAAGCGGATTTTTTGCTGGTGCTGAAATTGCTTTTGTAGTAGCAAATAAGATTAAAATAGAAATTAAATCCAGGAAGAATAATTTAGCTGCACAGAACGCACATTATTTTATAAACAATCCTAATAATTTCTTTTCAACAATACTTATCGGCAATAATATTGTCAATATTGCTTTTGCATCTTTGAGCACAGTATTATTAGCTTCGCTTTTTGGCTTTAATGAATATACTATTTTAATAATCTCTACGTTTTTTTTACTGATTTTTGGTGAGTTGATTCCAAAATATTTTTCTCGTGAACTCGCTGACAGAGTTATTCTTATATCTGCAATTCCTGTTAGAATTGTTTCTTTCATATTATATCCTTTCGTGAAATTATTTTCGTCAATATCAACACTGCTTACACAGTCTTCAAATCTTAGCAAAGAAAATATAAGACACATATTAAGCAGAGAAGATATTGAGAATCTTGTGCAGGAAAGTCACGAGGCGGGAGTTGTAAATGAGAAGGAGAGTGATATTATAAGTAAAGTTCTCGATTTAGCAGATCAACGGGTTTATGAAGCTTTGAGGCCGCGTACTGAAATTGTGGGTGTCGAGATTAATCAAAGTATTGATGAAGCTCTTAATGTTTTTATTGAATCGGGTTATTCAAAATTAATTGTTTACGATGATAACCTTGATAACATCAAAGGAATAATTCTTGCATATGATTTATTTAAAAATCCGGATAGCCTTCCAAGTATGATCAGGGATGTTATTTTTGTACCGGAGACAAAGAAAAGTATAGATATGATGAATGAATTTCTTGAAAAACGCGTTTCAATTGCTGTTGTGATAGATGAGTTCGGTGGAACCGCCGGAATTGTCACAATGGAAGACCTTATAGAGGAATTATTCGGAGATATAAAAGATGAATATGATGTGGAAGAAGATATCTGCAGAAGAATTGCTCCTGATACCTATCTAATCAGTGGTAAAGTTGAGGTAGATTTTATTAATGAAAAATATGATTTGGGAATTCCGACGGGCGATTACGAAACAATAGGTGGATATATTTCTGCAAAAACAGGAAGAATCCCCGAACAGGGTGAGGTTATAATGGTTGATAGATTTACAATTTTGGTAGCAAGGGCATCAAATATAAAAATCGATCTTGTGAAACTTACTCTGAATAATGAGTGAAAGACTCAGGTTTTTGTGGTTCAGATATTTCTATTATTAAAAATATTCCTTCCTTATGGATTCAAATTCAAACATTATACTTTTCGATGGAGTTTGCAATTTCTGTAACTTTTGGGTGAATTTTATTATAAAAAGAGATGTTAATAAAAAATTTAAATTTGCCTCTCTCCAATCTGAAGCAGGAATCGGACTTACGGAAAAATATTCCATAGAAAATAAAGATATTGATTCTGTAATACTTATTGAGGATAACAAATATTTTATTAAGTCTGAGGCAGCACTTAAAATTGTAAAAGAGTTAACACTATACTGGAGAATACTTTACTGCATAAAAATTTTTCCTCCACCTGTACGCAATTTTGTTTATGATATTGTAGCTAAAAACCGGTATATGCTTTTTGGGAGAAGAGACTCTTGCCGTATTCCCACAGAAGAAGAAAAAAGCAGATTTATTGTATAGGGATCAGTTTGTTTTATGCTTATTCAAATTTTGTATGGACTTTTAAATTATTTTTTATTTAATTTTATACAAGTTATTTTTATTAATAATAATTTCAATTCAAGGAGGGGCGCTTCTAAAACTTCATTTCTAAAAACAAATTTAATTTAACAACATTTTGGGGGACAAAATGGTTGATAAAAAAGCTGATCTTGCGGGCCCGGGAATAGGCGATTATAATGAACTTGAAAAAGTTCTTCCTGATGACTACACATCTTTGTTAAACAAAAGGGACACACAAAAAGCCATTCACTTACTAAGGCGATATTTTGAAGACAATCTTTGTAAGGAGTTGGACCTTATGATGGTTCAGGTACCGCTTATCGTTGATGTTAATAGTGGCGTTAATGACTACCTTGATCGTGATGGATCAAGATCTCCGATTCAGTTTCATATTAAGAACGATTATGATAAGCATCCGATTGATGCTCAGGTTGTACAGGCTGCTACCAAATGGAAAAGAGCTGCTTTAAAAGAATTTGATATGAAACCAGGGGAAGGTTTATGTACGGATATGCGTGCTGTAAGAAAAGATTATTTCCTTGATCATGATCACAGTATTTACGTTGATCAGTGGGACTGGGAAAGAGTTATTAAACCAGCCGACAGAAATCTAAATTTTCTTAAAGACATTGTAAGAAAAATTTGGAAAGTATTTAAAGGTGCTGAAACTTATATTCAGGATGTCTTTCCTAACCTGAAAAATTCAAAATACCCAAACCTGCCTGATGAAATTGTCTTTATGCATGCAGAAGATATCTTAAGTAAATATCCTGATATGCCGCGCAAGCAAAGGGAAACAGCAATCCTTCAGAAGTATCCTGCGATATTTATTATTGGAATTGGTTGGACATTAAAAGACGGTTACCCTCACGAAATGAGAGCAGCGGATTATGATGACTGGGTAACAGAAACCAGGTCCGAAGATGGCAGAAAAATGCACGGATTAAATGGCGATATTCTCGTTTGGAATCCGGTTACAAGAAGGAGACACGAGCTTTCTTCAATGGGAATCCGTGTAAATTCTGTAACACTTAAGCAGCAACTTTTATTAACCGGACAAATGGATTTTTTGAATTACCCGTATCATAAAGCAATTGTTAACGATGAAATTCCCTTGAGCATTGGCGGCGGAATAGGACAATCGCGTACACTTATGTACCTTCTGAAAAAAGCTCATCTTGGTGAAGTTAGTGTAACTGTCTGGCCTCAGATTCTGAAAGAGATTTGCGAAAAGAAAAATATTTATGTTTTGAACTAATTCCGGGAATCAGATTAAGATAATAAAGGCCGCAGCTACTAGCCGCGGCCTTTTATAAATACCTGTGGGGGAGTGACTTATGTACTTTTTCCAGTAATTAAAAAAAATCTAATTTTTCTTTGAATATCATTTCTTACCATTTATCATAAATCTGTAAAAAATATGTAAAAATTCTTCTTTTTTCTTTTTAGATTAAAGCGGAATTAAAAATGATGGTTAATTCTGAAATATCAGAAACATCAGTTTTGTTTCATACTTCTATTAAACTCCTAAAGTTAGGTGGACAGATATATAGCGAGAATTTTTACTTTCTGTCCACTTTTTTATTTTCTCTTTGATTGAACTTTAGGAGATGATCTCGTGTTACATATAAAGTGGTTAAGTTTTTTTAATATTAAAGTTTTAAATACTTTATAGCCCACCGTTCATCATAAATCTGTGTAGAAACTTTGAATTTAAAGATATATTAAAATTATTATCACATACCGGAGGAATTTTTATGTTAAAAATCAGATATATGGTACTATGTATTTTTCTTGCTTTTACTTCTTTCTCTTCAATTAATATATTAGCTCAAAGTAAACTTACAGAACCGGAGCTAAGTCAGGCAGCGAGCATTTCACAGACAATCGGTTTAACAAAAATCACAATTGATTATCATCGTCCTCTTGTAAGAGGAAGAAAAATCTGGGATGGCCTGGTTCCTTATGGACAGATTTGGAGAGCTGGGGCTGATGAAAACACAACCATAGAATTTAGTGATGCCGTAAAAATTAATGGCAACAATTTATCTGCCGGAAAATACGGACTTCATATGATTCCTGATCTAAACGAATGGGTTATAATTTTTAGTAAAGATAATGCTGCCTGGGGGAGTTTTTTTTATGACAAATCTCATGACGCATTACGTATAAATGTAAAACCGGAGTCAAACGAATTTACTGAAGCTTTAACGTATTCTTTTGAAAACCCGAAACCTGGTTCTGTTACGGCAGTTTTGGAGTGGGAAAAACTAAAAGTTCAGTTTAATATTGAAGTAGATGTAAACAGAGTTGTTGTAGATAATTTCAAAAAGGAATTAACAGGATTAGAGGGGTTTGATCCCGAGGCATTTTTACAGGCAGCAAATTATTGTTTATATAAAAATTATGATCTCGATCAGGGACTTCAGTGGGCAGATCGTTCTATAAATATGAAAAAAGGTTTTGCAAATCTGTATGCAAAAGCAGAGATATTGAACAAAATGGGGAAAACCGGGGAAGGGAAAAAGATAAAAGATGAAGCTATGAAAATGGCTACTGAAGAGGATCTGAACAATCTTGCCAGGCAGTATTTTTCAAACGGTGAAATTGAAAGCGCAATTGAAATATTCAATCTTAACCTGAAAATGCATCCTAAGTCACTCGGTGCTTATCTTGGGCTTGGTTCTACATACAGGGAGGCTCTTAATTACGATATGGCTATCAAAAGTTTTGAGAAAGCTAAAGAACTTGCGCCAAAACAGGCTCTGAAAGACAGAATCCAGGAAATTATAAATGGTTTGAAAAACATTAAGTAATTTCAAATGTTCACTTTTAAATGCATCTTCAAAATTATTTTGAAGATGCATTTTTTTGTTTTGTCAAAATTAAAAGGAGAAAAAGTTCTGATTTTTAGTTTGTAATACCTGAGATTTTGGTAGTTTAAGTGAATTTGCAGTAAATTTGTAACCCGGTAATAAATTGATTTCTCATCGCTTTATAGGTAAATTTGCTAAATACAAATATTTTAGCTAAGGATAATCATTCAAAGGCACGTGCAGGACAATTTGTAACCGATCACGGTATTGTTGAAACCCCTGCTTTTATGCCTGTTGGTACGCAGGGAACGGTCAAAGCAGTAAACCAGTCGTACCTGGAAAATGATATCAAGGCTCAGATTGTTCTTTCAAATACTTATCATCTTTATTTGCGTCCCGGCACTAAAACGCTCGAAAGTGCAGGAGGATTGCATAAATTTATAAACTGGAATAAGCCGATTCTGACCGACAGCGGTGGTTACCAGGTTTTCAGTCTTTCTGAATTGAGAAAAATAAAACCTGATGGAGTTGAATTCAGTTCACATCTTGATGGTTCCAAACACTTTTTCACTCCTGAAAAAGTGATAGGGATTCAAAGAAGCATCGGTTCAGATATCATGATGGCACTGGATGAATGCACACCTTATCCCTGTGATTATGAATATGCAAAACGTTCTAAAAAACTGACTTCAGATTGGGCAATTTTGAATAAGGAAGCATTCAAAAACTCAAAACCACTTTATGGCCATAAACAGTTTTTGTTCGGGATTATCCAGGGAAGTGTTTACAAAGATCTTCGTGAAGATTCGGCAAAAGATCTGGTTAAGGTAAATTTTGACGGTTACGCTATCGGCGGGTTAGCAGTAGGAGAGCCGGCCGAAACAATGTACGAAATGGTTGATTTCACAACTGATTTTATGCCGGAAAACAAACCGAGATATTTAATGGGTGTAGGCAGACCAGAGAATATTCTTGAAGCCATTGAAAGAGGAGTAGATATGTTTGATTGCGTAATGCCGACAAGAAACGCACGTAATGCAAACCTATTTACCTCAAACGGAGTTCTTTCGATGCGGAATGCAAAGTATAAAGATGATTTTTCGACTATAGATGAAAACTGTGACTGTTACACATGTCAGAATTATTCGAGAGCATATTTAAGACATTTGTACATCGCAAAAGAAATTCTTGCTCTTGAACTTGGCAGCATTCATAATTTGCATTTTTATGTTAATCTTGTGAGAGAAGCAAGGACAAAAATTATTGACGGGGATTTTAATAACTGGAAAGAAGAAATTATTAATAAAATATCAAAAGAAAATAATTATACGGAGGAATAATTGGAATCACTTATAGCTATGGCGCCTTCGGGCGGAGGTGAATCGGGGAATTTAATAAGCACCATAGTAATGTTCGGTGCGATATTCGTAATATTTTATTTTATGATCATCAGGCCGCAGCAGAAACGTTCAAAGGAAAGAGATAAAATGCTTTCCAATATTGCAAAGGGTGATAAAGTAGTAACGAGCGGAGGTATGCACGGAACTATTGCCGGATTGGATGATAAAACTGTATTGTTGGATGTTGGTGATAAAACTAAGTTAAAATTTGAAAGAAGTGCCATTTCACAGGTATTGAAATAATTTTGTTTGTCACAAAAATCTGATTTTGGATACTGTTTTGTTGTAAATCCGGGTGAAGTTATCTGATCATGACAATATTTAATAATAGGACAGGAAGTAAAATGTTTTGCAGGGTAGAAGAAGCGATTGAGGAAATAAAACAGGGTAAGGTAATAATTGTAGTCGACGATGAAGATCGCGAAAACGAAGGAGATTTTGTTTGTTCTGCTGAGTATGTAACTCCCGATGTTGTGAATTTTATGGTTACACATGGTAGGGGAATGGTTTGTGTTGCACTGAGCGGCAATCGTCTTGATCAGCTTGGATTACCACTAATGGTAGATGCAAATTCTGCTCTTCATGGAACTCAGTTTACAGTTACGGTAGATGCCATTGAAGGAACTACAACCGGAATTTCTGCAGCCGATAGGGCGCTCACTATTAAAAAGCTTACCGACAAAAATTCTAAAGCAGAAGATTTCGCTAAACCGGGACACATTTTTCCGCTGCGTGCTTTTGATGAAGGCGTTTTAAGAAGAGCTGGTCACACTGAAGCTGCTGCGGATTTATGTAAACTTGCCAAGTTAAAACCGGCCGGGGTTCTTTGTGAAATACTTAAAGAAAATGGCGAGATGGCACGGGTACCGGAATTGACTGAAATTGCAAAAAAATTTGATCTGAAAATATTAACAGTTCAGGATTTAATAAAATACAGGCTTCAGAAAGAAAGATTAATTGAAGAAATTACAGATATAAATTTTCCTACCGAACACGGACAATTCAGATTGCATTTATATAAAAGTGCGCTCGACGGTAAAAAACAGATTGCGCTTGTAAAGGGGGAAATAAATCCTGATGAACCAACTTTGATCAGGATGCACTCCGAATGTTTAACTGGCGATGTCTTCCATTCACTTCGATGCGACTGTCATGACCAGTTGAATACTGCTCTCGACATGATCGAAGAAAACGGTTCTGGGGTAGTTGTTTATATGAGACAAGAAGGAAGGGGAATAGGACTTACAAATAAAATTCTCGCTTATAAACTTCAGGAAGAAGGAAAAGATACTGTTGAAGCGAACGAAGCTCTCGGCTTTAAGCCGGACCTCCGTGATTACGGAATTGGCGCTCAAATTCTTTTAGATCTTGGAGTAAGAAAAATCAAGCTGCTCACAAACAATCCTAAAAAAGTTGTTGGACTTCAGGGCTATGGCCTGGAAATTGTCGAAAGAGTTCCCATCGAAATGCCTCCGAACGAAAACAACGAAAAATATCTCAGAACAAAAAGAGATAAGCTTGGGCATCTTATTTTAAAGTAATTCAAACTCAACATTTCGAAATCCACAAATCTCAATTCTGAAATCTTCTCTCTTTTTATTATATTTTAAATTATAAGATATAACAACAGGAGTACCTTATGAAATACCTCTGTGATTTTGAAAACAGGGAATCTAAGGAAATGCTGCCGGGAGTTAAAATAAGAACTTTCTGGGGAAAGGAAATGTTGCTGTCATTGGTCGATATAGATGCAAACACAACAATTCCTATGCACAGTCACTTACATGAACAGGCGGGTACCGTAATTTCAGGTGAACTCGAAATGACCATCAGTGGAGAAAAGAGAGTGTTTAAAGAAGGGGAAACGTATATAATTACAGGAAACATTCAGCACAGCGCTGTAACCGGAGATAAACCTGCACAGGTGCTGGATATTTTCAGTCCTGTCCGTGAAGAATATAAATATTGAAAAATAATATGCATTTTCTCTTTTAGCTTTTTAATTTCCACTTATATGGGGTATACATCATTCCCAAATGAATAACCCACTATAACTTTTAGCCTTTAAAAATCATAAGGGGTATTATTATGAAGAAAATTCCTCTAAGTGTTTCATTATTTGTATTTCTTTTGAGTATAAATACATATTCTCAAACCACACACCCCCGCTTATTTTTTATTTCTGTACATACCGGTGGGTATTTTATTACCAATGAAAACTTTTCAAGAACTTACGATTCAAATAATGGCTTGGTTTACGGACTAGGATTTGGAGTAACTTTATCAAATAAAATATATCTTTATAGCAAAGTCACATATTTTTCAAAAGATGGTATTCCTATAACTATTTTATATAATATTGACAGCACGGGGCAAACAAGCACTACGATGACAAAAGAGGGAACCGCAAAATACAAGGAATGGATAATAAATGCTGGAGCTCAATATAATTTAACTTTGTCTGATGAACTTCTACTTTGTATGAACGGTGGATTTACATATATAAAAGTTAATGAATTTCAGAGTGACAAGATTAATGGAAATATTGTGAACTTAGATGCTTCTGGTTTGTGGGGGCTATTTTTAGGAGTCGAACTGGAAAAACAATTTGGTGAAAGCCCCCTTTCTGCCTTCTTGGAATGTCAATATAATTTTTCTTTGTTCGAGATTTTAGGCTACTCCAAGGGTTACGGAGGAACAAATGTTTCAATGGGTATTCGTTTTTACTTTAAAAGATAAAAAAAAAAGATAAAATTATGTTCTGGTCAATTATCACATCTCCAGGCACAGATATCTTATTCCAAATATCATGAAAACGGTGTATATTTCTTTTATACATTTTCCCAAATGTTAGACTCAATAGTGAAACATTACATTAAAATATTTTTAATTCTATCTATTTTATTCTCAAATTCTTTTGCACAAAAGAAAATTTACCTTGCACATATTGAAAGCGAAATTGATCTCGGGTTGGCTCCTTACATTACTCGTGTAGTAGATGATGCAAATAAAAACAATGCCGAAGCAATAATATTTAAAATTAACACTCTCGGCGGCAGAGTAGATGCCGCGGTTCAGATTGTGGACGCCATAACTTCTAGCAAAGTGCTAACGATTGCATATATCGATCATCGTGCAATTTCGGCCGGAGCTTTTATTGCTCTCGCAAACAAAAAAATTGCTATCGTTCCTGCCGGCACTATTGGTGCTGCTACTGTTGTCGATGCACAGGGACAAAAAGTAGGTGAGAAATATCAATCATTTATGCGCGGACAAATGAGAAGCGTAGCAGAGAAAAACGGCAGACCCGTTAACATCTGCCAGGGTATGGTTGATGAAAGGATTGTGGTGCCGGGACTTGTAGACAGCACACAGCTTGTCACCCTAACAACTGACGAGGCATTGAAATATGGAATTGCAGATACGCTAGTAAATAATCTCGATGATGTTATTAAAGCATTTAACTTATCCGGACAGGTAATAGACGTGCGAACTAACTGGGCTGAAGATGTAGTAAAGTTTCTGCACAACCCTATTATATCTTCCATATTAATTATGATCGGTGTGTTTGGATTATTTGCCGAAATTAAGCACCCTGGATTTGGTTTCCCCGGTATTGCTGGAATTGTAGCATTACTGCTTTTCTTCGGGTCGTCATACATTCTTGACCTTGCTTCTGTTCTCGATATAATTCTGTTTGTTGTAGGTATAATTTTATTATTGCTTGAAATTTTTGTAATTCCGGGTTTCGGTGTTGCCGGAATTCTTGGAATTATTTTTGTAATTGCTTCACTTTTCCTTGCGCTCATTGGCGGATCGCTACCGTTTGTTGATATGCACCAGGTTTCAATTGCAATTATTCAACTTGCCTCTGCTCTTATAGCTGCTATCGTTTTATTAATTATACTTGCTAAATTTTTGCCTAAATCAAATGTATTTAGCAGACTTGTTCTTTCCACTGAAGAGAATGCAGATAAGGGCTTTGTTTCTTCAAAATCATTAAGTGAATTGATAGGTAAGGAGGGGAAAGCTTTGACAACATTGCGTCCGGCAGGAATGGCAGACTTTGACGGTGAAAAAATTGATGTTGTTGCTGATGGGGATTACGTACACCAGGGAAGCAGGTTGAAAGTCCTGAGAGTTGAGGGAAGCAAGGTTGTTGTGAGAGAAATAAAATCTTAGTGCCGGAATGGTGAAAAACCACTGAGGCACTAAGAACACTAAGTTAGATTTTGTTTATAATCTTTCCAATATGTAATTATTTGTTATAACCTCTTCTTTAGAACCTCTCTGGGTTTTAGCTTTCATATCAAAATTAATATCGACTCTTGTATGTGTTTTTGCCTTTTGAATACAGCCGTCACTAAGATTAAAGTAAAATTTTCCTCCCGCTGAGGTCACAGGTTTTTTGAAAGTATAATCCACCCCCTGTTGACTTACCTTATTTTTACCGGAAATATCCGTCTTCAATCCACCTTCAATTACAGCTAATTTATCGTCACCTAATTTTTGAAGACCTGTAACCTTGTAAGTATTTGTACTTTGTATTTTGAAAACCATTAATTGTGAAGGTGGCTGTTTGACGGTCCAGGCGGAATCAACAGCCATAGGGTGATCTACAGTTTTTCTGAAAACCTGGTAAAGCAAAGGTTTAATAGCGCCCTGTACCATATTTTCTCTGAGCCGTTCTCTTTGTGCAGTATTAACAGAATCCGCATAACCTTTTATTGTCAAAAAATTATTTACAATTTTATCAGTACGGAATATTTCTAGTATTTCACCTTTTTTAGTAACTCTTACTCCCATATCCGAGCCTGTCAGTGCTTTATACTCTGCATACTTATTAATTTCTGCAGAATCTGTAGCAGTGGAAGATTCAAAATTAAATTCTCTTCCGTTTGCGTTTGCATTAAGTTTTACAGAGTTAAATATGAGGTTAAATTCTATCACCCCGTCTTTATCTACAGAAACTGGTGTAAGACCGATTAAGTAAGTAATATTTTGTGTAACATCGCTTTGTAAAGTCGTATCTGTTTTTATTGTTTGAACATCGTGTGTAATAGTAGTTAGCCTGTAACTATAAGATTTACCTTTCGGAAATTTATACTCAAGCGAAAAAGTTTCATCCTTAGCGTCAATTGGTGTTGCTTTTATATCACTTGTATCAACCTGGTATTTGTTTGTATCATTTTTAGCAGGTTGTTCTGATTTTTTACCGCAACCCACTAATAATAAGAATAAAAGAATTATTGCTGATAGATATTTCATCTTGTTTCCTTTTTAATAGAGTAAATATTTTTTCCTGATTTCATTAAATTTTTCAAGGTCTTTTCCCCAGGACCTGATTATTTTATTTGGTTTTGTCCCTTCCATAATCTCATTACGAACAGAAACGTCGCCCGTAAGTTTATCAAAATAATCGTTCATTTTAAATTTTTGGGGATATAATTCTCTCAATGCATATACTAATTTAATTCCAAATTCCACCGATTTAAAATTATTCCTGTCACTTATTTTTATAGAAATGCCGTAGCATTTTTCACTTTTATATTTAGGATTTTCAGACATTCCGGGAATTGAGACAGGTGTAAATTGAATCGGATTAAGAGCTATGCCTTCAGTACCGATTTCTTTTAATTTATTTATCAAATCCTGCGAATTAATAAACGGTGCGCCGATTGTAAGAAATGGTTTATGGGTTCCGCGTCCTTCGGAAATATTTGTCCCTTCCATAAAACAAGTTCCGGGATATATTAATGCAGTTTCAAAATCAGGAATATTGGGCGATGTTTTGGTCCATTTATTATAATAATTATCGAAATATGATTTCCTGCTCCAGTTTTTCATTTTAACAACTGTTATAGCTGCCTTTAAATTATTTCCGAGCAACCCTTCACCCGAAAAATATAAAGCCAGTTCACCGGGAGTCATTCCATATTGAACGGGCAGTGGAGCAATTCCGACAAATGATTTTTGACCATCTTTTAAAACCGGGCCATCGATTGTAGTTCCGTTTAAAGGATCCGGTCTATCAAGAACATAGACAGGTATATTATTTTCAGCAGCTGCCTGTAATACATAATATAATGTGGAAATGTATGTGTAAAATCGTGTCCCCAGATCCTGAATATCATAAATTAAAACATCCACGTTTTTTAACATTTCCTTTGTCGGCTTCTTAATTGTTCCATAAAGGGAATAGACTTTTATTGAATCCTGTGCAATCGTTGAATTGTCTACATCATTTCCTGCGGATACGTTAATTCCAAAGCCATGTTCCGGGGCAAAAATTGGTGTAACCTTTAAGCCATTATTTAGCAATTCTTTATAAAGAGGTGTGCCATTCGAAAGTACCCCGGTTGAATTTGTTACAAGCCCGATTCTTTTATTTTTTAAAACAGACAAATATTCCGGGATCAGCCGATCAGCACCTGTTTCTAATTTTTTAGTTTGTGAACAGGAAATTGCTGCGAAGAAAAGAGATAATAAGAATATGTGAGAGTATAATTTCATATAAAAAAGAAAGGTCATCCGTTTTTTGACGGACGACCATTTAATTTTATAAATTATTTTTCAAATAATTATATACAGTAATTTTCGAGCAGCTCTTTTCTTGAAAAGAAATGAGCTATTTCGATTGCAGCATTTTCGTCAGAGTCAGATCCGTGAATTGCATTCTCTCCCAGACTTGAAGCATACAATTTTCTGATAGTTCCTTCATCGGCTTTTGCCGGATCGGTTGCACCGATTAATTTTCTGAAATCAGTAACTGCATTATCCTTTTCGAGTGCAAGAGGAACACAGGGACCGGATGACATAAATGCAACAAGTTCATCATAAAACGGTTTACCTTTATGTACTTCATAAAATCCGCCCGCTGAATCTTTAGTCAGCCTCGTCATTTTAATTCCTTTAATTCTAAATCCGGCTTCAGTTATTTTTGAAATGATCTGTCCGATATAATTTTTTTTAACAGCATCAGGTTTAATTATCGCTAATGTTCTGTTGCTCAACTTTTACTCCTTATTTTGAAATAATAGATTATCTTTTCTTAACCGGGCGCGTCGATTTCTTAACTGTTTTTCTGCTCGCTCTTTTCTTTACAGGTTTCCCGGTTGTCTTTTTCTTTGAAGCACCTTTTAAAGCTTTTAACATTGTCGATCCCATTTCGGCAGGACTATCAACCACTTTTATTCCAGCACGTTTCATAGCTTTCATCTTTTCAACTGCGGTTCCTTTCCCACCAGAAATAATTGCACCTGCGTGTCCCATTCTTCTTCCGGGAGGTGCCGTTCTTCCTGCAATAAAACCAACCACAGGTTTTTTTACATTCTTTTTTATGAATTCAGCAGCTTCTTCCTCTGCCGATCCGCCAATCTCACCGATCATTACAATTCCGTCGGTGTTTTTATCTTCATTGAATAATTTTATAATATCGATGAAACGCGATCCGATAATCGGATCACCGCCGATGCCTACGCAAGTTGACTGACCAAGTCCTACGTCAGTTAATTGTTTTACTGCTTCATAAGTCAATGTTCCGCTTCTTGAAATAACACCGATTCTTCCTTTTTTGTGAATGAAACCCGGCATAATTCCGACCTTTGCCTGTCCCGGAGAAATAACTCCCGGACAGTTTGGACCGACGAGAATGACTCCTTTACCTTTTATTGAATTGTAAACCTTCAGCATATCAGCTGCCGGTATTCCTTCAGTTATGCAGACGATAACTTTTATTCCTGCATTTGCTGCTTCCAGAATTGCGTCGGCTGCAAAAGCAGGTGGAACAAATATTACCGATGTATTTGCTTTCTGTGCTTTAACTGCATCTTCAACTGTGTTGTAAACAGGAATTCCTGAAAAATCGGTTCCGCCTTTTCCCGGTGTTACTCCTGCAACTACTTTAGTTCCGTAAGCTATCATCTGTTCTGTGTGAAATGATCCTTCTCCGCCTGTGATTCCCTGAACCACGAGTCGTGTCTTTTTATCTACAAGTATGCTCATTGTTTTTCCTGATCTTCTGTTTTTTAGAAAAATTCAATCGTTAAATATAGGTAATTGAGAGTTAATTTTATAGGTATTTTGGAAGGAATTTGGGCTATTTCTATATCCCTGTTGAAACTTAATATAGTTACTTCAATATATTCTTCTCAATAAAATAACTCATCTGCAAAAGGGAAAGTTCATCGAACTGGTTTGCAAGAAGTTGGACCCCGATTGGCAATCCGTTTGAATCTTTACCAATCGGGATATTTATTCCGGGTATACCGGCGAGATTTGCTGAAGTTGTGTAAATATCGTTCAGATACATTTGGAGGGGATCGCTAAGCTTTTCTCCTAATTTAAAGGCTGTAGTTGGCGTGGTCGGAGTTAAAATTAAATCTACTTTTTTGAATGCATTGTCAAAATCATTTTTGATTTGTCTTCTTACTTTTTGTGCTTTTATATAATATGCATCGTAATAGCCGTGTGAAAGAACGTACGTACCAAGCATAATTCTTCTTTTCACTTCGCTGCCGAATCCCTCTGAGCGAGAGGCTTTGTACATTTCCTGCAAAGGAAGTTTCTCTTTCGTTCTTTGGCCGTATCTTGCGCCATCATACCTTGCAAGGTTTGAAGATGCTTCTGCTGTTGTTAAAATGTAATAAGTCGCGATCGCGTATTCCGAGTGGGGGAGAGTGACATCTATAATTTCAAAGCCTTTCCCTTTTAATTTCTCAATAAGTTCTTCATTTTCTTTTTTTACTTCTTCATTTAAACCTTCGCCAAAATATTCTTTTGCAATTCCTATTTTGAATTTCTTATTTCCGGAATTTAGTTTATTACTAATCTCCGAAATTTTAATATCGGATGAAGTTGAATCTTTTTCATCTTTGCCGGACATAATTTCAACCAGCATAGAAATATCAGTTGTGTTTCTTCCGAATGCACCAACCGTATCAAATGAAGATGCAAAAGCTGTCAATCCGTATCTTGAAATTCTGCTATATGTGGGTTTAAAACCATAAACTCCGCAGAAAGATGCCGGCTGTCTTATTGATCCGCCGGTATCGGTTCCGAGTGCAGTATCACAAAGACTTGCCGCTACTGCCACAGCTGATCCACCACTCGATCCGCCCGGAACTCTTTCTTTATCAAATAGATTCAAAACAGGCCCGAAAGCAGAATTTTCATTTGACGAACCCATTGCAAATTCATCGCAATTGGTTTTGCCTATTATTATTGCATCTTCATCAATTAATTTTTGAACTGCCGTGGCTGTGTAAACAGAAGTGAAATACTTAAGAATATTTGACGAACAGGTTGTCGGTTTGTCTTTTATTGAGAGAACATCTTTAATTCCAATTACCATCCCAGCAAGTTTTCCGGCATTTCCTTTTTTGATCTTCTCTTCAATCCTTCCAGCATCTTTTCTTGCATCTTTATCAAAAACAAAATTAAAAGCATTCAGATCTTTTTGTTCTTCAATCCTGTTGAGAAAAAATTCCACATTTTCTTTGAGGGAAAGCTTACCTGCTTTTATCTTATCTATTTTTTCAAAATGGTTGGAATAAGACAGCAAAGGATATCCTTCTCAAATTATTTTTGATCAAAATATAAACAGCTTCCTTTAATTAAAAAAGAAGCTGTTAAAATGGTGAGAAAAACGGAATTATTTTTTTATCTGTTTATCGTCTTTGTCGCTTACCGAAATGTCTTCCTGAACATCTCTGACAGCTTTCTTAAATTCTCTTATCCCTTTTCCCAGTCCCTGAGCAAGGTCAGGTATTTTTTTGGCGCCGAAGAAAATAAGAAATACTAATAAAATTATAAGTATTTCACCGCCGCCTATATTATCAAACATTTTCTTATCCTTTATAAATATTATTATCTATCATAAACATTTAATCCGTTCTGAAAGTTTCAATTTCAAATTATCTATCCCTTATTATCGTTCTTTTTATCAGTGTCTTCCTTCTTTACATCGTCTCCTACGTCCTTAACTGCTTTCTTAAATTCGCGGATTCCTTTCCCTAAACCCTGTGCAAGGTCAGGAAGTTTTTTTGCTCCAAATAGTACCAGTAAGATCAGAAAAATTATTAATATTTCCGTAAAACCAATATTCCCAAACATTATTGTTGTCCTTTAATTTAAAAAATATTTGCCGATCGAATTAAAGATCATTCCGCCGTCGGTCTTTCCAAGAACAGGATCGGAAGCTCTTTCCGGATGCGGCATCATCCCCAGTATATTCCCTCTTTTATTAATAATTCCGGCAATGTTCAAAATTGACCCATTGGGATTAAATTCATCCTTAATCTGACCGCTCGGCGAAGTATATTTGAAAATAATCTGATTATTTTCGGTTAACAACTTCAAGGTTGCTTCATCGGCAAAGTAGTTTCCATCACCATGTGCAACTGGAATTTTAAGAACTTTACTAGATTCAATTCCTTTGGTAAAAGGCGAATCGTAATTTTCGATAGAAAGATACACATCTTTGCATACAAATTGTAGAGAATTATTTTGCAACATTACTCCCGGCAACAAATGAGACTCGAGTAATATTTGGAATCCGTTGCAAATTCCCATAATAAAGCCACCATTTTCTGCAAAATCTATTACAGGATTCATAATCGGAGAAAACCTTGCGATGGCTCCGGTTCTTAAGTAATCGCCATATGAAAAGCCCCCCGGGAGAATTATTACATCAGAATTTTTCAAATCTGTTTCTTTATGCCACAGAAAATTGACCTCGTAGCCTAATACTTTTTTTAATACATAAAATGCATCGTAGTCACAGTTTGATCCCGGAAAAACGACTACTCCAAATTTTGGTTTGCTCTTAACAGGGGATTTTGTTCTATCAGGCATTAGACTTTTCCTCCGAAGGAGTCCATTCAGATAGCGTAAATTCAAAATCTTCCATAATCGGATTTGAAAGAAGTTTGCTGCAATAATCTTTTACTTCTTTTTCTGCCGCAGTTTTATTATCTGTCTCTACTATAAATTCAATATACTTACCAATGCGGGTGTCACGAATATTTTTTATGCCCAGATGTTCAGCACCTTTTTCTACTGCTTTACCTTGTGGATCCAGAATTGAAGGTCTTCTTTTAATTAATACTTTTGCTTTAAACAAAATATCACCTAAGTTTTAATTTAATAGAGGTTAAAGGAACGGGATCAGCTTTTCTTTGATAAACTGTAAAATATATGACGAAAAATACCAAATAGAATGTATAAAACAAAGATATAGAAGAGGGCCTTTCCTGAAGTTATTAGAAGCACAACTATTCCGGCTATAATAATGATAATAAGGAATAGTCGTTTTTTTATTTCGTTCAACGAAAATTTAGGCATGGTATCGTATTTTATCCTGCTGATCATCAGGTATGAAAGCACAAAGACAAGAGGCATAACAGAATCAGATGCAACTTCTGAGAACCCTGTCTTGCTTACATAAAATGTTATGACAAAAGTTGCAATGGTTAAAGCTGATGTTGGAATGGGGAGACCTTTGAAGAATGATTTATCGAATCCCACAAGCTGTACATTAAATCTTGCCAGCCTGAATCCACCGGCGATCATTAATAATGAACTTATTAATACACCAAATGCATTCAGCTTAAATAACTCAATTGCATAAATTAAATATGCCGGAGCAGCTCCGAAACTTACTACATCAGACAGTGAATCGAGTTCAACGCCGAGTGCACTACTACTATTTGTTATACGGGCAACAATTCCATCGAGAGCATCGAAAATTGCGGCAATAATAATCAGCCATGAGGCGTAAATAAATTTTCCCTGGCTTGCATTTATAATCGACAAAAAACCGCAAAACATATTCATAGAAGTGAATAGGTTCGGAACAATAGAAGTTGTTGGTCTAAGTTTCTTCATTATTCTTTGGGATATTCAAAAAGAATCGTTTCGCCTCCTTTAACCCTATCATCTTTTTTGACTTTTACCAGCCAGTCAGCCGGAACAATAACATCAGACCGGCTTCCGAACTTGATCATCCCGAATCTTTCTCCCATATATACAGAATCACCTTCTTTGATTTCGTAAACAATTCTTCTTGCCACAAATCCTGCTACCTGGGTAAAAAAGACTCTCCCAAATTTACTCATAATTCCGAATTCACACCTCTCATTTTTCTCTGAGGCTTTATCTTCAAAAGCGGCTATAAATTTACCGGGAAAGTATTTTAGATATTCAATCTTGCCTGAAATAGGAATCCTGTTTACGTGGACATTTAGAGGCGACATAAAAATTGAAATCTGGAGAGCTTTTCCTTTAACATATTTATTGCTGAAAACTTCTTTGACGAACAAAATAGTACCATCAGCTGGAGAGACAACAACATTTTCTTTTGAAGGTATCGTTCTTTCAGGATCTCTGAAAAAATTCAGGGAAAAGATCAGAAATAATAGAGGCAGAATTATTAAAATATATTTAAGGATGTCGTTATGGATTAAAAAACTGAGTGAAATTAAAATAAGAGCGACGAAGGAAATAATCCCAAGAGTAGCATATCCGTATTTTGTAAACATTTCTACGAACTCATCACGTTAAATAAATGATCAGTGTATTTTCGGATTGTAGCAGGAGTATCAAATTTATAAGGACTGATCGATTTATTATCACCATTTTGAGGCATGATTTTAAGGCTTTTGGGAGTGAAGTCATCTACAAGGTAAATTTTATTTTCACTTTTACCGAATAAACAATTTACTTCTGCGAGAATTTCTCCGCGTCTTTCAAAAAAAGATTTTAATACCGCATTTACTTTTGAGCAGATACGGTTTATAAGTTTTAAATCTTCAATTGAACACATATCAAATGCTACGAGGTGACTTTCTGAAACCAATGTATCTCTACCGGTTCCGCAATGATATTCGAAAATAGGAAGTTTAAGGGAGTGGCCTTCCTTTTTTGAAAAAATTTTTGCTGTCCTCTTATCGATCAGGTTTAATATTTTTACAATAAATGGTAATCTTTCGTGCATTATAAACTTAAGGGATTTCTTATCCTGGGCTTTTATAAAAGCAGCCGGAATGTGGTATTCCTTTAAATAGTCCATAAAAAAGGAGTTTATAGAAGCAAATTTCATCCCCAGATCTTTGACCTTTACTTTCTTAGTACCCCCGTTGGTTAAATAATCAGGATATTCCAGAAGAAGGTAATTTTGGTCATCCAGAGGAAGTTCTTTTCGATTACTGCTGCTTTTAATGGTAGATTTATTTATCAAAATTGCCCTGCAGAAAATTTAGGTTGGAAATTATGAAAATTAGCTATACAAAGTCAATCGAATATATTATATTTGCACAAAAATTAAAATAAAAGCGCTTTTTTAGGGCAATATTTTGAAAACAGGAGGAAATTGATGAAAGGTGGAATGCAGGGCATGATGAAACAGGTACAGAAAATGCAGGAGGAGATGCAGAGAGTACAAAACGAACTTGGTGGAAAAACAGTATCTGAAGAAGCTGGCGGAGGGATGATAAAAGCTACAGCAAATGGAAATAAAGAAATTGTTTCAGTTGAAATTGATAAGCAGGTAATCAATCCTGAAGAAAAAGAAATTCTGGAAGACCTTGTAGTTGCGGCTGTTAATAAAGCTCTGCAAAGCGCAGCCAAAATGGCCGAAGAAGAAATGGCAAAAGTAACAAAAGGAATGCTTCCTCCCGGACTTAACATCCCAGGGATGTAACTTTGCAAATAGCAGAACCACTACTCGCAGCGATTGAAGAATTGAGCAAACTGCCAAGCATTGGCAGGAAAACCGCTCAGCGTTTAGCGTTACACATCTTAAAAAGCGATAAAGATTCAGTTTCAAATCTTGTTAAAGCCATTGAAGAATTGAAAACGAAATTGAGATTCTGCTCACGTTGTTTCAATATCTCCGAGAAAGAACTATGTGATATATGTAAAAGTGAGAAACGTGACAAAAACCTTATATGTATTGTTGAAGAAGCCAGTGATGTTATTGCGATTGAACGAACTCACGAATATAACGGCCTTTATCACGTACTTGGCGGGGTATTGTCTCCTTTAACTGGAATAGGACCCGACTCCCTTAAGATCAAAGAACTTCTCAAAAGATTTGAGAATGAAGATATTAACGAAATTATTCTGGCTATAAACCCGGATACTGAAGGAGAAACTACGGCACTCTATCTTGCCAGATTAATTAAACCACTGGGGATCAAAGTTTCAAGAATTGCCAGGGGACTCCCGATTGGAGGTGATCTTGAATTTGCTGATGAGGCCACAATTGGCAGAGCCGTATTAGGAAGAATCGAATTATAATGGCTGAATGGTTTGAAGAATGGTTTAATACTGATGAGTATATTGATGTTTACAGAGACAGAAACAATGCTGAAGCAAAGGAACTGGTAGAATTAATTTTAAAGTTTATCAATATTAATCCAAAAGGCGAAGTTCTTGATCTTGCATGTGGAGCGGGAAGACATTCTATACTTTTTGCTCAGAAGGGTTTTAAAGTAACTTCCGTTGATCTGAGTGAAAAGCTACTTAGTGTAGCAAAAAGAACTGCTGAAGAAAACAATGTTGAAATAGATTTTATCAAATCAGATTTAAGAAATTTTTCTACAGATAAAACATTCGATCTGGTTTTAAACCTGTTTACAAGTTTTGGATATTTTGAAGATGACAAGGAAAATCTGCGGCTCTTTGATATTGCTTTTAAGTATTTGAAAAATTCCGGCTATTTTGTTCTTGATTATTTTAATAAAACATACCTTGAGAATAATCTTGTAAAAGAATCAAAAGATAATTTTGAACATTGTACTTTGGTTCAAAAGAGACATATAGAGAATAATCGGGTTATTAAGGATATTTTTATTAATAGAAACGGAAAGAATATTCACTTCAGGGAATCTGTAAGAATGTTTAGTCAAAAAGAGCTGATTTCTGCGGTTGAAGATGCGGGCTTTAAAGTCAGTAATATTTTTGGCGGGTTCAGTGCTGAAGATTTTGATGATATGAATTCGCAAAGGATTATTATTATTGCACAAAAATGAAATTTTTTTATATAATAGTTTCTCTGATTTTCTTATCCGGCTGTGATCTTTTCAGTGTAAGAGATGCGGAAGTTCCTAATCAACCAAGGTCAAATTATCAACTTGCAGTTACACCCGATATACTGATAGAAAATCTCCAGAATTCATTGAAGGATAAAAGTGTGGAAAATTATCTCGCTTCATTTGCAAATATAACTTTTACAACCCAAAAATTTTCTTTTTCTCCTTCAGCTTCGGCTGCTTCACAATTTCCGGCTCTGTCAGATAATTGGGGAATTTCGAATGAGGAACAATATTTTAATAATTTAAAAACAAAAGTCGATGTAAATTCTCCAATTACATTAAATCTATCAAATATATCATCGAGCTCATTCGGAGATAGTCTTGTTTACAGCGCATCTTATACATTGAACGTTCCGTCGATCACTACAGACCTGCCAACAAATTATCAGGGAGAATTAAGATTCAATATGGTGCGGGATTCACGTGCAGTCTGGGTGATTTATTTCTGGCAGGATACTAAAAACAGCAGCTTACCAAGTTGGAGTGATCTGAAAGGGAGGCTTTATTAGTAATTCTTTAAAGTATTTTTTTATTTCATTTATACTTTTTGTCGGATGCAAAAATCCTTTTGCCCCTGCGCTGGATACAAGCGGAACGTCCTCCGGATCGGCTCTTTCTGACCTTACAACTATCGATGGTGTTTTTCAGAATTTCCAGTACGCATACACCTTCCAGGATACAACCATTTATGGCCAATTACTTAGCCAGGATTTTACATTTACATATCGGGACTATGATCAGGGGTTTGATGTATCCTGGGGGAGAGATGAGGAAATGAAAACAACTTATGGTTTGTTCAGAAACACACAAAGGTTAGATTTGATCTGGAATAATATTATATTGTCAAGTCAGGATTCTTTGAATGCAAATATTGTAAGAGGTTTTAATCTTACAATTACTTTTAATCCAACTGATGTAGTGAGGATTGACGGCAGGGTGAATTTGAATTTCAGAAAGGATCCCTCCTCAAAAAAATGGCAGATAATAAGCTGGCGCGATGAATCTAATTTCTAAAAATATTATAGTAATATGGTAATATTCTGGATTAAAGAATCAATAAAATTAATTGGAAGAGCTAAATCTTCTTTCTTCCTTTCGTTGATTTCTACAAGCATTTCAGTTTTATTGATAGCAGCCTGTGTGATAATTATTCAGTTGTCCGACACTTTTCAGAATAATCTGAAAGAAAGTGTAACCATTAATGTCTTTTTGAAGGATAACATTACTAAGTCTGAAACCTCGAAAGTCCGGAAAGAATTATCAAATAGAAAATTTGTTAAGTCTGTTGAGTATATAGATAAAGATAAAGCCGCGAAAAATTTTATAAAAGAAACCGGTGAAGATTTCAGGAAACTTCTGGATTACAATCCGCTTCCAGCTTCATTTATGGTTACAGTTAAAACTGATTTCGTTCAACAGGAGACTTTAAAAAAAATAATTGCAGATTTCTCAAAGATAAAAGGCGTCGATGAAGTTTCTTTTCAGGAGGAATTTATTTATCAGATGCTGCAATATTTAACAGAAATAAAAAAATATATTTTTATCGTAACGGCTGTACTCTTCTTTATTTCACTCTATCTTGTTTATAGTACTGTTAAATTGATTACAACTTCAAAATATGAAGAACTCGAAACGATGAAACTTGTCGGTGCGAAATTATCTACTATTAAAATGCCGATTGTCTTAAATGGAGTGTTGATCGGTTTTTTTGCAAGCATTATTTCTCTTGGCGTATTTTTAGTCTTTATTCATTACTTCAGTAATTATTTGCGGATACATGATATAATTCATTTCAGGTTAAGATATTTCATTGGGGGAATGTTATTACTCGGACCACTGCTCGGGCTTTTTGTAAGTCTGATATCATTAAGAAAAATAACACTGAAAATTTAAAAGAGCTTTGGAGGATATTTGTCGAAATCAAATGTTGTGATTACAGGGGGAGCGGGTTTTCTTGGTTCACATTTATGCGATAAGTTTGTCAATGAGGGATATAACGTAATTTGTATAGATAACCTGATTACGGGAGACACAGAAAATATTTCTCACCTTGCCGGTAAAGAAAACTTTAATTTTATAAAGCACGATATCACAAATTATATTTTTATTCCTGGTAAAGTTGATTATATATTGCATTTTGCTTCGCCGGCCAGTCCGATAGATTATTTAAAACTTCCGATTCAGACTCTAAAAGTTGGATCACTTGGCACACATAAAGTACTTGGACTTGCAAAAGAAAAAAATGCAGTAATGTTGCTTGCATCAACTTCGGAAATTTACGGGGATCCGGATGTTCATCCACAAGGGGAGGATTATTG
>Ga0315540_10000110_pt1 | contig 41721 bp, 41 predicted proteins | sample SalMarSW160110MG_FD_203677 | JGI IMG/M metagenome (GOLD analysis project Ga0315540, IMG submission 203677) | Salt marsh sediment microbial communities from the Plum Island Ecosystem LTER, Massachusetts, United States - Salt Marsh Sediment SW1601-10 ...
AGAGAAATTGTTGATACTTGGATGCGGCGTTAAAACAATAAGATTTAGACCGGCATTAAATATTACCAGACAAGATCTTGATGATGGTTTGGTAATTATAAGAAAAGTATTAAATTTAATGTCATCTAATAATTAGCTCATTTATTTAACTACTTGCACTACGGCTTCCACAAAACGGAAGCCGTTGTTATTTTAAAGCAAAAAAGAGTTATTTTGAACTTGTAACAAAAGAAAAATTATAATTATGGCTACAACTCTCTACATAGTAAGCACACCGATTGGCAATTTAAAAGATATTACGTTTCGTGCACTGGAAATTTTAAAAGAAGTAAATTTTATTGCATGTGAAGATACACGTGTAACAGCTTTTCTTTTGAATCATTACGAAATAAAGTCAGAATTAGTCTCATTAAATGCTGCCAATGAAAGTTCAAAAATTAATTATGTACTGGAAAGAGTTAAAAACGGCGAGTCATGTGCTCTCGTTTCTGATGCAGGAACCCCAGGGGTGTCCGATCCTGGAGTAAGATTAATCTCTACTGCAATTTCCGAAGGAATAAATATTGTTCCCGTTCCGGGTGTTTCCGCCGCAATCACAGCTTTAGCTATTAGCGGTTTGCCGACTGATTCTTTTGTATTTGAAGGTTTCCTCCCTCAGAAAAAAGGCCGGCAAAAAATGTTAAAGGAATTAACTGAAGAAAAAAGAACAATAATTATTTATGAATCGACTTACAGAATTGAAAAGCTATTAAATGAGTTAAACGAATATATGCCTGATAGGTTTGTTGTTGTCTGCCGTGAACTTACAAAGAAATTTGAAGAAGTCTGGCGTGGAATGGCTTCTGAAATTCTTGTAGACCTACCTGAAAAGGTAACCAAAGGAGAATTCACGCTTGTTATATCACCACTAAACTGGAAAATTAAATAATCTTTTATTCGCTATCGTAATCAACAAGAGAAATGACATTATAATTTTTTAACTTATCCCTTCCCTTCAGAAATGATAATTCTATTATAAAAGATATCTGCATAACCTTTCCGCCGAGCTTTTCAATTAATTTACGAGCAGCTTCAGCAGTTCCTCCTGTAGCCAGCAGATCATCATGCAACAAAACTTTATCTCCCGGCTGTATTGCATCTTTATGAATTTCTATTGAATCTGTACCATACTCCAGAGAATAAGTCTCTTTAACAGTTTCTGCAGGAAGTTTTCCCGGTTTTCGTATTGGAATAAATCCTGCATCGAGTTTGTCTGCAAGTAGCGAGCCGTATATAAATCCACGTGATTCAATTCCAACAACTTTATTAATATCAAGGTCTTCTGCTTTTTCAAATAAAAGTCTTGAAGCAAGTTTAAATGCGACCGGATCTTTTAGAATTGTTGTAATATCCCTGAACATTATTCCCTGTTTAGGAAAGTCTTTTACACTCCTGATATATTTTCTCAAATCTTCCGACATATCTACCTTCTATTTTTTATTTAAGAAATTTTCCAGTCCTTTTTTAAAATCTTCTGCTGAACGACTTATCGTGTTTAACCTTATACAATAATCAACTGCTTCATCTACATTAAGATTCCCTACTGAATGAACCATTTGTTTAGTTAATTTCATACTGAAAGAAGAGTTTTTCATTAACTTCTCTGAGAGCGCAAGTGCGTCTTTCATCGAATTATTCGCAAGATAATTTACAAAGCCAATTTCATAAGCTCTATTAGCCTCAATAATTTCGCCAGAAAGCAACAACTGTTTTGCAATTCCCTCTCCTACCCTTTTAATCAAAAAAATTGAAACAATAGCAGGTAAGAAACCAATCTTCACTTCAGAATATCCAAATTTTGCGTGTTCCTTATTAGCTACTATAAAATCACATACACTTGCTAACCCGCAGCCTCCTGCAATGGCAGGGCCATTTACTGCTGCAATAGTCGGTTTTGAAAGTTTATAAATTTGTAAAAATAATTCGGCCAGACTCTGGGAGTCATTTTCATTTTCTGTTACTGAATATCCGCGCAATTGATTTAAATACTCTAGGTCTGCACCGGCACAAAAGCTGTTACCTTCTCCAGCAATTATCACAACTTTTATTGAATCATCTTCCTCAATTTCAATCATTTTTTTCCTAAGTTGTCCGACCATCTCCGGATGAAGCGCATTCCTCTTTTCTGGACGATTAAGAAGTATAACCTCTGTTCCATTTTCATTAAGATATTTTATCATATTGAAACTGTAAATATTAATTTATTAGTTAAAACGAAAAATAATGAATTATCAAATACATTTGTAAGTAGGTTAAAAAAAAACCAAGCATAGCCCCAGCTATAACCTGGCTGACGTTATGCAACTTTAGCTTTACACGCGCCCAGGCAATTGCTATTAAAAGAACCGTAAATATTGAGCCCAGCGGTCCCAATACATACGTAATCGCAGCCAAAGGTCCGCCCGCTCCCATCGTATGTGCGCTGATCTTCCACTTTTTGTTTATCAGATATATGAAAAACGTATTTGAAATATAACAAAACCAGAATGCGAGTGAAATTATATTAATTTTGAAATAAACAAGGATGATAAGTCCAAGTATATAAAATAATATAGCAACAAGGTAAGGCAGGCTTCTTTCTTCCTTGATCGAAGCTTCACCGTCTGCAAGCACACCTCTTCTTCTAAGATAAAAAAAGAAAATTATGTGAAAAGCAAATCCAAATGTTAATGCAGTAGAAATTAAGACAATTTTGTTTATTGTGGTTTGTCCAAATACAAATGCAAAATAAGTAAAAATCAGAATTATGAATGAAGGGGGTACAAATAGAACCGAAATTATTCGCGCTAATTTATCAGATTTATTCTTGTTCAATATTGGTCATTTATATTATGAAAATTGACGGTGCTAGATAGCTAGCTTGAATATTGTTAAATAATCCAGGTACTTCAATAAAATATCTTCAATCTCGTTATATTCAGTCGGAACCATCAAAGCTTTCCTTATTTCAGAAACATTATGCAACCCTTTCAGATAGCCCGTGTAAAATTTTCTGTGTTCTAAAATTGCTCTCCTGTTCCCCTTCACATTTATCGCCAACTGAAGGTGGCGCAGGCAGGTTTTTATTCTCAATTCTTCATCGATCACCGTAGAAATAAATCCATCGTTTAATAATTCTTTAGCTTCCTTGAATATCCAGGGATTTCCAATTGCACCGCGGGCAATCATAACTGCATCTGCATTTGTTTCATCAAAGGCACGCTTAACGTCTTCGGGTGACAAAACATTTCCATTTACTCCTATCGGTATTTTCACTTCTTCTTTAATTTTAGGGATCCAGCTCCAGTCAGCCTCGCCTTTATGTCCCATTACTCTGGTTCTGCAATGAATAGTTAATGCCTGAACACCAACATCCTCTAATCTCTTTGCAACTTCAACAATTTTTATACTGTTGCTGTCAACTCCTAATCGTGTTTTGACCGAAACAGGCAATGAAACATTATCAACAACTTCTTTTACAAGTTTCTGCATATAAACAGGATCTTTCAAAAGTCCCGCGCCTGCTCCTTGTCCAAAAACACCTTTAACCCAGCAGCCTGCATTAATATCGATTATGTCCGGCTGTTTTTCTTCAGCAATTTTAGCAGCACCAACCATCGATTCTATTCCACTGCCGTAAATCTGAATTCCAACCGGCCTCTCCTCTTCGATTATCTCCAATTTCTTATGTGTTCTTTCAGATTTGCGCACAAGCCCTTCCGAATTTACAAATTCAGTATAAACAACATCGGCACCGAGCTCACGACAGATGAGACGGAAAGATATATCGGTAACATCTTCCATCGGGGCAAGAAGGATTGCCTTTTCTTTTTCTATTTTACCTACTTTGAACATTTATTTAATCACAACAATTATGATTACAAAAATAAGAATAAATTCCTACATAAATAGTCAATTAAACCGGAAGCTTTTTCAGATTCTTATAAATCAATTATGTGCCAGATTTAATTTTTTAGGAATGTAAATAAAACTGGCTACCACAATAAACAGCAGAACTATTCCTCCAGTCAAAAACGGCCATTGGTAACCCAGATACTGAAATACAAACCCTCCCCAGAACGGTCCAAGCACACGGGCAAGTGACGACATTGATTGATTAGTTCCAAGGGTTATCCCCTGTTCTGTTTCAGGTGCAATGGTTGATATCATACTTAAAATTGTAGGCTGTAAAATTCCTGAGCCAAGCGAAAGCAATGAAACAATGATAGCCAATCCTGTAAAATTAATTCCATATGGAATCAGTGCCAGTCCAAGCATCATTGTCACTGATCCGAATTTTAATAGTTTTTTCTGGTCCATAAATTTCGAAATATATCTCAACAATCCGCCCTGCACAATAGCCGAAACAAGTCCAAGAATTCCATACATCAAACCATTTTGCAAATCTGTAAAATGATAGTGTTCATACCCTATCAAAGCAAAAGTTCCATAAATGTTTGCCATAGCAAAAGTCTGAATAAAAAATAAAATGATCAGCATTCCGATGCTTGGATGGGTAAATACTTTTTTGAGTGCTGATATATCAAATATTTTTCTGACAATCTCTTTTGATTTCTGAATTTTAACATTTGATTCCGGCAGAAAGAACACGGTTGTGAGAAATGCCATAAAAGAAAAAGCGGCACTGCCAAATCCTGTAACCGCATAACCATATTTTGAAAGGAAGCCGCCGATCAACGGACCAAACACAAAACCCAGGCCAAATGCTGCGCCTATAAGTCCCATCCCGTGGGCGCGGTTTTCTTTTGTGGTAATATCAGCAATGTAAGCCATTGCAACACTGACACTACTACCACCTATGCCCCCGACTATTCTTGATATTATTAACAATTCAAAAGAATGGGTATATGCAAATATTATGTAACCGATTGCATTAAGCAGAAGACAAATAGTAATTATTGGCTTTCTTCCAAACTTATCTGATAGCTTACCAAATAAAGGATTAAAAACAAACTGCATTAAGGAATACGCTGCAAGGACAATTCCTATAGTAGTTTCATCCATTTTGAGTTTAACGGTAGCAAAGGTCGGAAGAATTGGTATTAATATACCAAACCCCAGCAAGTCTATAAAAACTGTAAGGAATATGAGTGTTAAGGCAGTCCTATTCTTCAAATTATTTCTCTAATTCTTATACAACTTCATCAGTGTATTCGTTCGTTCCCACAAATTTTTTAGAATTAAGATCCCGTGTAACTTTTTCATTCACGACCTCACGGTAAACTTGTGGTTCAATCTAAATCTTTTCTTTTCACTGATATTAAACATTTTTATAAAGGTTACTAATATATAAAGTTTTAGGCATTTATTTGATATAATTACAAAGGTACTTTAAGTCTTTTCTCTGATTCCGAATTAATGACTTAAAAGGAATAACAAAAGAAGATCGATTTTAGTTCGTCAAAAGAAAGTTCCTTAATGGGATTTATTGTTTGAAAATTTTGAGATATATGGAAGTTTCAAAGAATATTTTTGAAGAATATCCCTGGTATCTTGAAATGCCTCAAACATTTTTTGAAAGTCAACTTTTCTAAGGTTGGTATAAATATCATTCAACATATAATATTGTGAAGGAAAAATGACAAATTCATTTTTATGACCAATTTTCCCCTTGAATAACCAGGTAGGAACATAATCGATTTTTGAAATATAAACTACCCCAGTTCTAAGATTTTTTGTAATAGAAATATTTAGAATCACCCCGCAGTCTGAATATCTCCATCTTTGATTGGAAAAAAAATTTCCGAGCGAGTAAGCTACAAGCCCTGAATCAAGAAACCCATTTTTTGTTTTATACATTTTTAACGGCTCAATTACATGCGGGTGTCCCCCAATAATGACGTCAGCACCATATTTAATAGTACTGTCAACAACAGTTCTCTGATATTTATCCGGTTCTCTCTGATATTCAGTACCAAAATGGAAATGAACTAAAACAACATCAACTTTTTGCATTCGTGCTTTTCGGATATCATTTTGTAACAGGTTAAAATCAATTTTGTTTATCAAATACGGTTTATCTTTAGGTACAATATTACCGTTTGTCCCGTAACTATATGCTAGAAAAGCAATGCGTATTCCTTTGATATTGAAAACTCGGATAGAATCACGATCTCTCCGTGAAGTAAATGTACCATTGTAATTAATTTCATTTTCATTTAAAATTTTAATTGTCCTTAATACCCCATATTCTCCCCTGTCTAAAGCATGGTTATTTGCGGTGGATAATAAATCAAAACCCACTTTTTTTAAGGCGGAAATGTATTCGTCGGGTGTATTAAAAAGTGGATAGCCCGAATATTTTCTGTCACTACCAGCGGTTACAGTTTCAAGATTACCGAATGTAAAATCGGAAGATGATAAATAATATTTTACAATACTATAAACCGGATTAAAGTCATAAGAATCAGGTCCGGTTTGTGCAAAGTGAAATTGGTTTGTATGACACATAAGATCACCAACTGCAGATAAAGTGATTGTCGTTGTCCTATCCCGACAGACCTGTGTATAATTTTCGACACTTATAAAAAAGATCAAAAGCATAACTAAGTGCCCGGTTGACAAATAATATTTATATCTTTTATTCATAGTAAAAAAAAATAAGGCTGGAGACAATAATCTACCAGCCTTTTGTAACGAAACTCGAATAATTGTAAAGGTAGTTATGCTGATGCTGTCTTTTCAGCTTTCCTTTGTGCTTTAACCTCCTGGATATTCTTACGAATTTCCTGGCATTGTTTCCTCAACTCACTTAGACCCTTACGTAAACGGGTTCCTGCAGCAGCCTGTCCTTTAATATAAAATTTCTCGAAATCGTGTTCGAGATTTCTTACAGCCTGCATTAGTTCTTCAAAGTGGTTCATACATACCTCCTATTGTTTATTGAGCGAATAAGTTATTTGGAATTCTCCAGAACAATTTCTGCAATATCTTTTACAGCAACTTCCTCTGATTTTTCAAAATGCTTAACACCATCTGTGAGCATAGTCATACAAAATGGACAGGCAGTGCCTATAGTTTCTGCTCCAGTATCTAACGCTTCTTTCGTCCTTTCAACATTTATTCTTCCGCCTTCTTCATCTTCCAAAAACATTCTTCCACCGCCAGCCCCACAACAGAAACCCTTACTTTTGTTTCTGTCCATTTCAGTTATTTCAAGTTCTTTAATTTTATTTAACGAATTACGTGGTGAATTATATACACCGTTATATCTTCCGAGATAACATGAATCATGATAAGTAGCTTTTTCTTTTTCTCCAGTATTTTCTTTCAGTTCAATCTTACCTTCATCCAGCACCTGGTCAATCAACTGGCTATGATGCATTACATCAAAATTACCGCCAAATTGTTTATACTCATTTTTTAGTGAGTGAAAACAATGTGGACAAGCTGTTACAATTTTTTTAACTCCATATTTATTAAGCGTTTCTACATTTTCTTTAATCATCATTTGAGCAAGATATTCATTACCTAGTCTTCTCGCTGTGTCACCGTTACATTTTTCTTCAGTACCTAATATTCTAAAATTAATGTTTGCTTTTTGCATAAGTTTAGCAAAAGATTGAGTAACCTTTTTGTATCTGTTATCAAATGAACCGGCACAACCTACCCAGAATAATATTTCGCTATCAGAATCTTCTGCCATTGTTTTGATATCCATTCCTTCAGCCCAGTTGGCTCTGTCAGCCTGGTTAAATGCCCATGGAGTAAAGTTTGTTTCAATACTTTTAAAAACATTATTCAAATTAGATGGAAATTGAGACTCTGTTAATACTAAATCTCTGCGCATATCAACAATAGAATCTAAGTGTTCAATCATTACAGGGCATTCCTGAACACAAGCCATACAGGTTGTACATTGCCACAGTTCAATGTCTTTGATATAATCGTGAACCAGTGTTTTTTCAAATTCGGTTCCTTCTGTTACACCATTTGCCATTAAAGGAGCTTTGTCTTTTGTTCTTTTCCTGATATTAACAATAATATCCCTTGGTGAAAGTGATTTACCTACAGTAGCAGCTGGACAGACGGATGTACATCTACCACACTCTGTACATGAATATCCGTCCATTATTTGTTTCCACGATAAATGCTCGATATCTGCTGCACCGAAAAATTCAATATTTTCATCTTCAAGATCAATAGGTTTCAAAGTATTTCTTACAGGTTCGAGATTTGCAAAAAATGTATTCGGAATTGAAGTTATTACGTGAAGATGTTTTGAGTATGGAAGGAAGTTCATAAATCCTAATACCACAACTACGTGCATCCACCAGAAAAATTGGTAATTAAATGATGCTGCACTGCTTCCCGGGTTATAAAATAGCGGACTTAAAAAAGCTGAGATAGGCCTTATTTCATACTCACCAAGTACAAAATTATGTTTTGCAATTAATGCTGAATTTTCTCCCAGCATTGAGATACAAACTAACATGATAAGAATAAGTATAAAGGTTGCATCGAGTTTTGCATGCCTGCCATAATCCAACCTGGGAATCTTTATTACATATCTTCTATAAAGTGCATAAAGACAGGCTATTAACACAACTACAGCAAAAGTATCCTCTACAATAGTAATAGCTGAATAAACAGGTCGGAGAAATGAAAGACTAAATGGCGAATAAAAGCCCTGAATCAGTGCTTCGATAACTGCAAAAAGAAAAAGAATAAATCCCCAAAAAATTAAAAGATGCAAAATTCCAGCAGATGGGTCACGCAATAATTTTGTTTGGGCAAAAGCAATATTCCATACACGTTTTAATCTTTGTCCAATATTATCAAACCTGTCATCTTTCTTCTTTGCAACAAGCATGTACTTAATGAGATTACGGCAACTCCAAATAAAGGATCCCATTGCCATCAGGAAGAATATAATGAAGATAATATTTTTTAATTCCATAATTACCTGAATTAATTAAAAAACGTCATAGACAAAAACTAAAATGTCTTCTTATATTTTTTTGAAACTCCGAAATAAATAGAAGCAGCGACAAACACTTTTACAACTTCCCACATCAAGAATACAACAGCACCAACTTCAAATCCTTTAATTATATTTCCAAGAAAAAATATGCCCAGGTAAAGAGAGCCTATCAACAGTATTAAAAGATTTGCAATGAACATTGAAAAAACAAAATTTATATAACTCTTATTCTTTTCTATAAAATATCCAACAACAAATGATGCAACAGGGAATGATAGAAGATAACCACCCGTTGGACCAAACAGCCGGGCGAAACCAATTGTTGCATCCGGAATTTGTGCAAAGACAGGAAACCCAAGTACACCAAGGGCTAAATAAACAAGTTGACTATAGGCACCTTTTTTTGCACCAAGAAATGCACCCGATAATAAAACCATCATTGTTTGTAAGGTAAAAGGAACTGGCTCTACCGGGATTGTTATTTGTGCAGCTACTGCAGTTAAAACCGAAAAGGAGAATATCCAGATAAAATCTGCCAGATGTGGGCGAGCTAAAATTTTTGCTAATATTCCATCTTTTGTATTTTCTTTTATTGCCATTTTACTGATGTCCTGTTTTTAAATTTTTATTAAAAAAATCCAGTGTTTTTGATAATACTTTTTCAAATTTGGGATTACTCCCCTTAAATGGGTGAACTACATCAAAAGTATGCCCTGTGGCAGGTATTTTAACAAAGTCTGTTAAATCCTTATTAGATAAATTATACAAGTTTTCTCCTTCTTTAACAGGTACCGCAAGGTCCTGTTCTCCGTGAACTATCAATAAGGGTCTTTTTAATTCTTTGACTGATTTTTCAATATTTAAAAGGTTATCTTTATTTTCTTCTAAATCCTCTAAAAGGCTGAGATTTAATCTCATAACCTGTTTTGTTCTGGAGTTCAGAACTTCAAAAATACCCTTTTTTCGCCATTTCTCTTTTTGTCTTTCAGAATATCTGTCAAAATCAGAAACAGAGGCCCACACAGCTACAGCATTAACATCTTTCTTATTAAATGCAGTTAAAAGTGCAATTCCACCGCCCCTGCTGTGACCTATTAACCCAATGCTGGAATCTGTGACTTGACCAAAAAAACCGTTAATATAAGCATCAATCAATTCAGATAATTCAAAAATTTCAAGAGAGAACGTATTTTCTGCAAATTTATTCAGCTCAGTAAATTCGGTCGGGTTATTTCCAATTCCGTTATGTGAAAAATTAAATGTGCAAACAAAAAATCCGTTTTCAGATAGAAATTTACCTATGTATGGCGCAAAGCCCCAATCCTTAAATCCCTTAAAGCCATGAACTAAAAATATACAAGGAATTTTTCCTATATTTTCAATTCCATAGGCTGTAATATTCAGAATGTTCTCTTTACTGGTTCTGAATACAAAGTCATTGTGCATTTAAACGAAATATGCTCAATAAACTTAGAAAAGTCAAGATTTTCGTTAAAAATGCAACCTTTTCAAAATGCTGATAAAATGCCTTTTTTTAATAAAAATTAAACAATTTAATTTGCTTAAAAATTGTCATAACGCAAAATTTAGATTTTTACTTGCGAAAATATCCATAAATATTTATGATTCAGGTAGCATCATTTTAGAACAAATACAAAAAAGTTTATTTTAGCAGGGTCAGTATTAAAAATTGGAGTTTTACAGGACAGATGAGTTATCTATTAGTGATTCCTTCAGTTGACATTAAAAATGGTAAAACAGCCAGAGTCGTAAAAGGGATTCCTGAATTAAATTGCCAGGAATATGGAAATGATCCAGTAGAAATGGCAAGAATCTGGAGAACTGAAAATGCTAAGTTAATTCATGTAGTTGACTTCGATGGCTCTGCAGATCACACAAGAAAAAATTTCAAGATAATAGAAGAAATTTGCTCATCTGTAATAATTCCAGTTGAGTTTGCCGGCGGAATCAGAAATCTTGATGATGCCAAAGCAATAATGGAAACGGGCATCAGTAGACTTGTAGTTAGCACAATGGCAATTGAAAATAGAAAAGACTTTGCAAAAGCACTTGAATTATTTGGCCCTCTAAAACTTGTTATTTCACTAGATATAGTTGACGAAGAAATAGTAATCAGAGGAAGAAAAATAAAGACAGGAATTAGATACCTGGAGTTTGCTAAAGAAATGAGTGAGCTTGGAGTAGAAAGATTTATTGTTACAGACGTAAACAGAAATGGAATGATGAACGGACCAAATATTGAAATGTCAAAAAAAGTTGCAGAAATTACAGGTGCTAAAATAACTCATTCAGGTGGTGTAAGAAATAAAGATGAACTTATGGATTTACAGAATTTAATGCCTTTAGGAATTGATTCCGTTATAATAGGAAGAGCTCTTTATGAAAACAGATTTCCTTGCCAAAAGTTGTGGCGTGTAGCAGAATCCGGTATTTTTCAATGAGGAATAATAATTATGAATAACAATATCAAAGAAATACCTCACAGCAGTTTCTGGGCCAACTTTTTCAATTCCTCCACAGAAAAAATTGACCTTCAAAAATCTTTAATGTCAATTCCAATTTTTGAGAAACTAAGTAAAAGAGACTTTAGTTTGCTGATGAATTTAGTTCACCATAGAATTTATATTGCAGAAGAATATATTTTTTACCAGGGAGACCCTGGGCTTGGAATTTACCTTATCCGGGAAGGAGAGGTTGAAATTCAAAGGACAGGAAAAAACGGAAAGACATTGTCGTTAGCACAATTAAGTAAAGGAGATTTTTTCGGTGAACTCGCACTCGTAGATGGTGAAAAAAGACCTGCTTCAGCCATTGCAAGAACAGATACAAAACTTGCAGTTATCTTTAAACCTGACCTAGATGATTTTATAGGTAAGTTCCCTAAAAAAGGGGTAAAAATTCTGGATGGAATTTCAAAAATAATAGCTACACGTTTGAGAAAAATGAATGAAGAACATTATGAAGTTTTAACTAAAACATAATAAGGGGCAAATTATGAAACCCGAAATACATAAAATATTAGTACCAATAGATTTTTCAGATTATTCAAAAAATGCGCTAAATTATGCAGTAGATTTTGCCAAGCTTTTTAACGCCGAATTGTTTTTGATTTATGTTGTGGAACCGGTAATTTACCCACCGGATTTCAGTATGGGACAAGTTGCTGTTCCAACTGTTGACCTCGAAATGGACAAACGAGCAAAGGAAGAATTAGAAAACCTTGCAAAAAAACAAATACCACAGAAATTAAAAACAAAAATTATTGTAAAAACAGGCAAACCATTCCTTGAAATTATAGAAACAGCAACAGAAATGGATGCTGATCTAATTATAATAGCAACTCATGGCCATACAGGAGTTGAGCATATTTTATTCGGGAGCACGGCTGAAAAAGTTGTAAGAAGAGCTCCCTGCCCTGTTTTTACTCTCAGAGAGCCTATGAAAGGATTCAAATATAATAAGGGATAAGCTCTTAATAAATAAATATTATAATAGAATTATTTAAATTGATTTATAGTTAATTTTTCCGGTCAATTATAAAATCGACCAACGCTTCTAGGGCTATTTTTGCAGGGGAATCAGAAAATATCTTAAGTGCTTCTTTTGCTTTTAATGAGTATTTGTGTGAAGTTTCAATAGCGTATTCTATTCCACGATTTTTTCTCACGAATTCTAGAATTTGCCTAATTTCTTTCTTTCCACCATTTTTGATCAAGCTTTTTATTTTACCAGCTTCATTTTTTGATACCTGATTCATAGCATAAATTAAAGGTAAGGTTATTTTTTTTTCTTTTATATCACCACCAACCGGCTTTCCTATCATAGAAGATGTTCCTTCAAAATCCAGAATATCATCCCTGATTTGAAAAGCTATACCAACTGAAGAACCAAACTCTTTCATTGCATTGTGATATTCAAGATTTCCTGTAGTACTCATTGCACCTATCTGGCAACAGGTTTCAAGTAAAGATGCCGTCTTATCAGAAATTACCTTAAAGTAAGTAGTCTCATCGATATCAAGTTTGCGAGTTTTTTGTATTTGAAGTAACTCACCCTCTGACATTCTTTTTACTGCATCTGTAACAACACCTAAAAAATCATAATCTTTTCCTTCAACAGCTAGCATTAAACCTCGTGAAAGGAGGTAGTCACCCATCAATACAGCAACTTTATTTTTAAACACTGCATTAATTGACCATAATCCCCTTCTTTTATTTGCATTGTCCACTACATCATCGTGAACAAGAGTTGCAGTGTGTAACAGTTCAACCAAAACAGCTCCGCGATACGCACGATCATTAATACCACCTGAAACTTTCGCTGAAAGCAGAACAAGTAATGGCCTAACCTTTTTGCCTTTTTGTCGTAAAATATAATTAGCCACCAAATCGACTAAACCTACCTTAGATTTCATTGACTCTTTAAATAGTGTCTGAAATTTATCCAATTCAGATTTGATGGGCTGACTTATTTCTGATAATTGTGGTTTATTCAATTTTTCTTCGCAGCATATTTTGATATGAGTATACTAATTTCATAAAGTAAAAATAAAGGTATTGCCAATATTACCTGTGAAACAGGATCTGTTCCCGGAGTAAGTACTGCTGCCAAAATAAAAATAACAACAATAGCGTGTCTCCTGTACTTACGCATAAACTCAGGACTAAGTATTCCAATTTTAGTAAGAAAAAAAGATATCATCGGTAATTCAAAAACTATTCCTGCTCCAATGAGAATACTTAATATTATTGATAAATATTCATTAATAGCAAATTCATTTTTAATAGCCTCTGACCCGAATTGCACAGCGAATTTCAACGCAAACGGTATCATTACAAAATAGGCAAAAGCTATTCCACATAGAAAGCAAATAGTTGAGAAAAAAACGATTGATTTAATGTATTTCCTTTCCCTCTTGCGCAATGCCGGTGATAAAAATTTCCAGAACTGGTAGAATAAATTTGGAAGACTAATGACTACACCTGCAATGATTGCAACTTCCATATACATAAAAAGTTGTCCAAATGGCTTAAGATTCTGAAGTGATGCGCCGGAATCGCGTGCAGGTTTTAAAAGAACTTTATCAACAAGGGTGTCAATAAATATCCAGCTAATTGCTGTTCCTACTACTAAGCCTATTAAAGAATATATAATTCTCCATCTTAATTCCTCAAGATGATCAAGAAAAGACATTTCTAGTCCGTCTTCTTCTTCATCAAGCACTTCATTAGTAGTTTGATCAGTCGCCACAATAATTAGCCTTCTCTAAATAATGGATAACCAGAGCATAAATCATTTACTTCTTTTTTAATGTTAAGAAGTTCGGAATCATTATCGACATTTTGGATAGCATGATTAATATACCCAGCTATCTTTACCATTTCTTTTTCTTTCATTCCACGTGTCGTTACTACTGGTGTTCCTATTCTAATCCCACTTGTTACAAACGGACTTCTCTGATCGAACGGAATCATATTTTTATTAACAGTCATTCCAGCCTTGCCTAAAGCGTTTTCAGCTTGTTTACCAGTAATGTTTTTATTTGTTAAATCAATGAGCATCAGATGGTTATCAGTTCCACCTGAGATAATATTAAAATCAAATTTCTTTAAACTTTCTACTAATATTATTGAATTTGCTAGAATCTGTTTTGTATAAGTTAAAAAAGATTCCTGTAGCGCTTCACCAAAAGCAACAGCTTTAGCCATTATTATGTGCATTAAAGGACCGCCCTGAATACCGGGCATAACCATACTGTCAAATAATTCGGACATCATTCTCAATCTGTCACCTTTCGGGGTCTTTTTCCCAAAAGGATTTTCTTTATCCTTTCCTATTAGAATAATTCCGCCTCTGGGACCGCGGAGTGTTTTATGGGTTGTTGAAGTAACAACATCACAATACTGAAGCGGATTATCAAGCAAGCCTTTAGCTATTAAACCGGCAGGGTGTGCCATATCACACATAAGAAATGCTCCGACAGAATCAGCAATCTCTCTGAATTTTGCATAATCCCATTCTCTTGAATATGCACTTGCACCTGTAACAATGAGTTTTGGTTTTTCTTTTTTCGCTAAATCTTCTACTAGATCATAGTCAATGAGTTGAGTTTCTTTATTTAATGTATAGCCAATAGCCTGATATAGTTGTCCCGAAAAATTTACTGGTGATCCGTGTGTTAGATGCCCTCCGTGAGCCAGGCTCAATCCTAAAAACTTATCGCCCGGTTTTAATAAAGTCATTAATACCGCCATGTTAGCCTGGCTACCACTATGGGGCTGAACGTTCACATACTCAGCATTAAACAGCTTTTTTAATCTTTCTCTTGCAAGATTTTCTGCCATGTCTACAAATTCACAACCTCCGTAATAACGCTTACCTGGGTAACCTTCTGCATATTTATTTGTAAGGACTGTACCCGCTGCCTGAAGAACTGCAGGACTTACATAGTTTTCAGAAGCAATTAATTCAAGGTGCTCCTGTTGACGTTTTGTCTCAAGATTTAAAACCTCAAAAATCTCTTTGTCTTTCTCGAGTTGATTTGTCATTTTAACTTCTATTTTAATGAAAAGAATGTATGAAATTTAATCAATAAAGTTAAGATTTTCTACATTTAGAATTTCGCTAAAACATAAAAAAGGTTCCAGAATCTCTCCTGAAACCTTTTTAATGATAGAAATTTATTAATAATTTTACGGTATCGTTACACTTCTTTGAATCCAACCATAACAACTTCCAGTAATAGGTAAAGTCTGGCCAGATTTATACCCTCTGAAGAAGTAATCTTCCTTTGTTGGAATAGAACTGTTGAGTGCCGAAATCCTTTCAACTGCCTGACTCAAAGTTGGATCCATATTTTTAGCTCTCCTATATGTATCCTGAGCTAACAGATAAACAAGCTTGGTCTCAAAATTAAATTCACATCCTCTCGCAGATTGTTCATACAAATTTCCTAAATAAAATATTGGTAGTGCCCATCCTTTGCCCACGTCGCTTGCTTTTTCATAATAAGTTCTTGCCAGCGAATACTGTCTCTTATCTTTATAAAGAATTCCCAAGTTTAAATAATCTTCTTTTTTATCCGGTTCAAGTTGAATCAATTTCTTGTATGCATCTTCAGCCTTATCTAGATTATCCGATTTTTGATAAGCTGACGCCAACTGGGCCCAGTAATTAATTGTTTCAGGATATTTAGCAACTAAAAATTCAAGAGCTGTGATAGCTTCTTTATACATTCCTGCTTTCATTGCTACAGAGGCATATTTCCAAGCTTTTTCAGGGTTATTTTTATCTAGGTCCCAGGCTTTCTTACCAAGTTTTACAAGTACATCTATATTTTCTACAAGACTTTCAAGTTGGGTTGTCCACTCCGTATTATCCGGTTCTTTCTCACTTAACTTAGTATACAAGTCAATGGCTTTGGATTTATAATCGTTATCATCTGCCTGGTATTCTTTATAAAGCTGTCCTAGTCTGTTGTAGTAATAACTGGATGCATTTGGATCATCGGCAAGTGCTTTTTCATAATCAGCTATTACTTTATGCGGATCTATATGTAGCCAGGTTTCTTCAACAAATGCCATTCTAGGTTCAAAATATTTTTTGTCAGCTGAATCGTATTTTAATGCAAGGTTATAGACATAAAGGATAGTATCTTCTATTGTTTTTTTAACATCAGGAGATATTGTGGTGGAATCGTGCAATTTCCACAAAATATCTTCCATTTTATAGTAAGCCCATTTACTGAATTTTCCAGGGTACTTTTTTAATATTTTCCAACCGTAAGGCAGGGCACTTTCATAGTCTTTATTCTTGTAATATTCTGAAAAAAGGCTATAAGTTATTAACGATGAATCTACTTTAGTTGTGCTCGATACGTTATTTTCCTGAGCATTAATATTGAAACTGAAAGCAAGAAAAGTAACCGAGCAAATGCAAATTATTTTAATTAGTTTTTTCAAAACTAACCTCAAATTATTTAATATTGATCACTTCTTATAAACCACAACTCACCAAGGCTAATGCCTGCAGTAAGCTTGATAATTTTTTCCTGTAAAAGGTTAAAGTCTTTTGTGCCTCTAATAGAATATTCTATCGCTATGTCAAGAGTATTTTGATAGCTCAGAGGCAAAGAAAAACCGCCCATTACAGAGTATTTATTTATTCCCTGACCATTAATATTATACTGCGTTTGCTCATAAGTTAAACCTAAACGAAGCATAACTTGTTCCCAGAATGACTGTCCTGCTTCCAGTTCAGGCCTGTATTCAAATCCAGTACTTATCTTGTAACTATCACGCATAAAAGAAGATGTAACCCCATTTAACGCATATTTACTCCATGGTTGGAATAAATAATCAAATGAAAATAAGTATTTTTTATTTAATACAAAACTGAAACCAGCAGCAAATCTATAAGGTAATTTTGTAGTAATTGATGAATTTTGAACTGTATCGTCTACTAAAGATGATGAAATTATTAATGATGTATCAGTTAGTAAGTTCGAGCTGAAAGATAAAACCGCCCCAAATCTAAAATCTGAAATATTTTCAGAACCAAAAATTACCTTAGAAAGATCAGGAGTAATTAAACCTACTGTCGTGCTAAACCCACGTGGTCTGTATCTTGTTGTAAATGTACCGGTTTGTAAAGAGGCATCATTTGGAAAAGAAATCGTAGAATTATAATTGAGTTCTCCAAAATAATATTCTACTGTGGCTCCTATACTTAAATCAAAAGGAAATCTGTATGAAGATCCCAGAACCATTTTGGACAAACCTCCAGTTCCTTTATAGGAAATATTGTATCCATTTGATGCTGAATTAGTACCTGGATAATTATTTTCTTCCTGGTAGCTAACATTTGAATACGGTATCAAACCTGCTGATAAGGAAATACCATGCGCCATGCTAATAGGGAAAGCAATCGTTGCACCGGAAAAATCTGTACTGGAACTGTATGAGCTTGCATTATCATTTGATAGAAACAACCCATTGTACATAACTCCCACTTCAGTTCTTGTAGAATGCAACCCTGTTAAACCAGCAGGATTTAGCATGCTAATATAAGCCGCATCTATTACTGAAATTCCTAGTTGCCCCATTCCTGCTCTTCTGGCACTATAAGAGTAAACCATATCCCCTAAGCCAAGTCTTGAATAACTGGAACTGATTTGTGGAAAAACATCAATCTGACCGATGAAAAACAGAAAACCTAAAGCGAAAATTTTTATATATAATTTCTTCATATTATTTTTTTGTATAAACAATTACTAATCTAGGTCTTTGCGATAAATTACTTGCATCACTTCCTTTAAATGCAAATATTTCCATTCCACTTAATCCACTCTGTGGTGTAAGAAGCAAGCCACGATTATTTTTTTCAAAAACCCACTTTTGCACAAAGGTTGTAATATCACCTTCATAAGTAGACGAATCGGCTTGTGTGATAGTTTCAGGGGAAAGTGATGAATCAACTCTATTAGATATACTATCAGCAATATTAAAAGTTAAAACAGAAGGATTGAAAACTGTTCCGTTTACGGTGTTTGAAAGATCAGTTTTCAATATTAATTTAGCTTGATTTATAATTGCACCAGCAGGAATATTTGAAACATCAAACCAGATTTTACTTTGACCTACCAAGCTTGATTGGAGGTAAATTTCCCCCTGTGTAGATGGTAAATCTCCAGATAAAACACTCAGATCACTTAAAGCATTAAAATATAATGTATCAGTATAAGAACCTGTTTTATTAACTACGACAGCTATTGCCGGAAAGGAAGAGGAAGAAAGAGATCCAAATCCCCATACAGTACCACCAGGCGCGTTTGGTTTTAAATAAATACCGTTATCCTGGATGCTGTTTGCATAATTGCTAATTTGATTTTGAATAGCTGCTGAATTAACGTGAACTCTGTATATATTTGTAGAATCAGTCAGGCTTTTTTGTAAACTCAAATCATCGCTATTATAAGAAAAATTAGTAAGGCTATCAGATGTAAATCCTGCAGGAGTCCAAGGTGTATTAATTTTATATGCACCAAAATCAATTTGAGAGACAGTTGTATCTCCAAAAGCATAAGTTTTAGTAAATATCATCCAACTATCGATAACCGTAGCATCACCGTTAATCAGATCACTTTTATCTGAATCAGGAATAGATGAATAATTAAACTGAATAAGAATGGATGCTTCCTGTAGATTTCCTGAATGTGTAGTATAATTACCTAGTATTAAAGTGCTAGAACTTCCCGTTTCAATTACAGTTTTAAACGAACTGGACTTTTGCAACAAGCCAGCATTATATGAATCAAGATTTACTAGATTAATCTGATCAGGACCAAGTAAATTAGAATTAAAGTTTCTGGGTGATTCTTTACAGGAAAAAAATGTAAATGCAATCAGAGTAATTATCACAAATAAGTATTTTCTTAATAACAACTATTTATCTCCACTAAAGTCTTTTTGAATAATGTTACTGACATCTAAAATATTTTGAGCTACAAAGGTTGGAAAATTATTCTGTTTTTGCAAGATAGAAAGACTTTCCTCACCGTATCCTGTTTTTACTAGAATTGTTTTTACTCCTGCATTTTTACCACATTCGATATCACTGACCGAATCCCCTACAAGAAATGAATGACTCAAATCAATGTCTAAATCTTTTGCTGCTTTGAAAACCATTTCAGGTGATGGTTTTCTGCAAGAGCATTCATTTTTTTCACTATAATCAGGATGATAAGGACAATAATAAAAGGCATCAATTGAAACATTATCACCTGATAAGAGTTCATTCATCTTCGTATTAACAGATTTAACCATCTCATCTGTTAAAATTCCGCGTGCTATTCCTGATTGATTTGATATTACGATTAGCTTTAAGTTGAGTTTCTTCAGATGTGCCAAAGCCCTGCCGGTATCAGGATAAAGTTTCAGAGAATCTGGATCACCCAAATAACCGGGATCCTCATTCAACGTTCCATCTCTATCAAAAAAAACAGCGGAATTACTCATCAATTATTTATAACAGTTTTGTATAATTCCACATATTTCTTGGCAGAAGAGTTCCAGCTAAAATCAGATTTCATCCCGTTTTTCATGATTTTCCCCCATTCTTTCTTATTTTGAAAGATTTTGAGGGCCTTTTTGATTTCTTTCATCATATCGGTCGGATTATATTTCTTAAACATAAAGCCATTACCATCGCTTTTATTTTTACTGTAGTTTTTTACTGTATCTGCTAATCCGCCCGTTTCTCTGACTATTGGTACAGTGCCATACATCAGGCTATACATCTGGTTTAATCCGCAAGGCTCATATTTAGAGGGCATAAGAAAAATATCAGCACCCGCCTCGATAAGGTGTGCAAGTCCATCATTAAATCCTAAATAGCATGAAAATTTGTCCGAATATTTTTTTGCTGTCTTTTCAAAAAGTGTATGATATTTTTTATCGCCTGTTCCTAAAAGTACCATTTGAATGTTTAGTTTCATTAACTGAGGAAGAGCTTTACTTATCAGATCGAGTCCTTTTGAGTCATATAGTCTGGAAATTACGCCGATAACCGGAACATTTTCATCATATTTAAGTCCGAATTTTTCTGTCAGTTCCTTTTTATTCAGATATTTACTATCAATATTTTTTAATGAATATTTTTTAGGTATAAGTTTGTCTTTTTCAGGATTCCAGATTTTAGTGTCAATTCCATTTACGATCCCATAAAGATCACTTTTCCTTTTTGCTAGTACATTCTTCAAGCCCCCCCCATATTTGTCGTCTGTTCTTATTTCATTAGCATAGGTTTTACTTACAGTATTAATTACATCAGCATAGGTAAGACCTGTTTTCATAAAATTAATTTTACCTTTGTTCAGAACACGTTTTTCATTATTTAATTCGTCCGGCAAGCCCAATTTTTTAAAGGATGATTTTGAAAATTCACCTTGGTATGCAATATTATGAATAGTGAATAAGGTTTTAAAGCTAGAGAACTGTGGGTCATCTTTATATTTTGTTTTAAGATATGCAGGAATTAACCCACATTGCCAATCGTTGCAATGTATAACGTCAGGTATCCACCCAAGTTTGGAAATCAATTCAAAAACTGAATTGGCTAGTAAGATGAATCTTTCTTCGTTATCAGGATAATCTTTCCCGGTCATTGGATCAATATATAAGCTGTTTCTGCTTCCAAAATATTCATGGTTATCAAGGAAATAAATTTGAACCCTCACTTTTTGTCCGGGCAGAAAACACGACTTTAATGAGAAAACAACATCTCTATCCCCAATCCTAATCAAAATATCTTTTAATCGTACTACCTCATGAATTTTAAATTTTCTTTCATCGACTGCACCGTATTTAGGAACAACAATTCTCACCTCGTGTCCCATTTCAGCAAGCATTTGGGGCAAGGCGGCTGAAACATCAGCTAACCCCCCAGTCTTTACAAAAGGAACTACCTCGGAGGTAACAAAAAGAATTTTATATTTTTTGGATGGCATTTTGGTTAGAAAATTATTTTTAATGAATATTACAATTTACTAAAAAAATAGCTCTTACTCAAAAAAAACTTTAATTCAGACATTCCAAATGTTGGTACTTTCGTCACTTTCATTCTCTTCTGAACAAGTGCAGGCAAGAGTTAGTTTTCAGTTTATTATTATATAATTGCTTTCAGTAATCTGTTATTAATCATATATTGCATCATAAATTGCAACTATTTTACTATGAAATACCTGGTAAAAACTAAAGAAATTATTATTGTCCTTTTTTTAATTTTCTCATTTGGGTGCGGATCATCAACCGAATCCAGATATAATGAGTCGGCAAACGGAAAAAGCCATAAAAATGAAGAGAAACTGCAGGAAGAATTTGATATTTCAAAGTACGAAACAAAAATAGACATTAGTGACAGCGCAAAGCCAATTACTCATGATATAGTAACGGCATGGTATGATTATCCTGTCAAAATCGACACAAGCAGTGATCAGACGAAAATAACAACTACAATAAATGGTTATCGTGTAAGGGTTTCATCAACAGATAATTTAAATGATGCTGATAGTTTGCGCGACGAGCTATATAATAAAACAAATCAAAAACATATATATATTATTTTTGATCCTCCTTTTTACAGGATTGAAATAGGTGATTTTACTGAAATATTTACTGCCCGGGACCTCAAGTTTAAACTGAATCAGCTTGGCTACAATGAAGCCAGAGTTGTAAGTGAAAGAGTAAACATCTATAAATAAAATTTTTTATATATATAAATGATAAAACTTCTGCTTCATCCTTCCCAAATCATAACTGTAGATACTAAAGGCAAAAATGAAAAGAGAGGAAAAGACCTTAAAAACATAGCTGTTTTGTGCGACCATTCTTTATTAATTGAAAACGGTTTGATAAAAGATTTCATCCCTGATTCTTCAGTCAATAATATAAGGGCTGACAAAATTATTGATACCGATGGCAAGATAATATTACCAGGTTTAGTTGAATGCCACACGCATACTGCCTTTGCTGGTTCTCGGGCCGATGAATTCAGGCAAAGATTAAATGGCGTTCATTATGAAGAAATTGCAAGAGCAGGGGGTGGAATAAATACCACTGTGACTGCAGTTAGAAATTCAACTTTTGACGAACTTGTCAATATAGTTTCTCCTAGAGTCGAAGATTTTGTTTCACAAGGAATAACTACTGTTGAAATAAAAAGTGGTTATGGATTGGACTTTGATAATGAAATCAAACTCTTAAGAGTAATCAAAAATCTCAATGAACTTTTTCAAATTGATATTATTCCAACTTTTCTGGGAGCACATACTTTTCCAAAAGAATTTAAAAACGATCGTGAAGGCTACATTGCATTAATAATTGAAAAAATGCTACCGTACATATCTGAAAACAAACTAGCAAAATTTTGTGATGGTTTTTGTGAAGAGACCGCATTTAGTGCAACGGAGATAGATAAAATATTTGCGGCTGCCTCTGAATCAGGACTTGGATTAAAATTACACACTGATCAATTTAACTCAATTGGAGGTATTGATGTTGCTTTATCACATAATGCTGTAAGTATAGATCATCTTGAAGTACTCCAAGAAAAAGATCATAAAAGAATAAGTGAAAGTGATACAGTTGCAGTCCTTCTGCCTGGAGTTTCTTTTTTTCTGAATTATCAATTTGCTCCGGCAAGAAAATTAATTGATAATAACGCAATCGTTGCCCTGGCTACAGATTTTAATCCTGGTTCATCACATATATCAAACTTATCTTTTATTATGAGTCTGGCAGCTTTAAAAATGGGAATGACAATTGAAGAAACTATCTCAGCAGTTACTATTAATTCAGCTAAAGCCTTAGCCTTAAATCAGGATAGAGGCAGTATAGAAATCGGTAAAAAAGCAGATCTTGCAATTTTCAACACAAAAGATTTTTCGAATATAGTTTACGGCGTTGGCAAAAACCTGAATCAAATGACAATCAAAAATGGAAATATTATTTATGAATCAGACGGAGGCAAAAGATGAAGATTATTGAGTGCGTCCCTAATTTCAGCGAAGGACAAAATCAAGAAACATTCCAAGCTATAACTGATGTTATAAAAAAGACAGAAGGAGTCAAATTTTTAAATCTTGAGCCAGATGCCGACTACAACAGAGTAGTTGTAACAATGGCAGGAAATGAAGATGGAATAATTAATGGAGCAGTAAATGCCTGTAAAGTCGCCTCAGAATTTATTGATATGAGAACGCATAAAGGAGAACATCCAAGACTGGGAGCAACAGACGTAGTTCCTTTTGTCCCGGTTAAAAATGTTACAATGGAGGATTGTGTTGATATTTCGGAAAAATTTGGAGAAAGGATCTCAAAAGAACTAAATGTACCAGTTTATTTGTACGAAGCAGCTGCAAGAAAACCTGAACGAAAAAGTTTAAGTAATATACGAAAAGGTGAATACGAAGGCTTACAAGAAAAATTAAAGGATCCGGAATGGAAACCCGATTTCGGTACTACTGATTTTAATCCAAAATTGGGGGCCATTGTCACAGGAGCCAGGTTTTTCTTAATAGCTTATAATGTAAATATTAAATCCACCGATGTAAAATATTCCAAAGAAATAGCAGAAACTTTGAGAGAATCAGGAACTATTAAACGTGATGAAAATGGAAAGGCAATAAAAGTTGACGGCAAAAGTGTAAGAATTCCTGGAAGATTAAAAGAAGTAAAAGGGATGGGAGTATCTCTTGAAAAATATAATATAACTCAGGTCTCTATGAATCTGACTAATTATGAGGTAACTCCTATACATGTTGCATTTGAAGAAGTTAAAAAAGAAGCAGCAGCAAAGGGAGTTGAAGTTAACGGAAGTGAGATTGTGGGACTTGTTCCTCTGGAAGCTTTATTGCAAGCCGGTAAATTTTATTCAAAGGACAAAGAAACAAATGAAGATAAATTAGTTGATCTTGCAATTGAAAAACTTGGTTTGAGTACGTTAAACGAGTTCGATAAAAATAACAAGATTATAGATTATATGATCAGCGGTTAAAATAATTATCTAGTAAAAATTAAAGGGTGAATAATGGACTTATCAAAATCATTAAAAAATTATTTTGAAGAATTATCATCAAACTCCCCTACCCCGGGTGGAGGGAACGTTGCAGCACTTTCCGGTTCTCTGGCCTGTAGTTTAGGAATTATGGTATGCAATTTAACTATCGGCAAAAAGAAATATTTGGAAGTTGAAGAAGAAATGAAAACATTAAAATCTAATTTGGAAAGTCTAAATGATTGCTTTTTAGAATTAGCAGCTAAAGATAATTATGCGTTTGACCAGGTTATGTCTGCATTTAAATTACCCAAAGAAACAGATGAGCAAAAAAAAATACGATCAGGGAAAATTGAAGAAGCTACATTTGCCGCTGCAGTGGTACCCTCCGAAGTAATTGAGACATGTAGAAAGGCAATTCCATATATTCAAACTATATCTAAAAAAGGAAATAAAAATTCTGTTTCAGATGCAGGTGTAGCGTTATCATTACTGACTACAGCAGCCGAGGGGGCTTTGTTAAATGTAATAATTAATTGTACTTCGCTAACGAATAAAACACTCGGACAAGAATTTATGAAAAAATCAGAAATTATATGTGAAGAAGTAAAAAACATATCTGGTAAATTGATATCTGACATTAAATCAAGATTATATAATTCTTGATCCTACTGTTTGATATCAAACTCAACATCAGTCAGTGTCCACCTCGGTTTTAATGTCAGGGTTGTGGGATACATAAAAAATTTCTCAGCCGGGATAAAAGGATAAACAACCCCATAAGAATATTCACCATTATTATCTTTATCATAATAACACCATAATTCATATGTGCCAGCTTCTATCCTATTAAAATTGAATTTACCACTCCTCTCTATTTTTTGTTCATATTTGCTTCGCTTTCCATCTGTACTTTGTAAAACCAATATTGGATTTTTTGAGTTTTCAAAATTTTTAAGATTACCAGAAATACCGGTAAAGTCAATCCCTGAAATAGTCCTAAACCTATAAACGAAAGTGGAATCATAACTATTGCCCGACTGATTTTTAAATTTGCTCAAGTTAATATTTATACGATAATCTTTAACTCTATCCAGATTTTTTTCAGATACGAGCGAAAATGTTCCATTATCAAGAAAGTTAAGGTCATAAGGATAACTATTTCCCAAAGTATCTGTCAGAGTTATTCCTGCTTTAGCCATATTTGTATCAAACGAATCCGTAAAATAGAAAATAAATCTTTGTTTAATATAGTCTGCATTAACAACATTATTTGGAGGGATTATTTTTAGAATTCCGGGCTTGCTTGTGTCAGATCTGTCACTTATTGTTAAACGTGTGTAATCATTTTCAAAAATGTTTCCATAATTATCTTTTAGAATTTTAGCGAAAAGATAAGCGTCATCACCGAGAGGTATTTTATTTCCAATCGTAAGTACCATTTCCGCAGGTTTGGCTGTTCCCTTAAAAGCAGAGTTTGGCAAAATATTATGATTTGCGGTTGAATCGACCAAATAAAAGTTATCAGGTTTAAACAAAGTCGAATCAATATTCTTTGTAAAACCAACAAGTATGTGATATTGGTCAGTCATAATTGCAGATATTAATCTTGGAGGAATTGTATCATTCTTTGTAAGCATAAAGTTAATATCGGTCAAAGCAGAATCATCTTTAGTAAGAATAATATCAGAGGCAGGACATCCATAATCATCCTGAGATGGTTGATACAACAAATCTTTGTAATGATCTCTGATTGCAAATAAACGGTAAGTCCCTTTTGCTAATCCGGCAATTTTATACGCCCCGTCATTTCCGGTTTGAGAAATGTAGTCAGGTTTATCTTTTAAAGGATCAATTTCTTTACCGGATTCTTTATAAGCAAAGATCATTATGCCGTTTGGAATTTCATCATATACTCTTCCGGACAAAGTTCTTTTATCAATTTCATTACCAGTTGAAAAAGTAAAAGTGTATGACTCTTTCATTTTATTTTTGTTATTATAATCCTGAAGATCTGAACCGATTGTAACTACGTAAGTGACATTTTTTTTTAATGTTTCAGGAAAGTTTATATCTACACTTTTACCGGACCAGTTATAATCTATCTTTCCGTTCATTGCAGGTGATATAAAAAAAGCTTCGTTTAGCGAGCTTTTGGTTATATATTCTGAAAATTCTATTTCGATGTGATCGTCGCTAAAATTTGTTGTACCATCTGCCGGGTATACATCCACTATTTCAGGAGGTGTTTTATCAACATCGCCACCACCAGGCGGGAGTTGATTTGCACAACCAATAAAAAAAATCAGCAAAATAATTTCTGTAGTAATATTTAATTTTTTGACTGCGATCTCAGCCATCTCCTATATTGGTGTACTTTTCGCAAGTGTTGTGAATAAGTTTCGGAAAAATTATGTCCTCCTTCACCGTTGGCCACAAAATATAAATATTTATTTTGATCAGGATAAAGTGCAGCTAATATTGCATCTTTACCCGGATTATTTATGGGCCCGGGTGGTAATCCTTTATATTTGTAGGTATTATACGGGGAATCAATTTTTAAATCTTTATAATTTAATTTTTTCCATCCATCAGGTTGGGCAAACTGAACCGTAGGATCGGCTTGAAGAGGCATTCCAATTCTTAACCTGTTATAATAAACTCCCGCTATAACAGGCATTTCATTTACTTCATTCGTTTCCCCTTTCACAATTGAAGCTAATGTTAGAACATCGTGAACTGAATAACCATTTTTTTTAGCTTGTTGTCTTAACGAGTCAACCATAAAGTTCTTGAAATCATCCACCATTTGTCCGATAACTTCACTGGCAGGGCTTCTTTCATAAAACCAATACGTGCCCGGCATCAGGTAACCTTGTAAATTATTTGCATCGAATCCTAAAGAATCAGTTACAGATTTGTCTCTGGCCATATTAACAAATGAAGCAGAATCAATATCAGCTTCTTGTTTAAGTTTATATGCCATCCATTTAATTGAAAGTCCATCTCTTATATAGACTTCTTTCTGGAAATCAGCTTTACCGTTTACAAAAAGATTAATAAGATCAAGATAGCTCAATCCATTAGGAATATAATATCTCGCTGTTCTAAAACTTTTAGTTGCCCCTGAAACAAAAGTAGCCACCTTCATATTAAATTTATCCGGTATGATTCCTTTTTCATAAAGATTATCTACAATTTCTGATAATGATTGTCCTTGCTCAATCTCAAATTTTACGGGAGATTCTACTTTATAATAATTGGGTGTAAAAAAGATGTAGAAAAACCAGATAAGTAAAATTATAAAAACAGCGCAAACAAAAATAAATTGTTTTTTTGAAAGAAGATCTTTAAAGTTTATTTTTTGTCCATTATTTGTCATTAGATTAAGATTTCTTTTTGTTGCTTCATAATTTTGTACTGCACGTGACTCATCAATTATTCTTTCATAAATTCTTTTTAAAGCATTTCTGGTTAAAGGCGCTTTTGCATAAGCTGATACTTTTTCACTTATTCCTTTTTCTCGCTTAGGGTTATAAGTGGGTTTATTAAGAGATATTTTAATTCTTCCGATTAATACAGATCTGAAAGTCCTTTTATTTAATAATTCTACAATTTGTTTATCTATTCCATCAACCTCACGACGTAGCTTTGCAAGTAATTCTTTTTTTTCACTAATTGATAATTTACTCAACTCCGTTTCAATTTTCTTAAAAATAATTCCCATTCAAGGATTTGTTAAATATAAAAAATAATAAATGCAAAAATAAAAAATATTAAGGAAAGAGATAACTTATAAATCAGAGTAAAGGCCCTCAGGCAAAGCAGGATAAGGAGCGTAATCATAAGTATATCTGTTTCCTGCTTCATATAATTTCTGACCCCTAAAGGCTATCATAGCTGCATTATCTCCACAAAATTCTAACCTGGGGATAATAATTTTTTTGCCATTAACTTCAGCTAAGTCAATAAATGATTTTCTTATCTCAGAATTAGCTGCAACACCTCCAACAAGGGAAATTGATTTTACATTATAATAATCTAATGCTCTTTTTGTATTTTTAACAAGTGCACGAACAACAGCAAATTGAAAAGATGCAGCGATATCATTCAAATCATCTTCAGGGATTTTTTTGTCAGGGTAATTTTTCTGTATATATCTAAGTACAGACGTTTTCAATCCACTGAATGAAAAATTATATAAATCTTTTAATTCTGCTACAGGGAAATCAATTTTATTTCGATCTCCCTTTAAAGAAGCATTCTGGATTTTAGGTCCACCCGGATAACCCATCCCAAGCATTTTTGCTACTTTGTCAAAAGCTTCTCCCGCTGCATCATCGACAGTTGAACCTAATTTGACTATTTTAGTAAAACTTTCAACCAGAAGCAGTAGCGTATGTCCCCCGGACACAACAACTGCCAGGTATGGAAATTCAGGCTTATCTTCCATTATAAAGCCTGAGTATATGTGTCCTTCAATATGATCGACCGGTATGAATGTTTTCCTGAGCGAGAATGCCAGACCTTTCGCAAATGTCAAACCAACAAGTAGAGCTCCTATTAAGCCGGGACCCGCGGTAGCACATATAACATCAATATCTTTTAACCTTAAACTTGAATTTTCAAGAGCTTCTTTTAAAAGAGGAGTAACGATCTGAAGATGAGCACGGCTCGACAATTCCGGAACTACTCCACCATATTTATTATGAAAATGTTGAGATGATATAAGATTAGCTTTTAATTCATTATCCGAAATAATTGCTACCGATGTTTCGTCGCACGAACTTTCAATCCCTAAAACATTCATTACTTTATTGAAAATATATTTTTAAATACCAAACCTGCAATAGAAGGATTCTCTTTAAGTCTACGAATTGAATATTTATACCAATGTTCACCGAATGGGACATATATTCTAATTTTATATCCATCTGAATTTATCTTATCTCGGAGATCTTCTCTTACGCCGAGCAACATCTGGAACTCAAATTTATCTTTTGATATCTTCAATTCTTTGATCAGTCTGTAGGCTTCATTAATTAAATATTCATCGTGTGTTGCTATTCCTACATAATTCCCAGACGTTAACATTTTCTCAAGAGCTTTCACAAAATTATCTCTAATTGCTTGTTTATCTTTATAAGCAATTGTTGCAGGTTCGACATAAATTCCTTTGCACAACCGATAATTTGTATTTAGCTTATTCAATATTACAACATCATCAAAGGTTCTCTTTAAATATGCCTGCAGCACTATACCAACATTATCATAATCTCTAATTAACTTTTTATAAAGATTAATTGTTGCATCGGTGTAAGGCGAATCCTCCATATCCAATCTGACAAAATTTCTTAACTCTCTTGCCTGGTTTAATATTTCACTCGCCTGCTTGTAAGCAAATTCCTCATCTAAGTTTAAACCCAATTGTGTCGGTTTTAATGATAAATTTGCCAGCAAATTATTCTCCTCAATAGTGTTCAAAACCTGAAGACATTCGTTTTTGGCAATTACTGCTTCTTCTTCATTCTGGATGGCCTCTCCAAGTACATCTATTGTGCCATAAATATTTTTCTTGTTTAACTTTTTAACTAATTGTACGGCTTCTTCTAATGTCTTTCCAGCTATATATTTTTTTGAAAATATCCAGACAATGGGTCTAGGCAGCATCTGAACAATTGCAACTATAATTTTATTTATTATTTCCAATACACACCTGTAATTAGCTGTTATTTTTTTATTTATAAACTATTAACTTCAATTTACAAGAACTGTCAACAATAGCTCTGCTTTACTTTTTAACTCTTTCAAAGAAGAATTATTTTCAAACACAAAATCTGCTCTTTTCTTTTTTTCAATATCAGGAATTTGATTTGAATTCCTTCTTTCAAATTCCTTAGCTGTCATATCCCCACTATTAATTTTTCTTTCTTTTCTTATATTTTCATCGGCAGTAATAAGAACTATATTATCAAACATACTTTCCATATCGGCTTCGTAAATCAAGGCTGCTTCTATAAATATAATCTTTTCTTTCCCTTCATGTTCGTTAAATATTTTTTTAATTTCTGAAACAACAACAGGATGAATTATTGAGTTAATCTTTTGCACGTTAGCAGTTGATGCAAATACTTTTTCTGTTATATATTTTTTATTAACCTCATTGTTATTATAAGACTCACTCCCAAAGGCTTTTATAATTTTATCTTTAATTTTTTCATTGGAAGCAAGTAATTTTTTGGAAAGCTCATCTGCATTTATAACTTTGTAGCCTTTATCGGTCAATATTTTACAAAAAGCAGATTTCCCTGAACCTATATTTCCCGTAACAGCAATTTTTATTGTATGAGGTTTCATAAGCGGAATTTCCCAGCAGTTTACAAATGAGAACTAGTTCCCATCATAATCGTGATTACCGTGCATAATTTATTTTCCGAACTTCACGAATAACAGTTACCTTTATCTGACCAGGATATTCCATTTCTTCTTCGATTTTTGCAGCAATATCATGAGATAATTTATCAGCTACTACATCATCAATTTTATCATGTTCTACAACTACCCTGACTTCTCTTCCAGCTTGTATTGCATAGGTTTTTGCAACTCCTTCGAAAGATTTAGCCAGCGCTTCCAGAGTCTCAAGCCTTTTTACATAACCTTCAAGCGGTTCTCTCCGTGCTCCCGGTCGTGCTCCACTAATGGCGTCCGCTGCCTGAACAAGAGGCGCAATAGGATGTTCCATTTCTATATCTTCATGATGTGATCCAACGGCATTAACAACAACAGGATGTTCTTTATATTTTTTAGTCATATCATAACCTATTAATGCGTGTGGACCTTCAACGCTTTTATCTACTGTTTTGCCGACATCATGAAGCAATCCTGCGCGTTTAGCAAGATTTACATCCAATCCAACTTCTGCTGCCATTATTCCTGTGAGATAAGCAACTTCAACACTATGTTGAAGCAAGTTTTGTCCATAGCTCGAACGATATCTCATTTTTCCAACATGCTTTACAAGTTCCTGATGCATATTGTGCAAACCAAGTTGAAGTATAGTATTTTCTCCTTCACGTATCATTTCTTCTTCAAGTTCCTGCCTAACTTTTTCCACAACTTCTTCAATTCTGGCCGGATGAATTCTTCCGTCCGCAATTAACCTTTCAAGTGAAACTCTGGCAACTTCTCTCCTGAACTGATCGAATGATGAAAGAATTACTGCTTCAGGTGTATCATCAACTATTACATCTACACCAGTAGCTGCTTCAAATGAGCGAATGTTTCTTCCCTCTTTACCTATGATACGACCTTTCATATCATCATTTTGAATCTGAACTACCGAGACCGTAGTTTCGATCGAATGGTCAGCCGCTGTGCGTTGAATTGCTTGTACAATTACCTTCTGGGCTTCTCTTTTTGCTTCAGACTTAGCCTGATCATGGATTTCCTTAACTGTTACAGCAATATCTGTTTTAGCCTGATTGACCATATTTTCCATCAACATTTTTTTAGCTTCTTCTGTCGTGATACCGGAAATTATTTCAAGCTTTTCATTTTGTTCTGATTCTAATTTGGCAACTTCTTTTAGCCTGATATCAAGATTCTTTTTTAGTTCCTGAAGTTCTTTTTCAAGTTCCTTGGTTTCTTTTTCTTTTTTGATTACAAGATCAAACTTCTTTTCTATATTTTCTTCGCGTGAAGTTAACTGTTTTTCAAGGTTTTGAATCTTTTGTCTTTTCTGATTTACTTCGGAATCAAAATCAATTTTCTTCTTATACCATTCGTCCTTTACTTCAAGCAACTTTTCGCGTTTCAGGTTATTAGATTCTTTTTGTGCATCAGCAATTATCTGATTTGCTTTTTCTTCTGCCGAAAGCAGACTCTTTTTTCCTATTCTGGAATTAAACATCCATCCAAAGTAAAAAAACAAAGCTACCAGAACGACAGCCATCGGTATCAGAATTATTATATCCAGATTTACCGCCATTTTTCCTCCATATACAGAGATTATAAAAATTAATTAGCCGCATCTGCCAGACCGGTGATTCTAGAAAAACTTTGATTTAGCCATATAAGTGGGAATAAGCCCGAACGTTTCTTGCTTCCACTGTCCCGGTTAAACCGAGGTCCCGACGAGTCAGGATGAGGCCTGCAATACACGCCGTAAGTCCTACTCCCGGTGCTTAAGTAAGTTTTTCATAATTATACGGACTGACAGTGCGGAAAAATCAGGATGGATCTGTGACACTAGGTTCATTCAGAAGAAGCTTTATCTTTTTCACCTTATCGGTTGCCTGAATAATAAATTCTCTATTTTTATTTTTTTCAATAAATAAATCGTAAGCAATGTTCAAGCACGCTATAATTGCTATCGTTTGTGCAGGTTGATCAGGAAGTTCTTCTTTTGTCTCTTCCATAATTTTATCAACGTAAATAGCTAATTCTTTAGCGATATCTTCATTTTCTACTAATAAAGAATACTCTTTGTCAAATATTTTTATTTTAAGCTTCTTTTTATCCGTCATTTATGTCGCGTCCGTCCAGTACATTTTTTAAGAACTATATTTGTCTGTCTGCTGACAGATGATAATCTATCCTTGAAATCAAATTTTGCAACTTAATTTTTAAAGTTTCTGTCTCCTTTGTGTTTAATAAATTAGATAACATCCCCTCTTGCTCACCTTGTTCTGAGCGTACTTTCTCTAACTCACTTTCTAAGTTAACTATCTTTTGTGATAGTAAAGTAATTTCTTTTTTGGCCTTATTCGCAAATTCCTCCATTTCCAGATTGTGTTCCATTAATTCTTTGCATTTGTTGATAAGGACAGAGGATTGCGTCTCAATAGAACTAAGATCATTTAGAAGCGTTTCATATTTTGTTTGATCAGGCAAATTAATTTCCTCTTAATTTTGCATTAAACTTATTTGTTACTGCAAAAATCAATCTATTAAATTCTTTTTCAACTTCTTCCTCAGTTAACGTTCTTTCTTCAGAATAATATTCAAGATTAAAAGCTAAGCTCTTTTTGTCTTTGCCGATTGAATCACTCTCAAAAAGATCAAATAACTTTACAGACTTCAACAATTCAGAGCCTCCTTTCCTAATAAAATTTTCTACATCTTCATATTGAATAGTCTTATCAAAAATAAATGCAAAATCTCTTATTACTTTTGGAAATTTCAACGGCTCGGAATATTTTCTGTTTTCAATTTTTATTTTCTTTAATTCATCCAAAGAGTATTCAAAAGCAAAAACATCCTGCTGAATATCAAATTGTTTAAGAACTTCTTTACTAATTCTCCCCCCGCTTCCGATTTCTTTATCATTCAGTTTTTTAGCAAAAAACAAATCGAAGCAACTATTTTCACTGTGATAATATGAATCATTTAAAACATTGTCAAGTAAAATCTTACGCTCAAATGATTGAAGCATTCCTTTCAGTGCATAAACATTAGCAATTCTTTCATTTTGGTTCCATTCTTTAGGTTTTATCATGCCACTCAAAATATAAATCAGATTTTGATTTTCCACAAAATCTTCAAATTTCCTTATCTCATTATCCGAATGCTTATTAAAAACGTCACCTATTTCGAAAAGTTGCAAATCCTTTTCACCATGTTTGATATTTTTTGAAATGACAGAAAGAGCCCCGGGAAGCAAAGACGTCCGCAAGTATTCCATATCCAAACTCAGGGGATTCATTATCTCAATTGGGCTTCCAGTTAATGATGAATCATTTTTATTCTGAAGTGGATTGTTTATCATTTCATAAAAACCGAGTGAACAAGCAATATCTCTTGCTTTATCTTTAAAAGTAAACTCATCATTCTTTTCACCAAGCGTAATAGATATTTTAGAAACAGTGGGGATATTATCATAACCATAAATTCTGGCTATTTCCTCAATGAGATCTATCTCACGTTCGATGTCTGGTCTGAAGGTTGGTGGTGAAACCGTAATAACTTTAGGTGAAGTTGAAACTATTTTCATTCCAAGTTTTTTAAGAATAGATGACACCGATTTTGACGGAATAGAATATCCAAGGACCTTTTCAATTCTTTCGAATCTAATTTTTATATTTTTATTCTTAATCTTCTTCGGATAGACATCTATCTTCCCGCTTAGTATTTCTCCTCCGGCTAATTCAGAAATAAGTTGAGCAGTTCGTTCTGCAGCATAAATTGTATTGTTTGGGTCAGTACCTCGTTCAAAACGATATGAAGCATCAGTACTTAGCCCCAAACTTTTAGCAGTCTTTCTAATACTTGAGGGATTAAAGTAAGCGCTTTCAATTAAAATATTTTTTGTGCTTTCTTTTATTTCGGAATTTTCACCACCCATTACACCTGCAATAGCAACAGCTTTTTCTAAATCACAAATCATTAAACTTTTCGGTTGCAATTTCCTGGTCTTTGAATCAAGAGTAGTAAAAGTTGATTCAGCTTTTGTACTTTTTACGATGATTTTATTTCCACTCAGTAAATCAAGATCAAATGCATGTAGAGGCTGGCCACATTCATGCATAACATAATTTGTAATATCTACGATGTTATTTCTCGGGCGCAATCCAATTTTAGTAATTCTGTTTTTAAGCCAGTCCGGTGATTCTTTGATCGTTATGTTCTTAACAACTTTAGCAGAGTATCGTGGACAGTTCACTGTATCTTGAATTTCAATAGACGCAACAGAAAATATTTTTTCTTTTGATTCATTTAATTTGATTTTGGGAAGAATAAGTTTTCGATTGAATAAAGCAGCTAAGTCTCTAGCAACTCCAATATGCGAAAGTGCATCGGGACGGTTTGGAGTAATACCAATTTCAATAATTACATCATCAAATCCAAGAGCTTTTGTAATTTTTGTTCCTGGTTTTAATTTCGGATCAAGAACAATTATGCCTTCGTGATCATCACTCAAAAGAAGTTCATCTTCAGAGCAAATCATTCCATTTGATTCAATGCCACGAATCTTTGCTTTAGAGATTGTGAAATCTCCTTTAGGTATAACAGTACCGACCGGCGCAAAAACTACCTTTTGACCTTTACCAACATTAGGAGCGCCACAAATTACTTGCAGATCGTTATTGCCATCGAAAACAGTACAAAGTGAAAGTCTATCAGCATTGGGATGTTTCCGCTTATCTTTTACCAACGCAACTATGAAACCTTTGTAGATTTCTGTGCCATCAAAAACATCTTCAACTTCCAGACCTGCAAGAGTAAGCTTTGAAACGATCTCCTTTGTTGGAAATCCTTTCAGGTCAACATAATCCTTTAACCAGCTTAGTGAAATTCTCACTTCATTATCTCCACATCAAAACTGTTTTAAGAATCTAAGGTCATTTTCAAAAAAGACGCGTATATCTGTAATGCCATATTTTAGCATCGCTGTTCTTTCAATCCCCATTCCGAATGCATAGCCTATAAATTTTTCAGGATCATACCCAACATATTTGAAGACATTAGGATCAACCATTCCGCAACCTAAAATTTCGAGCCAGCCGGTTTGTTTACAAACCTTGCATCCTTTTCCGTGACATAAAAAGCAAGTAATATCCATCTCCGCACTTGGTTCTGTAAAGGGAAAGAAACTTGTACGGAAGCGATATTTGAGATTATCGCCATAAAATTGTTTTGCAAAAGAGACCAGTGTTCCTTTTAATTCAGCAAAAGTTACATCTGTATCAACATACAATCCTTCAACCTGGTGAAACATGCAATAGCTTCTTGCACTAACAGCTTCATTCCGATAAACCCTTCCTGGCATAATTGCCCTTACCGGCGGTTTGTGCTTTTCCATCAACCTGATCTGCACAGGCGAAGTGTGCGTACGAAGAACAAAATCTTTGTTTATGAAAAAGGTGTCCTGCATATCTCTTGCAGGATGATCAGGAGCAAAATTCAATGCTTCAAAGTTATAGTAATCGGATTCAAGTTCCGGTCCCTCCTGAATAGAAAAACCCATTCCCTTAAAAATTGTTTTTATTTCGTCAAGGGTTTGAGTCAGAATGTGCCTGCTCCCAATTTGTTCTTGATTGCCAGGAAGTGTTAAATCTATCTTACTTTCTTTAGAAGTAGAGGATGATTCCAGCTTTAATTTCAATGAGCTAAAATCAGTAATTACTTTATTTCTCAATGAATTAAGAGCTTTCCCTAATGCAGGTTTTTCTTCTTTTGATGTATCTTTTAAATCGTCGAAAAGAGAAGAGACCAGTCCGTTTCGACCAATATACTTGATTCTTAATTCTTCAAGCTGCTGCAAACTCTGAACAGACTGAAGTTCTGAATCAAAATCATTTGAAATTTGTGTGATTTTTTCGTCAAGCATCAGGAACACTTTAATTTTTAAATAGAAATCCCCTTCAAAACATTAAGTTGTTCGGAAGGGGATGAAAATTAGTTATTTGAAAAATTCACTAATTCAGTAAATGCTGATGGATTTTCAACAGCAAGATTTGCAAGAACTTTCCTATTAATATTTACACCTTTAACATCAAGTGCATGAATTAATTTTGAATAAGTAGTTCCATTCTGTCTTGCAGCAGCATTTATTCTAACTATCCAAAGATTTCTGAAAGTTCTCTTTTTAAGTTTTCTGTCTCTGTAAGCGTGAACCAATCCTTTTTCAACATGATTCTTTGCGACAGTATATACTTTGCTTCGCGCCCCCCAATAACCTTTCGCCTGGTCTAATATTTTTTTACGTCTTCTGTGTGAAGCAACTTTATTTTTTGAACGTGGCATTGTTTAATCCTTTTTAATTTATTGAACCATTATTTTTACACGCTTGTGTTCAGCATCTGAAACTAATGTAGCGTGTCTGAGGTTTCTTTTCCTCTTAGTGCTCTTAGAAGTAAGAATATGACTCCTATAAGCTTTTTTCCTTTTGAATTTACCTGAAGCGGTTTTCCTGAAAGTTTTTCCAGCACCGCTGTTGCTTTTCATTTTTGGCATTGTTTTATCCTGATATTATTCTTTTTTTAATTATTTTTTTTACTCCCTTTAGTTTTAGAAGGCACGAGTATAACGTTCATATTCCTTCCTTCCATTTTAATGGGCGCTTCAATTTTTCCCACATCTTCAACTTTTTCAATAAATTTATTAAGAAGTTCTTCACCCTGTTCGGTATAAGCCATTTCCCTCCCTTTGAACATTACAGATACTTTTACTTTATTTCCTTCCTCAAGAAAATTTATAGCATGTTTCGCTTTAAATTCAAAATCGTGAACATCTGTATTAGGATGAAGCCTGATCTCTTTTAAAACCGATACAGTTTGATTTTTCCTTTGTAATTTTTCTCTTTTTTGTTTTTCGTACCTGAATTTACCGTAATCAATAATCTTACAGACAGGAGGTTTAGCTTGTGGAGCAATTTCCACCAAATCCTGTCCTCTTTCATTCGAAATCTTCAATGCATCCTTAACAGTAAAAACTCCTAACTGTGTACCATCAACATCTATTACTCTGACCTGAGAAGCACGAATCTCCTCATTAACTTTTACATTATCTTTTTGAGCGATATAAAACCTCTCTGAATATGACTGAATTACTATTATTTAACTTTTATTTTTTATAATATCTTTAATATTATCGATAAATTCTGACAAAGACAAAGCCCCTTTATCACCTTCTTTATGCTTCCTGACAGAAACAGTCTTTGCTTCTTTTTCTTTCTCTCCAACTACGAGCATATAAGGAATTTTCTGGATTTCCCATTCTCTTATTTTATATCCAATTTTTTCATTCCGATCGTCCAGCTCAGCACGGATGCCATTCTTTTTCAATTCATCAAAGACTGTCTTCCCATAGTCAAGGAAATGCTCCGAAACCGGGATCACGACAGCCTGAACAGGGGCTAACCACAGAGGAAATTCTCCTGCGTAATGCTCTATTAAAACACCAATAAAACGCTCCAGCGAACCAAAAGGCGCTCTGTGAATTACAACAGGCCTATGTTTTTGGCCATCATTTCCAACATATTGAAGATCGAATCTTTCGGGCATAACATAATCAACTTGAACCGTACCTAACTGCCACTTCCTTCCCAAAACATCTTTAACAATAAAATCTATTTTAGGACCGTAAAATGCCGCTTCGCCTTCTACAACCACATAATCAAGTTTCATCAGGTCAGCGGCTTCCTGAATTTCCTTCTGAGCCCTTTCCCATAATTTTATATCGCCACCATATTTTTCATCGTTGTCATCTCTGAAAGAAAGTTCAGTAATAAAATCTTTAAACCCCATTTGCCGGAATACTACCTGAATCAGTTCTATTACGTTACAAATTTCATCTTTTAATTGGTCTTCTCTAACAAAAATATGAGAATCATCGACAGCAAAAGAGCGAACGCGTGTCAAACCATTCAATTCGCCTGATTGTTCATAACGGTAAACTGTCCCAAACTCTGCCAACCTTATCGGGAGATCTCTGTAACTTCTAGGTTTTGAAGAATAAATTTGAAAATGATGAGGACAATTCATTGGCTTCAAAAGATATTTTTCTTTTCCATCTTCAAGCTCTATCGGAGGGAACTGACTGTCTTTGTAATAAGGATAATGTCCGCTGGTTTTATAGAGATTAATATTTCCAATATGAGGAGTTATTACAGGTTCATATCCTCTTTTTCGTTGTTCTTCTCTTAAATAATTCTCCAGGGTTTCTCTTAAAATGGTTCCTTTAGGCAACCATATTGGAAGTCCGCTTCCAACATTATTTGAAATCAGAAAAAGCTCAAGTTCCTTTCCTAATTTTCTGTGATCACGTTTCTTTGCCTCTTCTAATCGTTCCAGGTATTCATCGAGCATTTTCTTTTTCGGGAATGTAATGCCATAAATACGTGTAAGCTGTTTATTATGTTCATCACCACGCCAGTACGCGCCTGCAACGCTTAATAATTTTATAGCTTTTATCGGACTACTATCAATTAAATGAGGACCACGACAAAGATCTGTAAAATTACCTTGTTTGTAAAAAGTAATATTACCGTCTTCAAGATCCTGAATGAGCTCCAGTTTATATTCGTCTCCCTTTTCAGTAAAATATTCTACAGCATCAGCTTTAGAAATACATTCACGTGTGAACCCTTCTTTTTGCGCAACAAGTTCCTGCATCTTAGCTTCTATCTTTGGTAAGTCAGCTTCCGTGATAGCAGTACCACCAGCAGGATCAATATCATAATAAAATCCATTCTCAATTGGAGGGCCAATACCGAACTTAGTTCCCGGATAAATAGCTTCAACGGCTTCCGCCATCAAGTGAGCTGATGAATGCCAGAAAGCATATTTGCCTTCGGGATCGTCCCACTTATTCAGTTTTACAGATGCATCCGTGTTAATAGGACGAGTTAAATCCCATACTTCACCATTGACTGTTGCGGACAAAACATCAGCGGCTAAACGTGGGCTGATATCATTTGCAATTCCAAGGCTTGTTATTCCTTGTTCATACTCTCTGGTTGAACCGTCCGGAAATGTAATTTTTATTTTTTCCATAAACTCATTAAAAAAATCGGAGTCACCTCCGACTTACGTGGGTCCTAAAGGATTCGAACCTTTGACCTTCTGCACGTCAAGCAGACGCTCTAACCAACTGAGCTAAGAACCCCCTTTGAAAAAATTAAAAATCCCAAACTTCAAATAAAAATTTCAACATTATTATTTGCAATTTGTATTTTGTTATTTCTACTGGTACCGAGAGCCGGACTCGAACCGGCACGGGAATAAATTCCCACAGGATTTTAAGTCCTGTGCGTCTACCAATTCCGCCATCCCGGCAAACTTGTAGTATTTACGCAAAAATTCAAGCTATTTTAGCTTGTAAATATAGAGAAACAGCCTAATTTTTGCAATAATAATGAAAGGATTTGATTAAATGAAGTAGATTATTTTTAATCAAAATAACTAGTTAAACAATGCACCAAATCAGTCTATATTCGCATGGATTTTCAACAACGGAATAAAATCAGTTCCTCGATTTAGATTGCCTGTATTCGTGAATCAAGATATCTTGTATTTTTTGCATCTCAGGGACTCTGCCCTGTAAAACAACTTTATCATTGACCACTAGGCTGGGTGTATGAGTTATACCATATTTATTGATTTGTCGATTATCTACAATTTCTTCTACTTTAGTTCGAATTTTAAGAGCCTTAACTGCCCCTTTTGTCCTGTCAAGAAGAGGCTTTGAATCAACTGTATTTTTATGGAGTACTTTTACTTTCATTTTTTCCTCATCCAAAGAAGGTTATATGTAAAGATTCAATCCTTATGCCAGTTTTATAAGCAATTAGGATGAAAATTTCAACACTAATCCAGATGAGTTCAAAAAAATATCCAAATATTGAAAATTATATTAATGGAAGCTCTTAATAATGAGAATGGCTTTAGCTTATCTTTTTCTTTTCTTTATATGCAGGGTTTTTTCTCGTTCACAATACTTATTGATCGCCTCATAAGCATCAAAATAACCAAGATCACCAGCGGTTTTTAAGTCTCTGCAACCATCTTTTTTATTTTTAAGGGCAATATAATCGAGTCCTCTTCGATAGTAAACTTTTGCTTCTTTAGGATTAGACTCCAGTATTTGCGTAAAATCTCTTATTGCCTCAGAATAATTATTTAACATATTATTAGCTTCTGCCCGCATAAAGTAAAGTTGGTTGTTATCCGGCTCCAGAGAGAGAGCTTTAGTAAAATCTGAGATTGCGCCCTTGTAATCGCCTATTATCCCTTTATCGGTACCGCGGTTTATATATGCATTTATATCAGTTGAATCAATTCCAAGTGCTGTCGTAAAATCGTCAATTGCTCCAAGATGATCATCAAGGTCCGCTTTAACATTACCTCTATTTATATAAATTTTTTTGTCAGTCGGATTTAATTTCGCTGCTTGATTGTAATCCTCCAACGCTCCCTCGGGATCATTTAACTTTGATTTATCATATGCCATACTAAAGAAAAGTGCCTCGTTATCAGGAAGATAGTTTTTAGCTTTTTCCAGATCTTTTAATGATAACTTATATTGTTCTGTAAGTAATTCGCTTATTCCTCTTCCAAGATATGCTTCACCTAAATCAGGGTTAAGAGCGAGGGCAATTGTATAATCGTTTATAGCAGACAAGTCTCTGTTTAACATACTTTTTGACTTTGCTCTGCCATAGTAAGATAATGCATCATTCGGATTAA